>MTLE01002130.1_pt1 | contig 62896 bp, 60 predicted proteins | sample 1982461 | NCBI WGS metagenome assembly MTLE01 (sample SAMN05712605, study PRJNA340218) | biofilm metagenome | isolation source: sample SPL anode biofilm adapted to -200 mV | place: USA | collected 2012-02-03 | reverse complement strand
ACAAAACCATCGGCCTGCGTGTCAGTGAAGCAGAAGAAATTGCCGGTCTTGACCTGGAAGAACATGGACTTGCAAGCAGCTATGCTGACTTCATGCCAACCACCGCGACTTTTGTTCCTGTTGAAAGAGCAGTACCGGTTGTGCACCGTCCTGCTGAAACAAAAGTTTCAGCCGATGGCCACAAACTTTCCTTGGTTTCCATCGTCACTGCTCAGGAACGTTTTGAAGCCTTGAAATCCGCCCTTGATGAACTCGGTATCACCGGCATGACTGTTGCAAAAGTTTTGGGCTATGGCATCCAAAAAGGCCATACAGAGATGTATCGTGGTGCAGAAGTGCCAACACGCCTTCTGCCTAAGGTTCAGGTTGATGTGGTCGTTTCCAAGATCCCTGTAAGAGATGTTATCGAAACAGCTAAAAAAGTACTATACACCGGTAAGTATGGTGACGGCAAGATTTTTGTATACGACGTTGAAAATGCCGTCAAAATCAGAACAGGTGAAGAAGGCTATGATGCTCTTCAAGATACCGAAATCGAAGAATCCAAATAAACCCCCTTTTCCCTTCTTAGTAGAAAGAGAGGCAGGTGCCATCAGCACCTGCCTCTCTTTTATTTAAATCACAATTCAATCAATTCATATTCTCTGCTGCCCATACCAATTTTTTCGGCATAAGCCAGTGCCTTCGTACCATCAACATAATCATGCATATGCATGAATTTATCGGTACCTGCCGCCAACGCTTTGCCCAATGCTGAATTAGCCAAGCCTTCTGCAGCTTTGACCAAGTCATAAGCTGCCTGGTCGATAGCTACCGGATCTGTGGAGGCTAAAAAGCCTATATCAGGCACAATCGGTGCATCACTCCAAGGTACACAATCACATAAAGGCGTAACATTCACAACCAATGTTATATAGCCGACTTTGTTTTTCTTATTGACTGTAGCACCATACGCATATTCAACCATACGCTCCAGGAAAGGATCAATTTCTGTTTCCCAATCAATCTCGATTGTCTTCTTGGGGCAAACCGTCAAGCATTCGCCGCAGCCAATACACAAACTGGCATCGATTTCAGCTTTGCGATTGGCATCAAGACTTATCGCATGCTGGGGGCAGACCAAAGTACAGGCCGCACAACCAATGCAGCCTTCCTTCTTAACTTTGAAACAAAGATCATGCTGCGCCTTTTTGCCAACGGCAGGAGCGCAGCCCATTGCAAGATTCTTCAAGGCACCGCCGAAACCAGCCATCTCGTGGCCCTTAAAATGCGATACAACTATCATGCTGCCAGCATCCACAATATCACCGGCAATATGTACCGTATCAAAATTTTCAAGATCGACTTTCACTTTCTTGCAGTTACCACCATGAAGACCATCGGCGACAATGAAAGGTGCGCCCGTGACCTCCATGCCGAAACCATGCGCCAAAGCCGTCTCCAAGTGGCTTACAGCATCATGGCGGCTGCCAGAATAGAGCGTGTTGGTATCAGTAAGAAACGGTCTTCCACCGGCTTGCTTGATCCGGTCAACTATTTGCCTGACCAGAACAGGTGAAACATAGGCATCATTGCCAGCTTCGCCGACATGCAATTTTACGGCCGTCAATTCATTCTGAGTAATAAAATCAGCAAAACCGGCTATATCAAAAAGACCGCGAATCTTTGCGCCTTTGTTGGTTCTTGGCCCCTTACTGCGCAAGTACGAAATATAGACTTTGCTCTTTTCAGTCATAAAAAAACCCTCCTTGTGCATTACTCATAAATAGTATTCGCACAAAAAGGGTATTTCCCTGCCCTATAAAAGTCCCGGCAAATTTAAATTTTTTGTGAAGATTTCCGGATTACCAATGACTCTAGACTTAACAAAGTCACCATGGCAATCGCTGCCACCGCTGATCAAAAGGTTATTGTTCTGGCAGTGTTCCAATAATTTTCGGGTATCTTCCTCATTATGTCTTGAGTGATAACATTCAAACCCATCAAACTTTTCCAAAGCCATTTCAGCCATGGTACCGACAAGACCAGGGCCATGCATTTCACTGGCCGCGTGCGCCAGTATGGCAACACCGCCGGCATTATGAATAACATCAATGGTTTCCGCAATCGAAGGAAAAACCGGAAAACCTAGTTTATTCTCCTTCGTAAAGATACGATTGAAAAAATCCATGATATCCGCACATAATCCCTTGTCCTGCAAATAACATAAAGCCTTCCAGCCGCCGCGGCACCTGTCATATTCGTAACCGTGAAATTCCTTCAAAGACACAGGCCAGCCTTTCTCAGCTAAAATGCGGATGCTGTCCTCGTCCTTTTTAGCCAAAAGGTACTCATTATGGTCTAATAGTTCCAACAAGCGTTTATCTGCTATATCTATACCATAGCCAAGCACATGAAAGCTGGTTTCGCCCTTCGTAGTTGAAATTTCGACACCACGCACAAATTTCAGTCCGGCATCAAACGCATATTTTTCTGTTTCGGCAACATTGGCAATGCTTTCATGATCGGTAACCGCAATAGCACCCAAATTTGCCTGTTTTGCCGCTGCCACCAATTCCTGCGGCAGCCAGGTTCCGTCTGACGCAGTACTATGCAGATGCAGGTCAGCGCGAATCAACTCCATAGTCAAACCTCCTAGTGCCTTCTGGCATAATCCCAGACAATATAGTTTGCCAAGGCATCTTCCTGCGGTGTCGCAGGATATGGATTATCCAATGTATCTACAAAGCTCAGATATTCTGAGAAATAATAAGCCTTACCACCAAAATATCCCAGCGCAAAAGGTATATCTGTCGGCTGCAGAAGATCCCGGCCCAGGAAATCTTTTGGCGTTTCCAAACCCATCAAAGGCAGAAGCGTAGGTGCCAAATCCATGGAGCTGGCATATTCAGCAGTCATCAAGTCATTGAGAGGTGCCAGGTTTTTAGCAACGAAAATCAGCGGTATCGGTGCGATGCTCTGCGTATCTGCACCGTTTTCCACCAATTCTTTGTATTCACCGCCGGAATGCGGGTTGTGGTCGCTGGTGATGATAAACAATGTACGGTCGTCCATCAGGCCATTGGCCTCTGCTTCTTTGAAGAACTCTTTGAGAGTGTGGTCTACCCAGTACATGCCCCTTACTGTCACATATTTATTATCACGTACAGACTCTGGCATATCTTCCCACTTCAAGCCATAGTACGGATATGGCTGGTGCATGTCAAGAGTTTTGGTAACCATGAGCATCTTGTCATTGCGCCCGCGCTCCAACATTTTAATAGTCTCTTTATACATTACATCATTGTGGAAGCCCCAGCCGCTGGCACCGGTATACCCCTGTTCTTCCAGATACTCACGGGCATAGTATTCCTGCATGCCAAATTGCTTAGGATACTGCTTAAACTCATTGGCATAATAACCACTGGAAGAATTTAAGAAGATTCCCCGCCAATCAGTTTCACTAAGCTGATTAAAAATCGATCCCTGCTTACCGATTTCAGGTACATCTCTGTCAAACAGAAGCTGTGAACGGAAAGTGCTGTTAAGCCCCTCGGTTGTTGGAATCGCCGAAGAATAATAGCGATCCAGATGTGGGTATTTACTTAGCAATTCATCAAGAAAGGGCGTCGCTTCGGCAGGAATATTTTTATTGTAATAATGCATGAAGTCACGATGAACAGACTCCAGTACCAATATGACAATTTTGTCATATTTTGCAACAGTCGGTACAGGCGTATGCTTTTCTGGAATAATGCCCATACCCAGCAAGATTTCCTTATCTTTTTCCGAAAGCTCTTTTTTCTCCAATTTTTTCGGGTCTTTAATGATTCTGTCAGTATCAAAAAGTGCCTTGCTGACAAAATTAATATTGACGGGCATCGATACGGCATTCCGATAATTTTGTCTTGTAGCTTCGATTTCATTTTCTGACCAGAGCCCGCCTACCTTGTCGATGGCAAAATGCAACCCATCCGATATCGACATATAAGAAAAATTCAAGGAAAGCGTAAAAATAGAAACGCAGAGAAGCGACCAGGCGAAATTAGGTTTCTTGCTTGTTGGTTTGCTGACGCGAAAAAGCAGCAGGACAAGAAGAAGTATAACGGCTATAGCAACAAGAAACGGCGTTTTGGCCGTTTCGAGAACACCCTTGATGGAATAATAATTCAGGTTTCTGAACAAAACACTTTCGACGTGCATTGATGTTGTCCAGAAATACACAGCGTCAAAGAGCATGATTATACAACTGGTCAGATAAACAAAAAAATAAACTATTCTCATCCCGCGATTAGGCCATTTATGGTAGCACATGGCAGCCAAAAGGCAAAGAAGAATATTGTTATTCAAACCAGCCAATACGGAAAGCAAAGTCAGAAAACCCAAGTCCAGCTTCAGATAATGGACCATAAAAGCGGCAAAAGCAAGATAACCAACGCCGAGAACAACAACCGGGAAATAACGTTTAATCCTGTCTTTAATTCTCTTGCGAACTGCGTACAACAAAACAAACGTACCTATGAGCAAGGCGTCTCGCAGGAAAAAATTCAGAGTAGTAAACCAAAACTCCTCAGTTGGGAAAGGCACAATCTCGCGATAAAAACGATCCGAAAAAAATGCTTCTATAGCAAAACAGACTATGAGCAGAGCAATTATAAACCAATTATTCTTCACTTGCACGCCACCTTACGAAATAAACTTGATTGGGCTGGGGATCAATCTGATACTCAAAGGCGAACTCACCAAGCAGTCGCCGTCCAATTCTGCCGCAAATTTTTCTATGTTACACTTAATCTCCACTTTTTTGGCTTCAATGATTTCGACAGATTTGTCAGCAGCAAGGGTATCCGTTGCAAGCAGAGCCAGATATCTTAACAAATCCAGCTTATTAACGCCACGAAAAAGGCAGACATGCAGTTTAGGCGAAGAAAGCGAAGCTCCGTCAACCAAGGAAAATCTCCCTGCGTAATAGCGGCTTTTTGCTACAATTACAGAAGCAGCATCACGCCAGACGCCATCATCATCAATCATTACCTGGAACTTGTACTGCCAATCTTTCCACAGAAGCTCCCTCTTAACTAATTCCGTTCCCTGAAGGACGTAGGCAAATTTGGATAAATATTTTTTCTCTGTCTCGGAAACGCTGTCAATCACCATGGAATCAATGCCTATGCCGGCACAAGTCATGAACAGCCTGTTATTAGCCTGTCCAAGCCAAACAGGGATGGCAATACCTTTAGATACCCTCTTCACCCATTTTCCAGGTTCCGGTGACATCATGAGCTCTTTGGCAACAAGATTAACTGTTCCCATAGGATAAACGCTCATATAAGGGAATTTGTTGTTTTCTACAAAAACTTCCGTAATTGCTCGCAGTGTACCGTCACCACCGGCCACTATCACCCAGTCAAAGTCCTCATCGCAAATTCTCTTGGCGATACTTCTGACCTCTTCAAAAGACCTGATGGCAACCTCAGTCAAAGTGGCACTCCCCAGTATAGCTCTGAGTAAATTACGCACCTCATTTACCCTGCTGGCACTGTCATTAAACAGCTGTCTTCCCGAATTAGGATTAAAAACCAGCATGACTTTTTTAAATTTCTTTATATCAACGCTTTCTTTTAACATACTTTTTCCATCACCTATAATGCCTTCAAATATTTTTATTTAAAAAACTATTTTTATTCAAAAAATCCACTTTTTCCTGGATAGATAATTCCAGACAACTACAATAGCACTTGCTGCGACTTTTGCCGCCATGGCATCCCAGGCAAAAAAGCCTACGAACAAACCCATCAGGAGCAAATTAAACAACAGACCAATCGTACTCACCAAAAAAACCAGCGACAGTTCCTTTTTGCGCTCATACCGCGCGCCGCTGTTGAAAACAAAAATATTTCCCAGGACATAGTGACACAAAGTTGAAAATGTGAACGCCAAAGCCGTCGCCAGCAGGTAATTTATAAGCAGCCAATGATTGAGGCCATAAAAACATCCCCACTCAATTAACGCCGCTGTTCCTCCGATAAAAAGGTATATCAGGACCTTTATCTGCTCATTATCGGTATAATCTATGCCAAAAATCTTCTTCTGTCCATTATTATCTTTCAAACACTTTTTCACTACTTTCATAGGTCGTAAATGACCATATTATCCCATTTCAGCACTACTTATTATACCACAACAGTAACAAACAAAAAACAAGGGATAGATTAATTACCCCCTGTTTCAAAAAGTCATTTAAGTTGATTTCCTAATTTTTCGATTTGTTCCCGCCAATCGCTGCAATAGGCAGCGCTTCCCTGGGCAAAAGCTGCATTGCCGCCGCCCTTACCGGACAAAAGCTGATTAACGGTCTGGCAAAGCAGTTTGCAGTCTCTGCCGCCTTCGCTGCTCATAAATATATAATTAATCCTTTCTCCGACGCGATAAAAAATACCAGCAGTCAGCTTTTCTTCATCAGTTGTAAGCACATGAGCAAAAAGTTTCGCATCTTTTGCCGTGCAATCCTCTTCAGAAACCAGCACAATTCGCCTGCCATCATTGTCCCTTGAGGCATTTGCTGCGAGACTATCTTTGCGCAGCTGATAAAGTTCAAGCGTCTTGTTTTTAAGCCTCGCAGTAATTTCTGCTAGCTCTTCTTTTAGTTTTCTGACCGCTGTCGGCACTTCTTCCGGCTTCACGGAAAGCAAGGCATTGGTCTCCGAAATTGCTTCATGCTTACGGCGGGCATCCAATAAAGCTCGTCTGCCGCAGACAAACTCAATGCGCATACCGCCTCGATGCCTGTCAGCTCCAATTACTCTAATAATTCCTACCATGCCGGTAGCAGGCGGATGTGTACCACAGCAAGTGCAGCTATCACCATGTTCGATAGAAACAATCCTTAATATGCCTTTAATATTTTCGTTCTTCTTCCGCATTTCCCGTTCTGACAAATCATCTGAGGAGATATAACTGATGTTGATCGGTTTATCCTCCCAGATTTCAGCATTAACAAAATCTTCGGCCTGCATTACTTCTTCTGGACTGACTTCCTTATCAAGATCAACAAACACCGATTGTTCGTTCATGTGAAAACCGATGTTGTTGGCACCAAAAAGCTTCCAGAACGCGTAAGACAGCAAGTGTTCACCACAATGCTGCTGCATGTGGTCAAGACGCTCAGCCCAGTCCAATTTAACCAAAACTTCGCTGCCTACCGCTAATGCTGCATTACAATAATGAAAAACCTGCCCATCCTTTTCCGCTGCGTGTGTTACAAGGGCATCGTTAATCCAACCTTTGTCACTAGACTGGCCGCCGCCTTCCGGGAAAATAACCGTCTTATCAAGCACGATTTCATAATCATTAGCTTTTTTATTGCACGCCAGAACTTTAGCACAGCATTCTTTCAATAATGAATCATTTTCATATAATTTCTCTGTATTCTGCAAAATCTCAGCCCCCTCAAAGCTGCCTACTCTATTTTGCCTGCACAATACCCTGGAATGTAATAAATGCCAAGGAATTGAAAACCGCTTTTTCTTCTTCCGTATTATCTTCTGCTTTAGACATCTTTTCGAAAACAGTCAGCGCTATTTGTTTTTTCTTTTTGGTAAGTCCGTGTTGTTTCACGCCATGCGCTTTAACTGATCTGATAATAGCGTCAAGCACCTCCAGAGTGGCATTTTTGCCATCCTGTTTCAACTCTGCTGAATTTTTTATTTTCTCACGAATCACAGTGGAAATTTCCAAAAATTCCTCTCCACCCATTTCACGCTGTTCCTTTTTTACATCTTCTGCCATATTCGTACCTCCCACAATTTATTATTTGTCAGCAAATATTTATTATCGTCTGTTCCAACTGATAAGCATCGCCATAACTACACCCACTATTGTACCGCTGAAATCAAGCAGCACATCGGTTACCTGACCGGAGCGTCCAATGCTGTAGATCTGGATGTTTTCGTCGATTACTGCGGTCAATAGTCCTATTAAAAGCGCATATGCCAGCCAGGTCTGCCTCCTCACCCTGAAAGCAGTTAATGTTTTGGCAACAAAAAACGCTTCCAGCGCATATTCCGTAAAATGAGCACATTTTCTAATAGCATGGTGCAGTTCACCTATTGGCACATGAAAACCCAGCCAATTCAAAACGTTCTGCACAAAAGCTGTCAAAAATCTGCTTTCACTGTTAGAATCTGTGGCGTCCATCATTGAATTGCCGAAAATAAAGGCTATAATTAATAAACTTAAAAGCAAATAACTTATTTTTTTCATAATAATTACACCAAGACCTTCATCAACACTAAATAATTATTCCTAATAATTATAATATACTCTTCGGCAAAAAGGTAGGAAATTAAACGTTTATCTGCGTTTAAATAAAAAACACCGAGGTTTTTAGCCTCGGTGTTTTCTGAGAACTTCTACAGCTGCGCTATAACTTCTTCAATATCCGGCAGCGTGCGAATTTCGTATTTTTTCACCCAGCACACAATACCTTTTTCATCAATAAGAACATTAGCCCTTTTAGAAGCTCCGTATTCTTCACTGAAAAGTCCATATTCTTTGGCCACCTTGCCGAGTGGATGGAAATCAGCAAGAATTCTAACGTTATTAAGCAGCAAAATCTTAGCCCATGCTGATTTGGAAGGTGCGGAATCCACACTCATACCAAGAACAACTACGCCCTTTTCTTCAAAACGTTTGTAGTTTCTCTCCAAATCTCTCATCTGGTCAGTACAAACGGAAGTCCAGGCCAGAGGATGCCATGAGAGCAAAACTTTCTTACCATGAAAATCTCTTAAGGCAACATCTGCTCCGCTTTGATCCTTCAAAGTAAACTCAGGTGCTTTTTCACCGACTTTTATCATCTCTTCCAACTGCATTACCTCCCTATTCTACAATTATTGCTGATACAGGACAACCGTCGGCCGCCTGCCTTGCGCACCCCTCTAAATTTTCCTCAATCTGGCCTTCGCTCAATTCTCCATCAACTTGTAAACTAGCCGCAATCTGGCTCAAGCCGTCATCTGCATTCTGCTCAAAGACTTCCGGACAAGTGCCCCAGCATACGCCGCAGCCGATACAAACATCTCGTTCAACACTCACTTTCGCCATATTGTTCACTCCTATCAAAAAGTAAAAGTAACATCGCTCCACAAAGTTTTATCTCTGCCTTCATTATACTTACCGTCAAAATTGAAATATTCGACGAGAGCAACTATGTTTTTTGTTATTGTGTAATCAACACCCACACCATAACCCTCAAACCCCCAAAGAGAATCATGGACAGCGTCAGTTGTGTGGGCAACATAGGTAGAACGATCCTGATTATAATACTTCGCCCAAATACCGTAAGAACCCTTCTTTTCAGGAGCAGCTCCTTTATAATTTAAGCCAAAGACTATACCATCATCGTCGTCGGTATTTGCAGCGAAATTAGATTTCAAATATTCACCGTGCAGTCTGATATTGTCACTGACGTCGATACTGCCCCCGACCGTCCAGATTTTATTATCAGCATTGCCGACATAATCCAAAAAATTATAAAAGGCCGCGTTAAATGCAAAAATTCCTGTTTTGTAGTCCAGCGTCGTAATAAACGCATCATTATTTTTAGTATAAACGGTATTACCGCCAGCGTCTTTAAAAGAGTGAAAATCATTGCCGCCGGCAGGCCGGCCATAAGCCATGCTCGCCTTCAATACTTTGCCGAAATCAATTTGTACGCCATCAATGGCCTCATCAAAAACATTACCCTGGCCAACAGTGTAATTGTAGCGGCCACCGGTAACTTTCACGTCTCCGGAATTTCCTGTTACATAAGCGCGGCGGAATTTAGTCTCGCTTTCTTCCTTGTTGCTGTTAAAGCTCTGCATATTTTCCAGCATTGCGACATAGCGCCAATCATTACTACCTTCACCACTCAGCCACAAGCGGGTGCGTAGGTCAGCCAGATACATCTTGTCAGGCCCTTTAACATCAGCATAACGCATGCGGGCCTCACCGGTAATTTTTGTGTTATCACTTTTTTTCTCCAGACTAGTCGTGCGCACGCCCAGACTCGCCAACTCTTCAGCAAATTCGGTCATCAGTCTGTCATCGTCGCCAATGCCTCCTTTTGCGTATGCTTTAGCAACTATTTGTGCCATTTCATACCTGGTCATCAGATTGTCACCATTGAAAGTTCGGTCAGGATAGCCCTCGATAATCCCGGAAGCAGCCAATTTAGCCACAGAGGCATAGGCCCAATGTTCTGCAGGCAAGGCTGAAAAAGGATTCGCCGCCCAAACTGTAGCAGATGCGCCCAAAAAAATCACTAATGCAATTACCAGGGATTTCTTCATGACTATCACCCCTTGACAAGGCTCTATTTTAAAAGTGAAAGAACCACCTGTGCCTACATTATAACTTGTATCTCCTTATAATTACAACGAATATTTAGAATATTCTGCATTATATTTTTTCAATATTCCCACATTTATTTAACAAGCAACCTTTCTCTTACCCATTTGTTCATAAAAATATCACCTGTTGCAGAAATTACGCAGGTGGTTTTTTTGCCTGCAAGGAATTTTTCAAATGATGTGGAAACATATATGATGAGGTGATTACGATGCCATACTTTTACAGCAACGGTCATAAACTGCATTACAGAGAAAAAGGCACAGGCAGCCTGCTCCTGATTCTCCCCGGCAACACAGCTTCTTCCGCTAATCACACTGAGGACATCGAATACTTCGGCAAATATTTTCACACCGTTTCCCTTGATTTCTGGGGCACCGGTCAATCCGACAGGCTACGTGACTGGACGCGTGAGTGGTGGTCAGAGGCTGCTGAAGATACTGCCAACCTGATCAAGCACCTCGGTCGTGACTCAGCTCATGTCATAGGCTGCAGCGGTGGTACTGCAGTTGCCATGCTGCTGGCCGCGAAACATCCGGAAAAAGTGCGTTCTATAGTTGCGGACAGTGAGCTGACCGATTATGAGTATGATGATATGCTGCGTCTATGCGTGGAAACCCGCAATATTCCTGACAAGGCACAAATAGATTTTTGGAAGAAGGCCCACGGTGACGATTGGTTCGAGGTGGTTCAGAAGGACAACGACGTAATGCTCGATATCGCCGCCAACGGACACGTTTTTAAAGATAAGCTTGACGACATCAGCTGTCCGGTCTTATTCTGCGGCGGTTTGCGAGAAGAAGAATATGTGCCTTATTTCGGCGAAACGATGCTCGACATGTGCCGCCAAGTGGAAAAAGCAGAACTTTACTTGGTTAACGATGGCGACCACCCACTCATGTGGACCGCTAAAGACAAGTTCAGAAATATGGTGCTGGCGTTTTTGCACAGAAACTAAAACTGTTTAACATAGATTCCATAAATAGCGTTAAAACCCGCAAGGTAATTTTCCTTGCGGGTTTCTTTTTCCCATTACTAAATTTTTTTATTATTGCAACAATCGAATGATTTTTTTCTGAATACTGCGGAGTAATCTTATTTTTTTTAATGGAGTTTCATTAATTTTTTTGAAATCAATAGCAGAAATCCAATTTAATTCTTTGTTAGCTGCCAATTCTCTCTTACTTCTGAATGTACTTTGCAATCTTTGCCAGGATACGATATTAGCTGAATCAAAAAGAAGTACATATTTAAGAAACCATTTGATAAAGAATGGTGTCCTTGTTGAATAAGAAAATCCATAATTATTAGGATTAGCTCCCTCCAACAATAAAGCAAACATAGTTCTGTAGCATTTTTCACAATGGCTGCAGTTCATGCCACCTTGAGATTGCCAACAAACATGCAACTCTAGCGGCAAGGCATGGAGTTCTGAAAACTCATGAATATATTTGACTTTCGTCTGGCGAGTAAATTCATAGTAGCCGTCATGGACAACTCGCCCTGAAGCAAACCGCAGGTGATTATCTATAATTGGGTCAGAAGCACACGCATATGTTCCTTTTGGAGTATCACTTGAATATGATGAAGCAATATAAATAATATCTATATTATTTAGGTATGCATAGGGAAAAGCTTGCCCACAAATCGCAATACCATGTTGAAACCCTGACCAGTAACCTATTTTGTGTTTACTAATTTTTCTATTGAGTATTTTCTCTTTTAAACATCTTCGGAAAGAAGATATTATGACCACATTCTCCAAAGTGAATTTTTCAGCAGTTTCTACTGCCAAAGTCTGCAGTCTTTTACTTCCATGAACATCATATAAATCAATGTCGGCACCTATCAACGTAATAAGGTGCGGTTTTTCTTCTAAATGCGATAACAACGTCGCATAGGAATCAACTCCACCGCTAAAAAGAACTGCCCTTTGCTGCTCTGACGTAAAAGCATTTTCAACCAGTTTTTCAACAGTAATTGATCCTTTCAGTTCTGCTTCCGGATACATTTCCTGATAGCCTTTTTTTATGTTCGAAATGCAACTATAAAAACTACTGTCTAATTCTTTTATTATTAATCTGGCATCATATATCCATACCATGGGAAGAACATTGCAAATAAAAGGAATTACGGCTATGCTGTCAGGTACAGCAGCTATTTCCTTACTATATTCAAAAAACAATGGGCAAGACAGATCAATGGCTTCTGCAATTTCTCCCTTAATTTCCCAGTTCACCTCAAGCCGTTTCTCTGTTTTCTTGACATCATTAATTAGAATGATATTCTCCATCACTTATTCTCCTCACTCGGATACACATTCTGCGGCTTCTTCCGGAGTAATTTTAGCAATTGCATAACCAGTAAAACCAAAAATAACAGCAAAAAGCATACCCGAATAACAAAGAACTGCCCAAGGAAGATATTCTAAAGTCGGAACACCAACCGTATAAGAAAGATAGCTGCCTGTAATTGACCAAGGAATAATTGGAACCACGCAAGTACCAGCATCCTCAAGAGTACGAGAAAGATTTTTAGAATGCAAATTCATTTCTGCATACAAAGGTCCAAACAACTCACCCAACATCAGTATGGCAACATAAGTACTGCCAGTAATACAGCAAACAAGAACTGAAGCGATAACAGTAGTAGTAATTAATACGCCTACGGAAGAAATGCCCTGTGTCATTGTTTTTAGCAAAACTTTTAAAAAACCCGCCTTGCTGTAGATACCAGCAAAGCTAAACACACAAAAAACTAATAAAATTACATTCATCATACTCATCATGCCACCACGATTAAACAACTTTTTCAGCAAAGCAAGGTTTTCAACTTGCTGCGTTGGGGTTATTAACGCAAGATTAAACCCATTTACAAAAGTGTTGCTCGCGGTCTGTATAGAAAAATCATGCATGATGATTCCTATTAAAAGGGCAGCAAATGTTGAAATCAGCATTACTATAATTGTTGGTTTCTTTAAATACGCTCCTGACACGATAATCACAGGTGGTAAAAGCAGTAACCAATTGAAATGATACAGCATTTCAAGATCCTTTAATAAACTTTCCGTTACCTGCAAAGGTTGACTAACCGGCAATAAAATTCCAGCCATAATATAAACAATCAAAGAAAGTATAGTTGCTGCGCCAGTCGTATATACCATATGCTGAATATGCTCGTATAGTTTTGTACGTGTGGATAACGACGCTAAAACAGTAGTGTCCGAACATGGTGATAGTTTGTCGCCGAAAATTGCTCCGGAAATAACAGCCCCGGCAGCAATCGGCAATGAAAGCCCCTGAGATATCGCTACACCCATAACAGCAACGCCAACAGTTCCTGCCGACCCAAAAGATGTTCCGGTAAGGGTCGAAAACATTGCGGTTACGAGGAATCCTGTAACATATAAATAATGTGGATTTATTATTTTTATGCCATAATAAAGCAGCATCGGAATTGTGCCCGAAAGCATCCAAGATGCTATAAGCGCACCAATACAAAGCAAGATCAAAATTGCGGGAAAAGCTTGTGAAACCTTTTCACCTATACCTTCCAGCATATCATTCCAGGATAAACCATTGCTTTTCGCCACAGCTCCTGTTATAACCGCTGAAATGATTAATAAAAAGGTTAATGGTAATTTTAGTATGAGACTACCTAAGCTAATGAGTAAAAACATGGAAATCAAAGGCGTAACTGCCTGTAGCAGCGAAGGTTCTTTAAGCATAGATTCCACTCCCTGTAGCACTTTTCGATTCAAAGAATTTTTCTTGAGATAGCCTAATCACATACCTTCATGACTATTTCATAGCCATAACCGGCAATGACTCTTTTCCAACCGCTGAGCAATTTGTTTACTTCTTCATCTCCGGTATCGACATAGAGCTCATTACCCGCTAAACCTGCCAGTTTATTTTTCGTAGCGACAACGATGATATTGTCTTTGCCGACCCTGCGTATTACTTCCGCACTGATCTGCTGGTTGCCACGGCCAAAAATATAGCCCTGACCGCCGATTACCGTTACGACTATCTTCGCTTTATCATAATGACTTAAGTTTTCCAATATCGTTTTTTCGTTACAGTCACTGGCAATAACCCTGCCATTATAAACCAAATCAACTCCCAGTAAAGTATTCGGCAGGTTTAGCTCTTTCATGACAGCAGCTATGGTGGAACCTGTCCCCATAATGTAGAGAGTATCCTTTTCCATCTTGTCAGCCACATATTCTGCAATACCTGCCATTGCTTCCGCGTCTGAAGCTTGCGCGCCGCTTTTATGGGACTGTACTAGTGCCTTGTCGTCCGGTATTTTGAGATAACCATAGAGCTTAGCCTGGACGATATTTTGCCGAAAAAGCTCCTCATCGATATCCATTACCTCAGCTTCTTTGCTGGCCGTAGCTTTTCCCAGTAAGACATCAGCCGCCAGAATACCTGCGTCACGTGGATTCAGGGCATAAACCCCGGAATGAATTTTGCAGCCTGTCGGTATCCCAAGTACCGGTACATCGCCGTCCACAGCATCCAAAATGTCGCGTGCCGTCCCGTCGCCGCCGGCAAACAGTAGCAGCGCAACTCCCTGTTTCACAATTTCTCTGGCTGCCTCAACCGTATCCGAAGAACTGGTTTCATCCTTGGCCTTTTCGCCTAAAACAATTGTTTTCAACCCTGCCTGCTTGCAAATCGTTGCGCCCATCTCGCCCGGATAAGTATAAACTTCAACCTCCGGCACGCTTTTGGCGATTTCGTTGAGCGCAATCGAAGCTTTTGCACCACTCTCCGGAACCGCCCCCAAGGCTTTGGCTCTTCTTATTATTTCTGCTCCGTCAGACCCTTTCAGGCCAACCTTGCCGCCTATACCGGCAATCGGATTAATGACCAAGCCGATCTTCTTCATAGTGAATACTCCTTCAGCCGTTTGCTAAAACAAATCTGGCTTCCTTGCAGTCATATCTGAATATCTCACCGGTCTCAATTATATAGTGCCAGCCGTCCAAAGTCAGTTTTTTCGCTTTGACTCTCTCCCTTATGTACGGATAAGTCAGAAGATGTTTCAACTGCTCGACAACATTCTCCTGTTCCATCATCCACTCTCTGGCAGCCGGATCATTCTCACTTAAAGCTTGCAGTACGCGGTCCCTGACAGGATGCGCCAATTCCAACCATTTCCTGGTATGCGGTATTGATTCCAGATACTCCGGTGGTTTCAGGCAAGCATTACAGCCGCCGCAATTAGAGTGACCGCAGACAATGATGTGCTCTACTTCCAAAAAAGCTACAGCGTATTCAATGGCAGCCGTAGTCGCTACGAATTCTGCCGTTTCCCTGTAAGGCGGCACAAGATTCGCGATATTTCTAATAATGAAAAGTTCTCCCGGCAAAGTCTTGGTGATCAGATTAGGATCAACCCGCGAATCTGAACAAGCAATAAAAAGGGTATGCGGCTTTTGAGCAGAACCTAAATTTTGAAAAAGCTCCCTATGCTGCTCGAAATCTTCACGTTTAAATTGGACAATGCCGTCCAAAAGCTTTTGTAGACCTTCCATCTTTCTGCACCCCTCAATAATCTATCTCTATCTAAAAATATTTTTGATTACACACTTTTATTATGACACATTCAACAAAAATATGCCAAATTAACACCTTAAAATACGAAAAAATAAAGCAGTAGCGCTAATTGCCACAATTAATTATGTGGCATTATATGCTACTGCTTTCTGCTGATTCAGAAATCCAACGATAAGCGACCCTTATGGTAGTTTAAGTTAAGCGAAAAACCTCATGATGATCATTGCTACGCAAGCATTAAGGATACTTGTCAGCATCAGAAGCGGATAATATTTTTTAGGAACATCAGCTACACCAAGCAGGCGGCCCATATATTGAAGCTGAGCGCCAACAAGGAAGATAGCCGGGAGCAGAATAGTTGCGTGCGTAGCATTGATTGTACCATTGCTGAGAAGACTCATCGCTATACCGGTACCGGCTGAAGACGAAAGCCAGGCAGTAAGCAAAACAGTGATTGTTTCACCCGGCAAACCAAATATTGCCATCACTGGGCCAAAAAAGCTGCCGATTATTTTCATAACTCCTAAAATATTCAATATTTCAGTAATTGTGTAAGCCATCAACACGTTTGGCAGAAGATTCTGCGTACCCATTGCAAACCCTTTGCGTGCGCCAATAACGAATATATCAAACGGATTTCTGGTAGTTGAGTTTTCAGCTTTATTGCTCATCTTGGAAGTCCTCCTTATACACTGTGCTCAATACAAATCTTACAAATATACCGCCGACAAATTTCATGACAAACATTAAAAGAAAGGGCACAATTACTGGTGTTGTCATTATCGCGAACATTGCTGAACCAATAGAGAAATAGTTGGTAATCAGACCAGCACCGGAGTATTGCCAAGCGCTCATGATAGTCAATTCTTTTTTTGTAATCTCACCTTCAGCATATAAATCCTTGGTCAAGGCAGCACCTGCATCGGTACTCTGCAAATCTGTGATCAGTGCAAGTCCGGTTTTACCAGGCAAATCGAGCAAAGGTCGCAATAGCGGAGTAAACAGCCTGTGTGCTGCACGTATAGCTCCGTAATGTGTAAGGATCTCCAGACAGCCAAGCGCCAGCATGACTACAGGAACAAGGGATAAAGAAAATAGGAAGCCTTGTCTTGCACCCACACCACCTGCTCCCATAAACGTAGCTTTAGCAGCGTCTTTCATTGTACCAAATTTACCTGTCAAAGAAGTGAAATCGAATGCGCTTAACCATTTCATGCCATCTACTTTCATTAGAAGGCCTGAGAAAAATAATATTGCTACTGCCAAAGCTATGTAAGCACCTACGCCTACTTTGCTTTCATTTTTTTCCTTTTCCATAAAATATCCTCCTTGACTTTTTTATTTTTTATTTAATGACTGTTCAAATCTATCCATGTTTAAAACGGCTAGGGCCAAAAGCTTAGCTCTCTCTGTTAAGCTGTCAACCATTGCAAATTCATCCTTGCTGTGATTGCGTCCGCCTTTGACGCCCATACCGCACAGGGTAGGTACGCCAGCTTTTACAATATGGGCTGAATCTGCTCCTCCTCCGCAAAACTTCTGGTAAGGTTCGGGAAAACCATACTCATTGGATAGATTTTTCACATAATCAAATAAAGCTGCAACGCCGTCTGTAGTTTTCATTGCCGGAAAACGAATTTCTCCTGAAACAGTTGTCTTTGTTCCTTGAACATACTCTTTGTCGGCAATTTTTCGCAAAGCATCTGCCATAGCATACAAATCATCCTCATCAGTACAGCGCATATCAATCTCCGCTCTGGCATATGCAGGTGCAGCATTGGAAACAGTACCGCCGGAGATAAGTCCTACACCTAAGGCAATACCTTTTTCCAAATCAGTAAGATTTTCAATGTCAATTACCTTATGTGACAATTCACGAACAGCACTGCGTCCATTTTCAGGGTCATTGCCAAAATGACAGGCAACGCCCTGAACCTCCATAGTATAATACCCTACACCTTTTCTTCCCACGACAATGCCATTATCAACAAAGCCTGTTTCACAATTAAAGGCTGCGACACAGCCAGCCGACTCCCTTGTAAAAAGTTCTACAGCATTAGACTTAGGGTGTCCCGGCTCTTCATCACCGGCTAAAAGAATTTTTATCGGCCTGTCGTTAAATCCAATTTCCTTCAAGGCCTTAATAGCATAAATAAATGCTACAACCCCACCCTTCATATCAAGAGCTCCAGGGCCAAAGGCTTTGCCATCTTCAATTTTGAAAGGACGCCTGATTGTTTCTCCCTTTGGGAAAACAGTATCTATATGCCCGGAAAATATGACCGGGGCTTTTGGACCGCCAGGCATTTCGCCAAGCAAGGTAGCACCGGCTTGCGGAAATTCGTTCAGTTTCACAGTTACACCAAGCGATTCCAATACTTTTGCAACTTCCTGCTGGATTTTGTCTACGCCTTCTTTATCAGCTGAGCCACTTTCCATATTCACCAGGCGCTGCCATAAAGCAATCATTTCTTCCTGCCAACCATCAATGAACTCAAACCCTTTATTTATATTGCCCATATTTTAGACCACCTCTCTAAATATTTTTTCTCTTTACCTCTAGCTAACTTGATATCGGAGATCAAACATGTATACCTGACATTACCAGCACTTTTGTATTTGCCTGTTTTCAGTCCATTGCCACAGATATCTGCTAAAAAAAACAGCAAAGAAACTTTATGAAAAAGCTTCTTTGCTATCATTATTTCTCGCAGAATATTTAATTATTATTTCAAGCTGATTTATTGTCTTAATCATGCAGGATGTCATCTGTTATCATATCTGTAATTTTTGGTTAATGGCTGATTCTCCCTAATTCTTTGATTAGTTTTTTGACATCTTGAAAACTACTCTCAAAACAGAAAAACGCCACAGTATTTCTACTGATGGCGTTGTTACCATTAAAAGCATAAATTTTTCTACACTCCCATTATAGCTTTTATTTTACAACCTCTTCAAGGTGTTGGAGCCCAACTTTTTTTGTGCTTCAGCACATTATTCCCCGCGTCTCTCTTTCGTAGTTTCAGCAAGAGTTCTTTACTCAGCAAAATTCAAAAGATCGCCCGTTGCATTACACTGATCATTCATGAATATATACTCCAAAACATATAGATACCAGTATAGAACATGATGCTGTTTACTAAAATCCTGAAATATCTTTGATTGACCTTAGAGAATAGTTTATAGCCGCAGAAAGTCCCAGCTATAGCGGCTGGAAGCAGATAAAAAAAAGATATCACCGAGTGGCTGGCTATCTGACCCGCAAAAGCCTGCATTATTATACTGACAATATAAATGCCAACATAAAAAGCCAACGCGGTACTACGTACTTGTTCCTTCGGCGCATTGGTTTTAGAAAAATACATAGCGAGCGGCGCCCCCGGCATACCAAGACTAGCGGTTAAAATTCCTGAAATTAAACCTGTTGCCATTTCACACAAATATTTTAGCCGCCCTAGTAGTACTACCACCTTTTTTGTTATCAAAACATTAATAACAAAAAACACGAGTAATGCAGCCACAAAAAACTTAATTGTTTCTATCGGCAAAGCCATAAGCAGCCAAAGACCAAACGGTGCGCCTAATATACTGCCAATTATCAATCGTTTGAATAGCTGCCTGTTTATTGTCTGCCAAAGAGGCGGAAGCATAATGGCTGACATAAATAACGAAAGAAAAATGCTGATAGAAATCGCTTCGGTTGAATTCATTATTAATAAGAAAAGAGGTGTAGCGATAACCGCAAAACCAAAACCGGTAATCGCTTGTAAAGCCGCCGCAAAAAAAACAATTAGATTTATAATAAACAGTTCATGCATAAAAAATTCACCATCTTCATTTCTCATTTTCTCCAGGTCATTGCCTAAAAAAAAGCAAAGGAAGCTTAATCTTTACGAAAAAACTCCTTTGCTATCTTTTTTACTGGCCAATATTTCTCCATGACTTTATGCCGTTTCGTTGTATAAGTCATACAGAATATCATCAATTTGTAGTGTTAATAGCTTTTATTAAATAAAGTCCTTGTCAACCACATCCAGCACTGCATCAACAATGCTCATTGCTTCCGTCAGCTGCTGCTCTGTAATAATGAGCGGTGGTGCTACTATAATAATATTTTCATGTGAGTAAGTTGCAAAACCCTTTTCTAAGAGCATTTTAACAATACGCCCCATAACTCCGTTCGGATCAACGCCATATTTTACTAATGGCTCCTTGCTCTCTTTATCTTTAACCAGTTCAATAGCAGAGAAAAGACCAATATACCTAACATCACCCACACTTGCATGTTTTACTTTCAAACTCTCAAGGATGTCTCCGAGAAGCTTGCCTGTTTTCTGTACATTGCCGAGGATGTCTGCTTTTTGGTAATAATCCAGGGTTGCTACCCCTGCGGCACATGCAAGAGGATGACCACTGTAAGTAAGACCGCACATTAATGTATGGTCATCGAAATAAGCAGCAATTTCCTTGCTGACCGCCACACCGCCAAGCGGTACATAGCCACAGGTAACGCCTTTGGCGAAGGATACGAGATCCGGTTTTACATCCCAGTGCTCAAATGCAAACATTTTACCCGTCCGGCAAAAACCTGCCATAACTTCATCGCAAATCATCATGATGCCGAAGTCATCGCATATTTTGCGCACGCCTTGCAAATAACCTTCCGGCGGAATGATAATTCCGTTTGAACCGGTTACCGTTTCCATAACGATGGCAGCAACATTGTCGGCACCCTCGTAAATTACTTGTTCACGGAGTTTTGTTATATAATATTCCGTTGCCTTCGCTTCACTTTCAAATTCAATAATTTCCCTATAGATATAAGGATCAAAGAATTTGACAAAACCAGGTATGCCCGGTTCCAAAGGATAACGTCTCGGTTCCCCGGTCAGATTTCCTGCGCCGAAAGTCGAACCATGGTAGCTGCGGTAACGGCTGAATACTTTATTACGGCCAGTAAACATTCTCGCCATTTTGATTGCGTTTTCATTAGCATCAGCACCGCCGTTGGTAAAAAAGACTTTACCAATATTATCCGGCATAAGAGAAATGAGTTTTTCAGCCAGAACAGCGCGCGATTCCACAGCATAACTCGGTGCAATGAAGCAAAGTTTTTCGGCCTGTTCCTTAATAGCTTCAATAATGTCCTTGTTACCGTGTCCCAAGTTCATGTTAACTAATTGCGAAGACATATCCATATAACGTTTGCCATCATAATCCCAAAAATAAATTCCCTCACTTTTGGCGACCGGCATTGGATTAAGGTTTCCCTGCTTAGACCAAGAATGCAAATTGTAACGCAGGTCTTTCTCTTTGAGTTCTTCTCCCGTCATCACTACCACTCCTCTTCACTGGTGTTCATTACCAATTAAGCAATAACTTACGCCAGTTTGTTATATAAGTCATACAAAATTTCATCAGTTATTGTTACTGGGTTGTTTAACATATTCGGATGGTGACTCGTTTGTACCAGTTCATCGATTTTTTCTTTTGATAATTTGAAATCTTTCATATCAGTGCGAAGCTGGAGCTTCTTCTTCAGGTCAGAAATAGCATCCGCTAATTCAAGTACATCATCAAAGCCAAGCGCTTGCGCAAGTTCCTTTAATCTGCCGTCATCATTTCCCGCGTTAACCCTCATAAAATAATCAAGTGTCAAAGCACAAGCCTCGCCATGCGCAATGCCATATATATTAGTAAGCGGATAACTGCAGGCATGCGATGACGTTGTTTTCGGCAAAGTAAATGCCAACCCGGCAATTAAAGATGCTTCACACATTTTTTCCCTAGCCTCGGCATCATTAGGATCCAGATAAGCACGATACAAATACTTCAATGCTAATCTGATGGCCTGAATAGCACACGCATCACAAATTGGCTGATGTGCCTTACTCCAATATCCTTCGATAGCATGTGCCAAAACATCCATGCCGCTGCAGGCCGTTACATACGGAGGCATAGAGTATGTTAGTTCAGGGTCAATTATGGCGTAATCCGGATAAAAGTTTTCTGACACTATTGGTACTTTCTTACCCAGTTCATGGTCAGTCAGAACAGAAACACAAGTTACTTCGCTGCCGGTTCCTGCTGTCGTCGGCAGGGCGATAAGCGGGAGGTGTTCAGGAGGAAGAGCTTTGCCAGTACCATGGTAATTTCGTATGGAATCACCAGCCAAAGCTGATGATGCGGCTGCTTTTGCCAGGTCCATTGCACTACCGCCGCCTAAAGCCACCACACAGCCATGACCATTCTTTCTGATCAAAGCAGCACAAGCATCTACCTCTGCTACATCCGGATTCGGTGAGAAATCTGCGAAAACCGCAGTAAGTCTTCCTTTGCTTTCTTCAATAAGTTTCGCCGTCAAACCACTGCTGATGAAGTTGGGAGCCGCTACTATTAAGCCATTCTCCCATCCTTCAATATTCATTATGTTTTTTATTTCTTCAACTTGCCCATTGCCAAAAATAATTTTGACAGGCTGGCTATAATTCCACATTTAAAGCACACGCTCCTTATTTCAAATATGTTTCATCTACCCAGGTAAGGACTTCATCCAGGATAGGCAGATATTCTTCTAATTCTTCAGCAGTAATAATAAGAGGAGGACAAACATTAATATTGTTCTCGCGGCCAAAAGTCGAGAAGCCTCTTTTCTTCAATTCACCCATAATGGTTGACATTACCGGTTCAGAAGAATGATATTCTACCATTGGAATTCTCTTTTCTTTATCTTTCACAATTTCGAGGGCGGAAAAGAGACCTATACATCTTGCTTCACCTACACAGGCGTGTTTTTCCACCATTTTATTCAAAAACTCACTCAAAATCTTTTCCATCTCTTTAACGTGTTCACAAACATTATGATCAGCATAATAGTTAAGAGCTGCCACGCCAGCCGCGCATGCCAAGGTATGTCCGCTGTAGGTAAGCCCGCACTGCAAAACATTTTCCTTGAAATATTCGTCTATTTTCTCATTGACAATAACGCCGCCCATAGGTACATAACCGCAATTGATACCTTTAGCCATCGTAATCATATCCGGCTTGATATCATAATTCTGCCAGGCAAACATCTTACCTGTACGAGCAAAACCAGCCATAACTTCATCACAAATCAGCATGATGCCGTATTTGTCGCACAAAGCCCTTACGCCTTCCATATAACCATCAGGCGGTAAAATTACGCCGTTGGCGCCAACAATGCTTTCCATCAGGACTGCCGCAATATTGTCGGTGCCTTCATAACGCATCTGCTCTTCCAAACGTTTTAAGGCGTCCTGAGTACAAGCAGCATCATCTACACCGCGTGTATAACCATCTTGATACATGTGCGGATTCATGAACTTCACAAAACCATTAGCACCGCCAATTTCAGCGGCAAAACGGCGCCAGTCACCTGATGCATTGGAAGCACCTAAAGTAGCTCCATGATAGCTGCGGTAGCAGCTGAATATTTTCAATCTGCCGGTAACCATTCTGGCCATCTTAATCGCATTTTCATTGGCATCTGCACCGCCATTAGTAAAAAACACTCGTCTGTAAGTGTCGCTGCCCGCAATATCTACCAACATCTTAGCAAGTCTGGATTTTGCCTCAGTCGCATAACCAGGAGCCATAAAACAAAATTTGTCCGCCTGCTCTTTGATGGCTTCAACTATTTCTTTATTGCTGTGCCCAAGATTGCTGCAGACAAGCAATGATGACATATCCGCATATTTTTTGCCTTCATAATCCCAGAAATAGATTCCCTCCGCCTTTTCGATTGGCAAGGCTGGATTACCTTGTTTTGACCAAGATTGCATAACATATTGCTGTTGCAGGCCGGCTACTTCTTTTCCTGTCAGATTTTCCATATCAAATTCCTCCTCAAAATAAAAAACGCCACAGTATTATTACTTGTGGCGTCGTTGCCATTAAAAATATAATCTTTTACGAAATCATTATATATTTTAATTTGCAACATATTCAAGGTGCTAAAATCCAATGTTTTTTATGCTTCAGCACAATATTCTTCTATTTTTTCAATAAACGGTATACCATGAGCGCAAGCTGTAATTTCACCCGCTGGTAAAATTCCGATAAATCACAGGACAGCAGTTCTTCAATTTTGCCAAGTTTATAATTGACCGTATTGCGATGAACAAAAAGCTGTGCTGCCGTCTGATTCACGCTGCCATTAGTCTCGAGATATATCTGCAGGACTTCTACATAGTTAGTCCCTTTCAAATCATCAGATTTAATCAGCGGTCCGAGCTGTTTTTCAAGGTAATCAGCCATTACTTCGTTATCTTCAACAGCAAATAGCAGGCTATAAACATCCTGTTCATCATATATGCAAAGTTCATTACTGTTTTTTTGTGCTTGAAGCCTTATAATTTTTTTTACCTGTTCATAACTCTTCACAAGCTTTTGCGGTGATAGTACTTCGCCGCCGATGCCCATTCTGAACCTATACTTTGCAGGCAATTTTAAAAGACTTTGTGTTCTTAGCGTAAGCATTGTTTTCTTAATAACATCAGCCCGGCAATCCGCAAAGACACAAACAATATGGTCTTGAAAAAGCAAAGCAAAACCTGAACAATTCAAGCCGATAAGCATATTTTCCAATGATATTTTTACCTGTTCCATGACAGGTGCATCATTTTTTATCAACGAGCTGTTTTCATCCAAAATTTCAATCATGCCTACGCAGTATTTCATAGTTTCCAAAAAACCTTTTCTCTTAAACGTAGGCAAATACAAATCTTCCTGTCGGGGATCAGTAATAGCATGTTTCATGGCACTGACCAATTCAACTTCATTCATTTCAGCCTCTGCGATTTTTGAACCAAACAAATGCATTATTTCTGCTAAATGGATTCTCCACGGCACTTCGAAAAGAGGCAAACCATGCTCATCACAAAAGTCAATTACTTCCTGAGGAATATATGCTATATAGGGGCCAACATTAACGACAACAGCGCTCGGATTATTTTCATAAATTCCGCGCACAAGTTCCAGCAAAGAATTTGCTCCCGGTTGAGAAAGGCCTATACCCGTAATAAAAGCAAGCTCCTGCCCGCTAAGAAAGCTTGATATCTCCAGACTTTCCACCATATGCATCCAGCGCACGCTGTTATTTATACCTTTGTGGCCGGCTATAAGCCGCATATCATCAGGGGGCACACATTCGTATAACTTTCTTAGCTGCATCGTCATTTAGTTTCACCTCGTTTTTTGTTTATAACAGGAATATATATTCCAGAATCTCTATATTTACAAGTATATAACATAATAGCGTTCACCAAAATACCGAACGCTAACATAATATTGTTAACAATATAAACGCTGAATAAAAACGGCCAAAGAGGGCAGTCCCCTTTGGCCGCTTCACAATGAGATCATGCTCATTTAAAACTGACTATTTCTATGCCTTGTTCTCGCAAAAGCTGCTTCAATTCTTCCAGCTTTGCCTCAGTAGGTGTCTCGAACACTACTGCCGGCAGTCCCAGTGCCGTCATCTTTTCCAGTCCAAGTTCATGATAAGGAAGAAGTTCAACCTTTTTAATCGTTGTTTTTTCCAACAGGAACTTGCTGAGCGCCAGCATATTTTCGTTGCTGTCGTTAACACCTGTGATAACTGGTACCCTGACAATGATATTGTCATTGATTTGGGAAGCAGCCGCGATATTTTCCAAGATACGGGCATTGTCAACACCGGTATATTTCTTGTGCTTAGCGCTGTCCATTATTTTGATGTCAAAGAAAATCTGATTTATGCTTTCCACGATGTCGCGGCAAGCTTCAAAATCAAAATAGGCACAGCTCTCCACAGCAGTATTAATACCGATTCTGTGGCAAGCCTCATTAATCTGCCTGAGATACTCCGGGTGCAGGAATGGCTCGCCGCCGGAAAAAGTGACGCCGCCGCCGGATTCCTGATAAAAGATATAATCCTTTTTCAGTTGTGAAATCACCTCAGCGATAGTCATTTCCTCGCCCATTTCCTGTCTGGCATCAGCCGGGCAGACGCCAATACAGGCACCGCAGTCAACACAATTGGCAGAAACAAAGTTTATTTCACCCTTGCTGTTTCTGACGTTGGCATCATGGCGGCAGGCAGTAAGACAATTGCCGCAGCCGGTACATTTATGCGGAAAAAACATCACCTGAGGATCAAATGACCAGGACTCAGGATTGGCACACCATTGACAGCGCAGGGCGCAGCCTTTAAAAAAGACTGTCGTCCTGATACCTTCACCGTCGTTAACGGAGAGGCGCTGCAATTGGAAAATATTACATGGTTTCATAAGTCGTTCTTTCTATGATAGCATCCTGCGCATTTTTGGACAGGTTGACGAACTGCGTGCTGTAGCCGGCCACACGCACCAAAAGGTCGCGGTAGTCTTCCGGTTTTTCCTGTGCTTTGTAAAGAACTTCCGGCGAAATAACATTGAATTGTACGTGGAAAGCGCCGAGCGCAAAATAGCCGCGGATGAGGGAAGCCAGATTGGTCAGGCCGCGATCAGTCTTCAGCAGTTCCGGTGACAATTTGATATTGACCAAGGTGCCGCCGCTATGGATTTCCTGGTTGATTTTGCCGGCACTCTTCAACGCTGCCGTCGGGCTGGAAACATCGGTGCCTGCATGTGGGGAAACACCTTCGGTAAGCGGAGAACCAGCTTTGCGTCCTTCCGGTGTCGCACCGACTACGCTGCCAGCCGGGATATAGTTGGAAATGCCCATGAAGGCTGAATTAAATGGAGCTCCAAATAAATCTTTGTATTGTTGAATTTCATGGTTATAGAAATCGGACAGCTCTGACGTAATGCTGTCGACATAATCATCGTCATTGCCATATTTAGGACAAGCGAGAACATCCTTGTGCAGCTTTTCATAGCCAACCCAGTCGGCAGCAAGCGCTTTTGTGAAATCGCTGAGAGTATATTTGCCTTGTTCAAAAACCAAGCTCTTGATAGCAGCCAAAGCATTAGCTGCATCCGCCAGACCAATACCGGTCAAAACAGGGGCAAGACAATACTTGGCGCCGCCCTTGCTGAGATCCTTGCCTTTTTCCATGCAGCCATCAACCAACATCGAAAGATAAGGTCTTGGCACGATTTCCGCATGTACACGCTGGCAAACGATGCTGCCGGTAACAGCAACCCTGATCAGATGGGCAACCTGCTTTAAGAAGAGCTTTTTAAAGCTCTCATAGGAATCAGCATCATTCAGGTTAGTATCCGTGCCAAGTTTTTCGCCGCTCATCCTGTGAATGCCGTTGCACATAGTGAATTCCATGGCAGCAGCCAGATTGATATTGGCAGCTGAAGTCCATTCGCCGATTTTACGGAAATGCGGCACTACACAGCCGCAGTTGCTCCAGTCACGGGCATCCTCAGGTTCAAGTCCTGCCGCCAGGAGCATTTCATAGCCGGCACGGTCATTGTGAACAGCAGGGAAACCGGTACCGCAGCTGATCAGTTTGCACACCGCCATCATGAATTCCGGCGGGCAGTTGGGATGGATGCGTACACTAAGGCCAGGCTGGTGTGTCTGGACCTTTTCGGTCGCCTCCAGGCACAAATAGGAAACATCATTTGTGGCGTCGCTGCCGTCTCTTTTGCGTCCGCCAACAGTAAGGTTCTGGAAAGAATTGTAGCCGGCAAAGAATTGCGCCGTATTGCTGGAAATCGCCCACACCCATTCGGACAATTTGACCCACAAAGCTTCAATCAGCTCAAGAGCACGCTCACGCGTCAGAATACCTGCCGCCACATCTTTTTCATAATAAGGATACATATATTGGTCAAAGCGCCCTAAATTGAGCGCCAATGAATTCTCCGACAAAATCGAGCCAAGCTGCGTAAACCAGACGCATTGGACAGCTTCCCTGAAGGTAGTCGGCGGATTTTCCGGCACATTGCGGCAGACAGCTGCAATTTCTTCAAGCTCCGCCTTACGCTGCTCATCGCCGCAGGTTACAGCCATTTCCGCTGCTTTTTCACCGTAACGGTTGGCGAGTGTAATAATACCTTCGGAAACAATGGCTGCCGCAGTATAAAATTCGATTTTCTCGATGTTTTCCGGTGTCACCGGTGCGAGTTCAGCTAGCTTTGCTTCCGCTTCTTTCCTGAAGCCGCCGAAACCTTTTTTGAACACCAAATCCTGGTAGTCGGCAGTAATCTCACCTACAGCACTGCGCCATTTGGAATCGTTGTCAACAATCCCCGTATCTACCAACACTTTGGCCGTGTCTTTGTCCAGTCTCGCCAGGAAAGTTTCTTCCAGTGATTTCCCTTTCCAATACGGGAAAATTTCTTCACGCAGGACCTTTTTGTCACTGTCGCTGATATTGTACTGATCCTGCGTCCTGTCCGCAAAATTGTCCATCTCTTCGTCGACCCACTGCCAGGAATATTCCGGGCAAATGATACCGCTGCGTCTGAATTCACCAATGCTGCCGACAATCAGTTCGTCTTGGAAAATAGAGATATTTATCTGGCGGCAGACATCGCGAAAAGCTTTCGCGCGTCTGATAATGACCGCTTCACCCTCTGTCGCCTTATGAGATTCAGTGAAAATTTTTGCTCTCTGGCTGCTGATGGAAGGCCGCGTTTCGATGTACTCCTTCTTGAAAGCCAATATACGTTGTGTTGTCATGTTAATCCCCCATTTTGCCTTCTTCAGCTTGTATTTTTATTTTTGCAAAAATGCGGCAAGCTGTTTGCCGGCCTTTTGCATGTGCTGTTTCAATAATCTCTTGGCCTTCGCGATGTCTTTGGCTTTGCAGGCCTCGAGAAGCTGCAAATGTTCCTTGTGCGACTGCTCTTTGAACTCCATCTTATCCAGATAAAAGACGAGATACCTGCCCACGTTGTTGTGCTGCAGCCGGATCAGGTCATTTAACCGTTGATTGGCACAATACTTATACAGAAATTCGTGGAACAAAGAGTTCAATTCGTTGTAGCGCTGCGGTTCTGTGCAAAGCTCTTCTTCCGCCAGTATTGCCTCCAGCTTTTGATTGTCTTCTGCTGTCAGTTGAGGAATGGAAAGTGCCAAAGCCTCTGTTTCCAGTAGAACACGGATGGCGAAGATGTCCAGAGCTTCCTGGGAAGAAAGTTTCGCGACTGCGGCCCCATGATTCGGCAGGAATTCTACCAAGCCCTCTCCTTCCAAAATTTTCAGGGCTTCCCTGATGACGCTGATGCTCACATTAAATTGCTGCGCCATGTGGTCCTGCTTGATCTGAGTTCCTTCAGTCAAGCCACCTGTCATAATACTGTCCCGCAAAGAATCGCTGATACTTTCCGATAAACTTTTTTTGATGCATTCGTCTAAGCGCAAGTTATTTTTCATAGCATAAATATAACACTCGAATTTTAAAAAAGAAATATTATTATCGAAAGTATACAGTATACAATCGTAATAATTTTACACTCGCTCTTGACACAGTTATTAATATGCTTTACGATAAAGCCAACAAAATATTGTTCCAATAAGCGATTAAGCGCTTGTATCTCTGGAACTCTCGTATATCATTTAATTAAGCAACGCTGCTTGTTGACAAGGTCAATCAGGCGGCGTTTTATTTTTTTAAGGGGTGATGAACAGTGGACATGAAACAAAAAGCATATGAGGTCATTGACGAAAACCAGGAAAATATGCTTGCACTATGGGAAAAATTAGTAAACATCGAAAGCGGACCTGGCTGCAAAGAAGGTGTCGATGAAGTTGGCAGCATTCTTGCAGACTTCTTTGCCAGCATCGGCGGCAAAAACAGATTCCATAAATTTAGTGACGCCGGCAATATGCTGATCAGCGAATTCGGCGACTGCAGCAAACCCTTCATCATACTGACCGGACACATGGATACTGTTTTCAAAGGCGGTACTGTCGCTGAACGACCTTTCAAGATTGAAGATGGCAAAGCCTACGGCCCAGGCGTGCTTGACATGAAGGGCGGCATCGTTATTCTTGCTTACGCATTAAAGGCGCTTAAAGAAACTGGTTGGGACAATTATCCGGTCAAAGTAATTCTCCTGGGCGATGAAGAAGTTGGCCATGCTCACAGCACTGCTCCTGCCAAAATACTGGAAGAAGCAAAAGGCGCTTTCGCAGCCTTTAATTTCGAGACAGGCTTCGTGGATAACGGCATCGTCGTGGAACGCAAAGGGATGTATCAGTTCCAGATAGAAGTTTTCGGCAGAGGCGCCCATGTCGGCAACGATCCGGAAAACGGCCGCAGTGCCATCAAGGAAATGGCACACAAAATACTGGACATCGAAAATCTGACCGACTGGGAAAAGGGCAACACCTTCAACGTCGGCGTCATCACCGGCGGTACCGTCTGCAATGCTACCCCGGCCTACTGCAAAATAATCTGTGATATGCGTTTCAAAAACGCTTCCTATCTGCCGGCAGTCAAAAAACAACTGCAGGACATTGTTGACAAAGTTTATGTTAAGGACACCACTACGAAACTGACGGGAATATTGGAATTTAATCCGATGCTGCGTCTTGACGGTTCCATGAAGTTATTCGACTTCATCCGCGATGTTGCTGCCTCGGAAGGTTTTGGCGAACTGACTCCCAAAGCCGTTGGCGGTGCCTCTGACTGCGGCTATACAACCTCGGCAGGCGTACCATCATGCTGCGCTATGGGCGTACAGGGCGGACGCAATCACACGGTGGAAGAATTCGCCGTTGTTGACACTCTCTTCAGCAGAGCAAAATTGCTAATAGCAATTCTCTCCAAAATAAATAATCAATAACAAAAAAACTCGGGAGGAATGAAAATGGAATTCAAACAACAAACAGACTATGAACACAAGCTGACTTGGCGAGGATGGCTGTCATTCATCTTCATCGCCCTTTCTTTCTCCGGAGTTTTAGCGCATGCCGGCGCTTTCAGCGCCATCGACTTTCAAGTACTGATTGGTAAATTCGGCAAAATAGGAGCCGACACATTTACCGGCAAAGGCGGTGTCGGTGCCCGCGAAGGCTTTATGTTCGGCCTGACTCTGCTGCCAACTGTAATGTTCGCCTTAGGTTTGATTCGCGTGGTTGAATCTCTTGGTGCCTTGCTCGCAGCCGAACGTCTCGTAAGGCCAATTCTGCGTCCACTAATGGGACTTCCTGGTGTCTGCGGTCTGCCACTGGTCAGCTCCATGACCAGTACAGATGTCGGTGCTGCATTAACCAGACAAATGTATGACAACGGCCAGATAAACGACAAAGAACGCAGCACCTTTGTAGCTTACCAATATGCTGCTTCCGGCGTTGTAACCAACACTTTCGACTGCGGCGCTCCGCTTCTTGCTATCTCTGTACTGCCTGTAGGTATCATTCTGGCAGTAGAAATCGTTGTTAAGATCATCGGTGCAAATATCGTAAGATTTTACCTTGCACGCCAAGAAGAAACTGTCTCAGAAGTATCCGTTGAAGGAGGTAAAGCTTAATGAGCACCCAAGATACTGCCGCAATACAACCAAAGCGCTCCCTTTTAGAAGAATTTATGTTCGGTGCCAAGAACGGTTTTTATTTAGGCGTTGAAAAAATTATTCCGGCGATGATTATTGCCTACGTATTAATAACGTTCTTGAAAATCACAGGTTTGATGGCAATAATCGGCAACATTATTTCCCCTGTAATGGCCATCTTCGGTCTTCCTGGTGAGGCAATCGTTGCGCTGATTTCAGCATTCTTCGCTAAAGCTGCCGGTGCTGCCACTGCAGCTACTTTATACGCCGATGGCACGATCAATGCCATCCAGGCAACCATTCTCTTCCCGGCAACGATTACCATGGGTACCCTGATTGGTCACTTTGTCCGCTGCGTCGTTACTGCCGGCACCAACCCTAAGCATCATCCATTGATTATCGCCGTGCCGATTATCGACGCCGTCTTGTCGATGTTCCTGACCCGCATGATCATCAGCTTCATGGGTATCAGCTAAAAACTCACATATAAGAAGTGGTACAAAGGGGACGGTCCCCTTTGTACCACTTTTTTTAACGAAAATAGTCAATTTGTGAAAAAATGCAGGAACCAACCTCCAAAAAGTCGAAGGTATAAATATCTTTTTTAAAAAGATAATATATTTTTCAGGAGGCAGTGTTATGGCAACAAAAGGTTTTTTCAGAACTTCAGATGAGGCTGTTATCTATTATGAAGTAGAAGGCGAAGGCCAACCTTTGGTTTTAGTACATGGCTGGTCATGCTCCTCCAAATTTTTCCAGCGCAACGTTCCTGTGCTGAAAAAACATTTCAAAGTGGTAACTCTTGATTTGCGCGGTCATGGACAATCAAGCAAGGGTCTGCACGGTTATGTGTTGAGCAGACTGGCTAAGGATATACGCGAATTAATCTTAGAGTTAAAACTGGAAAATGTTATCCTGATGGGTTGGTCGCTAGGCGGCCCTACCCTTTTGTCATACTGGCAGCAATTCAATGCTGACAGCAAACTGGCAGGCCTTGGGCTCATAGATATGACCGCTTTTCCCTTCAGCGACGGCGAGTGGAATAGTCACAGCCTCAGAAACCACAATGCTGAAGGTTTTAATGTCATGGTAAATAATCTGGTCAACCACAGAGAAGCTTTCTTAAATGCTTTCATCAACGGCATGTTTTATAAGGCTACCCAACCAGCCGGTACCGAATGGGTAAATGAAGAATGTCTGAAATTGCCGCCTTATATAGGAATTGCTTTGTACTCCGATTATATTTACAGCGATTTCACCAGCGTGCTCCCAACTATCACAATTCCTACTGTTTTCTTTTCTGCCAATAGCAAAATATTTGTGGAAAGTATCAAGCAAGGTCAATATATGGCTGCACAAATTCCGGATGGCGAATGCGTTCCTTTCCATCAGAGCGGGCATATGCTTTTCTATGAAGAGGCAGATAAATTCAACAATACCGTTATCGAATTTGCCAAAAAGTGCCATAAATAAGTCATGCCAACTCGAAGAAGTGGTACAAAGGGGACGGTCCCCTTTGTACCACTTCTTATCTTAAAGCCCGTTGTATTTTGTTTTTGTTAATTCCTGTGATTTCTGCCAAATCTCTTAATGAAAGATTGCTCCTCTCTTTCAACAATTGCAATTTATCTTCCTCAGCCATATCCGACAACATCAAATGCATCCAGATATCTTTGCCCATACGCAAATAATCATTCTTATTCTTTACGTCCAAAAAATCGCTTTGATCTTCCTGAACCATAAAATTTTTAAATTCTTCAGACACGTTGCCACGTTCGTATCCAAACATTTCAAGAATTATTCCCGTATCAGCAAGCTTGTTTTGCTTATCTATGTTTATATAATCACTGTAACTACTCCATTTATATAATTCAGGCGCAGAAACCATGCCTGCTTTCATTGGATTCTGATGAATGTACCTGGCTACTGCAAGGAAATAGTTTTCATCTTCAATATCCTCACTCCTATAGCGCCCCTGAAACAAAGGTCCAACTCTGTCATATTTCCTATTGAAATAACCTGCATAAGTTACATTTACACTTTTCATTATATTTGACAACCCCATTGTTTGCTCTTTAATAAGCATATGCACATGATTATCCATCAAACAATAAGCCGGCAGCAAAAAATCACACTGTTCCTTTTTATCTGCCAAAACATGAAGAAAATATTTTTTATCTTCATCTTCCAGAAATAAATCGTTTTTGTTAATTCCCCTTACCATAACATGGTAAAATCCACTACTACTCTTTTCACGGTTTTGTCTTGACACTACTATCAGATCTTCTTCCAATTTTCAAAATAACTCCAAAGAACATTATAACACCTAAAGGCAAAACAAAAGTGGTACAAAGGGGACCGTCCCCTTTGTACCACTTTTCGGCTGACTTAGTCTATGTCCAATTTAATCTTTAATTTTTGTTGTTTTTATGTTGGTCTTTGTGGATTTCTATATTGTTATTATGGTGGTCGTTATTTTTGTCATGATCATCATTTTTGTCATAGTTTTCTTGGTAATGGCCTTGATGTTTGCCATCATTTTCCTTGTCAGCGCCGTAATGATTGCCCGGGTTTTCTTTGTCATTACCGTAATGGTTGCCAGGATTTTCCTTATCATTGCCGTAATGATTGCCTTCGTTATCTTTATCAGGATATTGATGCTGGTTGTTGTGTTGATTTTGCTCCTGCCATTTTGGCGGCTTTTTTTGATCATTGTCTTGTTTGCTACCAAACATTACGTTCAAAGAAGTATTAGCTGGTTTAACATTAATGAAACCATAAGCACTTGAACCAATATTTTCCTGATGTTGAGCCGCATTAACAACGCCCGGCAAAGCCATAGCCAACGACAAACACAGTGCAACATATAATTTTTTCTTCATAAACGATCACTCCTCATATTTTTTATTTGTGAAATATGACAGATGCTTACGTACTTATGGTAAACATACAATCATCTTTTCATTAAAAGCCTTAACTATTGTCTTGCTTTTATCTTAACCGGTAATTGAGGCGAAAATATGACCTTTTAGTGGTTTTTCCGGCATAATTATTTTTCTTAAATGGGACAAAAAGGACCGTCCCCTTTGTCTCTTCTTACTTTCTTAGTTATGAACTCGTGCTCAGTACATCAAGATCAAAATTGCCCGTATAAAGCTGGTAGTATTTACCGTGTTTCTCGATTAAATCATCGTGACTGCCGCGTTCTATCACTTTGCCGTTTTCCATGACGATGATCGCATCGGCGTTACGCACGGTAGAAAGTCTGTGCGCGATGACAAATACTGTACGCCCATGCATTAATTTATCCATACCCTTTTCGACGAGAGCCTCCGTCCTGGTATCAATGGAGCTTGTCGCTTCATCCAGGATCAGTACCGGCGGATTAGCTATGGCCGCCCTTGCTATAGCAATTAACTGCCGCTGTCCTGCGCTTAAATTGGCACCATCCAAAACGAGTTCGGTATCGTAGCCCTGCGGCAAATTCATGATGAAGCAATGGGCATTGGCGAGTTTTGCCGCCTCGATTACCTCATCATCCGTCGCCTCAAGCTTGCCATAACGAATATTTTCCCGCACCGTATCAGTAAACATATGCGTATCCTGCAAAACCATCCCCAGAGAACTTCGCAAATCATCTTTTTTTATATCATTGATATCGATGCCATCATAAAATATTTTGCCCTTTGGGACCTCATAAAAACGATTAAGCAGATTGGTAATGGTCGTTTTTCCCGCTCCCGTCGATCCTACCAAGGCAATCTTTTGACCAGGTTTGGCAAAAAGTGAAATATCATGCAGCACTATTTTGTTCTCCTCATAGCCAAAATTAAGGTTTGCAAAACTGATGTTTCCGGTCAGCTCAGTATAGGTTACAGTACCGTCAGGCTGCTGATATTTCCACGCCCAGACACCTGTGCATACTTTGCTTTCACTTATTATGCAGTTCTCTTCTTTGGCAACATTAACCAAAGAAACAAACCCTTGATCCTGCTCGGGGTTCTCGTCGATGACCTCAAAAATTCGCTCCGCTCCGGCAAGCGCAGCCAGGATGGCATTAAACTGCTGGCTGATCTGTGCAATCGGATGAGAAAAAGAGCGCGTATATTGCAAGAAAGCAGCTATTGTTCCGATGTCCATCCTATCGGTGATAACCATTACCGCTCCCACGGCGGCAGTGAAGGCATAATTAAGATAGGAAAGGTTCCCCATGATCGGCATCATGATATTGGCATAGGTATTGGCATCGGTTGCCACCATACGAAGATCTTCGTTTAACTTGGCGAAGGCCTTTTTTACTTCCTCCTCATGGCCGAAAACCTTGACAACCTTCTGGCCCTCAATTATTTCCTCAATATAACCGTTGACTGTTCCTATTACCTTTTGCTGTTTTTTGAAATACATTGAGCTCCTGCTGCTGACCATTCTCGTGATAGTGAACATGACAAACAGCATGATAACGATCATCAAGGTCAAAATCGGACTCAATATCAACATCATGGTAAAAGTTCCGACAATCGTAATGCAGGAAGCCATCAGCATCGACAATCCTATACTTATTGCCTCGCGGACTGCATCGACGTCGTTGGTATAACGGCTCATGAGCTCACCGTGCGTATGCGTGTCGAAATATTTAATAGGCGCATCCTGCATACTGTTGAACATATCTTTGCGGATGGCATTAAGCGTTCCGTTCGAAACCTTGATCATGAGAAAGCTGTAGGCATAGGACGACAAAGCTCCTACCAAATAAATAGCGCTCATACCAAGGATCATTCTTAGAAATGGTTCGAAGTCTTTTAGCTGCACATTTTTACCGACCAGCGGCAAAATGCCTTCGTTGATCAGGGGTTTTAAAAAGTAAGTTCCTGCCACGCCTGCCCCTGCGCTGATCAGCACAAATGCCACTGACAAGGCCACCATCCATCTTTTGTGCAGCATATATTGAGAAATGCGCGCAATTGTTTTGAGTGCGCTTTTTGGTTTACGCTCCGCTGAGGCTCTTCCTGTTCGAGGCATTATTCAGGCACCCCCTTTTGCTGCGAGCAATAAACTTCCTGATAAATTTTGTTGTTCTGCAACAATTCGGAGTGCGTCCCGATGGCATTGACTTTGCCTTCGTCCAGCACAATAATTTGCTCAGCATCACAGACAGAAGTAATACGCTGCGCAATGATAATGACGGTGATATCTTTGCTGTACGCGCGGATGCCTTCGCGAATCCTGGCTTCCGTTGCCGTATCTACCGCGCTTGTGCTGTCATCCAGAATTAGTATTTTCGGTTTCTTTAACAAAGCCCTGGCAATGCAAAGCCTTTGTTTTTGCCCGCCAGAGACATTTACGCCGCCCTGCCCCAGAATAGTTGCGTAGCCGTCCGGAAAACTCATGATGAAATCATGAGCCTGAGCCACCTTACAGGCCGCAATTATTTGTTCATCCGTTGCCTCAGTATTGCCCCATAGCAAATTGTCTTTAATCGTACCGGAAAACAGCATGTTTTTTTGCAGCACCATAGCAACAGCGCCGCGCAGTTCCTGCAGTTTATAATCCTGCACAGCGCAGCCGCCTACGATGACCCTGCCGGTGGTCGCATCATACAAACGGGGAATAAGCTGCACGAGAGTAGTTTTAGCCGAGCCGGTGCCGCCGATAATACCAACCGTCTGGCCGGATTTGATACTGATGTTGATATGCTGCAGTGTATCAATCTCAGACTTGGGGTTATAGCGAAAAGAGACGTCTTCAAACACAATTGACCCGTCTGCTACCTTGCGTTCAATTCTTTCTAGGCCGTCCGTAATATCCACCTGCTCATCAATTACCTCAAAAATACGGCTGACAGAAGCACGTGACAACACCAAGTGAACAAACACCATGGAAATCAGCATCAGGGAAATCATTATTTGTGTAACATAACTAATAAAGCCAATCAGCTGGCCTGTCAGCATCGAGCCGGCAACAACCATGTGGCCGCCAAACCACAGGATCGCAATGATGCAGGCATACATCGTGAGCTGCATGACAGGCAGATTGCAGACAACTATTTTTTCGGCCCGTATTGAGGCTTGCATTAAATCGTCGTTGGCTTTTTTGAATTTCATCTTTTCATATTGGGAACGTACAAAAGCTTTTACGACCCGGATAGCAATCAGATTTTCCTGCACGGAAGCGTTGATGGCATCGTATTTCTTCAGCATTGCACCAAATCTTGGCAGTGCCGTCATAGCAATAAGCGCTAAAGCAAGTCCCAAAACCGGAATTGCGACAAGAAATACATCGACAAGGGTCTGGTTAATGCTATATGCCATAAAGGTTGCGCTGACCAGCATAATAGGCGCCCGCACCAAAATACGTATGGTCATCATAAAGGCGCCCTGTGCATGGCTGATATCGGTCGTCAGGCGGGTAACCAGTGACGCCGTGCTAAATTTATCGATATTCGAAAACGAAAAATCCTGCACCTTATAAAAAAGTGCCCGCCGCAGTTCACTGCCGAGTCCCATGCTGGCAGTGGCGGCAAATCTTGAAGATAACACACCGAATAACAGCGAAAACAGTGCCATAAGCACCATTAATCCGCCTGTTTGCAAGACATAATCTATATCCCTGTGCGCAATTCCCTCATCAACAATTTTAGACATCAGAAAGGGAATCCTGATCTCCAAAAAAACTTCGCCAATAACAGCGAGCGGACAAAGGATTGCATAAATTTTGAATTTGGCCAGATAAGTCAGCAGTTTTCCAAGCATCGGTTTGTTCCTCATTCTTATTTTTTTACCCTTTTCGACGTGTTTATATGATTACTGCTTTCGCCGTTTATTCTTAGTGTCCTGCTTTTTTCCTTTGCGCAAATAAAGAAAAAGTGGTACAAAGGGGACGGTCCCCTTTGTACCACTTTGTACCACTTTGTACGCACTTTATTTTACTGCTAACCCGAGAAAGACGATAAGATTGCCGCCTTGCTGACGATACCCTGCAGACTGCGGTCATCAGCCACTACCACGAGCGGGAATCGCGCGTTGGCCGCCAGATTTACCACGTCGGCAATAGGCGTATTGACATCTTTGATTACAGGTATGTCTCTGATGACAGCCTCCTCAAAGCTCAACTGCCCGGCACGTACTGCTAAGGCATTTTCCAGCGTAATGACACCTTGAAACTGCATATTTTCGCCTACAACATAGGCACTTGAAAGCCCGTTTATCCTCATGCTCTTTAAAGCCAGGTGAGCTCCGTCACCAGCTTTGATAATAGCACCTGGTGTCGCCATGATACTCTTAACACTCAAAACTTTAGTAGAATCAACGCTGTCAATGAATTTACGTACATAATCATCGGCAGGATTGGAAAGCATCTCTTCCGGCGCAGCAATCTGGATCATGTTGCCTTCGCGCAAAATACCGACGTGATTGCCGAGTTTGAAAGCCTCGTTGATATCATGTGTAATAAAAACAATGGTCTTCTTCATTTTTTCCTGAATGCCCAAAAGCTCAAACTGCAAGTCATTTCTGACAAGCGGATCAAGCGCGGAAAACGCTTCGTCCATCAGCAAAATATCCGGATCGTTGGCTAAGGCTCTGGCGATACCTACGCGCTGTTTCATGCCGCCGCTCAGGCTATCAATTTTTTTATGTTCCCAGCCTTCAAGCCCCACCAAAGCAATCATCTCCAAAGCCTTGTTTTCACGTTCCTCTTTTTTGATTCCACGGATTTCCAGGCCGTAGGCTACGTTCGACAAAACATTACGATGATCCATCAAACCAAAATTCTGAAACACCATGGCGATCTTTGTACGGCGCAACTGCATGAGTTGCTTTTCGTCATATTCGGTAATATCTTCATTCTCCACATAAATATGTCCGCTCGTCGGCTTCTGCAGCATGTTCAGGCATCTGATGATTGTCGATTTACCGGAACCGGATAAACCAATCAAGGTAAATATTTCACCGCGTTTGACTTCAAATGAGACATCATTGCAAGCCGCCAGAATACCGGTTTTTTCTCTTACCTCCGCTGTCGAAAGTCCCTGCCGCAGAAGCTCAATTGCCGTTTCTTCACCACCGCCGATTTCCCGTGTCTTAAATAGCTTATATAAATGTTCTACCTTCAAAATTGTATCTTCCATCAACGCCCCTCCTTTGTAGAAACGCTCTGTGTCAAGCGGTCGATAATGATCGCGATGATAACGATACAGATGCCTGCCACAAGCCCTCTGCCCGATTCAGTGCGGTTGATGGCAATCAAGACTTCCATTCCTAAACCATTAGCGCCGATCATAGCACAAGTTACTACCATGGCCACCGCCATCATCATCGTCTGATTGACACCGGCCATAATCGTCGGCAAGGCCTGCGGAATCTGCACTTTGGCAAGAATCTGCCAACGTGAGGAGCCAAAGGCTTTCGCCGCTTCCACTACTTCTTTATCAACCTGCTGGATGCCATGACTTGTTAAACGGATAACCGGAACTACAGCATAAATCACCGTCGCCAGCACTGCAGGCACCTTGCCAGGGCCCAGCAGCATAACGGCAGGAATCATGTAAACAAATGTCGGCATCGTCTGCATCGCATCAAGAATAGGCCTGCAGATATTATTCGCGCTTACATTGGTCGAGATCAAAATCCCAATCGGAAGCCCAAGGAGAAGAGACAAAATTACCGCTGTAATGACGATGGACAGCGTCTCATTCATCATATGCCAATACCCGAAGGCACCTATGAGAAACATCAGCAATCCATATAAGAGACCAGTTCTGTAGCGTCCGACCAATTTTTTCGTCAATAAAACAACAAACAAAATCAGCAGCCACCAGGGAATAAGCTCCAATCCCTGATAAATGCCGCCTATCACGCTATTCAAAATTGCCTTGAGGGCAGCGAAAAAATCAGCATAATTGACGTTCAGATAAGCGATAAAAGCATCTATATTTTTAGTAAAATCAAGGTGTATTGCCGACGGAAATTCAAAAAGCCACCCCATCTGATCACCCCTTATTTAGCAAGCGCACTGCGCACGCGTTTGGCTTTGTCTGCCGGCAGCCATTTGTCCAGCAATTCGTCATGTTTTTTCAGGAAATAGACTGCCGCGTCATCGTAGCTAGCCTTATTATCAGCAATATAGGCTAAGGCTTCTGCCGTTAAAGCGCTGGAAGTATGATACTTCTTCAAAAAGTCCGTGAACTCCGGTGCTTTCTTGGGAAAATTCTTATTCGCCGCAATGGTTACCCGTACAGAAGGAAACGCCGTCTTGCCATCCAAAAAACCATTCTCATTATATGGCGCGTCGTCGAGCAGAACCAAATCCAGCTTACCGCTCAGCCAGTTAGGCTCCCAGTTGTAAGCAACGATTGGCTTGCCTTTCTCATAAGCAGCCAGGATGGAAGCATTAAGCGTGGCATCCGAGCCGGGCCGGAAGTAATTGTATTGTTCATTCAGACCATAATAATTAAATTTTTTAAACAGAATCTCATCAACCAACCAGCCTGGAATGGCGCCGTAAATTCTGCCTTTGGCCGGGTTCTCCTCATCAACGAACACTTTGCTGTATCTTTTTAAGTCAGCGACCGTTTTCAGGTCTGGCGCCATCGGAGCAATCCCTCTCGACGCATCGCCCTCTATCACATAGCGAGGAACATAAAGGCCCTGCCGGTTATCATCAAAATTGACACCCAGTTCCACAATGGAGCCGCTGGCGATATCATTTTTGTAAGAAGCTATATTATCGCTCCAGATTTCAAGATTGACATCTATATCACCACGCACAAGAGCTGTATGGGTAATTGGCGTTGAACCGCTGACCACTTTAGTCTTCAGGCCATACGCTTTATCGGCAATATAACTGACCACCGAATTATGAAATTTCACACTATCCCACCCGGCATCGCTCAAAACAATTGTTTTCTCCGCACTTTTGTCCGCTCCTCCGCAACCGGCAGTCAATGCCACTGTCATGATTAATGTCATCAATACATAGATTGTCTTTTTCAAATGTATCCCCTCCTTATGTCTTTTTTGCCAACTTGTAAAATTAATTAAGTTGTCGCTTGTGTTATAATTATATTTTATTTTTTATCCTCATGTCAAATCATCAAATTTAAACGTGCCAATACAACCCGCTCCGGTTTACAACCAACGGTCTCTATGATATATTGAGTTCAGCGTAAATATACGATAAGGAGAGGACTCAAAATTGGCAAATAAACATAAATTTGCTGAACCGATGTACCAAAAAATAGCACTCGATATCGCCGAAAAAATCGTCCAAGGCAAATTCCAGGTAGGACAGAAAGTATCCGGCCGCTCCGTACTTGCGGGACAGTATTCCGTATCGCCGGAAACCATCAGACGTGCAACTTTCATGCTGAAAGACCTGAACATTGTGCAAATAGACGCCGGCAGCGGTATCACCATCACTTCTGTAGAAAATGCCGCTCTTTTAGTTGAGCGTGTCAGAAATATAGCGACATTGTCAGACAAAAAAAACGAAATAGAGATACTCCTGCAGCAACAAGCACAGCAGCAGGAGAGCATTTTATCAAAAATCAGTGAACTGATGGAACAAATAGAGCACTATCGGTCAGCCGCTCCCATCTTAAGTTATGAAATCAAGATCACCAAGGACTGCCGTTTCCTGGGCAAAATGATTTCCGAAATCAACTTTTGGCAGAATACCTCCGTCACCGTAATCGGCATCAAACGCAAAGGCAGCCTGATTGTTTCACCCGGCCCCTATGCGCTTTTTGAAGAAAACGATATCTTCATAATGGTTGGACGCGAAGGCAGCGCAGCTTCCGTCCGTTCCTATCTATACGACACCAATATTTGACAAATGCAAAGTGGTACAAAGGGGACAGTCCCCTTTGTACCACTTTGACGTTTTTAAAAATGTTTTCTTTTGCTCTTTTGTTTGATGAATTCCCGCGCATTCTTTCTGCCGCCGAATTCAGCAAACATACTCTCTATTTTTTCTTCTTCAATCTGTCTGAAATTGAGGCCTTCATATCTGGCCTCTTTTTTCATTTTTTGATAATTGCCGAGTCTTTCCTCCGTCAGCATACCATCCTTGATAGCCTGCTGCACCGCGCAATTGGGCTCACTGGTATGAGTGCAGTCATGAAATCTGCACTTTGCCGACAGTTCATCAATATCAGCAAAAGCCTTCGCCAGATCAGCACTTTCAATGCCAAGCTCGCGCATTCCCGGTGTGTCAATAACAATGCCGCCCTCCGGCAGTACGACCAGTTCACGTCTGGTTGTGGTATGCCTGCCTTTATCATCATTTCTGAGTCCCTGCGTTGACAATACGTCTTTACCCAACAGCTTGTTGATCAGAGTCGACTTGCCAACACCGGAGGAACCGATGAAAGCAATCGTTCGACCTTCACCAAGGTATTTTTTGATAGCAGGCAACCCATCCTCAGTCAGGCTTGATGTGACAAGCACATCAACACCACAGGCGACGGTGTCGAGCTCCTGCAATTTTTCGTTGATGTCAGCACACAGATCCGCCTTGGTCAGGACAATAACAGGAATGGCCCCGCTGTCCCAGGCGACGCCTAGATAGCGCTCCACTCTTCGCAAGTTATAATCATTATTAAGTGACATACAAATAAAGACGGTATCAATGTTCGCCGCCACGATCTGTTCAGCATTGGCTGTGCCGGCGGCCTTGCGAATAAAGGCACTTTTGCGCGTCAGAATGTGGTGAATAATGGCATTGCCGCCATCATCGTTGTCACGGTCAAGCATGACAAAATCACCTACCGCCGGGTAATCTGCTGCAGAAATTGCTGCAAAGCGCATTTTACCGGAAATTTCTGCCGCCACTTCGCTTCTCGCCGTTACCACCTTGTACAAATCCTTCGCTTGAGCAACGACACGACCTAGGTATAGGCCGGTATATAGAGATGACTCAGTAATAAATCTTTGGCTGAGCCCTAAATTCTTCATATCTGTTCTTTTCAATTTTTCTTCCTCCAAAAAGTATTAATAAAGCCCTTTGGGAGGTATCTACATTAATTTACTCTGCATACACCTCCCGCTTTACTACAATATCCATTTTTTTAGTGCTCAACACAAAACACCACTCCTTCCAAAAACAAATTCATTGCACCTACATAATAGCACAAAAGCCAAGACAATACGACATTCTCAACCTCTGCAGTAATACAAAAGTGGTACAAAAGGGACCGTCCCCTTTGTACCACTTTGCTGTTTAATATGTATTTTAGTAATCGATCGCGCCTACAACCTCAAAATCTTTGGCGAGTGCTTTGGCCAGCTGATCGCCTGTGAGTGTATTAAGCTGGGCCACATTGGTACCAACTAAAGCTCCGGAATAGGAGTGTGTCTTCGTAGTTTTATATAACACTCCATCCACAACAACCAGATATGCCTGCCAATTGCTCCAATCATTGCCGCCATCAGCTGCAAAATATATTGTCGTCTTATTTGTTGAGTCAGTTCGCCACGTCAGCCCGCTGCCTTTATAGCTATCGCCAAAGGCCATTTCTACGATATAGTCTTCAACAGGCAGGAAATTGCCGCCCAATGCTTCTTTCAATTCTCCATTTAACTGTATGCCGCTTTTTTTAGTTTGGTTGATACCAGCCAGTGCTTTGATGGTCAAAAGCAGATTGTTCGATAACATCCCTACCGTTGTGCCGCTGTCGGCAATCACTTCATCATTATGCCCGTCTTGGCTGCAGACTATCTTGCCATTTACCGCAGTATAGGTCCCACCTGCAGGACAAGTTGATTTGACACTGTAATAAGTGCCATAGCTTTCAGGAGCATCAATAAAATCCTGCAAGAGAATTGAACTGTTTTTAATTAAAACCAATTGATAGGTTCTGGCAAGCGAAGCCCTTTGCGCATAGCAAGCTTTTTTGGCAGCGTCCTCACGCGCCGAAGCAACCCGCAAAACAGCCATGCCGGCTAAAACACTTAAAATCGCGATAACAACGACTAATTCGACTAAAGTAAATCCCCTGCTGCCTCTTTGCATGATTCGTAGTTCCTTTCGTATAACAATCTGAGCTAGCAAAAAAACAAAAGGACAATCTCCCTTTCGATAAATATTATCTGTTATTATCCTACAATTTTATCGTTATGTTCGTCCACGATTTTACCGATTTCGCCTTTCTTTTACCATTTTCTTCAATTTACACACCGTCAATACCGCTCCGCTTCGGCCAGGACGACAAAATGGTACAAAGGGGACTGTCCCCTTTGTACCATTTTCATCTTTTGGTCTATTTATTTTTTATTTTGCTGCTACGGCATTAATTATTTCAAACGCGAGTTCACCGCATTTGATGAAATCATTGATGATTATGTATTCGTCTTTAGTGTGATTTTTAAAATAACCAGGTGCAATACCAATGGCTTTGATGCCATGCTCATTAAAATGGTTTCCGTCCATACCGCCGCCGCCTCTGGCATAAACAGGCTCAATATCAAGTTTTAGCATAGCCGCTTCGGCGATTTTTACTACCTCTTCGCTTGGTTCAATTTTGAAAGTATGATAAAGCACTTCCACAGAACATTCGATGGTAACTTTGTATTTTTCTTCTATCGCTTTAATCGGTGCCTGGAAATCCTGCAGTACTTTTGCAAATTCAGATGCATCGGTGCTTCTAGCTTCCGCCATAACTTCGGCAAAATCGCACACCACATTGGTCGTTCTGGTGCCCGCAAGAATAGTAGAAACATTAGCTGTCGTGAAAGGAGTGATCCTGCTATCCGGGATTGCCATGACCAGTGCCGCCGCAGCCTTCGCTGCGTTGATGCCCTTTTCCGGTTCATTGCCGGCATGAGCGCTCAAACCGTGTACCTTGTAAGTTATTTTAGCCTTGGAAGGTGCCTGCAGAACCATTTTGCCAATCCTGCCCGGTGCGTCGAACACATATGCCTTCTTAGCCCTGAATTGATCAAAATCAAAATGTTTAGCACCAAGCACCCCTGCTTCCTCACAGACAGAGAGAGCCACTTCTATATCTCCGTGTCTGGCGCCGCTTGCGATTGCTTGACGCAGTGCCTCCAGAATCACACAAATACCGGCAACATCATCCGCTGCCAGAATAGTCCGACCATCAGCCTTGATTACGCCAGCTTCCGTATCGACCGTCGGTGTAATCGCACCGTTATTTTTTACGCGATCCATATGTGCGGAAAACATAATTGGTTCAAGCATGCTGTCACCCTTTAACAGTGCGTAGATATTGCCGGTATTACCACCAACCACCCCAGCAGTCTCGTCTTCGCGAACTTCCAACCCGAGCGCTTTGAGCTTTGTAATTACATTATCTGCCAATTGGCGTTCATTGCGTGATTCCACCGGAATCTGCACCAGTTCCAAAAAGTCTTCTATAATTTGCTGCATATCCTTCGTCAACTCCTATTAGTTATATTTGGTTAAAACATCAAGAAAGCTGCTGATGTCAGCAAAGCCGCAATCATTGCGTAGCTGTTGTATTTAATTATATCCAGCGGCTGTACTTTGGCAATACCGGCACAAAGAATCATCGCCGCGGAAAAAACAGCCATCGAACGCCCTATACCACCGGATAAAACAACCATTGCACCCATATTCAGCACGCTCATACCAAACTTGTCGGCATGGACACTGACGGCTTCATTGAAAGCAATAGAAGCTGATTCGCCGCTGCCAGAAATCAAAGTCATTAAGAAAGGCCCGAAGACTGCCGCAATTTTGGCAATCGCCGGTGAACCAATCATATAATTAATCAAAATTTTGATAAAGCCGAGTTTAGTCAAACCGGCAACAAAAATGTTCACGCAAATGAGCAAACCAAAAACATCACCAAACGCAGAGCCCATCGCCTTGAAAAATTCTTTGGTCACAGCCTGCGGATTAGTTCTGGTGACAAACATACACAAAATCGCACCAATCAGCATTGCATGCGGCACAGGCATTTTAAAGGCAGGAACCACATGGAAGTTGCCCAAGAGCAAAATAAAAATTGGCACCAATGGAAGTATCGCATACAACAGGTTTGGCTTGACCATTTCTATCTCGCCGAAGGCTGCTGCCTGAGCTGCCAGTTTCTCTTGGTTGCCCTTTTTCTTTTGATAGTAGGCCATGATCGTCAATACCAAAGAGCTCGCGAAAACAGAAGCAACGAGCGCAGGTGCTACAACACGCACAAAATCCATGCCTTCCACACCGGCAAGCTTGGCAACGATTGTTGGGTGAACGTGACCCGGATTCAAGTTGCCGCCATAAAGACCGCACATAATGGCACCGGCTGCCAGCGGTACCGGAATACCGGAAGCTACCATCAAAGGAATGAAAACAGTGCCCATGGCAGCAGTGACACCAGCTGCACTAGTTATGGAAGTATTGACCACCATTGTTGCAAATGCCACACCAATAATCAGGAGAGGTCCGGCTTTTTTCAAAAGCTTGGCAAATAGAGACACCAAATGTTTGTCTGCGCCGCACAATTTGACAACTGCGGCAAAACCCATGGAAGTAATAATCGTTTCAAAAACATTAGCCTGTTTCATGGAGGCTGAAAAAGCCTTGAATGTGCCCATGTAATCTCCCGCAAGCAGCAACATCAGCATGCCCGCGCAAAACAGTAAGGTTTTAGGATCTTTTCTTTTTCCCATCAAATAAATCATAGCGATAACGACTGCCAAACCAAGATAAATTTGCACGTAAACCCCTCCCAATTTTTCATCCGCCTGTCCCATTGTGCTCAGGTTTGTTAGTAACGGACTATTATCGGTCTTAGCCGATAATATTAAATTATCATTATTCTTTTTGAGTGTCAATAATCTCCGCTTATGTATACATTATTTTTGAATAAATAAAAAAGGCATGAAAAAAACGACCAAAGGGGACTGTCCTCTTTGGTCGTTTTGCTTGTTGATTTTCTTTGCAGTTAAAATAAAATTTTAAAAACCTTCTTCGGTCTGCCCTTGATGCCAGGTGACTCCATACCAATCTCCCTTGCCACGCCACCCTCTACAAGCTGCTGCAGTATCCTGCGTGCGCTTCTGGGCAGAATAGCAAGCGCCAAAGCTAATTCCTGCGCGCTGATATTCTCGCTTTCACTATTCTTCATGATGCCTTCTATCTTGCTCAAGGTACTTATGCTTAAAGATGTTTTTTTACTGATTTCCAACAGTTCTTCAGAATAAAAATCAATTTGCGTCAGATTATCTTTGCCCAGTGGTCCCACGCTTTTTTTGTTCTCCAACCTTGCAAACCAACTGCCAAAACCGGACTCTTTGGCTTGCCGCAAAGCAACAACTGCATTGAACTCTGCCTCGCTGGCTGATGTTCCAAGTCCAATACCGCAGGCACATAAATCTTTTTTTAATTCCTCAAGTTCTTTATATTCTGGAATGATTCGAAAATCATCCGTGCAATCTTTGAGCACACCCCTGGTGGTAAAAACGAAAAACCTCCCTTGCCCTGCCGACTTCAAAGAACCTTTGATTTTCTTGGAGTATTCGATCAGCTTTTTCGTGATCGTTATTTCCCTTGCGTAAAGATCATCAACGGAATAATAATCATATTCGTTGGCGTAAAGGTCGAAATCGAAAACTTGCACCGCAATCTGACTGTTGATTGCCTGCTTGATATGTTCCTCACTCAGGATCATGTTTAAAATGTTTCTGATACTAACCCTGATCGGCAAAACGCAAAAAGCCGGTATCCCTTCCGCTTCCAGCGTCTTTTTGATGAAATAGCTGCGTGTTACCGCCGCCCGTGTCTCCCCGCTGGCAAACATCCTTTTGTGATAGGCAATGTAATCTTTCAGCGTCAACTCGCCGTTATCTTCGAGATGATTGATTTTTTCCCAGGCGATATTCATTTCATTGATGCCGCGGCTGATATCTTCATAAGGAATGGTATCAATGCTGACTTCTTCGATCTTAAAGTTTTTGTACAGCAGCTCGCAGAGAACTTTAAAGAAGCTCGCGCCTCTGTAAGGAATATAGTAAACTGGCTTTTTGGCATTGCCCCAAGCTATGATTTTGTGATAGTTAATCTGGTCAAAAACCAGCCAGGTATCTACAGCTTCCTGATTTTTCCCAATAATTTTCAGACTGTTATCTTCCGTAGGATCCAAAAAAATACTGGAGTCAAATTCTTTGTAGTCCAGCAAAACTTCTTCGATGATTGCCGCTGTATGCTCTTCGCCAATAATTCCCAGTTTTAGTTTCAACCAAGATCGACTCCTCGTCAATTTTTTCTTAACTAATCATACCAAAGGATTCGCGAAACATCAATGAGCAGGAAATCATCACTTCTTTTAAATTTATTGTTTTTACCTTTACCACCGGAAACCGTCATGTTAACATTGTTATAGGCAAAGCATTCCAATCACAAGGGAGCACCAGCATGTTAACAGACAAAACAAATTACGGGTTGGTAAGACACGTCCAGGAGTTTCTTGTATTGCCGACCGTTTATCTTTGGGGCGGTTTGGGCCAAATATTGTCATGTTCTCTTTTTCACGAAGTAATAAATCGCTATCCAGAGTATTATACCGAAAAAAAACAACATGAATACGAAGGATTTATAGATAACAATTACTACGCTCTCGATTGCAGCGGACTTATCAAAAACTATCTGATGAATGGCAAAAACAATTTTCGCTACAATCCCGCAGTTGACTACAACAGCAAACTTTTCATAGAAAGAGCGACAACCAAAGGAGCAATTTGCTCGCTGCCGGAAATTGCAGGAGTTTGTCTTTATCTGGAAGGGCATGTTGGCGTTTATATAGGTAACGGTGAAGTAATTGAAGCCACCAACAACCCTGATTTCGGCAATGGCGTAATCAAAAGCCGACTAAATCAAAGAAACTGGGAACAGTGGTTTTATTGTCCGCATGTCAAATATGAAGATTAAACCATGCCTTATAGCTTGCGGCAATTTCCCGATCCACAAAAAAACTCAAATCAAAATTCTCCTTGGGGTCGGCAGCTATACCATAAGGCAAAAACCCTAATTTCTCCGCTATATAAAGAGCCCTTGGCAAATGGAACTTGTTGGTTACAACCATAAGTTCATTTGCCATTTTTTTATTTTTCAAAGACTTGAAAGAACGCAGCGTGTTACAGCCTTCGTAATCCTTAATAAGATTGGAAGTATCAATATCAGAATTAGCCGTCAGATATTCATACATCACATCCACATCGCTCAAGAAACCTTTTTTCACCGGACAACCGGATAAGATAAACTTGACGGCCGGTCTTTTCTTATGAATGGCAATCGCCGTATCCAGCCGCGCCTTCAGCAAAGGAGTCATCGATGTTCTGACCAGCGCCCCCAAAACAATGCAATATTCCACGCGTTCGGGAACACCGTCTATTTCAGCCATATATTTTTTAGCAGCCTCGTCTATTCCCATCTGCCTATATCCCCAAACAAGCATAGGCCGAAACAAAATAAATATTTTGTGTAAAAGTCTCATAGACCGCTCCTCGGAATCTTATATTTTTTTTATAACGTTTTCCAGTTCTTCACGATAAAACACGCCGCCGCTTATAGTCGCATACAATCGCTGAATAGGCGTGAAGGCTACAGGGCAGCCATTGCCTTCGACTATTGCAGGTCCGTCTTCTGTCAGTGCGACATCCCAGCCAATGAGCGTAATCTCAGGGAAAAGAGCCGCCGCCTCTTCAACAGCTTCTGTAATTTCATCCTTGAACGGCACAACAATATCTTTGAAACGTACATTAGCAGCTTCATTCATCTTCTTCATCGGTGATTCGCGAGGCAGGAACCAATCACTCCCGCCAACCGCTTCGTCCAAGGCATCAGTAATAATTCTTCCGCTCTTCGGATCCACTAGCACAACAAAAGCATTACGCATGTCAATACTTTCGCCTTTCCTGCCAAACCGCGCCAACCAATGCCAGCACGCTTCATACTTGCCTTCAGCCGACTTGATCGTGTGAACCCTTATTGTATTGACACAATCAGGATTTATCCGCGACCATTCTTGATGCTGATGTATATACTCCTCAATAATATAGAGCGAGTTTTTTTGGTAATCGTCAAATACCTTCTCCAATTTCTCTTTATTAGTCTCTCCCGTCAATTGTTCCAGCTCAGTATCAACGATGTTAACCTGATTGCCCATAGCCGAGTTGTAAACCTTGACTACGATTTTCTTATGGCGGTTGACAAAGGAAGAAAAATCTTCAAAATCACAATAACGCAAATCTAAAAACTCGCGTTTTAAAAGATGCGGAGGCAGCCGCCTCAGTGTCGTTCCCTTATCACGCAAAATCTTCTGTGCTTCTAAGTCATAATTTATCTTATTTTCTATAATATCCACATATTCATCATAAGAAACATATGATGCCAAATTGGCAAAAGGAATACTGTCCAAGCCCCACTTAAAATAAACATCCGCCTTTATCCCATATTTGTTTTTCTTATGGACATAATCATATACAGCAAAAACAGGATTCTGCTTTTTAGCAAAAAAACAGCCCATCGCCTTTAACTTCTGCCATTCTCTGCCAATACTCATGAATGAAATCACTCCCATATTCATTAGTGCCCTCTTGGCTTAAACAAACGCTTGGCAAATACAACAACACTATTTTTTTATTATAGCACACATTAGAAAGACCAAAGAGGACAGTCCCCTTTGGTCTTTTTCATCAAAATGGCAGTAAAGAATATTTTAAATTTCTAAGCTTATTTTCTATCTACTTACTTCATATTCTTCAATTGGTCTGCTCTTGTAAATATAACCAAAATCTTTGTCGTAAACAACCAATTCCGCGTCAATTAATTCCCTGGTTTCAATTTTCATTAGGCCGTACTCAAAATAGTACCTGCCATCCTTTTCATACACTTTAAACATAAGCGTCACCTCACTTTTGCGGCATTAATTAATCGTTCATTTTATCAAATATAATCTCTTCTATATGAATTAGTAAAACTCTTCCATCTCTGCGTTTCTTGTTCAGCCAAAAAGACGGCTGAAAAAGCCTTTTGACCTATCATACGGCAAACAAAGTTCTTTGGGAACATGCACATCGATATATCTATTCTCAATGATTGCCTGTGAATTAACACGAACGATTCTGTCCAATATTTCCGGTGCGACTTTCCCTTTCAGGATTTTTAAAGACGAACTGGTATCAGTATTTCTGCGTTCTATGCTATTGGCATCAGAACCGAGGAAATGCACCATATTGTTTCTGAGCAATAGTTCTGCGCAATTCTTCACTTCCTTGCCATACTTGTAGCTGAAGCTATCTATATTACACTGCGCCATTACCCCAAAGTCTCTCATCCATTGATGCAGCAAATCAGGATTTTTTACCAGGCAGTAATTCCGTTCAGGATGGGCAATAACCGGTATCAACTCTTTAACCTGAATTTCATAAAGAAAGTCTTCCGCATAACCAGGAACAGTATAGGCTGGTAATTTGATCAATATGTAGCGGCTGCCAGCTAAGCAATAATCTTCCTGTCCGGTTTTCAAAAGGCCCAAGAGGTTACGGTCCATATCCAATTCTGCACCCGCATGTACCTGCGTGGGAATACCTTCCGTCTTGGCAGCACTGTTCAGAACCTCAACTCTTTCCTTAATCAGCTGCCAATCTGCAATTTCTGCTCCTTCGTTTATATGCGGCGTGGCAACGATATCCGTAGTACCTGCTGCCGCAGCCATTCGCAAAAGGGTGAGCGAAGTCTCAATATCCTTTGCGCTCCCATCTTCATCATCCATTATGTGAGTGTGAATATCAATCATGGAAACTTTGCCCTCCATCTGCTAAGATCGCTCAATCATAATTATGTATAAAAAATGAAAAACAATAACATTCTATTTTATCTTTATTTTAGCATCAGCTATTAAAACATACACGATTCCTTACCATTATCGTATTCTTTTTACCGAAAAACATCTTGCAGATAGAGCAAAAAAAGAACAGTCCTGAATTGTCACACAAAATGCGGCTATTCAGGGCCATCCCTTTAATATTTTTAACCTTAGAATTTGTAAGTTGCGCCAATGACAAGACCCTTGACTTGATCTCCTTCAGGGAAATCATGGTGATTGTAACTAATGCCGATGCCCCAATTAGAATCTATTGCATAGGCAACGCCTGCCTTGTATTCGGTTTCTCTTCTATTGTACTTAATGCTTTCAAAAGTTTCGACTTTCTTAGCTACTTTCTGGTAGGCCACAAAGCCAACGGTAACGTTGCCATCCCATCCATAAGTCGGCCCCATGTTGATATCATCGCAGCCTTCATATTCTCTGATGCCCAGGTATGCATGCAAATTATCGTTTACTTTGTATTCGCCATATACACTGTTAACATGACCGTCTTGGTAGTCTCCATGCAGGCGAACTTGCTTAACACCGACTATAATTTTATCTGTCAGTCCATGTTCCGCATAATAGCTCAAACCCGTATTAGCGTAATCGTTCAAACCTAAGCCTATGACTGTCTGTCCCTTCTGAATATCTCTCACAGGATCCGCAGAAACTACACCTGTGCTTGCTAATAAAAGCAAACAAGTAATCCCTGTAATTGATTTTTTGTTCATAACAACATCTCCCTTACAATTCTTAAATATCTATTTTCAACAAATAAACAACATATCCTGCTGCTTTCTTTACTTAACCCCGTAGTAATCTACATACCACTGAGCGAACTTACGCAAACCTTCTTTAATCGATGTCTTCGGCTTGAAGCCAACTGCAGCCTGCAAGAGATCGGTAGAGGCGTAAGTTGCCGGCACATCTCCTGGTTTCAGCGGTTCAAATACTTTATCGAATACAACTTCACGCTTCAGCGCTTCACTCAAAGCCCCTTCCAGCGTAGTAATGAAGGTCATCAGTTTTTCCGGGCTGTTGTTGCCGATGTTGTAGACTTTGCTCAGAGCACCACCGTCAGCTGTCGGTGGCTTTGGCAGTAATCTGACTATCCCTTCGACAATATCGTCAATATAGGTAAAATCGCGATAAAGATCATGTTCAAAGTCACCGTTATTAAAGATATGAATCGGTTCACCGGCGAAATATTTATCCGTAAAACCGAAATAAGCCATATCCGGTCTGCCCATCGGCCCGTAGACAGTAAAGAAACGTAAGCCTGTGGACGGAATCTTGTAGAGATGGCTGTAGGTATGCGCCATCAGTTCGTTAGACTTCTTGGTCGCAGCATACAAGGACACCGGATGATCCACGAAATCAGTCTCCGCAAAAGGCACTTTTTTGTTGGAGCCGTATATAGAGCTGGAAGAAGCATAGACGAGATGCTCCACCGGATAATGCCGGCAAGCCTCGAGAATATTATAGAAACCGATGATGTTGCTCTGGATATAGTCATCAGGATGGTCGATGGAGTATCTGACACCTGCCTGTGCCGCCAAATTAACTACAACCTCCGGCTTATGTTTTGCGAAAACTCCCCTTAAGGTGTCCTTATCCGCAATATCATTGGGATAAAAGGCAAAGCTCTCATAAGACATCAGGATAGTAAGCCTTGTCTGCTTCAAGCGCACATCATAATAAGCATTGAGATTATCCATACCGACAACAGAATAACCTTCTACCAGCAGCCTATGTGCCAGATGAAAGCCGATGAACCCAGCTGCACCGGTAATCAGTATCGTTTTTGTTTTGTCCAGCTTTTTTAATTCTTCCATGTACCTTACCTGCCTTTTATATTTTCAAGCTCTCTCTGCTCCAGTCCACAAAGAACCGTCCCCGTTGTTCATTTTCCCCATTTCATTTTCTAAAGCGTTAATGAAGTTCAATGTGACTTGTTCCGCCGAAAATTTTCGCATACTGTCTATAACTTCACAAGCAGGCGGAAGAGTTATTTTTTCGTCTATAATATCTTGTAGTATTTTCTGACATGTTTCTTCATCATCAATATCATATAACCAGCCATTTTTATTCGGAACAAAGATGTCACGCAGACCAGGTACACAAAAACTGCTAACGCAAGGTATACCACGAACCATTGCTTCACATAGAACAAGCGGCAATACTTCCAAAGTAGAATCAGAATGCAGCAGTAAAACGGAAGCTTCATCAATCATTTCCCATGGTTTTTCCTGCCAGCCATGAAATTTAACTTTATCCGACAGTTGTTCTACTATGAAAGCTTCAATTTTTTGTATGTGCTGCGGATCATCACCGCCATTGCCAAAGATGTCTAACGTCCAGTTCCCTCGTAAGCGTTTCATTATACTTAGCAACTCATATACTCTCTTGCTTTTATCATCACAACGCCCCAAATAGATGAATTGGTTGACAGCCTGCGCACGCAAAACCGGGTAAGAAGCTTTTATTGGATTATATACCAAATAGATAGGCTTGTTTTTGGTGACAGAAAATATATCATCATTCATACCGGAACTGATTGCTACGTGTGCATCAAATAAGTTCAAAAATTCCGCCGTAGAATGATCCTGCAGCTTGTTATTGATAGATTGATGAAAATAGGAAAGAACCGGTGTATTGGGACATAAAGTTTTAAATAGTTTCAGATATGGCATAAACTCTGGATTCATGTTTATGACAAGAAGAACATCCGGCCTATCCTTTGCTATTTTGTGCATCATATCCCTTTTGGATTTTTCATAGTAATAGCGAAATAAAAATCGGGGTCTTAACAGATTTTTACGAGCTAAAATCCGAGGCATCGAATTATAAAAACAGGCTTTACCGCTAAGTTTTTTTAAAAAATCCGGAAAGGTAAACTGGTAAAGATAATAGAGGCTGCAATGTATATTTTTGGTATGCAAAGACTCAAAGATATCAAGTAAAACTTTTTCTGTGCCGCCACGACCGGAATGTTTTTCAGACAGGAAAAAAGCAACATTCATATTAAAACTCCCGTTTTTTTCTAAGTTTGTACCTGTGATAGATTGCCGGATCAGCGACAATGAAAAGGATATCTCTTTTTTCTTTACAAGATAATTTATTTGTGAAAAGCAAACCCCACAAATTCTTGCGCATGAGTTTCAAGACAGTTTGCAGTCCTTCGTCCTGATAATCTCCTGCGAGTAAAGTATTCGTTATGTGGTGAATAGGAGCAATCAAGGTATCAGCCTGAGAAATTGCCGGATAATTTTCATTAAGGAAATTCATCCTCTGCAATGTGATTAGAATATTATCATGCTCTTTTGGTCCATCATATCTAATAGTACGACTGATACTCCCTGGCCTCTCAAAATAATAATAGAGAAGACGGGGCAAATAATAAAAGGTATCAGCTCTATGAAATAAGAGGTGCATTATAAAATAATCTTCCATCATTCGATAAATATTTGGAAAACAAATACCTTCGAACAAAGATCTCTTAAACGCTTTATTCCATAAATATGATTGCATGTCTTCATCCAGAGCCAATTCTGACATTGCCTCTTGTTTGTTCAAAAATCCTTCAGGATGTTTCAGCGCATGTTTTTTGCATCTGTTGCTTTTCACAGCACAAAAATCAAAAATAATAATATCTGCAGAGGTTTGATCAATAGCCTTTTTGACCTCTACCAATAGATCTTTCTCAATCCAATCGTCAGCATCTACCCAGATGATATACTGTGCAGACGCAAACCCTAGCGCAGTATTTCTTGTAGCAGACACACCTTGGTTTTCCTGATGGACGAGTCTTATTCTTTTGTCCATCTGCGCATATTTTTCGCAAATCTCCCCACTCTTATCCTGCGAACCATCATCAATAAGTATCACTTCAAAATCAGTGAAGGTTTGATGCAGAATAGATTGCAGACATTTATCCAAATATGCTTCAGTATTATAGACAGACACGATAACACTAAAAAACATCAGGTCTCCTCCCAAACTGTCATTTCAAGCATAATCAAAGGCTCTTAGGCTCCCTCCAGACGGGGGAGCTGTCACGCAGTGACTGAAGGAGGGAGATATTTATCTCCCAATCGAGTAGTATTCCACCCCTGCATCCTTCATGCCCTGCAGCGAATGTATATTCCGTCCATCATAGACAAGCGCCGGTTTCATCAATTGTTTATAGTCTGCAGGTGTCACAGCTTTGATCTCTGCCCACTCGGTAAAGATAAAGCAAATGTTTGCCGCTCTCAGAGCTTCTTCCGGCCTCTTAACATAAGTAATGCTTCCCCTGCCAATCTTTCCTTCCGGATATTTCTTCTTGAAGTTCTCGATGCCTACAGGATCATAAGCGTATACATTGGCTCCTTGTGCGAGCAAGAGCTCTACATTATCCAAGGACGGAGCTTCACGTAAGTCATCCGTTCCCGGCTTAAAGGTCAAACCCAACACAGCAACCTTCAAACCACCGAAAGTAATCAAGCGGTCTGCTGCCTTACGGAATAAGGCGGTTTTTTGCAGTGCGTTCACTTCTACTGCTGCTTCTACGGTTTTCAAGTCATAGCCATGCTTATGTGCCAGGAATTTCAGAGCCTTCGTGTCCTTCGGGAAACAGGAACCGCCATAGCCGATACCGGCATTCAGGAAATTAGCGCCTATGCGTGCATCGTAAGACATGCCTTTCGCCACATCCTGAATATCCGCACCAACCAATTCACAGAGATTGGCGATGTCATTCATATAAGAAATCTTGAGGGCCAAGAAGTCATTGGAAGCATACTTGATCATCTCCGCCGAACGACGGCTGACGGATACGATCGGCAAATTGAAAGGTTTGTAGATCTCCATCAACTTGTCTTCTGCTTCTTTGCTTTCAGTACCAATAATAATGCGAGCAGCATGCAGCGTATCACGGACTGCTGTACCTTGCGCTAGGAATTCCGGGTTGGAAGCAACTTCCACCTTCACATCATGCACAAGGAAATCCTGGATAAACTGCTCAACTTTATCATTAGTACCGATAGGCACTGTAGACTTCACGACAACAACGCAATTCTGCTCTACTGATTCCGCAATCTGACGGGCAACTGTCGCAATATATGAAAGATCCGCCGAACCATCAGCGCGCTCAGGCGTACCAACACCGATAAAGATTGCATCCGCATCACGGTAGGCACTCGCGTAATCCGTAGTATAATGCAAACGCCCTGCTGCATAGTTCTTCCTCATCAAGTCTTCCAGGTCAGCCTCGTATATCGGTGATACACCAGACTGCATCAGCGCAACTTTCTTCTCATCTACGTCTACGCAGGTAACATTGTGCCCCATCTCCGCAAAGCACACACCTGCTACTAATCCTACATATCCTGTTCCTGCAACTGCTAATTTCATGACAGGGCTCCTCTAACAAATTTGTCCAAATTACAATAATGCAATATTACAATTCTAAAATATTTTTTATAAACAACTACTATAGTATTTTTTGACTCCTCTTAAATCTAAAATTCTCAAAATAATAAATGCCATTATTTAATAACTTGCCATTTTACTCATATTTTCGAAATATAAATTGCTATAATCATATACTAGAAAATTGCATTGATCATTGTAAATGAAAGATAATGAACTCATTTTAAAACTCCCTATTAGCACCAATAATATTATATATAAACAATTATTGATCTAAATGCGTTCAGTAGCATTACCACCAAGGAATTGTTCAATAATGCTATTAATTTTATAGGACTCCATCTGAGTTAATTTATATGTTTGATCACATCTATTATTTATCATATAAATAAATTCTGCTAACTCATATCTTAGGCCATCACCTTCAAATTTATAATATTGTTTTTTATTATTACTAAAATCTTCATACCTTATTTCAAAGTATTCAGTTTTCCACCATGGTGCCGGTACATAAATATATCCTTTTGTCCCCCCTATAATAAGGTCTCCTTCAGATTTTACACCCAAACCAACCTTAGCTGTTGCAATTGCTGTATTATATTTCATGTTTATTTTCGTAAAAACATCTACATTATGATAATTATCAAAGTAAGAGTAAAACTCAATTTTCTCTATATCAGTTCCAAGTATTTTTATTATGGCCAATAAAGGGTAGCTTGCCAATTCTGTAACGCTTCCTCCACCCATATTTGCTTGTAATTCCCTACAATCTCCTTCTACTAATTTAGTAAAAGTAGCATCAATGTTCTTTATTTCACCTATTAATCCACTTTTGGCGACACTAATTAGTCTAATAAATCCTGGTGAATAGGCTGTTTTTATCGCTTCAAGCAATATGCATTTCTTGCTTTTTGATAATGAATAAAGTTCTTTGGCTTGTTTTCCAGACAAGACCATAGGTTTTTCACATAAAACATGCTTACCATTCTCCAATGCACTTTTAGCATAAGCATAATGTGTCAGATGTGGAGATGCTACATAAATGGCATCTATTTTATTTAGAAATTTATTAAAATCAGTTTCAAAAAATGCTAATTCATGCTTTTCAGCGAATTCTTTTAAGGATTTTATATTACCTCCAAATACCCCTTCAATATTTACTCCACTAACATATTTAGATTCTCTTATAAATCTGTTTGCAATTCTGCCATATCCAATAATTCCAAGTTTAAGAATACCATTATTCTTTGTTCTTATTTGAGTGCTGGATATTCCTTTCGTTCTTTCCAAGTACACAACTGTACAATATTCTTTAATATAATCAAATTTACCTACCCAATCAGACCCTATAGCAAAGACATCAATATTATACTTTTGTATATCATTGATTTTCTGTCCTTCATATTCTTCAATAATTATTTTGTCAGCTATGCCACTTGCTTTTACACTTTCTATCCTTTCCATCAAACCTTGTTGTACATTAAGCTTACCACGGCTTTCATCATAATTTTCAGTTGTAATGCCAACAATCAAATAGTCACCCAATTTTTTGGCACGTTCCAACAATCTTCTGTGTCCATCATGGAAAAGATCAAAGGTGCCATATGTTATTACTTTTTTCATAATAATCCACTCCGTTAGTATATATAATCTCCTAATTTCGAGCCACTTGACTGGCAAAATAGAATCAATTTTCCGTATAGAAACCTCGCTTACAGTTTTGATTAACCATTCTAAGTAAAGTCATTTTTAGGACCAAGACTGAAATCATTTTGATTCCACCATCTGGATTTCAGTTAACGGGACATTGAACTTAGTGGTCTTTGTTCAAGACATAAGATTTTAAAAATTTTTAAGTGCGCATGAGAATTGAATAGGCTTTTAGCCACTCTCCAGTTCGCATAAAATCCAATATTAGAAGCCATATTGTTCTCAAAAACAATTTCGCCTACATCATCATTGAGCTTTTGGTAAATGGTACAAGTAAAAGGTTTTTTAATCAGAATATATGTAGGATTATAGTTAGAAAGATGACGGACACCTTATTTGCAACAATTCTATTATTAAATTCAACTGAACGAGAAAAATCACCACGCAAGCAAACACACAGGGCGAAATCTTAAATAATAGCAAATTATAAAACTAACAACCTGTAAATATATTTCTTGATACCATAATTAATTTTTAACATGTTGCACAGGCAGTGTATAAACTTTTACAACTTGAATATATGGCTAATACATCATAATGAAAATTTGATTATACAATTATTTCTTTTCTGCTAAATAATGCCATGATTATAATAGTGATGATTACTAAAACATATCTAATCATCAATTCCTCTAAAAAAAGTAGCGTCATAGAGCCTATTGTACAAATCAGAATAGCCATTAAACAGATATTTAGAGTATCATACAATAAAAACCCATTAATTTTATAGGCTATAAGATAATGAAAACAAAAGTAAACAATATAAGAGAATAAATTAATATACGCCGCACATATATAACCATATTTTGGAACAAAATATAGACTTAGGGCCATATTAATTACTGATGCAAAAAAGGTACCAATTGCAATCATTTTGGTCTTTTTATAATAGTACTCAATCTGTACAGGTAGTGTATACAAAAACATGAAATAACTACTTAGCAATAATGGTACAGCAGTAAAAATTGCCTCATTATAACTTTTAGGCGCAATAAGTACTATTAACTCAGGACAAATAAGTAATAAAACCGCCATTAAAAATGTCATCAAACAAATATAATCATTAGCTCTTTTTTTAATTTTGCTATATTGTCCACTCGACATTCTTTCATAGAACCATGGTCCCCAAACATTATCTAAAGAATTTACTAAAACAAGATATATTGCATTAAAAAGAAATGAGAAGCTAAAAATACCAGCTGCAAAATTACCACAATACTTCTGAATAATAATTCTATTGAAATATGACAATAGAATCTGTGATAAACCATGAGGCACTATTGGCAAACTATACTGAATACCATAAATCCAATACTTTTTGTCAAAAAAAACGGCTTTTTTTGTATAAAAAATATAACAAATAAATATACTTGTAAAAACTACTGGTAAGCTTGTACCAATTATTCTACCGATATAACTAGCATCAGCAAAATAAGTTTTAATTAAAATAACAGAAATCATAATATTTAGCGCAGCGTTAATAGCACTAATTTTCACATATGTAACATATTCATAGTTCAAGCTTAGATAAACATTATATATGCTAAAAATAGCACTACCAAAACTTTGTAATAATAAGCACACAATAACCATTTCATTGAATCCTGTAAACCTAACAATGCTACTTTTCATTAGGAAAAATATGATTGAACAAAAAACCGTGTTTACAACGACTAATGAAACAATGGATGAAATATATGTGCTAAATTCTTCTCCAAACTCATAGTAAGCATTTTTGATACTACTATGTAGTGCAATACCAATTATCACTAATATAATAGACTCATACGCCAAATAAATATTATATAGCCCAAAATTATCAGGAGTCATTAAATGAGTGAAAATAGGAATTGAAATAAAACCGATTCCTCTAACCAATATGTTCCCAAGGGTATATCCTAAACCAGCTCTAGCCATTTTATTTTTCTTAAGTTTATTTATTATTTTCATCATTGGCTTATCTTTAATATCTCTTTAATTAGTTTCTCCATATTTTCTTCGCTTGGATAAATTCCATCATATACTATTTTCATAATCTTTTCTTTTTGTTCATTGTATTGTTTATTATATGCTTCTACGTTGTCCAATGCTTCCGCAATACTACTTTTCAATTCGCTAGCATTAAATACTTTATCTCCTGGCGTAAATTCAGCATATGGATACAAAAATCCTCTGTCATAATTATTATAATATTGAAAATCAAAAGGATAAAAAACAATTGGCTTATCAAAAAACAAAAAATCAAAATATACTGAAGAATAATCCGTAATTAATAAATCAGCCAATTCCAAAAAATTATAAACATCACTTTCTACTGCTAAATTTATAATATTACAATCGTCTGATGTTATTTTTACATTTGTCTTTGTGACATAATGCAATTTAGTAACTAAGCAATATTTTTTTTCTTTTAAAAAAAAAGAAAGTTTATTAATACTATTTACTATTTCATCATTTTGCTCTACTTTGTCTCTAAAAGTTGGGAGATAAATAATTATTTTTATACCTTGCTTTTTTAAAAGTTCTATCTTATCTTTAAACCGCAATTCAGATGGTAGATAAAATTTCATTTTTTTTGATAACATATAATAATCTCGTGGGTATATACCTCTTAAAATTTTATCTTGTGGTTTTCCAAAAGAAAATCTAAAATTCTTTGTCATTTCATTGGAATAAGACAAAATAAAAGAATTTTGCCATTCTCCAACCTGAATTTCCTTGTTATTATATTCTATTGAGTTTTCAACAGAATTAGAAATATCATTGATATAAAACCCAATTTTTTTCAACGGAAATCCATGCCACAAATTTACTTTACAAGATAAAGAGGATAAGTACCTATTAATATCACTAGGTGATATGTCGATAAAATGATATTTTGCATAAATATGACTCATTATTGAATTCAGAGAAAATGTGTGTCCAGCGTTAAATCCACTATCAACTAGCGCCTTAATTATCAAAGGATTTTTCGTAGCATAAAAAACATCTTCTACATCAAATTTTTCTTTGTTTTTTGACATATACAAAAACAAAGCTTTAGAATTATCGGCAAAACGTTCTCCAAGCCAACCACCTATAACAAAATTATTCTTTCTCGGAAATATTCGTAACACTTGCACCATAATAATATTATAAAGTTTAATAACCATTATTTTTATCATATATAACCTCACATATATATTCTCTAACAGCAACTTTCCACTCACGTAATTTTTTGAAATCATTTTCTTTTACTGAGTTTTTACTTAATCTACTATTAAGAGGTCTTTTAGCTTTAGTTTTATATGCATTTGATGGCACTTTATTCACTTTTACACTCATACCTGCCTGTTTGAATATTTCTTCCGCAAACTCAGCCCATGAGCAAAAACCTTCATTAGTTGCGTGATAAGTTCCGTATTTTTCAGTAGCTACCATATCGCAAAGAAGTGGTGCCAAGTCAGCTGTATATGTTGGCGAACCAATTTGATCTGCCACAACATTTATCGTGCTTTGTACCTTACCCAATTTCAGCATAGTTTTTATAAAGTTAT
>MTLE01001490.1_pt3 | contig 62992 bp, 55 predicted proteins | sample 1982461 | NCBI WGS metagenome assembly MTLE01 (sample SAMN05712605, study PRJNA340218) | biofilm metagenome | isolation source: sample SPL anode biofilm adapted to -200 mV | place: USA | collected 2012-02-03 | reverse complement strand
CCACGTCCGGGTCCTGGCGCAGCACGTACTTGAGGGCATTCTTGAACCCCTTGGTATCGGCGCCCACCTCGCGCTGGTTGACCACGCACCCCTTGTGGGGGTGGAGGTACTCGATGGGGTCCTCGATGTCCACAAGGCGCGCAATGGCGGTGGCCGAATCGTTGGTGTGCAGGGTGGAGAGGACCAGGTGGCCGGTGAGGGAAGCCTGCATGGCGATTTCCGCCGTCTCGGCGTCACGGATTTCTCCCACCATGACGATGTCCGGGTCCTGCCGCAGGATTGCGCGGAGCCCCTGGGCGAAGGTGAGATCGATCTTGGAGTTTACCTGGATCTGGCCGATTCCCTTTATCTGGTACTCGATGGGGTCCTCGATGGTGATGATGTTTTTCTCGGGGGAATTGAGCCGGTTGAGGGCAGCGTAGAGGGTAGTGGACTTGCCGCTGCCGGTGGGGCCGGTTACCAGGATCAGGCCGCGGGACTTTGAAGCCAGATCGGCCACGATCGACGGAAGGCAGAGTTCCTCGAAGGAGAGGATCTTGTAGGGAATCACGCGAAAGACGCCGGCAACCGCCCCGCGCTGCACAAAGACATTACCCCTGAAGCGGGACAACCCCTTGACACCGAAGGAGAGGTCCAGCTCGTTCTCCTCCTCGAACTTGTGCTTCTGGGTGTCGGTGAGCACGCTGTAGCAGAGCTGCTTGGTGTCCACCTGGTTGAGGGGGGGATAGTCCAGCGGCAGCAGTTTGCCGTCAACGCGGATCTGGGGGGGCGAATTGGTGGTTATGTGCAGGTCGGAGCCGTTGGCCTCGACCAGCGTCTTGAGCAGTTGATGAAGACTGAGCATGGAATGCGCCTTTCGTGACTCGTGACCAGTCACCAGTAACGGATTTTAGGTATCGGCGATGGTGACCCGCAGCACCTCTTCGAACGAGGTAACCCCTTCCTTCAGCTTGGTGAGCCCGGACTGGCGCATGGACTTGATCCCCAGCCGCATGGTTTCGCGCTTGATCTCGGCGGTATTGGCCCCGTTGAGGATCAGTTCGCGGATCTCGTCCAGCATCGGCATGACCTGATAGAAGCCGACCCTCCCCTTGTAGCCGGTGCCGTTACAGACCGGGCACCCCTTGCCACGGTAACAGACATAGCCGGGGGCTTCGTCAGGCGGCACGCCGGCATCGATCAGCGCCTGGACCGGAATATCCTCCGGCTCCTTGCACTCCTTGCAGACGCGCCGCGCCAGGCGCTGGGCGGTGATCAGGTTCACCGCCGATGCCACCAGAAACGGCTCGATGCCCATGTTCAGCAGGCGGTTGATGGTGGCGGGGGCGTCGTTGGTGTGCAGGGTGGAGAGTACCAGGTGGCCGGTCAGAGCGGCCTTGACGGCGATCTCGGCGGTCTCGAAGTCGCGGATCTCGCCGATCATGATGATATCCGGGTCCTGGCGCAGGAAGGAGCGCAACGCGGCGGCGAAGTTGAGGCCGATGTCCTCGTGCATCTGGACCTGGTTGATGCCGGCAAAGTTGAACTCCACCGGATCCTCGGCGGTTGATATGTTCTCGGAGACCTTGTTCAGCTCGGCAATGGCCGAATAGAGCGAAACGGTCTTGCCGCTGCCGGTGGGACCGGTGACCAGCACCATGCCGAAGGGCTTGTGAATCTCCCGCAGGAAGTTCTCCAGGGCCTCCGGCTCATAGCCCAGCTTGGTCAGATCGGTCTGCAGGCTGCTCTTGTCCAAGAGACGCATGCAGATCTTCTCGCCGAACAGGGTCGGCAGGACCGAGACCCTGAAGTCCATATCCTTTCCGCCGCCCAGCTTGATCTTGATGCGGCCGTCCTGGGGGAGGCGGCGCTCGGCGATATCCAGTTCGGCCATGATCTTGATGCGCGAGGTAATGGCGTTCTTCAGCTTCAGCGGCGGCTTCATGGCCTCGTACAGCACGCCGTCGATGCGGTAGCGCACCCGGAACAGCTTCTCGTAGGGCTCGATGTGGATATCGCTGGCTTTCTTCTTGATGGCATCCTGCAGGATGGCATTGACCATCCTAACCACCGGCGCATCCTCCGTGGCCCGCTCCATGGAGCTGATGTCCACATCCTCGTCGACATCAACCACCTCCAGGTCCTCCAGGTTCATGTCATCCATGACATCGGCCAGGGAGGCGGACTGGTCGTAGTACTTGTCGATGGCCGCCTTGATATCGCTTTCCGAAGCGATGACCATCTCCACGTTGTAGCCGGTCATGAACTTGATGTCTTCGATGGCGAAGAGATTGGAGGGATCGGTAACCGCCACGACCAGGGTCGCCCCGACGCGGTTGATGGGAACCAGTTGATACTTCTGGACAACCTCGGACTGGATGATCTTGGTAACAGCCGGATCCACGTCATAGCTGGAAAGACTGACCGTGGGCACACCGTACTGTTTGGAGAGAAATGCCGTCAGATTCTGTTCGCTGATCAGGTTCTGCTTGACCAGGATCGTGCCGAGACGGGCCTGCCCGCCGGACATCTTCTGTTCTTCGAGAGCCTTGGCAAGCTGTTCTCTGGTGATCAGGTTGTTGGTTACCAGGATTTCTCCCAGCCTGCTCAACTGCATAAAAACTCCCGGAATATAACGTTGTAATGACAGATAGTATGCGGATTGACGAAGGATGTCAAGTATTGTCAAACAATACAGATAGTTGCAAAAGCAGCACCTGCTTTTCCCCGGGGAGCCGCACAACCGGCCCGTTAGAGACTACCATACCATCCAATTCAATTGGCTGCGAGTGGCGATCAGCGTTCGCCCTGGTAGCGCAAGAGCACCTGCCGCACGGCAGAACGCATTTCAGGGGCGATCCGTTCCGCACGTTCCAGCATGACCCGCCCCTGACGGATGTGCCCCTCGCTCATCAGGAACTCGCCCGTTTCCAGGTGGCCGTTGGCATAGATCAGGATCGCCTTGCCCGTATCCAGATCAAGGAAGGAGATTTTTTCCAGGATGCCGCGGTTATTGTAATTATCCCAGATGGAGGTATCGGGAAGTCCTCCCGGCTCGGATCTGCGCCGCAGGCGGTAGACGATCCCCCGCTGCACCGCACTGTAGTCGCGAAAGGAGACGGAGCAGCGGGTGGAAAAATCCACATGGACCGGCCGTTGGCCGATGATGTCGCCTATGGCCATGCGCAGACACGCCTCTGGTCCCGGAGCACCGGACGCGCGTTTCTTCAGGCTGCTCTCCCGAAAGAGGCGCGGCAGGGAATCCAGGTACCAGTCGAATACCAGGTGCGGGACATGGGGCAGGTCCACGTCTTCGCGCATCCGCTCCACACCTTGCAGATACCAGAGCGGAAAGGCTCCACTGTCGCCCCAGGTGAACATGACCCCGTCGCGGGGGAGCGACCGCAGGGAGTTGCTGGCGTAATCGAAGGCGATGTAGTTGTCGTGCTGGTCGTTTTCGTAATAGTTGACGCCGCAGAGCGCCAGGGGAAGCAGAAAGAACATCAGCCCCACCAGGGCGTACAGTGAAGGGCCGAATCGCTCGGGAAGGTGCGCCGAACGCACCGCAAAGAGCAGCAGGTGAAACAGGCCGACTCCCACCAGGACAGCCGTGAGCAGGTAGAGGGGGGTGAAGAACTCCTCGGTCAAAAAGATCATCTCGCCAGGCGTGTTGAAGTGGCCGGCGATGACCAGCAGGAAGCTGACCACGGCGGCCAGATAGGCCAGAACCAGCTCGCGGCGGTTCCTCCAGAGCCGGACCAGGGCAAAAAGCAGCAGGGCGACACCCAGCCAGGTGAACTCGTGGGGGATGTTGAATGCCGTGATCTGGGCCCAGAGCAGTGAGGGGGGGCGGGAATGGGGCTCGCTGGGATAGCCCTTGCGCAGCACATGCCAGAGGAACTGCGTCACGGTGCTGGTGTCCCCCCAGTTCAGGAGCGGCTTGCGGGTCGCCCGCAGGGGGAGGTAGAGCTGGACGGAGAAACCGAACAGGGCGAAGGCCGCTGCCAGCACCAGCTCCCTGATCCGGGAAAGCATGCGCCAGTCGGTCATGACGATCAGGAAGAACCAGGACGGCAGCAGCAGGACCAGGGTCTGGTGCAGCCCCATGGCCATGCCGGCCAGGAAGGTGGCGGCATAGACATAGGCCGGGCATTCCTCGCCGGCCAGATAGCGTTCCCGCCAGAGCAGGAGCAGGTAGAGGATCATGGCGGTGACAAACGCCAGAAGCGGGTACGGCTTATCGTGGTTGGACTGGAGCCAGAGCCGTGGCGTGACCGCGAACACGCAGGCCGCCGACAGGGCGGCCATCCTGACGGCATAGAGGGAAAAGGACCGGTCCTCCACCACCCTCTCCTCCCCCAGCAGCCTTAAGACCAGCAGGTACACCCCCAGACAGGCCAGGGAAGAGGAAAAAGCGGTGGCCATGTTGATGCGAAAAGCGATATTGCCGAAGGGGAGCCAGGTAAACGGCTTGGCGAACATGAGAAACAGGGGATAGCCGGGCGAGTGGGCCGACCCCATGGAGGCGATGGCGGTCAGGAATTCGCCGCTGTCGAAGAAGGTTACCGACGGCGCCAGGGTCGCCATGTAGAGAGCAAAGGGAATCACCAGCGCCAAGACGGCGAAGGGGTCCAGACAGTCGGGAAGCAGAAAACGGAGAAACAGAAGGGGGCGTTTCCCGGACGACCCGCCGCGGCGTGCAGGCGCGGCGGATCGTCCGGGGAAGAACCGTGCGAGAATGGCCGGACGCTTCACGAACCGCCACCGGCATCCCGAACGCAATCAAGGGACACCCTCCCCCCCCAGAGGTGGAAGAAACCGGCGATAACCACCGGAAAGAACGAGGTTCCGTGAACGACCAGGGCAATGCTGATGGCGGTGGACGGGGGAATGCCGAACAGCGACAACCCCTGGAAGCAGGCATAGTGGTAGGTGCCGATGTACCCCGGTGACGCCGGGACCATCACGGCGAACACCAGCAGCACCAGGATAAACATGGAGGCGGTCATGGGGAGCTGGACGCCGAACCCGCGCAGGATCATGTCCACCGGCAGAACGGCAAAGGCCCAGATCAGAAGCGACGAGAAGACCATGGCGGCAATATGGTCCGGCCGCGGGGAGAGCCTGATCCCCTGCACGAACGAGCCCAGCAGGGGTAGCAGCCGCCGGGAAAGCGACCCGGGAAAGGGCTTCAACAGTCTTTCCACCAGGGAGAGGGTTCCTGCTGTCCTGCGTTTCAGCAGGAACAGGAAGAGCAGCACGGCAAGGTAGAGCAGGAAGGTGATCAGACCGCCCACCTTGAGGGCTGACTCGGCTGTCGCCATCCCCAGGGGAAGGTGCAGGGTGAACAGGGTCAGCACCAGGATCAGCAGCACCGTGAAGCCGTCGAAGAGGCGGTCGATGACCAGCGAAGCGAACACGGTGGGTGTTTCCAGCCCCTCCCGCTCGGCCAGGACATAGGCCCGGATGAACTCGCCCAGACGGGCCGGAAGCAGATTATTGGCCATGTAGCCGATGATGGTTGCCGGGTAGAGCGACGAAAGCGGGATATTCTTTTCGGAGATCAGCAGATAGCGCCAGCGCACGGCTCGCAGGAAATAGCTGAAAAAGGTGCAGGCGATCGCCAAGAGGACGAAGCGGTAATCGGCCGAACAGATCGCTGCCCCAAGCTGCTTGACATCCATCTTCCTGAGCAGCAGGGTCATGAAGAAGACGCTTACGGCAAGTCCGCCCCAGAATTTGAGATCGAGGCTGTTTTTCACCGGCAACCCCCCGCAACCGGGGTACAGAGCGGTTTCACCATTGCCCGGTCAACCGCGGCCAGCAGGTCCCTGGTTGTCTGCACATCCTGCCTGATGGCCCGGATCAGGGCCTGGGCATCGGGAAACTTCCGTTCTCCCCGCAGTCGTTGGACAAAACAGATCGACAGCTCCCGATCGTACAGCTGGCCGGAGAAATCCAGCAGGAACACCTCGATGGAGCGCTCACCCTGACCAAGGGTCGGATTGGTGCCGATGTTGCAAGCGCCCTGGTACAGTTCGCCCCCAACAGCCACCATGACGGCATAGACCCCGTCAAGGGGAATCAGTTCGTTCTGCGGCGCGACATTCGCCGTGGGAAAGCCGAGCTCCCGCCCCACCTGCCGTCCATGCACCACATGGCCGGCAACCACGTGGTATCTCCCCAGAATCCGGGCTGCCGCAGACACATCCCCTTCCGTGACCAAGCGCCGCACCAGGCTGCTGCTGAAGACAAGCCCGTCCGTTCCCACCGGATCCAGCTCCTCCAGGGTGAAGCGGTATTCTCCCATCATGCGGGCCAGTGTCTCGTAATTGCCCTGCCGGTCCCGGCCAAAGGCGTAGTCGTGGCCGATGATGATATGGCGCATGCCCAGGGAGTGGCAGAGAACGTCGCGCACAAAGGCTTCCGCTGACAGCATGGAAAAGGCCTGGGTAAAGCCGATCACCACCAGGCAGTCCACCCCCTGCTCCCCTATCAGGGCACACTTCTGTTCAAAGGTCGTGATCAGCGTTGGCGATATTTCGGGCGTCAGCAGGGCCAGGGGATGGGGTTCGAAGGTAACCACCACCGAAGGGAGCGCCAGGCGGGCGCTCTGCTGTTTCAGGTGGCGCAAAAGCGCCACATGGCCGCGGTGGACACCGTCGAAATTGCCGATGGTGACAACCGAATCCACGAAGTTCTTGTTGAATATTTCCGTTCCGGTCAGTATGCGCATGGTTCAATCGATCATTGGTTGGATTCTTACCCGATGGCGCCCAGTTCCAGGCGCTGCCCCCAGCGCCGGAGCAGCTCGCCACGCAGGGGGGCGTTGACGGACGAGGCCAGGCCGGGATCATGCTCCAGGAGGCTGAAGGCAGCCTGCCGGGCCTGCTCCAGCAGCGCACCGTCGCGCAAGATGTTGGCGACCCGGAAATCGGGCATGCCGGACTGGCGCGTGCCGAGGAAATCGCCGGGCCCGCGGATCTCCAGATCGGCCTCGGCAATGCGAAACCCGTCATTGGTGGCTTCCATGACCTTGAGCCGCCTCTCTCCATCCTCGGAAGGTCTGCCGTTTGTCATCAGGATGCAGCGGGACCTGGCAGCGCCCCGCCCCACCCTGCCGCGCAGCTGGTGCAGCTGGGAAAGGCCGAAGCGCTCGGCATGTTCGATGACCATCACCGTGGCGTTGGGAACGTCGATACCCACCTCGATCACCGTAGTGGAGACCAGGATGTCCAGCTCCCGGGCCTTGAACGAGGCCATGACCGACTCCTTCTCCTGGGGGTTCATGCGGCCGTGCAGCAGGCCGACGCGCAGGTCGGGGAAGATTTCCTTGCCCAGCTGCTCCGCCATCTGGGCGGCGGCCTTGAGCTCCGACCGCTCGTTCTCCTCAACCAGGGGGTAGACCACATATGCCTGCCGTCCCTGGCCCACCTCGCGGCGGATGGTGTCGTAGACCCGCACGCGCTGCGACTCCGGCGTGACCCTGGTCTCCACCGGCGTACGTCCCGGCGGCAGCTCATCGATCACCGACAGGGAGAGGTCGCCGAACAGGGTCATGGCCAGGGTGCGGGGGATGGGGGTGGCGGTCATCACCAGGATATCGGGGTTGTATCCCTTCCCTTTTTTCCTGAGGATAGCGCGCTGCAGCACGCCGAAGCGGTGCTGCTCGTCGATGATGCCCAGCCCCAGCCGGGCGAACTCGACCTTCTCCTGGATCACGGCATGGGTGCCGATCACGATCCGGGCGCTGCCGTCGGCCACCCTCCCCAGGGCGTCGCTCTTCTCCCTGCCGCGCATGCCGGCCGTGATCAGGACCGTGACTATGCCCAGGTCGGCGCACCAGCGGTGAATGGTGTGCCAGTGCTGTTCGGCCAGGATCTCCGTGGGCGCCATGATGGCCACCTGATAACCGTTCTCCACGGCCACCAGCGCCGCCATCAGCGCCACCAGGGTCTTGCCGCTCCCCACATCCCCCTGCACCAGGCGGTGCATGGGGTGCGGCGCCATCATGTCCTGCTTGATTTCCGACAGCACCCTGCGCTGGGCCCTGGTCAGCTGAAAGGGGAGCATCCTGACCAGCGGCTTGGTATAGAGGTGATTGACCTGAAAGGCGATCCCCTCCTCCAGGGTCACCCCGCACCTCTTCAAGGCCAGCCCCAGTTCCCAGAAGAAGAACTCGTCGAATGCGATTGCCCGGTGGGCCGCGCTGCATCCACCGTTCAGGTCATCCAGCCGCTCGTCCGCCGGAGGGGTATGCAGATGGCCCAGGGAGTGGCGCAGGCCGGGCAGCCCCAGCCTTTCCAGGAGTTCCGGCGGAACCAGTTCGCGGACAAAGGGAATGAAGCGCTCCACCACCTCCCGCATCACCCGGCGCATGACCTTCTGGCTCAGCCCCTCGGTCAAGGGGTAGACCGGGATGATGCCACCGAAATTGAGCGGGTCGGCGCTAAGCAGGTCACGCGGCTCGCTCCCCTCGGCCAGCCACTCCACATCGGGATGGTGAACCTCCAGCTGGGAAGCGAAGCGGGAGACCTCGCCGGTTATCAGGGCTCGTCTGCCCTGCTTCCAGACCCGCTTCATGAAGGTCGGATTGCAGTTGAACCATTTCAGCGTGACCGTTGCGCTGTCGTCGGCCAGCAGCGCCTCGAAGAAGCGCCTCCCTCCCCTGCTGGTCACCGTCTCGGCAGACAGGACCCTGCCGGAGAAGATCTCGCTAAAGCCGGGTCGCAGCGCAGCGATGGGGCGCAGTTCGCGGCGGTCCTCGTAGCGGTTGGGCAGCAGGTAGAGGGCATCCTCCACGCAGGCGATCCCCCGTTTGGCCAGCAGAGCGGACAGCTTGGGCCCCACCCCCTTGACGGAATGCATGGGGGTCTCCAGATTCTTGCGGGCTAGTGCGTCCCCCACCCCCTCGCCGGGTTGCCCCGAGCGTGCGTCCGCTGCCTTCGGAACAGCAGTGGGGAGAGGAGCGGCACGCAGCAGCAGCCCTCCCTGCCCCTCTTCCAGCGACACGCGATCACCCGGTTTCACCCCCAGCCTCTCCAGCAGTTCAGGGGGAATGGCCAGACAACTGTCCGCTGACAGGGTCAGGATCGGCATGCTGTCGCCGTCACAGCGGCCTGAAGCGGCAACATGACGCAATGGCGCCGAAAACCTGACAGGAGGGCTGGTGCGGGTGCGCGGGATGTGGGGTACAGCAGCGGGACGGATGACGCATGGTTCTATTCCGGGAGCGGTTCAAATGGTTGATATCCGTTTCTGTCGGGCACGGGGCGCAGGATCAGGCCGTGGCCCGCGGCTCGTCGAACTGCAGGCCGACGCCCGACGATATCATGCGCACCACCGTGCAGGCGCACAGTATGGCGTCGGGCTGGGCGGCGAAGGCCAGATAGCACATGTCTCCGGTCTGCATCAACCGGGGCAGGGAACCGACATCCACCAGCGCCCCGCTGCACGAGATGTTCTCCAGCCTGCCCGCGTATTTGGAGGCGCCATGGTACAGGTACACATCCTGTTTGATTTCAAAGCGTTGATAGCGTCTTCTTTCGGCCACAGAACCACCCCCCTACGGCGAGATTAACCCGGCGCCGGCGCGGAAGCGGCGGCGCCGGACAACGCGAAATTTCCCCCTACCCCGCCACCAGGGCCCGGCGCTCTTCCTCGGTGAGGGACTCCACGAACTCCACCATGCCACGCATGCTGTTTCCGAAGAAGGTGCGCTCGCGGGCCTGTATGTCCACCGGCAGGTTGCGTATGTTCCGGAACTGGTCGTCCCGCTCCAGGAGCCAGGCAAAGAGGGCATCCTCGCGCCGGGACGGCTCCACGGCCAGGGTTTCGGCAACTCCCCTGACCCACAGCACCAGCTGCCGACGGGCAATCTGCAGGTGCTCCAGGCCGTTTTCCACCATGCCGTAATGGGCGAATGCCATCTGCCGGGGAGCCAGGGCTGCCATCCGGTCGATGGAATCCAGGGCCACGTCGAGGATGAAGCGGGGCGGCGTTGCCGGGCGCAGGTAGATCCCCTGGTCGACCTCGCAGCGCACACCGGCCACCTCGCCGACAAAGAGGAAGTCATCCAACTGATAGCTGCAGTGGTGCTGGGCGTGGCCGGGAGTCAGGAACGTCCGCAGCCCGATTCCGTCCAGGCGTTCCTCAAAGCGGATGCGCTCCTCCGGCACCGCTACGATCTCGCCATAGGCCTCGGCCACGGCGCCCAGGACCTTGCGGGATCCCTGCCAGAGCTTTTCCGGCGCCACCATGTGACGGATGCCATCCTGGTGGCAGAGGGCGATCGCCTCGGGAAACTCCTTCATCAGCGCGCCGGTCCCGCCGGCATGATCGATGTGGATATGGGTGAGCAGCACATAGTCGAGACGCTTGACCCCCCTGGCCCGCAGCTCCGCGCAGAGGCGGGGAATGGTGGAGAGCGGACCGGGATCCACCAGCAGGGTAAAGCCATCCCCCTGGTAGATCCAGGAATTGATGAATTTGCGGAACCCCTCCAGTGAAGGCTGATCAAGATCGATGCAGGCGAGGTTGTCCAGGTTCATATCATCTCCTTGCGGGGTGCGTTAAAAAGTCCGGTAGTTCTGAAAGGCAATCCGTTTCCACGGGGAGACGGGCGAGTTGATTTTTACCCGCAGCGGGCCGGTTTGTCAACGTCTCAGGCTGGCAAGCCGCCACTGCCGCCGGAGAGCGGAAAGCGCTTCAGCGGCGTATGTATGGCTCCTGCGGCAGTCAGGCGGCTCTCGAAGAGGATGAACTCCTGGACGGGAACCGATAACCGGTTCAGTTCCAGCGGTTGATCGAGGAAGGAGGCGCACTCCCGGGCCGCCGGCAGCTTGAGGCGGGCCAGGGTGATGTGGGGAGAGAAGGGGCGATCCTCCTGGGGAATGCCACAGTCGCGGAGGAGATCACGCAGCCGGTCCGCCAGGGTGAGGAGCAGCGGCTCCGGTTTCAGCCCCACCCAGAGCACCCGGGGCCGGCTGCGACTGGGGAAGCAGCCGAGCCGGTCGAAGTGGAGCTCAAAGGGAGCAGCGCTCACCTGGCCAAGCGCCCTGGCCAGGCCAGCCACCCTCTCATCCCCCACATCCCCCAGGAATGCCAGGGTCAGGTGCAGTTGATCGACGGGAACCCAGCGGCTATAGGGGATCGGCACGTTCAGACGACAAAGCTCCTGCCGCACGACTTCAGGCAGATCGATGGCAATGAACAGGCGCGGCATGGGAACACCCCCAAACGCGGCGACCCCCGGGATTCCCCGGGGGTCGCTCTTGATTTACGACGGAAAGACTAGGCTACGGCGTCGTTCAGGTCCTTCAGCAGCGCATTCACATCGATGCCGTGGGCATTGGCCCCCTGCTCCAGGCTCTCGTTCTGCGCCCCCATGCAGCCGACACATCCCAGACGGTGCTTGCGCAGCACATCCAGCGACTGGGGATAGGCCTGCATTACTGCGAAGAAGGTCATGTCTTTGGTTATCTTGTCGGCCATTTGTGTTTCTCCTCGTGGTTTTCTATTCGTACTTGATGTCGATGATCTCGTATTCCTTGGTGCCGGCAGGCACCTTGACCTTGACCGAGTCATCCAGCTTGTGGCCGATCAGAGCCTTGCCCACCGGTGAGGTGCAGGAAATCTTACCCAGCTTTATGTCGGCCTCGTCCTCTCCCACGATCTTGTAGGTGATCTCCTCTTCCGAGGCGGTATCGTAGAGGGTCACCGTGGAACCGAAGACGACCTTGTCCGGCTTCATGTTGGACAGGTCAACCACATAGGCCCTGGCCAGCTTGCTGTTGAGTTCCTGAATGCGCCCCTCGATAAAACCCTGGCGGTTCTTGGCGGCGTCGTACTCGGCATTTTCGGACAGGTCGCCATGGGAACGGGCCTCGGCGATATCCTGGATAACCTTGGGACGTTCAACCCGTATGAGACGCTTCAACTCCTCCTGCAGCGACTCATAGCTCTCTTTTGTCAGCGGTATTGAATGGGACATCTAACGGAAACTCCTTGACAGTGTATGGGGGCAAAGATCCCTAGTGCAGATAATCCTGCAATGACTTGACGCCCAGTTCATGCTCCTTGAGGGCGATGATGCTGTCCACCACGGCCTTTGCTCCGGCAACCGTTGTGTAATAGGCGATGTTGTGCATCAGGGCCTCGCGGCGGATGGAGAACGAATCGACCACCGCCTGGGCTCCCTGGGTGGTGTTGATCACCAGGTTGATCTCGCCGTTCTTGATGGCATCCACTACATGGGGCCGCCCCTCCAGCACCTTGTTGATCCGCTTGACCGGGATCCCCTTTTCCGCCAGATAGGAGGCGGTACCGTCGGTGGCCAGGATGCCAAAACCAGCCTTATACAACTTTTCAGCAGCAGAGACAACATGTTTCTTGTCGGCATTGCGCACGCTGATAAAGGCGTTCCCCTTGAGCGGAAGCTTGACGTTGGCTCCCAGTTGCGCCTTGGCGAACGCATCGGCAAAGCTGTCGCCGATGCCCATGACCTCACCGGTGGATTTCATCTCCGGCCCCAGCAGGGTATCCACGCCGGGGAACTTGACAAAGGGGAAGACCGCCTCCTTGACCGACACATGGCGCGGCACGATGTCGCCGGACACCCCCAGCTCCTTCAGGCTTTTTCCCGCCATGATCCGGGCCGCGATCTTGGCCAGGGGGCGGCCGGTGGCCTTGGAAACAAAGGGGGCGGTGCGCGATGCGCGGGGATTGACCTCCAGGATGTAAACCCTGCCATCCTTGATGGCATACTGCACGTTCATCAGCCCCTTGACGTTCAGCTCCAGGGCCATGAGAGCGGTCTGGCGACGGATCTCGGCCACCATCTCGGGGGAGATGGAGTAGGGGGGAAGGGAGCAGGCCGAATCGCCGGAGTGGATGCCGGCCTCCTCGATGTGCTCCATGATGCCGCCGATCACCACCTCAGTGCCGTCGCAGAGGGCATCCACGTCGATCTCGATGGCCTCGTCCAGAAACTTGTCGATCAGGATCGGGTGCTCGGGGGAGGCCTGCACCGCGGTGGTCATGTAGCGCCGCAGGTTGTCCACGTCGTAGACGATCTCCATGGCCCTCCCCCCCAGCACGTAGGAGGGGCGCACCACCACCGGGTAGCCGATGCGCTCGGCCGCCTTCTCGGCCTCTTCAAAGGAGCGGGCAATGCCGTTCTCCGGCTGGAGCAGCTCCAGCTTGAAGAGCATCTCCTGGAAGCGCTCCCGGTCCTCGGCCCGGTCGATGGCATCGGGGGAGGTGCCGATGATCGGCACGCCGGCCTTCTCCAGGGCCACGGCCAGCTTGAGCGGCGTCTGGCCGCCGAACTGCACGATCACGCCGAAGGGCTTCTCAACCGCCACGATGGAGAGCACGTCCTCCAGGGTCAGCGGCTCGAAGTAGAGCCGGTCAGAGGTGTCGTAGTCGGTGGAGACGGTCTCCGGGTTGCAGTTAACCATGATGGTCTCGAAGCCGTCCTCGGCCAGGGCGAACACGCCATGCACGCAGCAGTAGTCGAACTCGATCCCCTGGCCGATGCGGTTGGGGCCACCCCCCAGGATCATGATTTTCCTGCGGTCGGTGGGCTCGGCCTCGCACTCCTCTTCGTAGGTGGAGTACAGGTAGGGGGTGTGGGCCACGAACTCGGCGGCGCAGGTATCCACCCGCTTGTACACCGGCTTGACCCCCAGGGAGAGGCGTAAGGAACGCACCTCGTCCTCGCTTTTGTTCCAGAGCCTGGCCAGGGTCTTGTCGGCAAAGCCGAACTGCTTGGCCTCGAATAGCTCGTCCCGCGACAGGGCAGCAGGGTCGAGACGCTTCAGCTCCTCCTCCTTTTCCACGATCTGGCGGATGTTGTGCAGGAACCAGGGGTCGATGGCGGTGTGGCGGAAGATTTCCTCCACGGTCATGCCACTGCGCAAGGCATCGGCCAGATACCAGAGCCGCTCACTGTTGGGGATGCGCAGTTTCTCCAGCAGGAGTTGCTGTTCCTTGGCGGTCAGGGCGCGACGGGTCTCGGCGCCCAGGTCGAACAGGCGCGAGTCCAGGCCGGAGACGCCGATCTCCAGGGAGCGGAGCGCCTTCTGCAACGACTCCTTGAAGGTGCGGCCGATGGCCATGACCTCACCCACCGACTTCATCTGGGTGGTCAGGGTGGCATTGGCGGCCGGGAACTTCTCGAAAGTGAAGCGCGGGATCTTGGTGACCACGTAGTCGATGGCCGGCTCGAAGCAGGCCGGGGTCTCGCGGGTGATGTCGTTGGTGACCTCGTCCAGGGTGTAACCCACCGCCAGCTTGGCGGCGATCTTCGCGATGGGGAAGCCGGTGGCCTTGGAGGCCAGGGCCGAGGAGCGGGACACCCGCGGGTTCATCTCGATCACCACCAGGCGGCCGTCATTGGGGTTGATGCCGAACTGGATGTTGGAGCCGCCGGTGTCCACGCCGATCTCGCGAATGATCTTCAGCGAGGCGTCGCGCAGGATCTGGTACTCCTTGTCGGTCAGGGTCTGGGCCGGCGCCACAGTAATGGAGTCGCCGGTGTGCACCCCCATGGGGTCCAGGTTCTCGATGGAGCAGATGATCACCACGTTGTCGGCCGTGTCGCGCATCACCTCCAGCTCGTACTCCTTCCAGCCGATGACCGACTCCTCCACCAGGATCTCGTCGGTGGGGGAGGCGTCGATGCCGGCCACGGCCATCTTTTCGTACTCCTCCATGTTGTAGGCGATGCCGCCGCCGCTCCCCCCCAGGGTGAAGGAGGGGCGGATGATGGCCGGGAAGCCCACACAGGTGATGACATCCATGGCCTCCTGGCGGTTGTGGGCCAAGCCGGAACGGGGAATTGCCAGGCCGATGTTCTCCATGGCCTGTTTAAACAGGGTGCGGTCCTCGGCCTTCTTGATGGCCGGGAGTTTGGCCCCGATCAGCTCAACGCCAAAGCGCTCCAGGATTCCGCTCTCGGCCACGGCCACCGCGGTATTCAGGGCGGTCTGCCCCCCCAGGGTGGGCAGGATGGCATCGGGACGTTCCTTCTCGATGATCCTGGCCAAGATCTCCGGGGTGACCGGTTCGATGTAGGTGTGGTCGGCGAAGTCCGGGTCGGTCATGATGGTGGCCGGGTTGCTGTTCAGAAGCACCACCTCGTACCCCTCTTCCTTGAGGGCCTTGCAGGCCTGGGTGCCGGAGTAATCGAACTCGCAGGCCTGGCCGATGACGATGGGGCCGGCGCCGATGATCAGGATCTTTTTGATGTCAGTACGTTTTGGCATGTATGTATAACTCCTTCTCTAAAAATTACCGAAAAATGAAGAACACCGCTCCTGCCAGACAGAAGCCGGCCCAGAGGTAGTTCCAGTTGAGGCTGGTCCCCATGTACAGCACCGCAAAGGGGACGAACACGGCCAGGGTAATCACTTCCTGCAGGATCTTCAGCTGCGCCAGACTGAACCTGCCGTAGCCCATGCGGTTGGCCGGCACCTGGATCAGGTACTCGAAGAAGGCGATGCCCCAGGAGACCGCGACGGCGATCAGCCAGTGCCGGGTGCGCAGGTTTTTCAGGTGGGCGTACCAGGCAAAGGTCATGAACACGTTGGATATGACCAAAAGAACAACGGTACGCATCTAATCCTGCACCCAGCCGTTCTCCAGGCCGCACGCTTCCAGCCATTCCACTGCCCGCTCATACTCATCTTCCGTGATCTTGCGGCAGATCCCGGGGGTCTCGGTTGCCAGGTGGGCGGGGAAGTACTGCCGCATGAGCGAGATGTGCGTCTCCTTGCCCAGGTTCTCCGCGATCCAGGCCAGGGTTTCATCGCTTCCGGCCAGGTTGTCGGGCAGCACCAGGTGGCGTATGATCAGCCCGCCTGTCGCCACTCCCTGCTCATCCAGCCGCAGGTGCCCAACCTGGCGCAGCATCTCGGCCACCGCCAGGCGGTTGCTGCGGCAATAGCCGGGGGCATTGGAGAGCCGCAGGGCTGTTTCGTCGTCAGCGTACTTCATGTCCGGCAGATAGACCGCCACCACCCCCTCCAGCAGGGCCAGGGCATCCGGCTTCTCGTAGCCGCTGCTGTTCCAGACCAGCGGCAACCGGAAACCGAGCACTATGGCCAGCCAGAGGGAAGCCAGGATCTGGGGCAGGTAGTGGCCGGGGGTGACGAAGTTGATGTTGTGCACCCCCTGGCGCTGCAAGCGCAGCATCCTCTCGGCCAGGGCACGGGTGGAGAGTTCCTGACCGTTGCCCAGCTGGCTGATGGGGAAGTTCTGGCAGAAGCGGCAGCGAAGCGAACAGCCGCTGAGGAAGATCGTTCCCGAGCCGCGCTCGCCGGAGATGGGCGGTTCCTCCCCGTTATGCACGCTGGCCGCTGCTATTTTCGGCAACAGCCCTGCGTCGCAAATCCCCCGCTCTCCCCTGATGCGGTCCACCCCGCAATCGTGGGGGCAGAGGTCGCAGGAGCGCAAGCGTTGGTAGGCCTGGCGGACCCGCCGGAGCAGTTCACCGGAGCGGTAGAGTTCCAGGTACAGCGGGGCCGGGGAACCGGGAACCGGGGAGCAGTCTGTCGGATCATGCGTTACGTCGGCCCTCACTCTTCACTCCTCACTCCTCAGCGGTTCCGTTCCATCATCTCTACGAAGCGTCCGAACAGGTAGTGGGAGTCGTGGGGGCCGGGGGAGGCCTCGGGGTGGTGCTGAACCGAGAAGATCGGAAGCGTGCAGTGGCTGATCCCCTCCACGGTCTGGTCGTTCAGGTTCTCGTGCCCCAGGCAGGCCGCATCCCCCAGGGAATCCAGGTCAACGGCAAAGCCGTGGTTCTGGGAGGTGATCTCCACCTTGCGGGTGGCCATGTCCATGACCGGCAGGTTGGAGCCGTGGTTGCCGAAGGGGAGCTTCATGGTCTTGCCCCCCAGGGCCAACCCCAAGAGTTGATGCCCCAGGCAGATGCCGAAGATCGGTTTTGTGCCGATCATCTTCCTGATCTCCTCCTGCACCGCCACCAGCGGTTCCGGGTCGCCCGGACCGTTGGAGAGGAAGATGCCGTCCGGGTTCATGGCCAGGGCCTCTTCCGCCGGGAAGGAGGCCGGCACCACGGTCACGTCGCAGCCGGCGTCCACCAGGCAGCGGAGGATGTTGTACTTGATGCCGAAATCGTAGGCCACCACCCTGTACTTAAGCGTGGCGGGATCCACCTGGGGATAGCCGTCCTTCAGGTCCCAGAGCCCCTCGGTCCAGTGATAGGGCTTGTCGCAGGAGACGCCCGTGGCCAGGTCCAGGCCGGCCATGCTGGGGATGGCCCGTGCCTTGGCCACCAGGCTCTCCCGGTTCAGGTCAGTGGTGGAGATGATGCCGTTCTGGGCACCCTTGTCCCGCAGGTGGCGGGTGAGCGCCCGGGTGTCGATCCCCTGGATGCCGACCACGCCGTTCTCCTTGAGGTAGGAGTCCAGGCTCATGGTGGCCCGCCAGTTGGAGTAGCACTCCTGATACTCGCGGACGATGAAGCCGGAGAGGAACAGGCCGCGGCTCTCGATATCCTCGGCATTGATACCGGTGTTGCCGATCTGGGTGTAGGTCATGGTGACCATCTGCCCCTTGTAGGAGGGGTCGGTCAACACCTCCTGGTAGCCGGTCATGGCGGTGTTGAACACCACCTCTCCGCGGGCCTCGCCTCCCGCTCCGAATGATTTCCCCTCAAAGATGCGCCCGTCGGCGAGCGCCAGTAATGCTTTCATAATAGTGACTCCAAAGAAATTCTGTAAAATCCCTGCAACAGCGGACTCACGCGAAGACACGGGGGACACGAAGAAAACCGTAGGCAACCTATGTTTTCCCTCTGAATCGTTCGTGTATTTCGTGTGAGAACGATCCCTTACCGCCTGTACACCACCCTGCCGGCCACGATGGTGGCTTTTGCCGCCCCCTTCATCTTCTGTCCCAGCCAGGGAGTGTTTATGGATTTGCTGGCCAGCTTGTCAGCCTCCACGACCCACGGGAGAGTCGGGTCGATCAGCGTAATGTCGGCCACGGCGCCCTTTGCCAGCGTTCCCCGCTCCAGCCCCAGGATCAGGGAGGGGCGACAGGACATGCGGTCCACCAGCTGGCTCATGGTCAGCTCCCCCTGCTCCATCAGCGCCAGCGACAACGGAAGCGACGTTTCCAGGCCGACGATGCCGTTTGCGGCGACGTTGAACTCAACGTCCTTCTCGTCCAGGTGGTGCGGGGCATGGTCGGTGGCGATGGCGTCGATGGTGCCGTCGCTCAGCCCGGCCCTGATTGCCGCCACGTCGTCGGCCTCCCTGAGCGGTGGATTCATCTTGGCGTTGGTGTTGTAGCCGCGCACCGCGTCGTCGGTCAGGGTGAAGTAGTGCGGTGCGGTCTCGCAGGTCACCCTCACCCCCCGCAGCTTGGCGTTGCGGATTATGCGCACCGCCCCGCTGGTGGAGACGTGGGCGATGTGGATGGGGGAGTTGGTATACTCGGCCAGCATGACGTCGCGGGCAATGGCGATGTCCTCGGCTACCCGGGGAATCCCCTTCAGCCCCAACTCGGTGGAGGTGAAGCCCTCGTTCATCACCCCTTCCCCCACCAGCGACAGATCCTCGGCATGGGAGATGACCGGAATCTGCATGCCGCGGGCATACTCCAGGGCGCGGCGCATCAGCTCTGCGTTGACCACCGGACGGCCGTCATCGGATACGGCCACGCAGCCGGCCTCCTTGAGTTCCCCCATCTCGGCCAGCCGCTCCCCCTTGGATCCGGCGGTGAGACAACCGACGGGGAAGACGTTGCACAACCCGGCCTCCCTGCCCCTGGCGATGACGTAGCGGGCAAGAGCCTTGTTGTCGATCACCGGCTTGGTGTTGGGCATGCAGGCGATGGAGGTGAAGCCACCTGCCACGGCAGCCCGGGAGCCGCTCTCGATGTCTTCCTTGTACTCCAGCCCCGGCTCGCGCAGATGCACATGCATGTCCACCAGTCCGGGAACCACATAGCACCCCGCCGCATCAACTGTTTCAACACCGGCCGGGGCCGAGAGCCCCCTGCCCATCTCCCTCACCAGGCCGTTTTCCACCAGCAGGTCCAGCTCTTCGTCCAGCCCCTGGGAGGGATCGATCACCCGGCCGTTTTGTATCAGAAGGTTCATGTCATCACCTCATTAATTTGGGTTCGAGGTTCGAGGAGTAAGCCACGAACTTTGAACGTAGTTTCACACCAGCTCCCCTTCGCAGACATGGTACAGCATGGACATCCTGACGGCCACGCCGTTCTCCACCTGTTTCAGGATCCAGGACTGGTCGCCATCAACGACGCTGCTGGTCATCTCCACCCCGCGGTTGATCGGGCCGGGGTGCATGACCATGGCGTCCGGCTTGGCCAGCTTGAGATTCTCCGGGTTGAGTCCAAAGTAGCGCGCATACTCGCGGGCATTGGGCATGAGGGTCTTGCCCTGGCGCTCCTGCTGGATGCGCAGCATCATGACCACATCGGCATCCTGGATGGCCTCGGCCAGCGAACCGCAGACGGTGACGTTGCCCAGGCGCTCCACGCCCGGGGGCATCATGGTGGGGGGACCGGCCAGGAAGACCTGGGAGCCCAGCTTGGTCAGCCCCTGAATGTTGGAGCGGGCCACCCGGCTGTGGCTGATGTCCCCCACGATGGCCACCTTCAGCCCGTCAAGGCGGCCGAAGCGGTCCTTCATGGTCAGCATGTCAAGGAGCCCCTGGGAGGGGTGTTCATGGGCGCCGTCCCCGGCATTGACGATGGAGCAGGGGAGTTTTTTGGAGAGGAAGTAGTGCGACCCGGAAACCGAGTGGCGCATGACGATGATGTCCGGCTTCATGGCCAGCAGGTTCAGGGCCGTGTCAGCCAGGGTCTCCCCCTTGGTGGCGGAGCTGGTGGAGGGAGAGATGTTCACCGTATCCGCCGAGAGCCGCTTGGCGGCCAGCTCGAAGGAGGTGCGCGTACGGGTCGAGGACTCGTAGAACAGGTTGACGATGGTCTTGCCCCGCAGGGTGGGGACCTTCTTGATGTCGCGATTATTGATCTCGCGCATGCTCTCCGCCGTGGACAGCAGCAGTTCGATCTCCTGTTTGGTCAGGTCCTGCAGCGCGATGATGTCCTTGTGTTTGAAGTCCGCCATGCCACCCTCCCCTATTTTTCCAACAGCACTTCGCACGCACGGTTGGCGGCGTCGAAAATAACCTGAACGTTCTCTTTCATGCTGGTCGGCACATTGCGCCCCACGAAGTCGGCCCGGATGGGGAGATCGCGGTGCCCCCGGTCGATCAGCACCGCCAGCTGGATGCAGCGGGGCCGGCCGTGGTCCATCAGGGCGTCCATGGCGGCGCGAATGGTTCGGCCGGTACAGAGCACGTCATCCACCAGCACGACCCGCTTGTTCTCCACGGAGAAGGGGATATCGGTCCTCCCCACCGGCTGGCGGGACTGGCTGCTCCCCACATCGTCACGGTAGAGGGTGATGTCCACCGTCCCCACCGCCGGCTTTATCCCTTCGATGTCCTCAAGGGTAGCGGCAAGTTCCGTTGCCAGGAAGGCCCCGCCGGAACGGATGCCGATCAGGACGACGTCATCCAGCCCCTTGTTGCGCTCCAGAATCTCGTGGGAAATGCGGGTCAAGGCCCGTTTTATGCCGGAGTTGTCCAGAATCACGGTCTTTTCGTCTGCCATGTCGTCACCTCGCGTAGACATAAAAAAAGAGCCTCACCGTGCACGCGCGGCAAGACTCTTCTGTCCTATGAATTATTCGGCTGGTCATCGATTGGTACCCTTGCCAGCCTCTCGGACTGGATTAAAAGGTTCAGAGCAGTGTTCGTTTGAGCTTTGGAAGACTATCACCCCATGCCGGCCAGGTCAAGGAAGTTTTGCCAGCGACCGGAAAGATGCTGTCGTTCATCGTCGTCCCCTGCCCCGTGATTCGAGGCGGGCGCCAGGCCAGTCGCCCCCCCTTATCAAACAGCCTCATAAAGTGTCATGGCAAAGGACTCCGCTTACTGAAAAGTTCACTCACGCCAGCCCTGCGGCAAGTTCCCTCCAGTACACTATGTCCAGACGCTTGCAGGCACGGGTGACGCACACATAGAGCAGATTCCGGTCCAGGGCGGACTTCCTGAAATCCCCGGAATTCGGGTCATACAGGATCACGTTGGCGAATTCCACCCCCTTTACCTGATGGGCGATGGTGACCAGGGCTCCCGGCTCAAAGGTCAACTCACCCTGCTGATGCAGCCCGGGTATCCCGGCCAGGGCCCGGTGGAGCATCTTCTCGTCCGACTTTTTCTTGCAGATGACGGCGGTCAGGCTGTTCCTGTCCTCGGACGTCAGCTTCTCCACCAGCCGGCGCACCAGTAGTAGTGCACCCTCCTCATCCTCTGCCCTGTGGTACTCCAGGACGCCGGAGTGCCTGCCCACCTGCTCGCTGTCCCGGTTGCTGATCCGTGCGGCCAGGGCCATGATCTCCGTGGGGCAGCGGTAGGAAACGGACAGAGTCTCGTTGCTCACCCCGACCTCCTTCAGGTTCGCGCGGAACAGATCGAAGTCGGCCGCATCCACCCAGGACAGTATCTTCTGCCTGCTGTCGGCGCTGAGCGTTATGCTGTTGCGCGTGTCCGTTGCCGCCAGAATCGCCTCCAGCTCCAGGAGCGACAGATCCTGACCTTCATCCACAATGATATGGGCATACCAGTCCAGGGCCTCGCGGATCGGACCCTCCTTCTCGCGCAGCTGACAAAGCCTGAGCAGCACGCTCAGGTCGGCAAACGACACCGCCTGGCTTCTGACCGAGTAGCGCCGGCGCAGATCGGCCAGAAATTCTTCTCTCCCCGTTCCATCCGCAAACAGGGCATCAAGAACATACGGCTGGCCGTAAAACCGCCACAGATCCTGAAGCGGCTCCGCCTCCTGCACTTCCCTGACATAGCGGGCCAGCAGCCCGGACAGCTGCGACGATTTCTTCCGCAACGTCAAAGCATCGCCCACAACCGGCTTGATGATCTTGCCGGTCAGGGCGGTGATGGCGCTTAAGGCCCAGGCGCTGAACGTGTCCACCCGCGTGGTGCCCAGCAGGTCGGCAGAGGTCTGCCTGACATAGTTGCGGAGCACCTTGTTGAACATGAGGACGAGGCAGCGGTCAGGGGCGAACCGGTCCGGGTCGTTGAACTGCAGGCACGACAGCCGGTGGAGGCTCACCACCGTCTTGCCGCTGCCGGCGCCGCCGGTGATCAGGGTACAGCCGTCAGTGGCTTCCGCCGTAATCATCTGGAACTGGTCCGGAGAGATCAGCGAGACGATATCCACCATGCGGTGATCCTGGTTGGCCAGCTTGGTGTCAATGGTCGAGTGATACTGCTTTGGGTTTTTCACCCAGCCGCCATCGGTCAGCTCAAACACATCATCGCCGCACTCCATGCGCCGCAGCTGTTGTTTGGCGATCTCCACCGTGTCACGCCGGGTTATCACCCCTTCCCGTTCTCTCCCCTGGATGGTTTCGCAGTACTCATCCCCCAGGTCGTAGTCATAGAAAAAACGGGAGATGGGGGCTTTTCGCCAGTCAACGACCAGAGCCCGGTTGTCATGGGAGACGAAGCCCTGCTTCCCGATCCGATATTCCCGGGCTCCGAGCCTCCTGTCGCTGTCGTTAATCCCCACAATGCCGAAGTACGGGCTGTCAGCCATCTGGAAGGATGTCAGATAGTTGGCAGGATCAAACGCGGCGTTCTCCATCAGTTTTTCCGTAAGCGAGTTTTTTTCGCGCCAGCTGACCGACTCCAGGCGTTCCTTCGCCAGTTCGGCCATAGAGGCATCGTGAGTGGCGATCTTGGCCCGGTTCTGCCGGGCCGTCTCCTCGATGGAGCTGAGCAGTTCGGACAGGAGCTGCTGCTCCTGCAGGACTATGTCACATGGGGGTTGTTCATTCATAGGCTGACTGAAACCAATCCTGTCGTGTAGTGAAAGAGGTATCCGATGGTACGCCGATATCGGCAGGGGGAGCCGTAACAGACCGGCTTTTAAGCAGTATCAGTACACCGAATCGTGGTCGCCAACGTTCACCGGAATAATTTCCTGGTCTTTCATCAGAAACTCCAGCGTGATGCGATAGGACAGGTTGATTGAAACCGAGTACAAACCGGCAAGTCGTCCTGAAAGCGGATGCAGGCGCAATGAGGGATGGAGAGGGTTAGCCTCCAGAAGTTGCAGGGTTTTCAGATACTGTTTTTCAAGCTCCGGATGGCGTTTAAGAAAACGCAGGGCACGTTTTTCGTACAGCTCGGTAAATACCAGCGACCAACTCATCAAGCGCCCTTGAGACGGGCCAGGTGATCTTCGGCGCTCCCTTTGACAAAGCGCCCCTCGGCAAGGTCGGCACGGGTCTGTGCAAGAGCGGCTTCCAGTTCGCACTCGCGCAGATAATGATACTGGTCCATACTCATCACCACGAACCGTTCCTTGCCGCGAACGGAAATAACAGCTTCCGGTTGCGTGGCAAGCATGGCTTCAATTACGGAAACCCCTTTTATTTTCAGATCATTTGCAGATATATGCGGCACAACGAACCTCCTTTACGCTCTTCACAGCACACTTAACCACACTACCAACAACACTGTCAACAATGTTGTCAGATTTGATATGGGGCGTACCGAAGGTACCGCCAATTGCTTCAGCGGGGCATGAACACTCTCCACATTTCCCGAGCTGTTGTGCTTTGCCAGGCCCACCAAGCCGTGAACCGGGCACAAAAAAAGCCGCTCCACCGGCACCCTGCCGGAAAAGCGGCCCTTGCCACCTTCCCTGTGTCCCCACACACACCATCACGTACCCCACACCTTAAAAAAACTCTCTCCATCAATGATTATGCGCCTCCACATACTTACGCAGCACGGCATTGATCATGGATTGGTAACCTTTTCCCTGCTTCTTGAAAAACTCGATCACATCGGGATCTATGCGCAGAGTGACCTGTTTCTTCTTCTCCGGCCAGCGGATTTGAGCATCTTTAAAGAAGTTTTCGCGAAGGGGCGGGATATCGGAATAATCGATCTCTTCGTCCTTCATCTTTGTAACCCGCTCCCAATCAGTGCGCGAAGGCTTTGAAGTATGCTTCTCTTTCATGACGATCACCTTTTCTGAAGGAAATTATCCGCATGTGCCCTTTACCGGGTTCCGAATAAACTACGACCACGCACAAGATGCCGCGTAACAGACCAATTGCAATCCAGCGCTCCTCGCCGTAATCAAAACGGTCGTCAAGCTTCTCCAGGACAGGGCAATCGAAGACCGCATGGACATCGGCAAAGTCGAGCCCGTGCTTGCGGATATTGATTTCGTTCTTTGCCTCATCCCAAGTGAATTTCATACTAGCACACGGCCCATGTAGTTACAATTGAAGTTACAAAACAAGCCGGATAACCAGGGCAAGTCCCAAACAAATACAAAAAAACCGCCACACCGGCACCCTGCCGGTAAAGCGGCCATTACCATCTTCCCTGTGCCCCCGCACACCTCATCATCCACCCCATAACATAAAATTTCACTCACATTACTCCACGAAACAACCACTGTCAACGCACTGCGCTGTTCAGCCTATCCCCGCACCGCACGCATCACCGCTTCCGGCTCACGCTCGATCGCCTACAGCGATTCCCCGTCCGTCTTTCTCACCCATCAGCTTCAGCGTTTCCTTCCCTCCCCCCATCCACACAAAAAATTGCCCGCCCTCCCCCCTTTGTGCTACACATATCCCCCCATGAAAAAACTCAACCCGCAACAGTTCCTGGCAGTGCGCCACACCGAGGGGCCGCTTTTGATCCTGGCCGGGGCAGGCTCCGGCAAGACCCAGGTCATCACCACCCGCATCGTCCACCTGATCAAAGACAAAAAGGTCCCGGCCGACAAGATCCTGGCGGTGACCTTCACCAACAAGGCGGCCCGCGAGATGCGCGAGCGGGTCGGCTCCATGGCCGGCAAAAGCTCCGAAGGGATCATCATCTCCACCTTCCACTCCCTGGGGGTGCGCATCCTCAGGCGCGACATCCGGTCACTGGGATTCAAACCCAACTTCTCCATCTACTCATCCTCGGACCAGGCCGGGGTGCTGCGCCAGGCCATGCGCGAACGGAACATCGACCCCAAACAGTGCGACCCTGACAGCATCCTCTGGCGCATCTCCGGCGCCAAAAACCGGCTGGTGGGCCCCCTTGAGTTCAAACCGGCAAGCGACGACCGGATAGAGTTGGCCACGGCCTCCGTCTACCCCCGCTACCAGGAACTGCTGAAGGGGTTCAACGCCATCGACTTCGACGACATCATCATGCTGTCGGTCAAGCTGCTGCAGTCCACGCCGGCCATCCTGGAGCACTGGCAGAATCGCTTCAGCCACATCATGGTGGACGAGTACCAGGACACCAACGCCTCCCAGTACCTGCTGATCTCGCTCCTGGCAAAGCGCCACGGCAACCTGTGCGTGGTGGGGGACGACGACCAGTCCATCTACGGCTGGCGCGGGGCCGAGGTACAAAACATCCTCAACTTCGACCGCGACCACGCCGGCTGCCGGGTGATCAAGCTGGAGCAGAACTACCGCTCCACCAGCTCCATCCTGGATGCCGCCAACAGCGTCATCAAAAACAACCAGCTGCGCACGGACAAGGCGCTCTGGACCGCTCTGGGCAAGGGTCGCGAGATCGACCTGATCGTGGCCGAGAGCGAGGAGGACGAGGCGGCAAAAGTGGTGGAGACCATGCTGATGGAGCAGTTCCGCGACAAGCTCTCCTGGTCGGACCTGGCCATCCTCTACCGCTCCAACTCCCAGAGCCGGGCCTTCGAGGAGAAGCTGCGCCAGGAGCGCATCCCCTACGTGGTCATCGGCGGCCAGCAGTTCTACGAGCGCAAGGAGGTCAAGGACGCCATCGCCTACCTGAAGGTGATCGACAACCCCAGCGACGAGGCGTCGCTGCTGCGCATCATCAACTTCCCCCGCCGGGGGATCGGCGACAACACGCTGGTGCGGCTGAACCAGTGGTCCCTGGAGAAGGATGTGCCGCTGTTCCATGCATTGGCACGGGTGCGGGATATCCCGGACATCTCCGAGTCATCCAAGAAGGCGGTGGAGGCGTTCCACGCCATGATGCGGGGGGTAATGGAGGGGTTCAAAAATATCCGCATGGGGGAGCAGGTCAATGCCCTGTTCAACCGCCTGCGCATCGAGGACGAGCTGTACCGCACCCTGAACGACGCGAGCCAGGCAAGAAAAAGGATCGAAAACATCGAGCAGGTGGTCAACTCCCTGGCCGTGTACGAGGAGCAGAACCCCAAGGGCACCCTGTCCGCCTTCCTGGAGCGCATCTCGCTCTTGGACGAGGACAAACCAAACGAGGACGACAAGGAGCACGGACGCGACGCGGTCACGCTCATGTCGCTGCACTCCAGCAAGGGGTTGGAGTTCAGCCACGTCTTCCTGGTGGGGATGGAGGAGGACCTGCTCCCCCACAAGCGCTCCATCGAGGAGGACCCGACGGTGGCCGAGGAGCGGCGCCTCTGCTACGTGGGCATCACCCGCGCCCGGCGCCACCTGACCATCTCCCGCTGCCGCACGCGCAGGAAGTACGGTGCAGTGGAACAGCGCAACCCCAGCCGCTTCCTGGACGAAATACCGGAGCATCTTTTGAACAGCGAGGGGGGCGAACAGCAGGAGGGGGCAAAGGATTCAGACTCCATGGCAGCCGACTTCTTCGCCCAGATGCTGGGGGAAAACAGTGATCAGTGATCACTGATCAGGGCACAGGGTACAGTAAAACCACTGCCCACTGTCCACTGCCTACATCCTCTCGTACGGCTCGAACAGGCGGCGGTATTCGTCCATGGCGAAACGGTCGGTCATGCCGGCGATGTAGTCGCAGACCACCCGCTGCAGGCCGCAGCGCTGATAACGGGCCTGATACTTGGGCGGCAGAAGGTTGGGGAAACGGAGATAGGTCTCGAACAGGCGGGTGATCACGATCTCCGCCTTGACCCGCATCTTGTCCACCTTGTGATGGCGGTAGAGCTTCTCGAACAGGAAGCGTTTCAACTCTGCATTGCGGGTGATAAGATCGTCGCTGAACTGGGCCACGCAGCTGTTCACCAGCCGCAGGTCATCGGTGGTGACGATGCCCAGGCGCTCCAGGTTGGACTCGATCATGGCGCACAGGTCGGTGAGCTGCAGGCCGATCAGGGCGCTGATGGTCTGGTACACCAGCCGCCGGTCATCGATGGCCGGGTATTTGCCCCGCACCCCTGAGCTGACCTGGCGCCACAGGTCGACCTCTTCCAGCATGGCCAGGGAGAGATGCCCCGCCTTGAGCCCGTCGTCGATGTCGTGATTGTTGTAGGCGATCTCGTCGGCATAGTTGATGATCTGGGCTTCGATGGAGGGAACCACCCCCGGCAGATACTCCTTCATGATATCCAGGGGGGCATCGTAGGGACTGGCATGCTTGATTATCCCCTCGCGCACCTCCCAGGTCAGGTTGAGTCCGTTGAAGCCGGGGTAGCGCTCCTCCAGCGAGTCCACCACGCGGAATGACTGCAGGTTGTGCTCGAAGCCGCCGAAATCCTCCATCAACCGGTCCAGCACCTCCTCGCCGGTATGGCCGAAGGGGGTGTGCCCCAGGTCGTGGGCCAGGGCCAGCGCCTCGGTCAACTCCTCGTTGAGATGGAGCTTGCGGGCGATGGCACGGCCGATCTGGGAGACCTCCAGGGAGTGGGTCAGCCGGGTGCGATAGTAGTCCCCCTCGTGGTTGACGAACACCTGGGTCTTGTACTCCAGCCTGCGGAAGGCTGCGCAGTGGATGATCCGGTCCCGGTCACGCTCGAAGGCGGGGCGGTTGTCGCGGAACTCCTCGGCATGCTTCCTGCCCAGGGAGAGGGCGCTACTGCAGGCATAGGACGCCAGATCGGCTCGTTCGACGGAATCGCTCATGGTGGTTCCTCCTCCCCCCCTTGATAACACACTTTCCCGGCCATACCACAGTATTTTCAACCTGATGGGGATCAATGGGTTCCCTTCGCCCCCCTGGGGGACGCGCTCCCGTCCCCGCCATCGCCTACCATCTCAACCCTTGTTTCCAATCGGCATGTTCCGGCCGGCAAACAGCAGACTACGCCCCTCACCTTCACGGCTACGCATGCTCCAATGCGGCAGCCATCGCCACCCATCACTTTGAAAACGTTCGACTATTATACAGACAGAGCCGTACGGCGCCGGCGCACAATTGATAAAATATTTTGACATCCAGCGATTCACATGTTAATTGGTAATACAACTAAACCAAATCACCACCACAGATAAAACGGTGTGCCGCTTCCACGGCAGACGATTCCAAACCTGGCACTACCCACAGAACTCAGCAGAGGAGGATGCAGATGCTTGACAGGTCGATAATCGAGAAACTTGAGGCGCTGGTCGGAAAAGAGAACGTACTGACCAGCAAGATGGATCTGGTGGCCTACAGCTACGACGCCACGGCTGATGTCCCCCGCCAAGCGCCGGACGTGGTGGTTCTTCCCACCACGAGCGAGATGGTCCAGGAGATCGTCAACCTGGCCCGGGCCAACAAGATCGCCATCTACCCCCGCGGCTCCGGCACCAACCTGAGCGGCGGCACCATTCCGCTCAAGAAGGGGATCGTGCTCTCCATGCAGAGGATGAACAAGATCCTGGACGTCGATGCCGCCAACCTGACCGCCGTGGTCCAGCCCGGCGTGGTCATCGCCGCCCTGAACTCCGCCGTAGCCCCCTTCGGCCTGATCTACCCGCCTGACCCGGGCACCGTCACCACCGCATCCATGGGCGGATCCTGCGCCGAGAACTCCGGCGGCCTGCGCGGCCTCAAGTACGGCGTGACCAAGAACTATATCATGGGCCTGGAAGTGGTCCTGGCCAACGGCGAGAAGGTCCGCTTCGGCGGCAAGACCGTCAAGAACGTCACCGCCTACGACTTCTCCAACCTGTTCGTCGGCTCCGAGGGGACCCTGGGCATCATCACCGAGATCACCGCCAAGCTGATCCCGGCCCCCAAGTACCGCCGCAGCATGATGGGCATCTTCAAGACCCTGCAGGACGCCGGCAACGCCGTGGCCGGCATCATCGCCGCACAGGTCATCCCCGCCACCCTGGAGATCATGGACCAGATGACCATCCGCACCGTGGAGGACTTCGCCAACATCGGCCTCCCCACCGATGCCAAGGCACTGCTCTTGATCGAGGTGGACGGCATGTCCCAGGATGTGGTCACGGCAGAGGCCGAAGCGGTCATGAACGTGGTCAAGACCAACAACGGCGACCTGCACACCGCCGATACCGACCAGGAGCGCGACCAGCTCTGGACCGCCCGCCGCAACGCCCTGCCGGCCCTGGCATCCCTGAACAACACCGTTGTCCTGGAAGATGCCACCGTTCCCCGGAGCCGCATCACCGATATGCTGGTGGCCTGCGAGAACATAGGCAAGAAGTACAACCTGACCCTGGGCACCTTCGGACATGCCGGCGACGGCAACCTGCACCCCACCATCCTGTGCGACAAGTACAACAAGGAAGAGATCTCGCGGGTTCACAAGGCGGTTGACGAGATCTTCGAGGCGGCCCTGGGGTTCGGCGGCACCCTCTCCGGCGAGCACGGCATCGGCATCGCCAAGATGAAGTACCTGGGGAACGAACTGGGCCAGAGCGGCCTGAACCTGATGAGAAGCATGAAGGAAGCCCTTGACCCCGAGTACCTGTTAAACCCCGGGAAGATGGTTCCCCTGAAAGAGGTATGACCATGACCGCAGCAGCGAATACGAAAACCACAGCGACCAAGACATACCACGACGACCTGGAGATCGTCAGGCAGGAACTGGACAAGTGCATGAAATGCGGCAACTGCATGGCGGTCTGCCCGGTGTATTCCATCGACAAGGTGGAGTCGGCGGTCACCCGTTCCAAGATAGCGGTTGCCGACGCGGTGCTGACCGGTGAGCTCTCCCTGGACGACCCTCAAGTCTATCATATGGTCTTCAACTGTTTGGTCTGCAAGTCCTGCATGACCAACTGCCCCACCAAGGTCAACTTCGACCGCATCGTCCTGGCGCTCAGGGCCGCCCTGGTGAGGAAGAACGGACTCCCCTGGCTGAAGAAGATGATCTTCTCCACCCTGAAGCATCCCAAGCTGTTTGATACCGGCATGAGGGTGGGCGCCGCAATGCAGGGGCTGGTCTTCCGCACCGACAAGACCAAGAAGGCCATCTCCCCCCGCTCACCCTTTGCCTCCCTGGGCGAGGGATTCGGCTTCGACGCCGACCGGCAGATGCCGGAACTGACCGTCACCCCCCTGCGGGACCGGGTACCGGACGTGATCAGGGTGGAAAAACCGGCGCTCAAAGTTTCCTTCTTCACCGGCGATTCCCTCAACTACTTCTATCCCGATGCCGGCCAGGACCTGATCGAGGTGCTGACCGCGAACAACATCGAGGTACACATACCCAAGGATCAGTCCTGCTGCGGTGTGCCGGTTCTGGTGCATGGCGACATCGACACGGTGCGCACCCTGGCCAGGAACAACATCGACGCCTTCGAGAAGACCGGCAGCGACTACCTGATCACCGGCTGCGGCTCCTGCGGTGGCGCCTGGAAGCACGACTACGTGGAACTCCTGGCGGCCGACCCGGTCTACGGACCAAAGGCCAAACACTGGGCCGAACGCACCTACGACATTTCCACCTTCCTCACCAAGGTGATCAGCTTCCGCAAGCCCATGGGTGAGGTAAGATCGGTGGTGACCTACCACGACTCGTGCCACCTGAAGAAGTCCATGAAGGTCTTCGCAGAACCGCGCGAGATCCTGAAGAGCATCCCCGGCGTCACCTTCAAGGAGATGTCGGCCCCGGACACCTGCTGCGGCAGCGGCGGCTCCTACGTGGTATCCCACTACGAGACCGCCTCCGGCATCGGCAAACGCAAGGCCGAGGATATCAACAAGACCGGCGCCGACACCGTATCGGTCGGCTGTCCCGCCTGCATGATGCAGCTCCTGGACAACATCAACCGCTTCGGCAACGCCCAGAAGACCCGGCACTACATCTCGCTCCTGGCCGAGTCGTACCGCAAGGAAAAGGGGAAATAGGTAAGCGTACCTTTCCGACGCAATACGAAGCGAACGTACAAAGCCTCCCGCACCAGGGGAGGCTTTGTACGTTCGCGGCCCAAGCGGCTGGCGTGGCCCTATCACCAAGAGCACAAAAGTTTACACATGATAACAGCCTTCCAGTGGCATGGACACAACGGCTGCCGCCCACAATGTCAACCACACCGACACTTTTACACCACCTACCCCATACTTCTCCTTTCACCACCACCATACGGAACGAACCTGCAAAATTAACCACACGAAAACATTTACGTTTTTTTCTTCAACAGCTCCGAGGCACGACCACACGCGCCCGAAAGAACTGAAACCCAGCTGTCGACAAAGTTTACGACTGCCGATCTTCACCCGATCCCTCAACAAAATTAAACAATGAACTCAGTCACTTAAAAAGTGGGCATCAGTTATGCTTTCTATTTACCTGTAAAAAGTAACCACCTGGATACGCAGACATGTCGTGCTGAACAGGCACACTACTTTGAAAGGAGAACGTCATGAAAAGCATGGTGAGAGCACTATTTCTGGTCGGTACGCTGCTACTTTCCCTCGCAGCCAGCGCAGGGGCGGATACCCTGGGCGTGGGCGACACGATCTATATTCGCTCCGGCCTCAGAACCCTGAACGGCGGCGAGTTCATGGTCTATGGCGCTCCTGACAGGCAAGACTACCTGTTCAGTTCCTTCTGCCTCGAGCGCGATGAATCCCTGATGACCGATGACACCCCCTTCAAAGTGGACAGCATCAGTGACTCGGCGCAGCTCGGCGGAAAAAATACCGATTCCGGCGACCCCCTGGACCAGAAGACAAAATGGCTGTACTGGAATTTCGTGCAGGGAAGGCTGGATGACATCTCATCCTTCAAGTATAACGATCCCTATTCCATGGATGCCGTTCAGCTTCTGATCTGGAAAACGGAGGACGAGGAAACCCCCGATTATTCGGAGAACGCCTCCCTGATTCAGCCCATCATGGATGATCTTGCCGACTACTACGACACAACGGGCAAGAATGAGGGTTTCGGCGACGTGAAAGCCCTGAACCTTTCCTACGCAACCGGCGGCATCGCCCAGAGCATCCTCGTTGCGGTACCGGAACCGGGGACCATGGTTCTGCTGGGCATGGGCATGCTGGGGCTGGCAGTGTTCGGCAAACGGCGCATAAACCGCTAGAGCTGTAAGCAATCGGCGCATTAACGTAAAAAAGACGGTACCTGTGGGTACCGTCTTTTTTACGTTTGGGAAATAATGGTGATCATTGCGCCTCTTCCCGGTTTTGACCAGCCGTGTCGAATTTCTTTCCGCCCCCATCACCCGAACCGATTGTCCCCCTCTGGCCGTACACGGCGAACTTGCCGATCACCCGCTCCATCTCGTCCCGGGGAACCATGACCGGTTCGCCGATGCACTTTGCCTGGTAGTAGATCTGTGCCACCAGCTCGATTTCCTCGGCAACGGCAAAGGCGGTGGCAAGGTTGGGACCCACGGCCACCAAGCCGTGGTTGGCCAGCAGCACGGCGTTGTGCTCGCCGATGGAACCGGCCACGCTGTCGGCCAGTTCCCGGCTGCCGAAGGTGGCATAGGGGGCAAGGGGGACCTTGTGCCCTGAGAAGGCCACCAGATAATGCACGGCCGGAATCTCCCAGCCCAGGCAGGCCATGGTGGTGGCGTAGACCGAATGGGTATGCACCACGGCTCCGATGTTAGGGCGGGCATGATAGAGCGCCAGGTGAAAGCCGATCTCACTGGACGGTTTACGTTCCCCGGTTACGGCAACGCCGTTCAGGTCCAGCACCGGAACATCCGCGGGCTCGGTCTCGTCGTATTCCATCCCGCTGGGGCTGATGGCCACCAGCCCAGCGTCCCGGTCGATGACGCTCAGGTTGCCGCCGGTCCCCGAGGTGAGCCGGGCGCTGACCATTTTGCGGCCGAAACGGACGATCTCTTCACGTTCATTCTGCAGCAGCACTAATGCCTCCCGTAAAAGTTTTCGATGTCAGAACATGAACCTGCGCATGCTGATGCTCTGCAGGATGCCGATCCCCACCATGGAGGTGATCATGGAGGTCCCGCCGTAGGAGAAGAACGGCAGCGGCACCCCCACCACCGGGAACAGACCGATCACCATGCCCATGTTGATGACGATGTGCCAGAAGAGCATGGCGGTCACCCCCATGGCCAGCAGGCTGCCGAAGCGGTCGTTACAGCGCCGGGCGATGTTCAGCCCCCACAGCACCAAGCAAAGGTAGAGTGCGATCAGGATCAGACAGCCGATAAAGCCCCACTCCTCGGCGAAAACCGAGAAGGCGAAGTCGGTGTGCTGTTCAGGCAGGAAACGGAGCTGGGACTGGGTTCCCTTGATATACCCCTTGCCCAGAAAACCGCCGGAACCGACGGCAATCTTGCTCTGGATGATGTGGTAGCCGCTGCCCAGGCGCGAACGCTCGGGATTGAGGAAATCCAGCACCCGGTTCTTCTGGTAGGGGCGCAGCAACTGGGCCCAGGAGAACCAGACCAGCGGCATGGTGACCAGCGCGAAGGTGACCACCGTGGACCAGCGCAGGCCGACATAGAAAGCCATGGAGAAGGCGATCAGGATCACCAGGGTTGCGGTACCCAGGTCCGGCTGCTTCATGATCAGCATCGCAGGCACGGCCAGTATCGCCAGGGGGATGAGCACGTCCCGCACCGTCATGCCGCCATCGGCGTGAAAACGGCTGAAATAACGGGCAAAGGTCACGATGACAACAATCTTCATCGGTTCAGACGGCTGGAGACTGAAGAGCCCCAGGTTCAGCCAGCGGGTGGCGCCCATGGAGGTCCGTCCGAAAAGCAGCACCAGCAGCAGCAGAAACAGCACGAAACCGTACAGCCAGTAGGAGAAGTCCTCCAGCAGGTGGTAATCCACGCAGCAGACCGCCACGGCCACGAACAAGCCGAAGAAGAGCCAGTAGAACTGCTTGATGAAGTAGGGATCGCCCACCGGGGCATAGGAGAATGAGGCGCTGTAGATGTTGGCTATTCCCACCAGGCAGATGACCAGGACCAGGGCGGTCAGGGTCCAGTCGATGTTGGTGAACAATCGGCGGTCAATCATTGCGTTCCTCCCCATCCGGGTGTGGCTGCTGTTCCGTCGCCGGAGCCTCGTCCGTCTCCTCTTCGGCCTCCTTTTCTTTCTCAGCCACAGGGCGGGCCACCGGTTTGGGAGGATGCTTTGCCTCGTACCAGGCCCGTATGATGCGCCCGGCGATGGGCGCGGCGGCGGAACCGCCGTGCTCGCCATGTTCGATGACCACCGCCACGGCGATCTCCGGCTTCTCAAAGGGGGCAAAGGCCACGAACAGGGCATGATCCCGATACTGGTAGGGGATTCCTCCCCGGCCGGCACGCAGCTTGACGACCTGGGAGGTTCCGGTCTTTCCGGCAACCGTCACATAGCCGACACGCGCTGCGCCGCCGGTACCGCCCCGCTCGTTCACCACGGCGAAGAGCCCCTGTTTCACCAGGCGGAAGCTGCGCGCCGATACGCCGGTGGTTCCGATGCGTTCCGGCCCGAACTCCCTGAGTGTCCTGCCATCGGCGTCGACGATCCGTTTCACCAGTTGGGGACGGTAGATCGTCCCCTCGTTAGCCACGGTGGCGATCATGGAGGCCAGCTGAATGGGCGTCATCAGCACATACCCCTGGCCGATGGACACCGAGGGGGTTTCACCGCGGATCCACGCTTTCCCGAAGCGTTTCTGCTTCCAGGCGGTGCTGGGGATCAACCCCCCTTTTTCGTGCTTCAGGCCGATACCCAGGGGCGAGCCGAGCATGAATTGTTTGGCCATGGCGGCGATGCGGTCCACCCCCAGCCGTTCTCCCAGATGGTAGTAATAGACATCGCACGACTCGCGCAGGGATTTTTTCAGGTCGACGCTTCCGTGGCCGTGCCTGTTCCAGCATCTGAAGGTTGAGGTCCCCATCCTGTAGGCGCCGGAGCAGCTGACACTGCTGTTTTCGTCAACCAGGTTATTCTCCAGGCCGGCCAGGGCGGTGATGATCTTGAAGGTGGAGCCGGGGGGGTACTGGCCGCTCAGGGCCTTGTTCTCCAGGGGGCGGCGCTTGTCCTCCAGGTACTGCTTCCAGACATCCGGCGGCATCTTGCCGCTGAACAGGGCGGGATCGAAGCCCGGATTGCTGACAAAGGCCAGGATCTCGCCGCTGTTCACATCCATGGCCACCGCTGCGCCCGCCTGTTCACCGAAGGCGCTCTCGGCCCCCTGCTGGATTCTGGCGTCGATGGTCAGCACCACGCTGTTGCCTACCAGGGGCTGGGTCTCGGAGATGGTCCGCAGGACCCGTCCGCGGGCATCCACCTCAAGCTGCCGGCCGCCGTCACGGCCGTGCAGCACCGCCTCCCAGGCCCGTTCTATGCCGTTCTTGCCGATGTAGTCGCCGGGGTTGTATGCCTCGTTCCCCTTCCGGGACAGCTCGTCCTCGGAAACCTCGCCGATGTAGCCCATCAGGTGCGAAGCCAGCATTCCGCTGGCATACTGCCGCACCGGCTTGACCTCGATCTCCACCCCCGGCAGACGCAGATGGTTCTCCTCGATGATCTCCACTTGGTCGCGGGTGATGTTGGCGGCCAGCACGATCGGGTAGTATCTGGCCCTCCCCTGCCCCTTCTTCCAGCGCTCGGCAAGTTCCTCCCGGTCGATCCCCAAAAGCGAGACCAGCTGGTCCAGCAAGGCCTCCTTGTCCTTCACCTCCTGGGGGACGACAGCCAGGCTGAAGGATGGCTGGTTGCTGACCAGCACCGTAGCGTTGCGGTCCATGATCGCGCCCCGGGAGGCGGCAATGGGCACGAAGCGCAACCGGTTGTCCTCGGACTTGCTGCGGTAGTCATCTGCGTTCAATATCTGCAGGTGCCAGAGGCGCAGCAGAAGCAGGAAGAAGATGGCGGCAACCATGAAGGAGAGCAGAACGGTACGTTGCTTCATCTCCATGAATTCTCGAACGAAACGTTTCTCTTTCATGCAACTTCCTCTTCGGACGAGAACAGGGGGAGCAGGGCAGCCAGCGAAGCCGCGAAGGCGTTGACCAGCAGGTGGGGAAAGAGCCCGGAGGCCATGGTATAGAGCAGATTGGGGGAATCGGTGAGCATCACCAGCAGCAGGAGGTTGACGAGCATGCAGACCAGGGTCGCTCCGCTGACCGTCATCACGAACAGCAGGCCGCTCTCCGTATAAAGGCGGTCGGACACACTCTTGATCAGGAGAAAGATTATCAGGAAGGAGAAACCGTTCAGCCCCAGGTAGAGCCCGCTGAATACGTCCTTGACCACACCCAGCAGCCAGGCCAGGGGCATGCCGGTGCCATAGGAGACGCGCAGGGCCAGCACCACCATGATGATCAGCAGCAGGTCGGGCTTGAACATTTCCACCATATACAACGGCAGCAGCGACGACTGGAGCACGATGGCCGCCAGGGTGGAGAAGAAGAGAATCAGGGCGCCGCGATGATTCATAGCCCCCCCCGCTGAATCACCAGGACCTCTTCCAGATGGTCGCTGTTGACCGCCGGGCGGATGGTCACGGTCTGGAAGATGCCATACTCGCCCCGCTTGACCATGGTCACCTCTCCGATGGGCAGTCCCTTCATGAAGACACCGCCGATACCCGAGGCCACCACCTGGTCGCCCACCTTCACATCCTCTTCGCGGGTGGTGAATTCCAGGGTGCAGAGCCCCTCACCCCTCCCTTTGACCACCCCCCTGGCGCGGGAGCGCTGGATGGTGGCGGCAATACCGCTGCTGTGATCGGTCAGCAGCAGAACGCGCGAACTCTCCGGGGCGACCTTGATGATCTGCCCGACAACGCCGTCCGCCGCAACCACCGCCATCCCCTCCCGCAGGCCGCTGTTGCTGCCGCGGTCAATGATCAGGGTACGGAACCAGGTGGAGAGATCCTCCCCCACGACCGAGGCGGTCAGGGTGGGCGCCTGCAGCGCCTCCTTCATGGCCAGCAGACGGGCCAGGCGCCGGTTTTCCAGCACCGCCTCGTTCTGGAGCACGATGTGCGTGTTCAGTTCCTTGATCTGACTGATCAGTCTCTGGTTTTCCTGCTGTACATCCACCAGGTTGACATAGTCATTCCACACGTCAGAGCAGAAACGGCCCATTGCGGTTACCGGCCACATCACCGGCGACACAAGGGTCAAAACGCAGCGCTCCAGGACGTTGGCCTCCCGGTTGCGGGGGATATTCAACGAAAACAGGATCAGGGCAGTGAGAAGCGTGAAACAGATGACCGCGATCAGACCGTACTTTTTCAGGTTGTCCATAACAATCAGTCCCGTGGATGCGCCCGTTGACTGATATCCACCCGCAGGGGGGGTATCCGAAGGGGGAGCGGGTACAGAGCCGAATTCGTCTCCGTTGGCAGTGTATCAAGCCGGATATGACTGCTGCGCTTCCTATCTAAGATTCCGCGGGCGGAAGCAGCCCGTTTGTGTTGTTCAGGAAGCGATCGCGCAGCGCTCCGCCTCTTCGCAGACCCGTCGGAGGTAGTCGCCATAGGACGAGACGGGAGTCTCCCCGATCAGCTTCCGCATCTGTGACAGGCCGATAAAGCCGAGCCTCAGGGCGATCTCCTCCAGGCAGGCGATCTTCAGCCCCTGGCGCGACTCGATGGTTTCGATGAAATTGCTGGCCTCCAGCAGGCTCTTGTGGGTACCGGTGTCCAGCCAGGCGATGCCCCGCCCCAGGCGTTCCACGGTCAACTGGCCACGGCGCAGGTACTCCAAGTTGACGTCGGTGATTTCCAGTTCTCCCCGGGCGGAAGGTTTCATGGCCTTGGCGATGGACACCACCTGGTTGTCGTACAGGTACAACCCCGGCACGGCGTAGCTGGATCGTGGATTCTGCGGCTTCTCCTCGATGGAGAGCACCGTGCCGGCGCAGTCGAATTCCACCACGCCGTAGCGTTCGGGATCATGAACCTGATAGCCGAAGATGCGCGCCCCCCCCTGAAACTCGGCCATAATGCGGTCCAGATGCATCCTTCCGTAGAAGATGTTGTCCCCCAGGATCAGGGCGACCGGCTGATCGGCGATGAACTCCTCTCCCACCAGGAACGCCTGGGCGATCCCCTTCGGTTCCGGCTGAACCAGGTAGGAGATGGAGACCCCCCAGCGCGATCCGTCACCCAAGAGCGCCTGGAAGCGGGGCGTATCGTGGGGAGTGGATATGAGCAGGATATCGCGGACACCGGCGGCCATGAGGGTCGCCAGGGGATAGTAGATCAGCGGCTTGTCGTACACCGGCTGGAGCTGTTTGCTGGACACCAGGGTCAAGGGGTAAAGACGGCTCCCCGCTCCACCTGCCAGCACGATTCCCTTGGTGATTCCACGGGACATGACATGAACCTCCTGGAAAAAAATGAGTGTGAAATTTACACTGCGGAAAAAAACCTGTCAAACACCATCGCACATGGCGGCAAGGGATATCGCCGCGGCCAGCAGGTCATCATACACGGCAACGCCGGGGGGGAGGCGGGACTCCTCATCGGCGCCGTAGCCGCTGCGCACCAGAATGGGACTGCATCCGGCCGCGCGGCCGGCCTCTACGTCGCTCAGTTTGTCGCCGATCATGAACGACGAGGCCAGGTCGATGCCCAGCCTGTCCGCCGCCTCCAGCAGCATGCCGGGAAGCGGCTTGCGGCAGGCGCAGGAGACGGCGTAAGCCCCCCTCCCGCCCGGATGATGGGGACAGTACAGCCAGGAGTCGACCCGTGCGCCGGCGGCTGTCAACTGGGCCACGATGTGGCGATGCAGCGCCTCCACATCCTCTTCAGCGTAATAGCCCCGTGCCACGCCGGACTGGTTGGTGACCACCACCACCAGGAATCCCGCCCGGTTCAGCAGGCTGATGGCCCGGGGCACGCCGGCGATGAAGCAAAAATCCTCGACGCGATGGAGATACTCCCGCTCCTGATTGATGGTGCCGTCCCTGTCCAGAAAGACCGCCCGCCGCATAGTAAAACTCCTTTGACAAACCACCGTGAAACCGATAACAATAGCCGGTCAGCCGGCAAATCCACGAAAACGGACCATGAACCATGATCAAAACCAACAACCTGAATGTCTCCGCAATCACCCCCATCATCGCCCCGGCCGAACTGCGCCAGGTCTTCCCCCTTTCGGCAAAGGACAGGGACTTCGTCAGCAGGAGCCGCGGCCAGATCAAGGAGATCCTGCAGCGTACCGACCAACGCCTGATGGTGGTTGTGGGCCCCTGTTCGATCCACGATACCGAGGCAGCCAAGGAGTATGCCAGGCGACTGGCCGACCTCTCCCGGCGGGTGAGCGACCAGTTGCTGCTGGTCATGCGGGTCTACTTCGAAAAGCCGCGCACCACCATCGGCTGGAAGGGGCTGATAAACGACCCGGACATGAACCACACCCACCTGATTTCCAAGGGGCTGGGCATTGCCCGCAGCCTGTTGGGCTGGATAACCGCCCTCGAGGTGCCGGTGGCCAACGAGATGCTCGACCCGATTACGCCCGAGTACGTTGCCGACATGATCAGCTGGGGCGCCATCGGGGCCCGCACCACCGAATCCCAGACCCACCGCGAGATGGCCAGCGGCCTCTCCTTTCCGGTGGGGTTCAAGAACGGAACCGACGGCAACCTGCAGATCGCCATGGACGCCATGAAGGCCTCCCAGCACCCCCACAGCTTCCTTGGCATCAACCGCGAGGGGCGCACCTCCATCATCCAGACCACCGGAAACCCGGATGTGCACATCGTCCTGCGCGGCGGCAGCCGCAAATCCAACTACCATAGCGAAGACATCAGACTCGTGGAGGAATGCCTGGAGAAAAACCAGCTCTTCCCCACCATCATGGTGGACTGCAGCCACGGCAACTCCAACAAGGATTACCAGAGACAGGCCCTGGTGCTGGATGACATCGTCCAGCAGGTCGTGGACGGCAACAACTCCATCTCGGGGGTCATGCTGGAGAGTTTTCTCTCGGCCGGAAACCAGAAGATACCGACGGACACTAGCCAACTCAAGTACGGTGTTTCCATCACCGACGCCTGCATCGACTGGGAGACCACCGAGCGCATCCTCTTGGACGCCCATGCCAAACTGAAAGAGAGACGGTGAAGAGTGAAGGGTAAGGGGTGAGGAGCAGCTTCTCCTCACCCCTTGCCCTTCACCCCTCACTCCCTCCCGTACATCAGCAGCATGCCCCCGCTGGCCCTTCCCAGGGCCTTCTCCACCGCCCCTTCGGTCCCATCGGCCAGCAGATCCCAGTAGTTCACCTTCTTCCGGGGAGGAAGCACCACCTCCGGCTCACCCTCGATGCCGGACAGCCTCCCTGCCTCCTCGATGGCATCCTGCAACGTTCCCAGGCGGTCCACCAGTTTCAGGGCCAGAGCCTGTTCGCCGGAGAGGATGCGGCCGTCGGCGATCCTGCGCACCTGCTGCACAGGCAGCTTGCGGCCGCTGGCCACCGCCCGGACAAACTGTTCATGCGTGCTGTCAATCACGGACTGCAACATGGCCCGGTCATCTTCCGACAGCTTGCGCAAGGGAGAACCGGAGTCCTTGTACTTGCCGGTCTTCAGGGTGTGGGACTTGATGCCGATCCTGTCCATCAGCGTCTCGATGTTGGAGAGTTTCAGGATCACCCCGATACTAGCCGTGAGGGTACCGGGATTGGCATAGATCAGCGTGGCCGGGGCAGAGACGTAGTAGCCGCCCGAGGCGGCCAGGCTCCCCATGGAAACGATAATCTTCTTCCGCGCCGCGAACTTCCTGACTTCTTCACAGATCTCCTGGGAGGGGGCCACCACGCCGCCGGGCGAGTCAACCCGCAGCACCACCGCCCTGATCTCGTCCTGCTTGAGGAAATAGCGCAACTGCCTGACGGTTTCCCGGGAGTCGAGAATCATCCCTCTGACTTCCACCAGCCCTACCCCCCGGTTCCCGGCGATCTTCACATCGGCATCACCCAAGAGAACCCTGGCGATCAACATCGAAACAACGAAGACCCCCCCCAGGACGATAACGACCGCGGAGATGATCATCAGCATTTTTTTTGACATGTCACGACCCGCTTTTTATTTTCATTAAAAGATACGATTTGCTACACTGGCGCCATGAAGATCTTGGTGACATCCGATAGCCACGGAAACTACCCGCTCCTGTTCCGGGCCAGCGACGCAGCCGCGCCCCTGGATGCGGTCATCCATCTGGGTGACGGAGGCGAAGACGCGGAGTTGCTCAACCAGGCCACCGGCATCCAGGTCATCACCGTAGCCGGCAACTGCGATTACCATCCCTCCGTGCCACGGGAACTGCTCTGGGAGTGCGCCGGGATCCGCTTCCTGCTGACCCACGGTGACCGCTATGGCGTCAAGAGGGATCTGAACCTGCTGGAAAAACGCGCGCTCCAGCTGGAAGCGAACGTGGTGCTGTACGGCCACAGCCACCAGGCCGCTATCTCCACTCGCTCGGAGATCCTGTTCGTCAATCCCGGTACCCTGATCAAGGGCAGCAACCACACCAGCTATGCGACCCTGGAAATCGGCCCCAACGGCCTGAAGCCGCTCCTGCACGACATCAGTTGATACCATGCCTGCACGAAGAAGAGGCGGGAAAAAACACGCCCGCCCCTGCTCTCCGCATCGACCACCTTCCCCCGGCGCACCAGCCTCACTGGCGCAGCGACTCGTGCCCCTTACGCATGGCCCTCTCCAGCCGGCGCCGGCGCGGCCAGCCCAGCAGGAAACCGATCGGGCCGGACAGGATATAGCAGAGCATGATGGCAAAGGTCATCACCACCGGCTCGGCCACCACGATGATCAGCAGGACCACCGCCAGCATCAGGAAGCCGAAGGGTTGGCGCCTGATCAGGGCCGGGTCCTTGAAGGAGTAGTACCTGACATTGGACACCATCAGGAAGGCCAGCAGGTAAATCAGGGTAATCAGCCCAACCCGCTTGAACATGGAGGGATTCTGGATAAGTTCCTGGGGAAAACGGTTCAGGTGATGGAACAGGAGCACGGTGGCGGCAACCATGCAGGCGGCCGCCGGTATGGGCAATCCCACAAAACGCTTGCTCTCCACGGTATTCACCTGCACGTTGAAGCGCGCCAGGCGCAGCGCTCCGCAGGCGACGAACAGAAATGCCGCCAGCCACCCCAGACGGCCGTAGGGGCGCAGGGCCCAGGAATAGACCATCAGGGCAGGCGTCACGCCAAAGGCGACCACATCGGCCAGTGAGTCGTATTCCACACCGAACTTGCTGGTGGTGCCGGTCAGGCGGGCAACCTTGCCGTCCAGACCATCGCACACGGCGGAGATGAAGATCAGTATGGCAGCCATGTAATAATCGCCGTTCAGGGTGGAAACCAGGCTATAGAATCCGGCGAACATGCTGGCGGTGGTTACCAGGTTGGGGAGGATATAGATTCCCCGTTTGATGCTTTCGGTTGTTTCAATCCGCTCCTGCGGCGTTTCGGGATTCATCCGATCAGTTCTCCCCTCACCCGAGACGTCCCAGTACCGTCTCGCCTGCTATCGTTTTGTCCCCCAGTTTCACCAGAGGCTGCACATCCGGCGGCAGGTACACATCCAGTCGCGAGCCGAAACGGATCAGTCCGTAGCGCTTCCCCCGTTCCAGCATCTCCCCGTTGCGGGCATAGCAGACAATGCGCCGCGCGATCAGGCCGGCCACCTGCACGAACGCCATGCGCAGGCCGGAGGAGGTCTCCAGCACGATGGTGCTGCGCTCGTTCTCGCAGGAGGAGCGGCTGTCGCGCACATCGAAGAACTTGCCCGGAGTATGGGTCAGTTCCACGACCCTGCCGGAAAAGGGAACCCGGTTGACATGGACGTTGAAGACCGACATGAAGATGCTGATTTTGAGCGCCTCATGGCCCAGGGGGGTCACGGGAACCCGGTCGACGACGATCACGGTGCCGTCGGCGGGAGCAACCACGGCCCGCTCGTCGGCAGGCGGCGTCCGCTGGGGATTGCGGAAAAAGTAGAGACTGAACAGGGTCAGGAGCGCACAGAGGGCGGAGAAGCCGTACAGGATGGCCGAGCAGAGTTTCCCCGCCGAAAGCGCGGTCAGGAGTGTCAGTGCGGCAAAGCCTGCTATGAAAGGGAAGCCTTCGAAGGCGATGGGGGTGTTCTGGTTTTTCATCAGACCTGCCTGAGATCCGAATTCGTGACACCGAGCGGGGCCATCCGCTCCACCCGGCTAGATTGTCACCGGCGGCTTTGGATGCAAGGCATTACGCCCGCTTCCGTCATCCAGGCGTCACTGATTCAGCCAAAAAAGAATAACACCCCTCTCCCGTGGGAAGAGGGGTGTTGGAGCAACGGAAACGCGAGCTAGTTCTTCGCCTTGTCGACAATCTTGTTCTTGCCGATCCAGGGCATCATGGCGCGCAGACGTGCGCCCACTTCCTCGATCTGGTGTTCGCTGCCGCGGCGGCGCAGGGCATTGAAGGTCGGCTTGTTGGCCTTGTTCTCCAGCATCCACTCCTTGCAGAACTCGCCGGTCTGGATCTCGTCCAGGATCTTCTTCATCTCCCACTTGGTCTCTTCGTTGACCACGCGCGGTCCGCGGGTCAGGTCGCCGTACTCGGCGGTATTGGAGACAGAGTAGCGCATGTTGGCGATGCCGCCCTCGTAGATCAGGTCGACGATCAGCTTGGTCTCGTGCAGACACTCGAAATAGGCCATCTCAGGGGCATAGCCGGCTTCCACCAGCGTCTCGAAACCGGCCTGGATCAGGGCGGAGATGCCGCCGCAGAGCACGGCCTGCTCGCCGAACAGGTCAGTCTCGGTCTCCTCGCGGAAATTGGTTTCGATGATGCCGGAACGGCCGCCGCCAACCGCGGAGGCATAGGCCAGGGCGATTTCCTTGGTCTTGCCCGAGGGATCCTGGTGGATGGCTACCAGACAGGGAACGCCGCCCCCCCTGGTGTATTCGTGGCGTACCATGTGGCCCGGCCCCTTGGGGGCGACCATGAAGACGTTGATATCGGCACGGGGCTCGATCTGGCCGAAGTGGATGTTGAAGCCATGGCCGAAGGCGATGGTGGCTCCCTCCTTCAGGTTCGGGCCGATCTCGGCGCGGTACACGTCACCCTGGGTCTCGTCAGGCAGCAGAATCATGACGATATCAGCGGCCTTGGCCGCCTCGGCCACGCCGAGAACCTTCAGGCCGGCATCGGTAGCCTTCTTGACGGAAGGGGATTCCTTTCTGAGACCAACGATCACATCAACGCCGGAATCGTTAAGATTCAGGGCATGGGCATGCCCCTGAGAACCATAACCGATGATGGCTACCGTCTTGTTTTTCAATACCGCCAGATTGCAATCCTTGTCGTAATAGACTTTCATTCTGTCACATCCTCCCTGCAGATTATCCGGAAAACCGGTTCAACCTATTGATTTAAAGAAGAATGAAAGTACTACATCGACCGGAACCTGTCAATGTAAATAGCAATAACACGGGGATGGCACACACTATTGCCGCAGAAAGGGGAGTCGTTTCGGCAAGGGGAAGGGTATGAACAAAGAAATGTCGCGACCAAATGAACAAAGAGGGTTTCGGCCTTCCAGCTATCCGCTCCATCCCCTGGCCCCCCGGCCGATGGCCGTGGTGCCGCTGCGGACCAGTTCCCTGATCCCCAGGGGACGCAGCATGTCCAGAATGGCGTTGATCTTCGAGGGGGCACCCGTAACCTCGATGGTGTAGGAAAGGGGGGTGACATCGATGATCTTGGCCAGGAAGATATTGGCGATGCGCAGCACCTCGGCGCGGTTCTCGTCCTTGGCGGTCACCTTGACCAGGGCCAGTTCCCGCTCGATTCCACTGGACCCCGTGAAATCGATCACCTTGAGTACGTCCACCAGCTTGTTGAGCTGCTTGGTGATCTGCTCAAGCACATACTCGTCGCCATGGGTAACGATGGTGATGCGGGAAAGCCCCTCCTCGCTGGTGGGGGCCACGCTCAGGGAGTCGATGTTAAAGCCGCGGCCGGAGAAGAGCGCTGCCACCCGCGCCAGGACGCCGAATTCGTTTTCAACCAGCACGGAAATGGTATGGGTATGCCGCATGTCGCACTCTCTCCGGGTGTCTGTTGAAGGGACGGCGCGCCCTAGCCCGCCCATCCCTTTGCCCCGCGGCCGATGGTGATGGCGCCGGTGCGCACCAACTCCTTCACCCCCAGGGGACGCAGCAGTTCGATGATGGCGTCGATCTTGTTGGGATTGCCGGTTGCCTCGATGGTGTAGGAACGGGAGGTGACGTCGATGATCTTGGCGCGGAAGATGTCCACGATGCGCAGCACCTCGGCTCGGCTCTCGTCCTCGGCGGTCACCTTGATCAAGGCCATCTCCCGCTCGATGCCGCTGCCGTCGCTGAAGTCGATGACCTTGACGACGTCGATCAGTTTGTTGAGCTGCTTGGTGATCTGCTCGAGCACGCTCTCGTCGCCATGGGTGACGATGCTGATACGGGAGATGCCCTCCTCGTTGGTGGGAGCACCGATAAACGAGTCGATGTTGAAGCCTCTGCTGGAAAAGAGCGACGCCACACGGGAGACAACGCCAAACTCGTTTTCGACCAGGACGGAAATAGTATGTCGCATGGGATACGCCTCGACGGAAAAAAAGTGAAGGGGAGGAACGGTGAGCTTACGCGTTCAGCAGCATCTCGTTCAACGACGCCCCGGAGGGGACCATGGGGAGCACCTTCTCCTCCCGTGCCACCCTGAACTCCATGATCACCGGACCTGGTTCGGCAAACCCCTGGCGGATGACCGTCTCAACCTCGGACGGCTTTGAGGCCATGAACCCCTTGGCGCCGTAGGCGTCGGCCAGCTTGATGTAGTCGATGGGCAGCTCCATGCAGGATTGGGAGTAGCGCTTGTCGAAGAACATCTCCTGCCACTGGCGCACCATGCCGAGGAAGTTGTTGTTGATGATCACGATCTTCACCGGCAGCCGGTTCTGCACCAGGGTTGCCATCTCCTGGATGTTCATCTGAATGCCGCCGTCGCCGCAGATGGCGATCACCTGGCGCCCCGGGAACGCTGCCTGGGCCCCCATGGCCGCCGGCAGGCCGAACCCCATGGTGCCCAACCCGCCGGAGGTCAGCAGGGTGCGTGGGCCGGTGAAGCTGAAGAACTGGGCCGTCCACATCTGGTGCTGCCCCACGTCGGTGGAGACGATGGCGTCCCGGTCGGACAGCTCGCGCAGCTTCTGGATTACGAACTGCGGCTTGATCACCGCCGAGCTCCTGGTGAATGACACCGGGTGTTTCTCTTTCCAACCGGCGATCTGTTCGTGCCAGGGGGCCAGGGACTCCCGGTAGGCGGCCTGATCTTCCTCGGACTTTTCCACCTTCTTGATCATCTTGGTCAGCACGTCGCGCACATCTCCCACGATGGGGAGATCGACCCGCACGTTCTTCCTGATGGAAGTGGGGTCCACGTCGATGTGGATGATCTTGGCGTGGGGGGCAAAGGTATCCACCTTGCCGGTCACCCGGTCGTCGAAACGGGCGCCGACGGCCACGATCAGGTCGCTGTGGGTCATGGCCATGTTGGCGCAGTAGGCGCCGTGCATCCCCAGCATGCCCAGGGAATTGACGTCGTCCCCCGGAAAGGCGCCCAACCCCATCAGGGTGGTGGTGACCGGAATGGAAAGCAAGCGGGACAGGGCGGTCAACTCCGGGGCTGCGTTGCTCAGGATCACCCCGCCGCCCACGTACATCACCGGACGATGGGAAGCCAAAAGCATGCTCACCGCCTTGGACACCTGGCGGGGGTGGCCACCGGTGGTTGGCTTGTAGCTGCGCAACTCCACGCTCTCCGGGTAGCTGAACTCGGTCTTGGCGATCTGCACGTCCTTGGGCAGGTCCACCAGCACCGGACCGGGACGGCCGGTGCGGGCGATATAGAAGGCCTTCTTGATGATCGGGGCGATGTCTTTCACGTCCTTGACCAGGAAGTTGTGCTTGGTGCAGGAGCGGGTGATGCCGACGATATCCACCTCCTGGAAGGCATCGTTGCCGATCAGGGCCGTGGGCACCTGGCCGGTGATGATCACCATGGGGATGGAATCCATGTAGGCAGTGGCGATGCCGGTGACCGTATTGGTCGCACCCGGCCCGGAGGTGGCGATGGCCACACCCACCTTGCCGGTTGCCCGGGCATAGCCGTCGGCCGCGTGGGTGCCGGCCTGCTCGTGCCGCGGCATGATGTGGCGGATCTCTTTGCAACCGAAGAGCTCGTCGTAGACATTGAGAACCGTGCCGCCGGGATAGCCGAAGACCGTGTCCACCCCCTCCTTCATGAGGCACTCCAGCAGGATACGCGCGCCGTTCATTTTCATACCATCACTCCATCCGCAAGCAGTAAACACTACGTCACATGAGCCACAGAGGGCACAGAGCTCTCAGAGAAAAAACCATTCACTTGTCAGAGCCATCGATGAGATTCAGCAAAAAGACACTCGGAAAAAACAGGTTTGATCTCTCTGTTCTCTGCGACCCCTGTGGCATGTTCCGGTTTTTGGCAAATAACCGTAATTAGTCCTACTCCGCCGTGGTCACCGCGCCGGTGTGGGCCGAGGTAACCACCTTGGCGTAGCGGGCCAGCCATCCCTTGGCGATCTTGGGGGGAGGCGCCACCCAGGCGCTCCGGCGCGCCTCAAGGGTTGCCTCGTCCACCAGGAGTTCCAGCCGGCGGGCCGGGATGTCCAGGGAGATGGGATCGCCGTCCTGGATCAGGGCGATGGGGCCGCCCTGGGCAGCCTCGGGGGAGATGTGGCCGATGCAGGGGCCACGGGTGCCGCCGGAGAAGCGGCCGTCGGTGATCAGGGCAACCGAGTCCCCCAGTCCGAGCCCCATGAGGGCGGCGGTGGGGGCCAGCATCTCGCGCATGCCGGGGCCACCCTTGGGCCCCTCGTAGCGGATCACCACCACGTCGCCGCTGACGACCCTTCCCTCCATCAGGGCGGCCATGGCCAGTTCCTCGGAGTCGAAGCAGCGCGCCGTCCCCTGAAATTTCATCATCTTGTCCGACACGCCGGACTGCTTGACCACCGCCCCCTTGGGCGCGATGTTGCCGAACAGGACCGCGATGCCCCCTTCCTTCTTGACCGGGTTTGTAAGCGGACGGATCACCGTCTCGTCGATGTTCTCCACGCTGGCTGCCAGCTGCCTGCTGGTCAGGCCGAACAGGGTCGGGGTGTCCTTGATCATGTCGCCCAGCTGCTTCATGACGCCGGCCACGCCGCCGGCCACGTCCAGGTCTTCCATGAAGTGCTCGCCGGCCGGGTTCATGGATGCCAGCTGGGGGGTCTCCTTGGCCAGGATATCGAAGGTCTCCAGCGGCAGCTCCACACCGGCCTCGTTGGCGATGGCCAGCAGGTGCAGCACGGTGTTGGAGGAGCCGCCCAGGGCCAGGTCGACCCGGATGGCGTTCTCGAAGGCTTCGCGGGTCAGGATGCTGCGCGGGGTGACGTTGTTCTGCACCAGCTCCACGATCTTCTCCCCCGAGGCAAAGGCGATGCGCCGTTTCAGCGCCGAAACCGCCAAAGCCGTACCGCAGCGCGGCAGGCTCATGCCCATGGTCTCGGTCAGGATGGCCATGGTATTGGCGGTGAACAACCCCTGGCAGGAGCCGATGCCGGGACAGGCGTTCTCCTCGCAGACCATCAGCTCGCGATCGCTGATCACCCCGGCCTTGTAGCGTGCCATGGCCTCGAAGGTATCGGTGACAAAGGAGAATTTGCGGCCGTCCTGGCCGCGGCCGCTCATCATGGGACCGGCGGTGACCACGATGCAGGGGATGTCCAGCCTGGCGGCAGCCATGAGCATGCCGGGGGTGATCTTGTCGCAGTTGGTCAGCAGCACCAGCCCGTCCAGGCGGTGCGCCTCGGCCACCGACTCCACCATGTCGGCGATAAGTTCGCGGGTCGGCAGGGAGTAGTGCATCCCCTTGTGCCCCATGGCGATGCCGTCGCACACGCCGGGCAGGCCGAAGAAGAAGGCATGGCCGCCGCCGGTGTGGACCCCCTTCTCGATGAAGCGCTCCAGGTCCCGCATGCCCACGTGCCCGGGAATCAGGTCGGTAAAGCTGGTGGCCACGCCGATGAACGGCTTGTCCATCTGACTCTGCGGGACACCGCTCCCCTTCAGCAGGGCACGGTGCGGAGTGCGTTCAAACCCTTGTGTAATCGTATCGCTTCTCATGGTTCAGCCCCTTCTTGGTTATGAATAGTGTGTGCGCGGATTGCCGCAAAGCCGCTGGATACACGGCGAGCAAGTGTCAGAAGATACTATATGAGTCAAAAGGGTGTCAACCGCGAAAGAGCCGCCAGCAGCGGCACTCCGCGGCGTCGGGAGCCTCACCCGGCCGGCCGGCGCCCAATTTTATCATGGCAGGCAAGAAGATTAGCCCCGTATCACCCAAATGTGCTACCATGCCATCGCATCCCTTCCCCGCCATCGTTCGGCTGGAGGATAAACAACATGAATAAGGCTCGTGCGGACGTCAAACATCAGCTTTCCCCCTGTAGACGGAACATCACCGTACACAATGGGATCTTTAGCTGCACCGGGGGACCGGTGTCCTGCGCAATGGCCCGCACCAGAGCTGGCAAGGAGAACTAAGTAATGGCACTGACGGTAAGCGATCTGATCGTGGAGTATCTGGAGCAGTTTGGCGTGGAGTACGTATTCGGCGTCCCGGGCAGCCCGCTGGGGCCGCTGTTCGATGCCCTGGTACGCAGCACCAAGCGGGGCGGCCCCCGCTTGGTGCTGGCCCGCCACGAGGCGGGAGCGGCGTTCATGGCCGACGGCTATGCCCGGGAAAGCGGAAGGATCGGCGTCTGCTGCTCCACCACCGGGCCGGGCGCCACCAACCTGATCACCGGCGTGGCCGGCGCTTATGCCGAGCAGGTGCCCATGCTGGTACTCTCCTCCCAGACCAGGGTGACCGATTTCAGCTTCGGCTGCTTCCAGGACTCTTCCCGGGACGGCGTGGACATCATGAGCATGTTCGCCTGCTGCACCCGTTACAACTCCCTGGTTTCCCACCCCAACCAGTTGGAGAAGAAGCTGGCCTCGGCCCTGACCACGGCGTTGGGCAGCCCCCGGGGACCGGCCCACCTGAGCATCCCCATCGACATCTTCGGCGCCGATGCAGCAGGCCCCGCCTCGTTTAACGGCCTGCACTCCCTGGTCAGCACCAGGGAAGGTACCGTCGACACTGCTGCACTGGAGCGCCTGCTGGAAGAGATCTCCGCCGTACGGGGCAATTCAAGACGCATCGTTCTGCTGGCAGGGGCCAACGCCATCGGCGCAGGCGACCTGATCACCCGCTTCGCCGAACTGACCGGGGCCAAGATCATCACCACCCCGCGGGGAAAACCGGCCATCAATCCCTACCATCCCCTGGCGCGCGGCGTGTTCGGTGTTTCCGGGCACAACTCGGCCCGCCAGGCACTGGCGGAGGATAATGTTCAGCTGATCCTGGCCGTGGGGAGCAACCTGGGGGAATGGGAGACCAGCAAATGGGACCCAATCCTGATGAACGATTGCATGGTGCACATCGATAGCGACCGACAGAACTTCACCCGCTCCCCCATGGCCAGACTGCACCTCTTCGGGGGAATTCATGCCATCTTCGAACAGTTGAACCGCCGACTGGAGCACCATGACGACTCTGCCGTCGCCTGCTCCAAGGGCACCGCTGAAACCGCTCCCGTAACAAGCGCCTATGTGCCGGCGGGAATCAGCGTGCGCAACACCGACTGCTGCGCTCCTCCTGCCAGCGGCCAGCTGCTCAAGGCGCCCCAGGTATACGTGGAGCTGATCCAGCGCCTGCCGCGGGAGAGCCGTTTCTTCATCGACAACAGCAACAGCGTGCCCTGGTCCATCCACTACTTCTTTCACCAGCGGCCGGAAGCGCTGCACTACTCCATCGAATTCGCCACCATGGCCTGGGCCGTGGGCGCCGCTGTGGGCGGCGCATTTGCCAATCAAAAGGCGCCGTCGGTCTGCATTGCCGGCGACGGCTGCTATCTGATGAGCGGGCAGGAGATCACCGTGGCGGTGGAGCGGCGCCTGCCGGTGATCTTCGCGGTGCTCAACGACCAGGCCTACGGCCTGATCAGGCACGGCCACCGGGTGCACGGCAGGGAGGCGGTGGACTTCAGCATCCCTCAGGTGGATTTCGCCATGATGGCCCGTTCCACCGGCGCCCAGGCCTACACCATCCGTTCGATTGAGGATTTTGAAACCATCGACTGGCAGGCCCTTGCCAGGCACCAGGGGCCGACGCTGCTGGACATTATCATCGACCCGGAGGAGCCGCCGCCACTGGCCATGGCGTAGCTATCTATTTCCAGATGAGGACAAAAAAACAGCCCTTGATGAGGATTTTCACCGTTCATCAAGGGCTGTCCCGAAAACCCACACCACAAATATTTCAAGCTCAAATCATCAATACCTGATCCCACAGACACCACCTGAAAACGGGACGCCTTCAGCTTTTCCCCAGTAAAGACAGGAAGGCAAACCTAACCCTGTCGGTTTACTTGTCGACATTTTTTACACTCGGTAGTTTTTGGCAAGAACGCACTTCACCAACAAAGATAACCACCTGTTTTTATACATCAATACCACATTGGCATCCTTTATGCAAAAGTAAGAAAAAAATTTAAGGAGTGTAAAATGAAAAAACTACTCATGTGTCTCGTAATTGGTGTCATGTTATCAGCCAATGCAGTTGGTGCGGTAATTTATGATAACTCTATTGCTATTCCAGACGCCAATGTATTGACAAACTACAATGGCAGCGGTCTGGATTGGGTGTATGCGGGGCCGATAGCCACGAACGAGTGGGGCGTTGGCAATATTTATGCTCCGTCTTATCGTGCAGCTGAGGGCTGGAGATTTGCAACTGCGACTGAATGGGAAACCAAGCCTCTCTGGACTGACTTCATTCAGCCCGGATACAGTACAGCAGACGTCCCTGCTAGTGATTCTTATACTGATCACGCAAAATACAAATTTGCCTCCGAATATTGGGGGAATTTCTATCATGTTGACCTAAATGATGCGGCAGCTGGAAGGGTTACAAACGGCTTGGACATAGGCAGTTTGAATGGCGTCTATGAGACATGGTATGTTCGCGATAGCGATGGCGCCGCTCCAGTACCAGAACCAGGCACAATGATACTGCTAGGTTTCGGCATGGCTGGCCTTGCTATCTACGGAAAGCGTCGTCACAACAACAAAGCATAAATAGCAATCACGCATAGATTCACAAGAAGGGACGTTTACTTGGTAAAAGGTGGCGTCCCTTTTGTTTGTCCATTGACTGCCTGAGGTAGGACAGACTGCGGGTTACGACACCGAAGATTTGAAGTTAAGGAAGGGCTACTCCCGCATGATGTAAAGATTTCCGACAAACATATCAGCCTGGCTGACAGAAGAGGGAAAGCGCGGGGGCACCCCTGACACGAGACAAAGCTGCTCCCACAAAATGAATACCGCCCGCCACCGCAAACACGTAAACAGCCGCTCGAATCAACTCTTACGCTGATTCGAGCGGCTGTTTACGTTTACTTGGGATTTGTGGCCTTTTCCGGAGAGACAGTCTACTGCTCAGACGCTTCGGGCGTTACACCAAACGAATCCCGTTCGTTCTCCCGCAGCCTGGCCAACCGATGGAAAAGATCGATCACCTCGATCTCATGGTCAAATTCTCTCATCCCGCCCCTCTCGAAGAAGCGGGGGGCGTTTTCGATCAATTCCCCCTTCCAGCGGTCAACCAGAGAAACCGTAACTCCGTATTCCCGTGCCAGCTCCGCGCTCCCCTTTTTCCCCGAAAGCGCTGCCAGGGCTACCCTGGCCTTGAATTCAGCCGTGTGGCATTCATGGCGCTGTGACATGGTGCATCTCCTTTTAACCTGTGCTCGTTTCAGCAACCATGCACCATTTCAACGCATACCTCTGTGACGCAGAGCATAAAAACAGAGATCATTGTTTCACGGCCGGCAGCATCGACTCCGCCTTACGCTCTTCGATTCAGACAAAGCTTTCCCCGCCCCAGCGATCGATCTCCACCAGCCCCCTCTCCCCGGCATAATCCCGTGCGCTGGAGTAGCGCCACTGTTCGGCGCGCTCCACGTACCCCCGCTTGACCGGGTTGATGTGAATGTAGTCGATGATCGTTCCCATCATTCCCGCGGAAACCGGCTCCACTTCCACAGGTTCCTGCCAGAAGAGGCGTCGCCCCCCTCCATCCCGGGGAAGCCGCTTCAGGAAGCGCTCCAGGCGCTGCTGCTCCAGAAACGTCACGATCCGGCCGGAGGTCTCCTCCCTGAAACGGTCCAGACAGATATCGAGTCGCTCAGCACGGGCCAGGAAGTGCAGGTGCTCTTCCATGACCACGTAGGCGTACAGGCGCAGGCCGCACTGTTCGCGCAGCAGACGCCAGCTGTCAAAGACAATGGCCACCAGCTCGGGCTGGGAGAAGAGCGGCAGCAACTCACTCACCACGCAGGTGATGTGATGGGGCAAGCGCGGATCGGTCATGGCGTTGCGACTGGCGTTCATGGGGAATCCTCCGTCTGGTATGTTCAACGCTCGCCCAGATAGCGCCGCACCGCCCGGCGCAGGGAATCAAAGGCGATGCGCTCGTACTCAACTGCGTCGCGCTCGACCCAGACGACATCGGCCAGGTCGTCCGCCGCCTTCACGGGTGGGGGCTGGTCCCAGCGCACCAGGAAGATCTGGTCCAGGGTGTCGTAGACCATGCCGCCATAGGGGTAGCGGTTGGGGAAGGAGAACAGGTAACGCATCTCCGGGACTTCGATGCCCAACTCTTCCCGCAGTTCCCGCCGCGCCGCCTCCTCGGCGCTCTCACCGGCATCGGCGAATCCGCCGGGCAGGTCCAGCATGCCGCGCCCCGGTTCATGCTTTCTCACCCCGAAGAGCAGCTTGCCCTGGCACTCCATGATCACCGCCACCGCGGCCGCGATGTTCAGGAAGAGCACGAACCCGCAGTCGTTACAGCGGAAATTCTTGGGTGTGGGCCAGGAGAGGCGTTCGCCGCCGCAGCGGGGACAGAACCTGATCCCCTGATGTTGTGCCTCGTCCACCATGCTCCCGCCTTTCCGGGCACGCCAGCGCCCTGTGCCGATCTAACAGGGCAAAACTAGCCCTGCGCCGGGTGGAAGTCAAGCGCCCTCCGCCGCTTCCCCCACGTAACATGCAGCGAAAAAGAAGGACAGCCGGGTTGACTCTCACCTAAGGAATTGATACGGTTCGGGCTTTTTGAGACCAAGGAGGTTTAATGAAAGCACCGACAAAGGCTCTGGCACTGCTGGCGCTGCTCGCTTCACTGACCATTTCCCCTGCCCTGGCTGCGCAGACAAGCTGCCCCGAACACTTCGCGGATGGCGAGGCCCCGGACCTGATCAACCAGAAACTCGACACAAAGACCCGTGAAGTATGCTATTCCGGTTATGCCATCAAACATTCCGGCATAACCAGGACGCCGCTGTACGCAGCCGAGCACCTGACCCGCCAACGGCTCACCCGGGGCAAGGGGCTGAAACGCCACAACCGTTTCCATGCCGATGAAAACATACCGGAATCGGAACGGGCCGAACTGCGCCACTACGCCCGCTCCGGGTACGACCGCGGCCACGTGGCCCCCTCGGCGGATATGTTCGACATGCAGTCCCAGTATGAGTGCTTTTCACTGGCCAACATGATGCCCCAGATTCCGGAGAACAACCGCGGCCCCTGGGAGGGAATCGAATCCAGCGTGAGGAAGATGGCACGCGAACGGGGCGACCTGTACGTGGTCACCGGCCCGATCTTCCGGGGAGAGCGGGTGCAGCGCATCGGCGGCGCGGTGCTGGTGCCCAGCAGCATGTTCAAGGCGGTCTACGACCCCACGAGGCAGGAGGCGGGCGCATACCTGATCGACAACAGCGCTGGCAGCCAGCCGCGCACCGTTTCCATAGCCGAGCTGGAGAAGGTGACCGGCATCAGCATCTTTCCCGCCCTGAAGCGCAGGGTCAAGACCAGCCCCATGAACCTGGCCGAGGCCGAGTCGTACCGGGAGCGGAAACAGAGGAGAGGAATATGACCAGGACACACACGATCAAACCGTTCGATAATGAGAGCGATTGCCTCCAGATGGGAGATATGACCATCGAAAACCGGCTGGACAGGATTTCCCTCTTCGGCAGCCTGGACATCACCCGCGACCGGGAGGGGCTTGCCCTGGCCCGCCACCTGAAACGGGTTCTGGATCTTACCCTGGCGGAACTGGAGGGGGCGGAGCTTCCCGCTCGCATCACCCGGGAAGCTGGCGACAGCGTGGAGAATCCCTTTGCATAGCCGGGATGAGATAACAGGGGAAGAGCCGCTGGAGATCCCCCTGGAGCGCATCCCCCCGGAGACGCTGGCCAGGATGCTGGAGGAGTTCGTTACGCGGGATTGGTGTGAACCGGCCAACGGGGAATACACCCTGGAGCAAAAGGTCGAACAGGTGCTGCGGCAGTTGCGGGACAGGCGAGCCATGATCGTCTTCGACCAGGCCTCCGAAACCTGGAACATCATCCCCCGTCAGCCCTGACCCAGCCCCCTCCCTTGCCATCCCCGGCCGGCTCTGCTATTGTTTCGCCTTTCAGATCCGACGCAAACAAACAAAACATTCCAGCCATGAACAGTATTCCACTACACATCACTCGACAGCGGCTCTTCGCCACATTCATGGAGCTGTGCGCCATCGACTCCGAGCCGGGCAGGGAACGGCAGATGGCCGACTTTCTGCGGGAATGCCTGACCGGGCTGGGCTGTTCCGTCAGCGAGGACCGGGCCGGGCAGCCGACCAACGGAAACACCGGCAACCTCCATGCCCGCTTGGAGGGAACCGGGCCGGGCGAGGCGCTCTTCCTCTCCTGCCACCTGGACCGGGTAGCGCCGGGAACGGGGATCAGGCCGCGCATCCAGGGGGAGTATCTGGTCAGCGACGGCACCACGGTACTGGGCGCGGACGACGGCGCCGGCCTGGCCGCCATCCTGGAGGCGCTGACAACCATCAGGGAACACAAGATCCCCCACCCCACACTGGAGATCGTCCTGACGGTGGCCGAAGAACTGGCCCTGGCCGGTGTCCGCCATTTCGACATCTCCCGGCTCGAGGCGCGGTCCGGCTTTGTGCTGGACGCGGCCGGCAGGGTCGGCCAGATCGTCGTCCAGGCGCCGGAGAAGGTCAACTTCAGGGCGGTTTTCCACGGCAGAAGCGCCCATGCCGGCTTTAGCCCGGAGCAGGGGGTCTCGGCAATCCAGATGGCGGCTCTTGCCATCAGCCGCATGCGGCTCTTGCGCATCGATCCGGAAACCACCGTCAACCTGGGCAGCATATCCGCTCAGGGAGCATCCAACATCGTTCCTGAATTCTGCGAGCTCAATGGGGAGATCCGCTCCCTGGACCCGGCCAAGGTGCGCGCCCAGCTGGAGGCCATTGACCGGGCCATGGAATCGGCTGCCGCCCAGCTGGGCGGCAGCACGGAGCTGAGGGTGACGGAGCGCTACCCGGCGTACCAGCTGGCGGAAGATGCACAAGCGCCCCTTCGCGCCGCCCGGGCCGCCCGACGGATCGGCGTGCCGCTCTTGTTCACCTCAACCGGCGGCGGATCCGATGCCAATATCTTCAACAGCAGGGGCAGAGAGACCGTCGTGCTGAGCTGCGGCTATGAGCACGCCCACACCACCGCGGAGCGCATCTCCCTGGAGCAGCTCTCCCTGCTGGCGGAGTGGGTGCTGGCCCTGATCGCGGACGACGAATGATCGTTGCGTCCCCCCTTCCGCTTGATCAGCCTTCGCAAAACGAGGTTCGCCCCCCCACTCACGACGGCGTTAATAACAGTGCCGTTCCACTCTCTTCCCGGAAAGCATTGACCATGAAAATCCTGCACACATCGGACTGGCACATCGGCCGCGCCCTGTACGGCCGCAAACGCTACGAGGAATTCGAGCTCTTCCTGGACTGGCTGGCAACCTGCATCCAGAGCGAGGGGATCGAGGCGCTGCTGGTGGCGGGAGACGTGTTCGACAACGGCACCCCCAGCAACCGGGCCCTGGAGCTGTACTACCGCTTCCTCTGCCGCGCGGCCGGCGCTGGCTGCCGCCAGGTGGTGGTCACGGCCGGCAACCACGACTCCCCCTCGCTCTTGAATGCTCCCCGCGAACTGTTGCGCCACCTGGACGTGCACGTGGTCGGCTGCATGACCGAGACGGTCGAGGACGAGCTGGTTGTGGTGAAACGGGAGGACGGACAGCCCGGCCTGATCGTCTGCGCCGTCCCCTACCTGCGCGACCGGGACATCCGCCGGGCCGAGGCGGGCGAGACCTTCGAGGACAAGGGGCGCAAGCTGGTGGAGGGCATCGCCGACCACTATTGCCGGGTGGCCGACGCTGCCGCTGCCCTGAACAACCGGCTGGGGGGCAACATCCCCATCGTCGCCATGGGGCACCTCTTCACCAGCGGCGGCACAACCCTGGAGGGGGACGGCGTGCGCGAACTGTATGTGGGGAACCTGGGTCAGGTGACCAGCGATCTTTTACCCGACAGTTTCCGCTACCTGGCCCTGGGCCACCTGCATGTGGCCCAGCGGGTGAACGGTTCGAGCACTCGGCGCTACTGCGGCTCCCCCCTGCCCATGAGCTTCGGCGAGGCGAATCAGCGCAAGCTGGTCCTGGCTGTCGAACTGGACGCAGCAGGGCTCAGGGTGGAGGAGATCCCAGTCCCCTGTTTTCAGCAGCTGGCCACGCTGCGCGGGGACTGGGAGCAGATACGCCGGCGGATTCAGGAGCTGAAACGGGAATCCGCCGCCATCTGGCTGGAGGTCGTCTACGAGGGGGGCGAGATCGTGGGCGACCTGCAGGAGCGGCTGCGGGAGCTTGTGGAGGGGACATCCCTGGAGATCCTGCGCACCAGGAACATGCGCCTGGTGGATCAGGCCCTGAGCGCCATGGCAACCGAGGAGACCCTGGACGACCTGAGCGTGGACGACGTGTTCGCCCGCTGCCTGGACGCCCATGGGGTGCCCGACGAGCAGCGCCCCGACCTGGCCGCACTCTTCGCCGAGACCATGGCCGCGCTGCACGAGGACGACAGCAGGGGCGCCCCATGAAAATCCTGCGCCTCAGCTTCCGCAACCTGAACTCCCTGGCCGGTGACTGGGATCTGGACCTGACCCATCCGGCCTACGTCTCCAGCGGCATCTTCGCCATCACCGGCCCCACCGGCGCCGGCAAGACGACCATCCTGGACGCCATCTGCCTGGCCCTCTACGGCCAGACCCCCCGCCTGGGCAGGATCACTCAGGGCGAAAACGAGATCATGTCCCGCCAGAGCGGCGACTGCTCCGCCGAGGTGGAATTCGAAACCGGCCATGGCCGCTTCCGCTGCCACTGGAGCCAGCACCGCTCACGCAGGCGGCCGGACGGTCAGCTGCAGCAGCCGCGCCACGAGATTTGTGAGGCGGAGAGCGGCAAGATCCTGGAATCCAAGCTAAAGGGGGTTGCAACGCGAGTCGAGGAGGTCACCGGCATGGATTTCGACCGCTTCACCCGCTCCATGCTGCTGGCCCAGGGAGGATTCGCCGCATTCCTGCAGGCCCGCCCGGACGAGCGCGCCCCGATCCTGGAGCAGATCACCGGCACCGCCATCTACAGCCGCATCTCCATCAAGGTGCATGAGCGCACAACAGAAGAGCGCAACCGCCTGACCGAGATGCGCGCCGAACTGGAGGGTATCCGGCTGCTGTCGCCCGAGGAGGAGCAGGAACTGCTGCTGGCCAAAACCGAGCGCAAGCAGAGGGAGAGTACCCTGGACGCCGAGGCCGGGGCGATCCGCGAGACTCTGGCCTGGCAGGAGCGGATAGCGCTCCTCCAGCAGGAACTCCTGCAACTGGACCACGAGCAACAGGCCTTCCAAGAACGCAGGGAGGCAGCCGCGCCGCAGCTGGAGAAACTGACCCTGGCCGGCCGCGCCCTGAAGCTGGGCGGCGACCATGCCCATCTCCTGCTGCTGCGAAGCCAGCAGCAGGAGGAGCAGACAGAGCTGCGGACGGCGATGGAGCGGCTCCCCCGGCTCCAATCCCAATGGCAGGAAGCCTTCGAGGGGCTGGAACGGGCCGACGCCGGGTGCGCTCTGGCACGGCAGACCCAGGAACGAGAGGCGGAGCTGATCCGGCTGACCCGTGAGCTGGACCTCAGGATCGGCGGACTCCAGGCCCAACTGCGGGACCTGACCGCGGAAACGGAAGCCACACGCCGCCAGACCAGCGGTTACCGCCTGGCCATGGAAGGGTGCAACCGTCGCATGACCGAGAGCGGGGAAGAGCTGCGGCACGTGGCGGCCTTCCTGGAAGAGCAGCACGCCGATGCCGGCCTGGTGGAGGCATTAACCGGCATCGAACAGCAGCTCAAGGGCCTGGGGACGACCGTGCGGCAGCATGACGAAATCAGGGCAGCACGGGAACGGCAGGCAGGAGTGTTGGAGGACGCCACGAGCTCCTTCGCCCGGGCGGAGGAACAGTGGCACAAGGCCCATACTGCCGCCACGGAAGCCGAAGAGCGTCTCGCAACGATCCGCGGGCAGCGCCAGGCCCTGCTGAAGGGGCGCGAGCTTAGTGCCTGGCGCGATGAGGCACAGTCCCTGGCCGGTCGCCTCTCTAGCCTGGAAACCATCGGGCAGCTGCTGGGACGGATCGAAGAGAACGGGCACAGGCTGACGGAGATCAGGGGCCGACAGCACGAGCTGGAACAGCGGCAACAGGCGCTGACCCGCCGGGAGCATTCACTGGCTGGGGAGTGCCAGTTACGCGAGCGGATCGTCCGCGAGCTGCAGGACAAGCTGCTCCTGCTGAACCGGGTGCGCAGCCTGGAAGAGGACCGCACGCAGCTCGTGGATGGCGTAGCCTGCCCCCTCTGCGGCGCAACCCGACACCCCTACGCCGCCGGCACTGTTCCCCAGCCTGACCAGGCGCGGCAGGAACTGGAGACGGCGCTTGAGGAGAGCGGAAAAGCCGGGGAGCTGCTCTCCCGTGTCAGACAGGAGCAGGTCGCCGTCCAGAAGGACCTGCAGCGGGCCGGCCAGGAGCGGGGCGAGCTGGAAGCGCGCCTGCTGGATGACCGGACAATCCGCGACAATGCCTCCCGCGAACTGGGGATCGGCCCGGAAGCGGATCAGGCCGCCGATGGCCAGGCATGGGCGCTGCTCATCGACCGGGAGACCCGGGCCTGCCGCGAACGGCTGGCCGAACGGCTGGCCGTCATCAGGGAGGGGGAGCACCAGGAGGGTGAAGAGCGCGGCGCAGGGGAACTCGTTGAAAGGCTCAAGGGGGAACTGGCCGAACGCGACCAGGCCCGCCTGTCCGCACGGCTGGGGCGGGAATCGGCGCAGACGGAGCGGATGCGTCTGGAGCAGCAGGTTGCCGCCCTGGGCGACGAGCGTGACCAGGCCCTGGAGGAGATGGGGAGAGTGCTGGCGCCCTTCGGTATCCCGGAGATCGCCCCGACCGGGGGAGACGAGCTCCTGGCCGCTCTGACCGGCCGCCGCGACGCCTATGTCCGCCACCTGCGGGCCAGGGATCTCCTGGAAAGGGGACGGGCCGAGTGCGCCGCCGAGGGGGAGAAGCAGCGGGCGCTTTTGGCTGAGGCGGAACGGGCGCTTGGCGACAGGGAACAGCAGCTGCGGGAGATCACTGCCCACAGGGGTGCGCTGGTGGAGCAGCGGCTGGAGCGCTATGGCGAGCGCGACCCGGACAGGGAGGAGAAACGGCTGGCCGATGCCCTGCGTCAGGCCGACAAGCAACGCGAGCAGGCGCTGCGGGAACAGAGCCGCCTCCAGGACGAACTCGGCGGCCTGAAGCAACAGATGGAGATGATGACGATCTCCCGCGACCGCCGTGGCGAAGAGCTCGCTCGGCGTGAGGCGGCCTTCCTGGCGCGGCTTCAGGAATCGGACTTTTCCGATGAGACAGCCTATCTGCACGCCTGCCTGCCCCAGGAGCGCTTCGATGAACTGACGCGCTGGGCCGAGGAGTTGGCCAGGGATGAGACCTCGATCACGACCCGCCTGCGGGACCGCCAGGAGACCCTGCGAAGGGAGACTGAACGGAACCTGACCGCCAAGCCGCTGGAGCAGATCTGTGAGGAGCATGCCGCCCTGGCCTCCCAGTTGGGTGAACTCCAGAAGGAACTGGGGGCGATCGACCAGCAGCTGCGCCAGCATGCCGAACAGCTGCAGCGTCACCAGAGCCGGCTGCAGGAGATTCGGCAGCAGGGGCACGAGTGCCAGCGCTGGGAGCTGCTGCGCAGCCTGATCGGATCCAGCGATGGCAAGAAGTTCCGCAACTTCGCCCAGGGGCTGACCTTCGAGCTGATGGTGGCCCATGCCAACCGCCAGCTGAGCAAGATGAGCGACCGCTACATACTGGTGCGCGACACAGCCGAACCGCTGGAGCTGAACGTGATCGACAACTACCAGGCCGGCGAGATCCGCTCCACCAAGAACCTGTCCGGCGGCGAGAGCTTTATCGTCAGCCTGGCCCTCTCCCTGGGGCTGTCCGGCATGGCCAGCCGCAACGTGAAGGTTGATTCGCTGTTCCTGGACGAGGGTTTCGGCACCCTGGACGAGGACGCCCTGGAGACGGCCCTGGAAACCCTGGCCGGCCTGCAGCAGGAGGGGAAACTGATCGGCATCATCTCCCATGTCCCGGCGCTGAAGGAGCGCATCGGCGCCCGCATCCAGGTTGAAACCGGCAACGGCGGGCGCAGCACATTAAGCGGGCCGGGCTGCCGACGCGTTTCCTGAGGCGCCGGCGATTCTGAGAATCTGCGGCGCCCTCGAACCGCCCTCCCGTCTTGCCACGGGGCGCTGATGCTGCTATCGTTGTGCGCCGGACCGGGCAGCGCCCGGCTTCAATCACAAAAAAACCATGGGAGATCATAGACATGCATGTGGAAACCGTTGTCGCCGAATCATGGGATCACCTCCAGCACGAACTGTTTGCCGATTCATGGAACGAGGATCTGCGGCGCTTCCGTTCACGGGTGGCCTTCCGCGGTCTTTCCGACAGCAGCTACCGCCTGGAGACGACCCTGATGCGCATGGGAGGTCCCTTTGCCGAGCTGGAGCGGCACATGCTGCGCAATTTCAAGAAGTACGCCCACCGCAACGTGGTGGAGGCGGACTCCCTCTGGCACTGGCTCTCCGTTGCCCAGCATTACGGCCTGCCCACACGGGTGATGGACTGGACCTATTCCCCCTTCGTGGCCATGCACTTCGCCACGGGCGACCTGGAGAAATTCGACCGCGACGGCGCTATCTGGTCGGTGAACTACGTCAAGGCCCACGAACGCCTCCCCCGGCGCCTGCGGGAATGGGTGGAGCAGGAGGGGGCCAACGTGCTGACCGTTGAACTGTTGTCGGACGTGGTCAACTCCCTGCACGAACTGGATACCCTGGACAGCGAGAAGGTGCTGATCTTCTTCGAGCCCCCCTCCATTGACGACCGCATCGTCAACCAGTACGCCTTCTGTTCGGTCATGTCCGACCCGCGCCTGGTGCTGGACGACTGGCTCTGCACCCACCCCGGCATCGCCCGCAAGATTGTCATTCCGGCGGCTCTGAAGTGGGAGGTGCGCGACAAGCTGGACCAGGCCAACATCAACGAGCGGGTGCTCTTCCCCGGCCTGGACGGCCTCAGCCGCTGGCTCAAGCGCCACTAC
>MTLE01001319.1_pt1 | contig 63204 bp, 57 predicted proteins | sample 1982461 | NCBI WGS metagenome assembly MTLE01 (sample SAMN05712605, study PRJNA340218) | biofilm metagenome | isolation source: sample SPL anode biofilm adapted to -200 mV | place: USA | collected 2012-02-03 | reverse complement strand
TTTCCGGGCGCACCGACAAGGCCCTTCGATGGAGTCTGCCGGATTCACCGGGTAACAGGTCGGCCGCGGCAGACTTCCGGCATCTTGGGTTTGCCGAGAACACGAGATGAAGGATAAGGCCCCCATTTCGACCCACCATCGAATTCAAAGGCGGGTTTCCCGCCCCCCGGCCCCCCCCCGTTGACCCGACCTTGATTTGCGTCAAGGTCCCCCCCCGCATTCCACCGCATGCTTGGGCGACCGGATCCCCGGAAATCGAGGTGGAGATGCTCGCCCTGTTGGAGTTGGAACTTCGGCCCCTGGCGCGGGCGACGCTGGCCACCCTGGCCCTGGCCGGACTCATCGCCCTGGGCAACGGTGGCGGGCGCTGGCTGGACCCCGCCCTCCTGGGCTACCTCATCGCGTCGCTCTTCGCGTGCTTCGGGGTGGCCTACCGGTACTTCACCTGGCTGGAGCGGCCGGCCACGGGCATGTACTGGCGCTGGACCCTGCGCACCCTCCTGACGCCCCGGGTGTTGGCCCGTCTTCCGCTGATCCTGCTGGACCAGTTGTTCCTTCAGCGCTTCATCGGGAAGCGCTCCCTCAAGCGCTGGGGCGCCCACGCCTGCCTGGCCTGGGGGTGCCTCCTGGCCTTCGCCGTCACCTTCCCGCTGGTCTTCGGGTGGGTGCGCTTCACCAGCGACGGGCTCAACGCGGACCGGTACCAGGCCTGGGTCCTGGGCCTGCCCGCGGGAACCTTCCCCCTGGGAGGGTTCGCGGCCTTCGCCGCCTTCCACATCCTGGACCTGGCCGCCGCCATGGTCATCGCCGGCTGCATCCTGGCCTTCGTGCGCCGGAGCCGCGACGAGGGGGACACCGCCACCCAGCGCTTCGACCTGGACATCCTGCCCCTGCTCCTGCTCATCGCCATCTCGGCCACCGGGCTCCTGCTCACCGCCTCCGTGACCTGGCTCCAGGGCCGCAACTTCGGGACCCTGGCCTACCTCCACGAGATGACCGTCATCCTCATGCTGCTCAGCCTGCCCTTCGGCAAGCTCTTCCACATCGTCCAGCGCCCGGCCCAGGCCGGGGTGAAACTGTACAAGGCCGAAGGGGACGCCCTGGGGCTCCGGCCCTGCAAGGCCTGCGCCACGCCCTTCATCCGCGCCAACCAGCACCGCGACCTGCGCCAGCTCTGGAAGGAACTGGGCCTGGAGGCGGGCGCGAGCCACCTGGACCTCTGCCCCCGCTGCAGGCGCCGCCTGCTCATGAGGGCCCAGAGCCTGCGCCTGGGCGGGGCCTTCGATCCCTTCGCGGACACGCCCGTGCCCGTGGAACCCCTGGAGAGCTGACCATGGCCCACCTGCCCACCGACCCCAGCCTCCTGCGCGACGCCTTCGGCCCCCACCTCAACACCGCCCCTCCCGGCGGCTGGGACGCGGACCTGCGCCCCGAGAAGACCGTGACCACCCACTGCTGCTTCTGCGGCCAGCAGTGCGGCATCAAGCTCAAGGTCGCCGGCAACAAGGTGGTGGGCTTCGACCCCTGGGAGGAGTTCCCCTTCAACAAGGGCAAGCTCTGCCCCAAGGGCGTCAAGCGCTACCTGCAGGGGAGCCACCCCGACCGGCTCCTGCACGCCATGAAGCGCACGGCTTCCGGCTTCGAGCCCATGGGCTGGGACGAGGCCATGGAGCGCACCGTGGCCGAGATCACCCGCATCCAGGACACCTATGGCAAGGACGCCTTCGCCATGCTCAGCGGGGTGAGCCTCACCAACGAGAAGAGCTACCTGGCCGGGAAGTTCGCGCGCCTGGGCCTGGGCACCCGGAACCTGGACTACAACGGCCGCCTTTGCATGGTGAGCGCCGGGGCCGGCAACAAGAAGGCCTTCGGCGTGGACCGCGCGGCCAATTCGTGGGAGGACATCCCGCTGGCCGACGTGATCTGGGTCTCGGGCGCCAACGTGGCCGAGTGCGCCCCCATCACCACCGACTACATCTGGCGGGCCCGGGACCGCGGGGCCAAGCTCATCGTGGTGGACCCCCGCATCACCCCCCTGGCCCGCACCGCCGACCTGGCCCTGCCCCTCAAGCCGGGGTCCGATTCCGCCCTCACCAACGGCATCCTCCACCTCCTGGACAAATGGGACCTGGTGGACCGCGACTTCGTGCGGGACCACACCAGCGGGTTCGACCAGGCCCTGGAAGCCGCCCGGGAATGCACCCCTGAGTGGACCAGCGCCATGACGGGACTCCCCGTGGCCGCCATCGAGAAGGCCGCGCGCATGTGGGGCGAGGCCCGCACGAGCTTCCTGCTCCACGCCCGGGGCATCGAGCACCAGACCAAGGGCGTGGAAAACGTCAACTCCTGCATCAACATCGTCCTGGCCACGGGCCGCATCGGCCGCCCCGGGTGCGGCTACGCCACCATCACGGGCCAGGGCAACGGCCAGGGCGGGCGCGAGCACGGCCACAAGTGCGACCAGCTCCCGGGCAACCGGGACATCGAGAACCCCCAGCACCGGGCCCACATCTGCTCGGTGTGGGGCTGCACGGACGAGGAGCTCCCGGGCAAGGGCCTCAGCGCCCAGGAGATCATGAACGAGATCCACGCCGGCGCCATCAAGGGCCTCCTGTGCCTGTGCTTCAACCCCGTGGTGAGCCTGCCGGACTCCACCTTCACCCGCGAGGCCCTGGAGAAGCTGGAGTTCTTCGTCTCGCTGGACTTCTTCCTGTCCGAAACCGCGCAGCACGCCGACATCGTCTTCCCCTCGGCCCTGCACGAGGAGGACGAAGGCACCACCACCAGCGCCGAAGGCCGGGTCATCCGCATCCGCAAGGCCGTGGAGCCCCCGGGGGAGGCCCGCACGGACTGGGAGATCATGGTGGAGCTGGCGCGCCGCCTGGGCCAGGGAAGGTTCTTCGACCACTTCACCTCCCCCGAGGCGATCTTCCAGGAGCTGCGCCGGGCCTCCGCGGGCGGCACCGCCGACTACGCCGGCATCACCTACGCCCGGATCGAGCAGGAGATGGGCATCTTCTGGCCCTGCCCCACCGAGGACCACCCCGGCACGCCGCGGCTCTTCGAGGGCGGGCGGTTCTTCCACCCCGACGGCCGGGCCCGGTTCATCCCCACGCCCTGGCGGCCCCCCATGGAGGTGGTGGATGCCGACTACCCGGTGTGGCTCACCACGGGCCGGGTGGTCTTCCACTACCTTTCGGGCACCCAGACCCGGCGCATCGGGTTCCTGGTGGAGCAGTGCCCCCACCCCTACGTGGAGATCCACCCGCGGCTGGCCGCGACCCTGGGCATCGGGGAGGGCAGCGCCGTCTCCGTCGCCACCCGCCGGGGCGAGCTGGTGCTGCCGGCCAAGCTCGTCACCACCATCCGCCCCGACACCGTCTTCATCCCCTACCATTGGCCCGGGAGCCTGGGGGCCAACCGCCTCACGGCCCGCCACCTCGACCCCGTGAGCCGCATTCCCGAGTTCAAGGTGAGCGCCTGCCGCGTCACGCGCACCACCCCCGACCGTTTCCCGCCCGAGCTCCTGGAGCTCATGGCCCTCGTGAAGGGGGCGTGATGGTCAGCGAGGAATTCGGCTTCTTCATCGACCCCCAGCGCTGCATCGGCTGCCGGTCCTGCGTGGCGGCCTGCGCGGAGTGCGGCACCCACCGCGGGCATTCCATGATCCACCTGGACGAGATGGACCGCATGGCCTCCACCCAGACGGGGCCCACCGTGTGCATGCACTGCGAGGATCCCATCTGCGCCATGTCCTGCCCCGCCGACGCCATCAAGCGCACCGAGGACGGGGTGGTGCACGCCAGCCAGAAGCCCCGGTGCGTGGCGTGCCAGAACTGCGAGATGAGCTGCCCCTTCGGCGTGCCCATCGTGCTGCCCGGGCTGGAGCAGATGCTCAAGTGCGACCTCTGCTACGACCGGTCCTCCGTGGGCCTCAAGCCCATGTGCGCCACCGTGTGCCCCAGCCAGGCCCTGCTCTTCGTCCCCCGCCACGAGGTGGCGGCCATGCGCGGCTCCAAGCCCCTGCGGGACTTCCAGATCGGCGCCCTCCGGATCCGCACCCGCAACGCGATCATGGTGCCCGACCCCGAAATCCCCCTGAACCTGGACGCGTCGATCCTCATGGAAGGAGGCCTCTGATGCCCGGCTGGAAGTCCCTTTTCCCCGTGGACCTGGCCGAGGAGGGGCGGCTCTCCAGGCGGGAGTTCGCGCGGTTCCTGGCCCTGGTGAGCGCCGGATTCACCGGCGGCATCGGCTACCTGGGCCTGCGCAGGAAGCCCCTGGACGGCGCCCCCGCCGCGCCGGCCGACGCCCCCCGGGAGCTGCGCCTCTGCCGCGCCGAGGACGTGGCCCCGGGCAACAGCCACCTGTTCACGTACCGCGACGCGCAGGACCGCTGCATCCTCGTGCGCACCGCCGGGGACCAGTGGCGCGCCTACCGCCAGACCTGCACCCACCTGGGCTGCGCCGTGCGCTGGGACGGAAAGGGCCTGGAGTGCCCCTGCCACAACGGCCGCTTCGAGGTGGAGCAGGGCTTCCCCACCGCGGGCCCACCGACCCGGCCGCTGTCGCGGCTGCGGGTGGAACTGCGCGACGGCGACGTCTGGATCGTGGGGGACCTGCCAAAACCCGGAGAAGGGGGGCTGGCATGAAGCGGTCCGTGTTCACGGGCGCCGCGCTGGCCGTGGTGCTGCTGATCGTGCTGATCCAGGCCTACCTTTTCGAGACCGTGCTGGGCGCGGTCCTGGATGGGGAGCGGGGGATGCTGGGCGGAGCCTTCGCCGTATCCCTCGTCCTGACCGCCGTGGCCCTGGTCCTGGCCTTCAAGGCCAAGGACCTGGACAACCCGGAATGACCCTCACCCTGGAGCCCGCATGACCCCGATCACCTCGTGGAACCCCGAGGACCCCGCCGCCTGGGAGTCCGGCCAGAAGGCCGTCGCCTGGCGCAACCTCGCCGTCTCCGTCCCGGCCCTCCTGGTGGCCTTCTCCGTGTGGATGTTCTGGTCCATCCTGGCGGTGCGCATGCGGGACGCCGGCTTCCCCTTCACCCCGGCCCAGCTCTTCACCCTCATCAGCATCGCCGGGCTCGCGGGGGCCACCCTGCGCATCCCCAGCGCGTTCCTGGTGCCGCTGGCCGGCGGCAGGAACACCGTCGCCGTCACCACCGCCCTGCTGATCGTCCCGGCCCTGGGGGCCGGGCTGGCCCTGCGGGACACCCAGACGCCCTTTTCCACCTTCGCCGTCCTGGCGACGCTCTCGGGCATCGGCGGAGGCAACTTCGCCTCCAGCATGGCCAACGTCCCCGCCTTCTTCCCCAAGCGCCTCGCGGGCACGGCCCTGGGCCTCAACGGCGGCCTGGGGAACCTGGGCGTGAGCGTCATGCAGGTGGTGATCCCCGCCGTCATCGGCGTGGGGCTCTTCGGGTCCCTGGGCGGCAAGGCGCCCCTCTACCTGGCCAACGGGGCCCTGGTGTGGGTGCCCCTTCTCGTTCTCCTCTCCGTGCTGGCCTGGGTGTTCATGGACAACCTGCCCGGCCAGGACGCCGAGCCTCTGGGGCCCGCGGTGCTGAGGATCCTCGGCCTGCACGCCCTGGGGCTGGCGGTGTCGGCGGCCGGCGTGGCGCTGCTGGTGACCTTCCGGCTGGGCCTGGCGGCGCAGATGGGGGTGCTGCTGGGCACCATCCTGGCCTCCCTGGGCCTGCTCAAGCTCATCCCCGGCCGCGTGAGCGAGCGGCTCGCCGCGCAGTTCGCGCTGTTCGGCAAACCCGACACCTGGGGCCTCACGGTGCTCTACCTGGGCACCTTCGGCAGCTTCATCGGCTTCAGCGGGGCCCTGCCCCTGCTCATCAACGTGGTCTTCGGGCGCCTTCCCGACGGCATGGTGAACCCCCACGCGCCCCGGGCCATGGCCTACGCCTGGCTGGGGCCCCTGGTGGGCAGCCTCTTCCGGCCCGTGGGGGGCTGGCTCGCGGACCGGTGGAAGGGCAGCCACGTGGCCCAGCTCAGCTTCGTGCTCATGGGCATCGGCGCCCTGGGCGTGGCGCACTTCGTGGTGCGGGCGCAGGGCGCGCCGGCCCCCCAGGTGTTCTTCCCGCCCTTCCTGGGCCTGTTCCTGCTGCTCTTCGTGGCCACGGGCCTGGGCAACGGGGCGGTGTTCCAGATGGCGCCCCAGGTCACGGCCCCGGGCATGGCCGCGCCCACGGTGGGCTGGATCTCGGCCGTGGCGGCCTACGGCAGCTTCCTGGTTCCTGCCATTTTCAAGATCCAGGTGGACGCGGGTTCGCCCCAGCGCGCCCTGTACCTGTTCACCGCCTTCTACGCGGCCTGCGTCATTCTCAACGCCTGGAGATACGCAAGGAGGTAGGAAATGGGCATAATGGCAGGCACCCCCGGGACGTAGGCCGTCCGGGGCCCAGAGATGCCCGGAGCCCTGCCATGACAACCCTCAACAAGCGCCTGGTGGAGGCCCCCTACCCCGTCGTGGGCCTCACGGGGGGCATCGCCGCCGGCAAGACCTACGCATCCAGGCGCCTGAAGGTTCTGGGCTGGGAGATCATCAACGCCGACCAGGTGGCGCGCGAGGTGGTGGAGCCCGGCACCCCGGGCTTGGCCGCCCTGGTGCAGGCCTTCGGCGACGGCATCCTCTCGGACGCGGGCACCCTGGACCGGGAGAAGATGGCCGGCCTGGTGTTCTCCGAACCCGCCAGCCGGGAGCGCCTGGAGGCCATCCTCCACCCCCTCATCGAGACCCGCCTGGCCGACAAGCTCCGCGCGCTGCCCGCCGACGTCAAGGGCGTGGTGCTGGACGCCGCCCTCTGGGTCGAGCGGGGCCAGGCCCACATCTTCGACGCGCTGTGGGTGGTGGACGCCCCGGAGGAGATCCGCCTCAAGCGCCTGATGGAGCGGGACGGCCTCGACACCGCCCGGGCCATGGATCGCATCTACGCCCAGAGCGCGGGCGCCGAGAAGCTGCTGCACGCCGACCAGGTCTTCCACAACGACGGCCGCGACCTGGACGAGTCCCTGCACAAGGCCGAGGAGGCCCTCCTGGCCCACTGGAAGACCGCCCGGAGCCGCAAGTGGCACCCGCCCATGAAGGCCCCCTTCGACGCCGGGCAGCTGCGCGAGACCCTGGCGGCCCTGCTCAGCCGCGGGGGCGACTATGGCGAGATCTTCGTGGAGCACCGCCGCGCCTGCGGCCTGGGCATGGACGACGGCCGCATGGAGGACGTGGCCGCCGGCGAGACCTTCGGGGTGGGCCTCCGGCTCATGGACGGGGAGACCACGCGGTTCGCCGACCTCATCGCCCCCACCGCCGAGGAGCTCCTGGACGCCGCCCACACCCTGGCCGCCCCCGGCACGGGTCCGGCGGCCGCCATCCCGGAACTGGCGCCCCAGCTCCTGCCCAAGCCCAGCCCCATCGAGCGGGAGCCGGCCGCCGTGCCCCTGCCCGAGAAGGTCGACCTGGTGCGCCGGGCCGAGTACCTCGCCCGGCGCCGCGCGGAAGCCCTGCGCCCCGGCGCCCTGCGCCAGGTGGCGGTGGGATACGGCGACAGCACCCAGAGCGTCTGGATCGCCTCCGCCGAGCGCGTGGACGGCACCTGGACCGCCACCCTCACCGAGGACCGGCGCATCCAGAGCGTCCTGCGCGTGAACGTCACCGCGGGGTCCGGCGACCTGCTTCAGACCGGGTACCAGGCCCTGGGCCAGACCCGGGGGTTCGAGCTCTTCCATTCCCAGGAGGTGGAGCGCACGGTGCACGAGGCGGTGCGCCTGGCCATCCAGGCCCTGGACGCCCAGCCCGCCCCGGCGGGCACCTTCCCCGTGATCCTCTCCTCCAGCGCCGGGGGCACCATGATCCACGAGGCCTGCGGCCACGGCCTCGAGGCCGACCTGGCCCTGGCCGGGGTGAGCGCGTTCTCGGGCAAGCTGGGCCAGAAGGTGGCCTCCGATTGCGTCACGATCATCGACGACGGCACCCTGCCCCACAAGCGCGGGTCCTCGGCCTGCGACGACGAGGGCCGCGCGGCCCAGCGGGTCGTGCTCATCGAGAACGGCGTGCTCAAGTCCTACCTGCAGTCCCGCAAGACCGCGCGCCGCATGGGCGCCGAGCCCACCGGCAACGGCCGGCGCGAGAGCTACCGCCACATCCCCATCCCCCGCATGCGGAACACCTTCCTCGCCCCCGGCCAGGAGGACCCCGCCGACATCCTCCGGGACCTGGACCGGGGCCTCCTCGTCAAGCACATGGGCGGAGGCCAGGTGGACACCGTCACCGGCAACTTCGTCTTCCAGGTCACCGAGGGCTACTGGGTGGAGGGCGGCGTCGTCAAGCACCCCGTGCGCAACGCCACCCTCACGGGCTGCGGGCCCGCGGTGCTCAAGGAGATCACCCGCATCGGGCGGGACCTGAACCACTTCGACATCGGCACCTGCGGCAAGGACGGCCAGGGCGTGCCCGTTTCCGACGCCCTGCCCACCATCCTCTGCCCCGCCCTGGTGGTGGGCGGAACCGCGGAACCCCTTCCCAGCGTCATCTAGGAGCCTGTCCATGGTCTCGCGTCTGAAGCTCCAGCTGGGCGACATCACCGCCATGGACACGGAGGCGGTGGTGAACTCCACCGACCCGACGCTCGCCGCCGGGGGGCCGGTTCACGTGGCCATCCACCGCGCCGCGGGCCCCGGCCTGGAGGCGGAGTGCCTGGGCGTGGGCGATTGCCCTCCGGGCGAAGCGCGCCTCACCGGCGGCCACAACCTGGCGTCCCCCTTCGTCATCCACACCGTCGCCCCCATCTGGCAGGGCGGCGGCCATTCCGAGGCCGCCGTGCTCGCATCCTGCTACGTGAGCGCCCTCGAGCTGGCCAGGTCCCGGGGCATCCGCTCCGTGGCCTTCCCCAGCATCGGTTCGGGCATCGAGCCCCAGATCCCCCTGGACGTGGCCGCCCCCGTGGCCGTGAAGGCCATCCTGACGTTCCTGGACGCCAACGCGGTTCCCGAGCAGGTCTTCCTGGTGTGCTTCAACGCGAAGACATACCAGGCCCACCAGAAAGCCCTCAAAGAGGCCCTACCCTGATGTCCGACACGACGCTGTTCCAGACCTTCATTTCAGAAACCCTCGAGGAGCGGCTCCAGGCCGGGATCCGTTCGGCCCTGGCGCTGGGCGCCGAAGGCGCCGAGGCCTTCGTGAGCGTTTCCCGCTCCCGGCGCGCCAAGGTCCAGAACGGCGCCCTGGAGGACCTCACCACCAGCAAGCGCGGCGGCCTGGGGGTGCGCGTCCTGCGGTCCGGGGCCAAGGGCATGCGCACCGGCATCGCCACCACCACCGACCTGGGCCGGGCCGACTTCACCGAGCTGTTCGCCCAGGCCTGGGAGCTCTCCGCCCTGGGCGACGAGGACCCCTGGATCCGCCAGGCCTGCCCCTCGGGCGTGGACGACCTGCCCTCCCGCCACGACCCCCGCGGCTCGGCCCTCACCCCCGAGGAGCGCATCCACCGCGCCCTGGAGCTGGAAGCCCACGCCCGCAGGGCCTCCTCCAAGGTCGTCGCCGTTCGCGACGCCTCCTGGGCCGACGGCGACGGCGCCTCCCTGCTCCTCACCCAGCGCGGGGTGCGGGCCTTCGACCTGGGCTCGTCCTGCTCGGCGGCCATCGAACTGGCCGTGGAGGAGCGCGGCGACCGCCAGGCCTCCTGGCACTGGGACATGGGCCGGCACCCCGGCGCCGTGGACCTGGCCGCCATCGGCGCCGAGGCCGCCCGCAAGGGGGAGCGCAAGCTCAACCCGGCCCAGATGGACGCCGGGCGCTTCAACGTCGTCCTCCACCCCGAGGTGACCGTGGACATCCTGGGCATCGTCGCGGGGATGCTCTCGGCCGAGGCCGTGCTCAAGGGCCGCAGCCTGTTCGCTGGTCGGCTCGGAGAGGCCATCGCCTCCCCCCTGCTCACCCTGGTGGACGACGGCAGGCTGCCCGGGGGCCTGGGGTCCGAGCCCTGGGACGGGGAGGGCCTGCCCACCCGGCGCAACGTCCTCATCGAAAAGGGCGTCCTGGGCACCTACCTCCACACCCTCAAGACCGCCGCCGAGATGGGCGTGACCCCCACCGGCACCGCCGGCCGGGGCACGGGCAGCAACCCCGGGGTCTCCACCTTCAACCTGTTCCCGGAGGCCGGGGACACCGCGCCCGGCGAACTCCACCGCATGGCCGGGGAGGGGGTGCTCATCACCGAGCTCATGGGCCTGCACACCGTGGACCCGGTATCGGGCGACCTCAGCGTGGGCGCCTCGGGCATCCGGATCCGCGGAGGGCAGCTGGCCGAGAGCGTGGACCGCATGACCTTCGCGGGCAACCTGCGGGACTTCCTCACGCGCATCGCGGCGGTGGGCAACGATCTCCACTGGTACGGAAGCAGCGCCGGCGTGTCCCTCCTGCTCTCGGACATGAGCCTTGGCGGGGCGTGATAAGGTAGTCGGAGCCTAACGAGAGGATTCGATGTCCACGACCGCCGCACGCCAATACCTCGCCTTTCCCCACCTGGAGGCCGAACTCAGGGCCGAGCTCGAACCCCTGGTCCAGGCCGCCGAAAAGGGCGACGCCGCGGCCCAGGTGGAAGTGAACGACCGGTTCTTCGAGCCCCTGGCCTTCGGCACCGGCGGCCTGCGGGGCATCATGGCCGCCGGCCTCCGCCGCATGAACAAGCCCAACGTCCGCCGCACCACCCTGGCCCTCGCCCAGGTGGCCAAGGCCCGGGCCCCCCAGGCCCGCACCGCCCTGGTGGGCTTCGACACCCGCCTGCAGTCCGATGTCTTCGCGCGGGAAGCCGCGCGGGTGCTGGCCGCGGCCGGGTACCAGGTGTACCTGGGCAGCCGCCCCCTGCCCACCCCCTTCCTGTGCTACGCCATGCGCAAGCTGGGCACCGCCTGCGGCATCATCATCACCGCTTCGCACAACCCCAAGGAATACAACGGCTACAAGGCCTATGACCACAAGGGCGCCCAGGTGGTGAGCCCCTGGGACACCGAGGTGGAAGCCGCCATGGCCCAGTTCCCCCTGGTGCCCGAGCCGCCCCCCGCCGAGGGCGACGCCCGCATCGTGCCCATCCCCGCCGAACTGGAGGAGGGCTACCTTTCCCTGGGCCTCGAGCTCATGACCCGCCCCGCCGGGTTCAAGCCCGCCAAGGTCCTCTACACCCCCTTCCACGGCACCGGCATCGCCTTCGTGCCCGAGCTCTTCAAGCGCGCCGGGCTCCCCCTGGACATCTGCGCCTCCCAGGCCGTGCAGGACGGCACCTTCCCCACCGCCCCCCGGCCCAACCCCGAGGAGATCGCCGCGTACAAGGCCCCCCTGGCCGATGCCGCCCGGCTCGGGGCCGACGTCATCCTCGCCAACGACCCCGACGCCGACCGCATCGGCCTCGTGGCGCCCCGCAACGGAACCTGGGAGCTCATGAGCGGCAACGACCTGGCCGCCCTCACCCTGGACTACCTCTGCACCCTCAAGGGCCTCAAGGGCGTCATGGTCACCACGGTCGTCACCTCCGACCTGCTGGCCGAGGTGGCCCGCCGCCACGGCCTCGAGGTCATGTGGACCCTCACCGGCTTCAAGAACATCGCCCTGTGCATGGACATCCTCGGGCGCAACGGCGAGACCTACGCCTACAGCGCCGAGGAGTCCTTCGGCATGCAGCTCAGCGACCAGATGCGCGACAAGGACGGCGTCCTGGCCGCCCTGGTGGTGGCCGAGATGGTGGGCCATTACAAGACCCTGGGCATGGGCCCCTACGAGGCCGTGGAGGCCCTCAAGGCCCGCGTGGGCATGTTCCACAACCGCCTCGTGAACCTGGAGGATCCCCGCCCCGGCGGCGCCGTGCGCTTCGCCGAGGCCATGACCCGCATCCGCCAGGCCGGCCTCACCGTCTTCGGCGGCGAGAAGGTCGTCTCCTGGGAGGACCTCCAGGCCGGCCAGTGGCACGCCGGGGACAAGGTCGAACCCATCCTCGACCGCCCCGACAACCGCGCCAAGGCCCGTCCCATGGACCCCTCCAACGTCCTCAAGTTCCGCCTGGAATCCGGCGCCTTCGCCGCCTTCCGCCCCAGCGGCACGGAGCCCAAGCTCAAGGTCTACCTCCAGAGCCGCACCGACGCGGCCCTGCTGGACCGCATGGAGACCGAGGCCCGGGCGCTGCTGGGACTCTAGAGGATCACAGGACCGTCAGAACCGCTCGGCCTTGAGCCGCTCCAGCCGGCTCTGGATCGCGTCCCGGCCCGCCCGGAACCGCTCCAGCAGCTGGTCCCGGGTCAAGCCCGGGTCCTCGCTGGCCGGGTCGGGAATGGGCCAATGGAGCTTCTCGGCGCCTCCCAGGAAAAGGGGGCAGACCTCCTCGGCGCAGAGGGTGATGACCAGGTCCACGGTGGCGGGGTCGATGCCCTGGACCGGCTTGGAGACCTGCCCGGTGGCGTCGATGCCCTGCTCCGCCAGGACCTCCACGGCGTAGGGGTTCACCCGGCCGGGGCGGCTACCGGCGCTCTGGATCCGGACCCCTGGGAACAGGCGCCGGGCCAGGCCCTCGGCCATCTGGGAGCGGGCGCTGTTGGCCACGCACAGGAACAGGATGCTCGTCGGGGTCATGGGTGCTCCGGGTCGGGCGTCGGGCGGGCGGGCCGGTCCTTCCGGGAGCGCATGACGCAGGCGCATTCCCCCTGGAGGATGGTTTCGGGGTCGGTCACCAGGGGCAGGCCGGCCTGGTCCCAGGCCAGCATTCCGCCGTTCAGGCATGCGACGTCCTGGAAACCGGCCGCCCCGAGGACGCCCGCCGCGCCCCGGGTATAGACGCCCGAGGAATCCGCGAGGATCAGGAGACGGTTCCGGGGGAGTTCCGGGAGCCGCTCCGGCAGGTCCGTGTGGGGGATGTGCCGGATGTCTGGAACGGCGAAGGCCTTCATCTCGATCAGGTAGTCGCTGCGAAGGTCCACCAGGAGCGCGCCCTCCCGGAGGGCCTCCAGGGCCTCCCCCGGGGCCAGGAACCGGATCCCCTGGACCACCATGCCCGGACGGTGGGATTCCTCCATTGCGGTCCTCCTACTTGCAGCACCCGGCGTCCGCGACGGTCTCCGGACCTCCCTGGAACCAGCGGCCTTTCAACCGCTGGGCCACCCCCACCAGGCCGATGAGGACCGGCACCTCCACCAGGGGCCCGATGACCGCGGCGAAGGCGGCGCCGTGGCTGATCCCGAAGGTGGCCACGGCCACGGCGATGGCCAGTTCGAAGTTGTTGGAAGCGGCGGTGAAGCTCAGGGTGGCGCTCTGGGGATAGTCGGCGCCGGCCTTCTTCGACAGCCAGAAGCTGGCCATGAACATCAGGACGAAGTAGATGAGCAGCGGCACCGCGATGCGCAGCACGTCCAGGGGCAGCCTGACGATGGTCTCGCCCTTGAGGCTGAACATCACGATGATGGTGAACAGGAGGGCCACCAGCGTGAGCGGCCCGATCCGGGGCACGAACACCCGGTGGTACCAGTCCAGGCCCTTGATGCGCCCCAGGATGAACCGGGTGAGGAAGCCCGCGATGAAGGGGATGCCCAGGTAGATGAAGACACTCTGGGCGATCTGGCCGATGGTGATGGCCACCACCGCCCCCTGGAGGCCCAGCCGGGCCGGGAGCACCGTGGCGAAGAACCACGCGTACACGCTGAAGAAGAGCACCTGGAAGATGGAATTGAAGGCCACCAGCCCCGCGCAGTATTCCGTGTCGCCCTTGGCCAGGTCGTTCCAGACGATGACCATGGCGATGCAGCGGGCCAGGCCGATGAGGATGAGGCCCAGCATGTACTCGGGCCGGTCGCGCAGGAACAGCACCGCCAGGCCGAACATGAGCAGAGGTCCGATCACCCAGTTCTGCAGGAGCGAAAGGCCCAGCACCCGCTTGTTGCGGAACACCCGGTGCAGTTCCTCGTACTTCACCTTGGCCAGGGGCGGGTACATCATCAGGATCAGCCCCGCCGCCAGCGGCACGGAGGTGGTGCCCACGTTCCAGGCGTTGATGGCCCGGTTGAAGCCCGGAACGGCGAAGCCCAGGAGCACCCCCAGGCCCATGGCCAGGAAGATCCACAGGGTCAGGTAGCGGTCCAGGAAGGAAAGGCGCCGGCTGTCGGTCATGGGGATCCTCGGTTCAGGCGGGTTTGCGGGCGGAGATGATCAGGCTGGCGATGAAGTCCGAAGGGCGGGTGCCCGCGGGAAGCAGGTCCAGCAGGTGCGCGGTCATGGGGTCGTCGGCGGGCAGCATGGCCTCCACGTTGCCGTCCTTGGCCTGGAGGTCCAGGTCCACCAGCCCCGCCGCGGCGATCATGCGCACCAGGTCATCGCGCAGGGCGGCGCCGGCGATGCAGCCCACCAGGGCCTCCACGCTCCCGCGCACCGCCTCGGGCAGGGGCCGGAGCAGGACCATGTCGGAAATGGAGACCCGGCCGCCGGGCTTGAGGACCCGGGCGATCTCCTTCCAGACCGTGGCCTGGTCGGGGCTCAGGTTCAGCACGCAATTGGACAGGACCACGTCCACCGAGGCGTCGGGCAGCGGCAGGGCCTCGATCTGGCCCTGGTGGAACGCCACGTTGTCCAGCCCCGTGCGTTCACGGAAGGTCACGGCGTTGCGGCGGGCCTTCTCCAGCATCTCGGGGGTCATGTCCACGCCGATGGCGCGGCCTCCAGGGCCCACCCGCTGCGCGGCCAGGAACACGTCCAGCCCCGCCCCGCTGCCCAGGTCCAGCACCGTCTCGCCGGGCTTCAGCGCCGCCAGCGCCGTGGGGTTGCCGCAGGAAAGGCCCAGGTTGGCCCCTTCCGGCAGGGTGGCCAGCTCCGCGTCGGAATAGCCCACGCCCTGGGCCACCTGGTCCGCGCGGCCGCCTCCACAGCAGGAGGACTGGGGCCCGCAGCAGCCGCCGCCCTGGGCGGCGATGCGGCCGTAGGCCTTGCGCACGAAGGTGTGGGTGGGATGGCTGGAGGTGGCCATGGGTGCTCCTTTCAGGGGCAGCAGGAGTCCCGGCGGCCGGAACCGCAGCAGTCCTCCCACAGGTAGTCCGTGAGGGTCCGGAGGTGGTCGAAGCGCGCCGCGTACCGGATCGTCGTGCCCTGGCGGGCGGATTTCAGGAGCCCGGCCCGGGTCAGTTCCGAGAGATGGTGGCTGAGGGTGGACCCCGGCACCGCGAGCCGCGCCTGGATCTCCCCCACCGGCGTGCCCTCCACCGGCCCCTGGACAACGAGCCGGATGATGGAGAGGCGCGTGGCGTGCCCGAGCGCCTTCAGGCGCAGGACCTGGAGCTCGAGGGCGGTGCCGGGGGTGTCCATGGCCGTAATTCTATACTTCTAGAAATTATGTTCAATACCCACATTCAGCGGAGCCCCGCGTCTCCGCCCTGGTGGCGGGAGGTCGCTCGGACCGACCTAGCGCACAACCGCAGGCGTGGACGGGGCACCCGCCGGAACAAGGCCTTTTTCCAGGAGATCCAGGAGCTTGCAGTATTCCTCCGGCGCGACGTCGTGCTGCACGCCGGCGAGTGTCGCCAGTCCCCCCGTTTCCTTGACCCCATAACGGTAAATTTCAGAGGAGCGGCCTGTGAGCAGGAGCCTGAGTTGGCACCGGCCCCGGCCCAGGGGCGTCACCAGCAGGGTGCCGTCCTGGATGATGCTGGCCTCACGCTGTTCCCGGTCCTGCCACTGCTGCCGGAAGGCCACCATCCCGAGATTCCTGTCGGCGCAAAGGACCAGGTGGCCCTGGTCAAGGAGGATCTCCAGGACCTTTGGGAAAATAGCCTCCGAATCCACGGCCACCGTTCGTACCCGGTGGGCGGCGAGCCGGGTGACCTCCTCCCGGGGAAGGACCGGCGCAGAATGGATTCCAACCACGGGAAGGGACCCGCAGCCTGCCATGACCAGGCAAGGAAGCACGGCGAGCAACGGCTTCATGGGCCCTCCTTCCTACTTCAGGTAGGTGAACAGGAAGCTTCCGTACAGCGTATCGGTGTAGACGGCGATATGGGTCGGCCCGCGCCAGTCACTGCCCGGCTGGGGCACCGAGAGCTCCGCGTGGGCAGATTCCCTGACCGTGCGTGAGGTCGAGATTTCATCGGTCCACGTCCAGGATTTGTTTGCCGAGATGCCTAGCATGCTCGTCAAACCGGCGCCCATGGCAGCGGAAACCGAGTAGCTGCTCACCGTTGAGGTGCCCTTCGTCTCAAGCCCCTCGTTGAGGACCATGAGCGAAGAGGTGTGCACCGCACCAGACGCGGGGCTGTAGTCCACGGAGCGAAGGTTCGTCAGGCTGAACCTGTTTGGGTCGGGCACGAAGGTGTTGCCCGTGAAATCCGAGCCAATGGCGTGATAGGGGTTCTGCTTGACGATGGCATGGAAGTCCGAATCGGTTCCGGGCCCCGTCAAGGCGCCGCCCCCAGGCCATTCCCGCTTCAGTCGCGCCAGCAGGTGTTCGTTGGTGATCGGTTCCTTGCCAAGGAGCTGGGCGACGGTCAGATGGACGATGTTGGCTCCGACGGTGGCCGAAACGGGATCGCCCGGATGGTTCATGAGCCGCCACGAAGCTTCTTTGGAGGACGTGAAGGACAATTCCACGGCGGGGTTCAGCCAGATCTCCAGGATGTCCTGGTCGTGGTTGATGCCTTCGGAGGTGCCGGTCCAACGGTTCTGCGTCGAGAGGTTGTTGCTCATCGTGATTGAGCGGGAATCCGTTGTGCTGGTGGACCAACCAGCGCCCAAGGTGGTGAAATTCCTTTGGTCGCCTCCTACCAGACTGGCCGAAAGGTTGAAGGCGCCCGCAAACGTTTGGCTGATGGAGGAAGTGGTTCCCACCCCGGCCCCCTTCCCGTAGCTGACCGTACCCCCGATGCCGGGAGGCGCATAGATGACGGAGAGGACTTTGTATTTGGGATAGGCCTGGCTCCGGATGGTGATCTTCCCTTTGCCCCCGTTCTCGGTGCTCAGGTAGATGGGCGCGCCGTCCAAGGCCTGGACGCGGTTCAGATCCGTGTATTCCAGGGCGCCGCCCGCCTGTGGGATCATGCCGACGCCGTTGATCGCGATCATCCGCCGGTTGGCTGAACTGGTCCCGGGAAACCCGTGGCGGACGCCCTCGGGGTCCACCCAGGTCCAGTTGGACCAGGTGTGTCCGACCAGGATGGAATCCTTCCCGTCCTGCAGCAGGGGGTGGGTCGGGGTGGCCACCTGGGTCGCCGTCGGAGGCGCCCAGACCTGGGAACACAGGGGCGCGGAACTCGCCGCGAGGAGGATGGCTCCGGAACAGGTCAGGCTTCTTGAGAGAGGTGTCATGGCGCCTTCCCGCGCTTCGTGACCAGGCAAACCGGAGGCCACCACCCCGGGCACCTCGCCCGCGGCCGGCGACGTCCTTCTGCGCGGGCCAACGTCACCCTCCAATGCGAACCGGGACGCCAAGGTTCCGGGGCACCAGAGCGCCGTCTCCCGAATGAAACGGCCGATTCCACGCGGACTAGGGAAGGTTTCAGCGCCCCTGGAACCCGTTCCAGGCCAACCGGAGCACCCACAACGCACATCCCCCGAGGAGCGCGCCCATGGCCCGGGGCAACCAACGGCCCAGCACCGCGGAGAAGCGGCTCTGGGCATAGCGGCTGGCCCAGCCCGAGGAAGCCCCGGCCAGGAACAGGAGGAGCACGTGCCCCAGGGCATAGGCGAATAGAAGGACCCCGCCCCACAGGACCTTCCCCTGGAACGCCACCAGGGTGAGCACGGCCGCCAGGGCGGGCGTGGCGCAGGGGGCCGACAGGGTTCCCGTCAGACCTCCCAGCGCGAAGGCGCCCAGGAGGCCCGCCCCCTGGAAACGCCGGAGGCTGGCCTGGGACGGGCCCGGCAAGGTCAGGACGCCCAGGAGGTGGAGGGCCACGGCCAGGAGGACGAGACCCAGCAGGGCCTTCCAGCCCCAGCCCACGTCCCCCAGCAGTGATCCGGTGAGGGCCGCCACCAGGCCCAGGGCGGTGAAGGCGGCGGCCAGTCCCAGCACGAAGACCCCCGACAGCACCATGGGATGGTGCCGCCCCTCCCGGGTGCCCCCCGTGAACCCCACCACCAGGGGCGCGGCCACCAGCACGCAGGGGTTCGCCGAGGTCATCAGCCCCCCCAGGAAGACCAGACCGAGCTGCTGGTAGGCCGGGGCCTGGGCGACCGCATCGGCCAGGCGCTCGATGAGGCCCACCGTCATTTCAGGCCGGCCTTGGCGAGCCCGGCCAGGAAGTCCCCCTTCTCCCAGAACCCGATGTGCCGCGCCACCTCCTTGCCGGAGGGGTCGAACACCACCTGGGTGGGCATGGCCATGATCTTGTGCGCCTTGGCCTCCCGGGGATGCTCGGTCACGTAGAAATTGCGCACCTGGGCCCGGTTCCCGAAATGCTGCTGGAGGTCCGCCAGGATGGGCTGCATCTTCTTGCAGGGGATGCAGGTGGGTCCGCCGAATTCCACGACGGTCCAGGTGCCCGCCCCCAGGATCCGGGTCAGGCCCGCCGGGTCCAGGGCGGGCACCTGGGCGGCGAGGGCCGCCGAGGCGGCCAGGATGAGGGCGCCGAGGCGCGGCAGGGTCATGGGACCTCCAATGGGCTAAGGATGGGCGGGGCGGGAAGGTGCCAGGTCAGCCCTGGAGCAGGGCGAGGATTTCCGCGGAGGAGACCACCTTGCCCTGGAACCGCAGCTGGCCGTCGACGGCCAGGGCCGGGGTGCTGAGAATCCCCCGGGCGGCCATGGCCGCGTAGTCGGAAACCTTGACCACCTGGTGATCGCCGCCCGCCTGTTCCACGGCGGCCTTGGCGTGCTTGAGGAGGGTTTCGCACTTGGCGCACCCGGGACCGAAGACTTCGATGAGCATGCGTGTCTCCTTATAGAAGCGCGTTGAAGAGATAGCCCACCAGGCAGATGCCCAGGGCCACCACACCCACGAAGGCGCCGATCAGGCGGGGGCGCAGGACCCGGCGGAGGATCACCATTTCGGGGAGGGACAGGCCGATGACGGCCATCATGAAGGCCAGGGTCGAACCCAGGGCCGCGCCCTTGCCCAGGAGGGCTTCCACGATGGGCATCACCCCGGCCGCGTTGGAATAGAGGGGAACGCCGATCAGCACGGCCAGGGGCACGCTGTACCACGACTGCCGGCCCAGCAGGCCCGCCATGAAGGCCTCGGGCACGAACCCGTGGATGAAGGCACCCACCGTGATGCCCACCAGGATGTAGGGCCAGACCTTGCCCACGATGTCCCGCACGCCCTGGACGGCCTCGGCGATGCGGCCCGCCAGGTCGAGGCGTTCCTCCCCGGCCTCGCCCAGGGCCGGCGCGGCCAGCGCGTCCTGGACCCAGCCCTCCAGGTGGCGTTCCATGCGCAGGCGCCCCAGCACCAGGCCCGCGGCGAACGCGATGGCCACGCCGGTCCCCGCGTAGAGCAGGGCGGTCTTCCACCCGAACATGGCGAACAGCATGCCCAGGGCCACCTCGTTGACCATGGGCGCGGCCACCAGGAAGCTGAAGGTCACGCCCAGGGGAACCCCCGCCCGGAGAAAGCCGATGAAGAGCGGCACGGCCGAGCATGAGCAGAAGGGGGTGACAATGCCGAACAGCGACGCCATGGCGTTGCCTAGGCCCGCGTTGCGCCTGGAAAGCGCGTCCCGCACCCGGGACGGGCTCACGAAGGTCTGGAGGAAGGTGACCACGAAGACCACAAGGGTCAGCAGGAGCAGGACCTTGGGAGTGTCGTACAGGAAGAAGGCCACCGCCTCGCCCAGATGCGAGCCGGGCGTCAGCCCGAAAAGGCGGAAGGCGGTCCAGTCCGCCAGGGGGTGGATGACGCGGTAGGCCAGGACCCACGCGGCCAGGGCCGGGAGCACCCAGCCCCCGCGGCGGAAGGCACCGGTCTTGGGGGATGCGGTCTTGGGGTCAGCGCAGCACGGGGCCTCAGGCACGGGACGCCTCCCCGGCCACGGTGAGGTGCTTCCGGCACACCTCCTGCACGGGGATCCCCTTGACCTCGGCGATCCGCGCGCGGTCCCGGGCGGTTTCCGGGAGCGCCTCCACCTCCGCCAGCAGGCTCGCCAGCAGGGGTGCCGGAGGCTCCGGGAGGGAAACGTAGACCCACCGCCCTTCCCTGCGCTCGGCCACGAACCCCGCCCGGCGCAGCTCCCGCAGGGCCTCCGACACCGAGGAGGCCGGCACCGCGAGCGCCTCGGCCACCTGGCACACACAGAGCTCCCCCGGCGCCAGCACCCCGATCACCCGCATCCGCAGGGGGTGGGAGGCCGCCTTCAGCCGTTCCACCAGCGCTTTGAGATCGTCCGTCATGCCCGCATCCTTTCCGGACCGCCCCGAACAGGGGGGCCCGCAAAGGCTATTGTAGTCATTTCGGAAATTTCCGAAATATTAATTTATCCACGCCGCGACTCTTCCCTGCAGGCGGCCGTTCCATGCGGCTGGGGATCAGACCCCGTCGTTCCCGAAGCCGGCCTTGCCGGTGCGGGCGGGGTTCTGCCCCGTGAGCTGGTCGATGCGGGCCGCGTCCCGTTCGTCGAGCCTGCGGGTGGGCTCCGCGGGCGGGAAGATCTCCGGCGCCTCCTCCTGGAGGAACCGCCGCGTGCGGGCCAGGAGCGAATCCATGTCCTGGAGGAAGCGCACCCGCTCCAGCTTCAGGCCGCGGATGGCGGACTCCATCTCCTGGGACTTGGCCGTGGCGTCCCGCAGGAGCTCGTCGGCCTTGAAGTCGGCCTCGCGGAGGATGAGCGCCTTCTCCCGGTTCACGGCGTCCAGGATCTCCTCCTTGGTGCGCTGGGCGTTGAGCAGCGTCTCCCGGAAGATCCGGTCCTGGTCCTGGTACTGCTTCAGGTGCTCACGCAGGTCCAGGATCTCGGTGCGCAGACGGGAATTCTCCATCTGCAGTTCCTCCCATTCCCCGGCCACCTCCAGGAGGAAAGCCCGAACCTCCCCTTCCTCCAGGCCCCGGAACCCCTTCTCGAATTCCCGGCGTTGGATGTCCAAGGGCGTGAATTTCATGGGCGCTCCTAGGAGAGGACACTTTTCTGCAGCAGGGCCTGCAACGCGTACAGGATCAGGATGGCCACCATCGGGCTGAAGTCCATTCCCATGGAGGACGGCAGCACGGTCCGGATGGGGTGCAGGACCGGATCCACGATGCCGTGGAGGAGGCGCACGATCGGGTTCCGGGGATCCGGCTGGATCCAGGACAGGATGCTCGTGATGAAGATGAGCATGATGAGCAGGAGAATGAGTTTGTCGGCCACGAGCACAAGGAACATGAGGAGGGGGACCTTTCCCAGCCATGATAGTCGGAACCGGGCCCGGCGTCCCCTTGGACAATTGGGGAGAACTGAAGTACAACCGTGGGATGCGAATCGGAATCTCCTGCTACTCGACGTTCGGCGGTTCCGGGGTGGTGGCCACGGAAGTGGGGAAGGCCCTGGCCGCCCGGGGCCACGAGGTCCACCTCCTCAGCCCGACGCTCCCGCCCCGGCTGCTGGGTTTCGAGGACAAGATCCTCTTCCACGAGGTGACGGCCAGCTCCTACCCCCTCTTCGAGGCGGCCCCCTACTCCATCGCCCTGGCCTCCAAGATGGCCGACGTGGCCGAGCACCATGGCCTGCAGATCATGCATGCCCACTACGCCATCCCCCACGCCTCCGCCGCCCTCCTGGCGCGCATGGCCCTGGAGGGCCGGCTCAAGGTGGTCACCACCCTCCACGGCACGGACATCACCGTGGTGGGCTCGGATCCCAGCTACCTCTCCATGGTCAGGCTGGCCATCCGGGAGAGCGACGCCGTCACCTCCGTGTCGGAGTTCCTCCGGGACGAGACCTATCGCACCTTCAAGGTGGACCGCCCCATCGACGTGATCCCCAACTTCGTCTCGGCCCCCCGGGACCCGAACCAGGGCTGCCGCAAGTGGCTGGCCCCCGCCGGGGCCTCCATCCTCACCCACATCTCCAACTTCCGCCCCGTCAAGCGCGTCATGGACGTCATGAGGACCTTCGAGCGGGTCCTGCGGGAGCAGCCCAGCTTCCTGGTCATGGTGGGCGACGGCCCCGACCGCGCCGAGGCCGAGGCCTACGCCCGCGACCACGGCTTCGCCGACCACGTGCGCTTCACCGGCAAGCAGCTGGACATCGACGCCGTTCTCGCCTGCACCGACGTCTTCCTTCTCCCCAGCGCCACCGAGAGCTTCGGCCTGGCCGCCCTGGAGGCCATGGCCCACAAGGTCCCCGTCATCGCCAGCCGCGTGGGCGGCCTCCCCGAGGTGGTCCGCCACGGCGTGGACGGGTACCTGGAGCCCCTGGGCGACGTCGACGCCATGGCCGAGGACGCCCTCACCCTCCTGCGCGACCCCGTCCTGCGCCGGAAGATGGGCCTTTCCGCCCAGACCCGCGCCCTGGAGACCTTCGAGGAGAAGCCCATCGTCGACCAGTACGAGCAGGTCTACGAACGGGTTCTCGCCACCCCGAAATCCACCGTGGATTTCGGAGCGGGATCACGCTAGACTAGCTCCTTCGGCTGGGTAGCTCAGGTGGTTAGAGCGAGGGTCTCATAATCCCTAGGTCGACAGTTCGAGTCTGTCTCCAGCCACCACCAAAGACGCCCCGGGAGCTTGCGCTCCCGGGGCGTTCCGCGTTCCAACCCGGGGGAGGGGGTTTTACCGGCTTGCGCCTGCGGGATACTGTCGGTGGAGGACCGATCCCATGGGGCTCGACGAGGCGATGACCATCCTGAGGGCCGCCCTGCCTGATCTGAGGGAGCGTTATTCCGTCAAGGACATCGCCATTTTCGGTTCGGTGGCGCGGGGGGAGGATACGCCGGGAAGCGATATCGATCTGCTCGTCGAATTCGAGCCGGGCAGGACCGGGGGCTATTTCAAGTTCTTCAACCTGCAACAGGACCTGGCGGGCCGCCTTGGGATAAAGGTCGACCTGGTGACCCCAGACGCCCTCAGGACCCAACTTCGCGAGCGCATCCTGGCGGAAGCCGTTCATGCGGCGTGACTGGCGCCTTCGCATCGAGGACTTCCTGGAATCCCTGGCCAGTGTTAACGTTTTTGATTTCAATCGATGGAAGGGCAAGTAACGCATGCGTCAGATAGCCCTCCGAGATTTTCGCCTTCAAGGCGCCAATGCCCTGGGTAAGTTACGTCCCGGGGATGCAGTTATCCTGTCTGGCCGGCAAGGCCCGGCCTATTTCCTGATCCCGTTGGAACCCGAGTCGATGGAGACCCAGGAGGAGGAACTGAAAACCACCATGGCCCAAGCCGCCATGCGCGTGTCCTTGCGCCGAGTTGGGGCCGCGGGTCTTGCGGACATGACCATGGACGGAATCGACGCTGAAATTGCTGCATCCAGAAAGGAATCAACGGCGCCCGGGAAGCAGAGTGAGTCTTGACCCGGCTGGGTTTCCAGAGGTTACATATCCAAATGGAGCTACCAGACACCGGGCGGCGCCTCATGGTCATCGCGCATGGATCCGAACCCCGTCAACCTCGCAATGCCCCCGATGAATGAGCACCTCGATTCCCGGAGTCAAAGCCTCGGTGGTTTTCGCCGAAACACGTTTGAACCCGAACCGACGCGCAGCTTCCCGGAGGAGATCCTCGCGATCCAGCGAAATGTTCTGCTGCAACACCTCTCGCATGGCCTCGGCGACTTCCTCAGGTGGGATTCGCTCTGGATCTCTTGGCTCATCACCCACCGCCGCCTGTCGGTGACCGGAGAATGCCACCGGAGATTGGATGGGAAGCCAGATGAAGGATCCGAATACTTGCAACTCCCCCTTCCGCGCCATGGACTGCACAAGGGACTCCACTCGCTGACGACTGCGATCCGTCAGCCGCGACCATCCCCATGCTGTGAGCAGGTGGCGGGCCAGGTCATCCAGGTGGAGCGGCGCTTCGATCGCTGCCACCTGCCGGATTTGATCCAGTTGCATGGCTGTCGCCTCTAAGCTGAAGAAGTCCTCTGTGCTCATAGTCGCAACTGGCTGAAGGTGGGCCCGAAGGAAAACCCTTCCCTCCGGCTCGGGGACTGGAGCGGTTCCCACACGGAATGCGATGGGGACCTCTGGGAAATTGGCCGCAACGGGTGCGGGCAATGGGGTGGGACGCGTGGCGAGCGCCGGCGAAGGCGCCTCCTTGGCCGCGCTCAAGGCCTCCTTCAGTCGGCGGATCTCCCGCTCCTGATCAAACCACCAGTCGGTGGACCAGATTCGGTGCAGACGCCACCCCAGGCCCTCCAGGACCTCAAAACGGAGGCGATCGCGGTCCCTCGCTGTGGGCGCCTTCGCGTATGGTTTACCATCGCACTCAATTCCAAGCAGGTAGCGGCTTGGGTCACTGGGATCCACCGCCGCAACATCCACCCGGTATTGGCCACAACCAACCTGCGTGTGGGCCTCGTATCCAAGCCGGATGACCGTCTCGAAGATCTCCCGTTCGAAGCCACCCGCGAACTTCAACGGCGGTGGCAGAGAGGCAGCGGAATGCTGCTGAGACACGTACTGCAGAAACGCCTTCAGGTGAGAGGCGCCCACCGATTTCGTCCGGTGCAGGTCAATCTGGTCGGGGGACAAGGTAGAGAAGACCCGCATCTGCCTCCGGGCTCGGGTAACCGCCACATTCAGCCTGCGCTCGCCGCCCGCATTGCTCAAGGGGCCGAAATGCAACCTCAAACGCCCCTGTTCGTCCCGGGCATAGCCGATGCTGAAGAGTATCTCATCCCGCTCGTCGCCCTGGACATTCTCCAAATTCTTCACGAAGGGCGGCTCTCCCCCCTGCCAATGCGCTTCAATCTCCGGGTGCAGCGATCGCTGATCGTCGAGCAAGTCCTGGATGTATCGCTGCTGACTCATACTGAAGGTGACTACCCCAAAGCTGCGTTCTCCGGGCGAAGTCTGGCAAAGAGAAGCAACCAGGTTCGCCACGAGGCGCTCAGCCTCCACCGGATTGGTGCGCTCCAGCTTTCGATCCTTGCATCCACTGCTGTAGTAGACGCCTTCAGGAACCGGATGCCAGACCACCCCGAGGTCAGCTACCTTTCGTGAAGCCGCCGGGAATACGTTCAGTCGGCTCTCGTAGTAGCGCTGGTTGCTGAAGTCAATCAAAGTCTCATGGCGGCTGCGGTAGTGCCAGCCAAGCCACTGCTCTGGGATCTGCTTGGCCACTGCCTCATCCAGAATGCTCTCAAGTTCGACCACATCGTTCTCGTCCGGTGTCCCCTCATCCTCCAAGTTTCGGCTGAAGAAACTGGTAGGTGGCAACTGCCGGCTGTCCCCGACGATTACGACCTGGCGCCCACGGGCCAGGGCCCCGATGGCATCGTGGGTACTGATCTGGGATGCCTCGTCAAAGACGATGAGGTCCATCGGTTCTGAATCCGCAGGAAGGTATTGGGCAACCGATAGAGGGCTCATGAGCATGCAGGGCTTGAGCCTGGGGAGCAGCTTGGGGATTGTCAGGAAGAGCTTACGTACAGCCAAATGGCCCCGCTTCTTGCGCGTTTCCCTCAGGAGAACGCCCAGATCGGAGGATTCGGCGACGGAGTTCCCCACCACTGGGAGGCGGCTTTCGAGGCTCCGGACCACAATCTGGCGCGAAAGGGAGAGCCACCGATGGTCAAGATCCCTGAAGCCGCCCACCTTCGCATGGTGATGGGCGCCGTCGAAGGATCGGAGCACGGCTTCCCGGTCTTGAATGGCTGCAACCCAGTCCGTTATGACTGCCTTCTCGAAGGCCTCCATGAGTCGGTTCGCCGGGATTTCGTCCTGTTCATGGGCCTGGGCAAGAATCGACAAGTTCACTTCTTCAAGAGCGTGCGCGGCCTCGCGATAGTGGCACCAAGTTCGCAGCAGGCGCAAATTCTTAGACCACCTCTGGAGGCACTCCAACAGCCAAACAGAATAGCCCTCCTGCGACCAGGCCTCCCAACTGGCCGTGCCCACCATCCCTAGGGCCTGCCCAAGCCTGGATTCAATGGAGGCAAACGTCCCGAGCGCCTTTGACAGCTCGACCTGGCTCTCCTGGAGGCGAGAGCTGCCCAGTTGTGCCTTCAGCCCCCGGCGTGCCTCCTGGTTTGGCAGGTGGCTGAGATGCTCTTCCAGACGGGCGATCCGAGCCACCAATAGCTCAAAGTCCTCACTCCTGGCGGGCGCCAATCGTTTCCAGAGCGCAACCGCCCTAGCCCGCAGTTGCGCTTCCAGCCGCTTCACCTCAATAACTTCGGTCAGGTCCGACAAAACCTGGGGAGCATCGGGTAGGGAGGCAACGGCGCAAAGGGACAGCTGCTTCCGAGCCCCCCAAAGGGTGAAGAATCGAAGCAATGGGAACGCGTGTGCCTGCTGCTGATAGGTTACCTGCAAGCCTCCGAGTTCCAGACTCCAGAGTTCGGGTTTCCAGCGGGCGGCAAGGACGCCCCTGCGTAGCGCCAGCTCTGCCCTCTCCGTGCTTTGGGCGCCTTCCTCCTCCAGGAGACGGCGCCAAGCATCGGGGTCCAAGGCTTCCGCTGGCATAGGCCCTTCGCAGACCACATCCAAGGCCCCTGATAGAATTTTTAGAGTTGCAAGTGTGGTCGGAGTGGGAATTTCGAGCAAGCCTGCCGCAATCCGGGAAGCGTGGTGGATCCGAGACAGGGCCTGGGCGGCATCCTCGAGGGTCTCACGCACCTTGCCTTCCACTTCGTGGGACCAGGCGCCAGGGCGGGTGCCGGCCCACGGGTGAACGCCTGCCGGCTCCACGCTCTGTGCGCGGTTGGTGAAGGTCTCCACCGCAGTTCGCATGGACTGGAAGGTCTCCCGCCCCAGGTCGGCCAATCCCTTGAGCCGTAGCGAAACGCCAGGGGCCTTCCGGAGGTCTACCGCGCGGCTCGCCCCCTCAAATAGGCTGATACCAAGAGGCTGCGGCCGGTGGAGAGCCGCGGCGTAGGCATTGAGTTCCTGCCGCAGTGCGTGGAGTTCATTGGCCCGAGTCTTCACGTCCACAGCAGCAACGCGGTCCGATCGTTCAAGCACCTGGCGGAAGGAGTCAAGCACCTGCTTCTTGTGGCTCTTGTGGGAATGCAACTCCAGACAGAAATCGCCAAGGCCCGCCTTTTTCAAGCGGGAATAGACCACATCCAGGGCAGCCATTTTTTCGGACACGAAAAGCACAGTCTTTCCGGCAGCCAAGGCGCAGGCAATCAGGTTGGTAATGGTCTGAGACTTCCCGGTGCCAGGGGGGCCTTGGAGGACGAAATTCCTCCCGTGCAGGGCGGATGCCACTGCGCTCAACTGGGTGGAATCCGCATCAAGCACGCAGGCCAGCAAGGCCGGATCCTGTGCATCGAGCTCCTCTACAGGTAAGGCCGCAGGCTGCTCCGGGAATGCTCCGTCCTCGGCGCGGGCCAGGTGCTGGACGACAGAACTCCGCATAAGGGCTTCCGCGTTGTCCTCCAGGTCCTTCCACATGAGGAACTTCGTGAAGGTGAAGTGCCCAAGGTGCGTCTCCTCCAGGATTTCCCAACGGGGCATGCGCTGAATGGCTTCGCGGGACCGCCGGAACAGCAGCGGGATGTCCAAGCCCGAATCATCCAGTTCCAGCGCTGCAAGGAAGGCGAGGTCCACCCCGTAGTCCCTCCGAGCCTTCTCGGCCAGGGTGAGATTGGGCATCGGATCTTCCGGCTCCCGGCACACCTTCACTCGACGAAGCTTCCGGTCGAAGACGAGTTTCACCGGATAAAGCACCAATGGAGCGAATCGAGGCTGCGGTGCATCGACAGACTCGTACCATTTCAGCAAACCCACAACGGCGAAGAGGGTGACAGCGCCCCCTTCTTCCAGATCGGTCTGGGCCTGTCGGTCCAGGCTGCTGGCCCGTGTCCAGAACTCACCTGCCGCCAAGGGTGAATGGAGCGTACCGTGGACCTGATCCTGGGTCCGCCGATTGCGCCATTCGCCTGCATCATCTCTCGCAGATAGCAGGCGGAGGTCACGTTCATCCCGGCTGTCCTGGGGCGGTTTGGGAAGAATAGCAAATTCGTTGCCACCAGCCAGTGCGTCCTCGAACTGCGACACGTCAGGCACTTCGAGGGGCAGAGCCGCGTTCCCCGACAGCTTGAAATTGAGTAACCGGTTCCGGAGAGACAAGTCCAGCAGGCGTTCCTTCCACTTCTGGAAGCGATTGACCACGGTGTGTGATGGGGGGGGTGGTGGAGTGAGCGGTTGGATTGCGGACTCTCGCGCTGCTTCCTCAAGGATCTGGCGGAGGGGGTCAACCGGCGTCTCCGTCCCCACAACTCCAGTCGGATCGGCGGGAGCCTGGACTGCCACATCTCGGATTGGAAGCGGAAGGAACCGCTCGCCACGAACCACCTGGACATCTAGCGCATAGGCGAAACGGGCTTCATCCTCCAGATGCGTGAGGGCTGTGCGTTCGGCTATCCCCATAGCGACCTGGGGATTCTGCATGTTCACGGTTCCGTCCCAAAACAGCACCTGGTCGAGGGCAATCAACGTCCTCAGGCGGGCCGTGTCTTCGACTATGCCCTCGGGGAAACGCTCATCCACAAGCCACACCCCGGGGAAGGCATGTCCCTTGATGAGGACCAGCAATGGGTGGAGTCCCATCTGTTCAAGGCAAGCTGCCGCGAGCAGTGTGATGTCCAAGCAATTCGCCAAACGGTCGTGGAGGATCATGTCGGGCAAACGGACCTTCTGCCCGGTGGCCTCGAAACTGGCAGGGACGCCGATGTAGCCAAGATTCAATCCTTGTATTACCTCATAGAGCGCCATCACCTGGGCTCTTGCCACCCTGGGCGACCGGGATTGGTATCCGTCGATGTCTGCGCTGCCAGAAGCGGCACGGAGCCGATCCGACACGCGTCGCAAGATCTGTCCAATGACTGGGTGGTTTGGCAGAACGAAGGACGCCAGGAGCGCTGGCGGAGTCCGGCTTCCGGGCCAGTGATGACATGGAAGGACCTCGACGGGCTTGGACCCCATTGCGACGGTCTTGCCTTCGGCATTGAGAATCCAGACAAGATCCGCAGTCTCGGTTTCGACGACAGAGCGGAGCCGCCCAGCCGGAAGTCGATATTCGATTCGATCCTGAACGAAGGCTTCTCCGGGTGCAATGGGAGGAACCTGAAGCGTCTTCACGGGGCCGAGGTCCGGCCGCACTTCAATGATCAGCTCCCCGCCAGGAAACCCATGTCCTTCTTTGGCTTCCAGTCTTAAACCACGGATCAGTGGAACTCCGCAGTGCTCGCCCGCCCAGGAAAGTGTCGAAGCCACGTTCAAGTCCATTGAGACCTGAAGGCCCGGTTCTATCGCCGCAGCTTCATCGAGAGGCATGCCCCCTCCTATTCCTGGAAATTACGGCTAGTTTAACTTGTCCATTCGGCAGGCGTGCGTGAATCCGTAGGTTGGTCAACTGTCGGCCCAAGGGTCGCTGGAGATCGCCCATTGCCCAAATCATGTATGCGTCTCCTCCCGAGGACCTGTCCGCATTATGGAGTTAAAAGACGGAGCAATGGGTGCATACTCTGTGCAACCCATCGATTTATTCCCGATGCCACGCTGCCCGGCAAGGATTCCCCATGCTCCGAACGTTGTTCCTCGCAGGTTGTGCCGCCGCGCTGGCCGTGGCCGGCACCCGTGACGCCCAATGGACAAAGGTCAACACCGCCATCGGGAAGGGACTGCCCGAAACGGCGGTCACGGAACTGGAGCCCATCGTGAAAGGGGCGCTGGAAGACCGGGCCTATGGCGAGGCCGTCAAGGCCATCGGGTTGCGCATCGGCCTTGAAGGGACGATCCAGGGGAACAAGCCGGAAGAGAAGATCCTCCGGATGCAGGAAGAGCTTGCCAAGGCACCCGGGGAAATGAAACCGATGATGGAGTGCATCCTGGCCAATTGGTACTGGCAGTTCTTCCAGAGGAACCGCTGGCGATTCCTCCGGCGGACCCGCATGGAAGGCGGTTCGGGCGGAGATCTGAACACCTGGGACCTCGGCCGGATCCTCGAGGAGATCGATCGGCACTTCACCCTTGCCCTGGCTTCCAGCGACGCGCTCAAGGCCATCCCCATCTCCACCTTCGAGGATGTGATCGAGAAGGGCACCGTGCCTGAAGGCTACCGCCCTACCCTCTTCGATTTCATTGCCCACGATGCCCTCACGTTCTATACCGCTGCGGAACAGGCTGGAGCCAAATCCGAAGATTCCTTTGAGTTGGAAGCCGAAGGCCCAGTCTTTTCCCAATCCGAAGCCTTCCTCGCATGGCGGCCCGAAACCAGCGATGCGTCCTCTCCGACCTATAAGGCCATCCGCCTGTTTCAGGACCTGATGACCTTCCATGCCAAGGACCGGGACAGGTCCGCCTACGCGGACGTCGATCTCATGCGGCTGGAATTCGGCAGCAATCGCGCAGTCGGGGATGGGAAGACCGGGCGCCGCAAGGCGGCCCTGCTCGCCTTGGCGAAGGACATGAAGGGGTATGAGGTCTCGGCACGGGCTCTCGCGATCCTGGCCGGGATCCTCAAGGACGAGAATGCCCTCCCGGAGGCAAGGTCCCATGCCCAACAAGGTTTGAGTGCCTTCCCCGACTCGCCCGGAGGGAGTTCCTGCTTCAACCTCATCCAGGAGATCGAGCGGAAATTCATCTCCGTAACTACGGAACGTGTGTGGAACGCGCCCATGCCGACCCTGGACGTGTCCTACCGGAACGTGGCCAAGGTCCATTTCCGGGCCGTCGAGGCGGATTTCGACACCTGGCTGAGGTCTCACAGGTGGGGTGGCCTGAACTATGAATGGGCCGTGGATCAAGGTTTGAACGATCGCAAGCCTGCCCTTGCCTGGCAGATGGAGCTGCCACCCAACCCCGATTTCCGCCTGCGCACGGCTCATCTCCAGGCTCCCACGGGTCTCAAGCCCGGATTCTACTTCATCCTCGCCAGCCCATCCCCGGACTTCGGAAGTGTCGACAACGTCGTGAGCGCCACTCCCATATGGGTGAGCGACCTGGCCCTGGTCGTCCGGCACCGCCAGCTTGAAGGGGGCAGTGATGGGATGGTGCTCAACGCCATCACCGGCAACCCCATTGCCGGGGCCAAGGTCGTCGTGTGGAAAAGGCAGACTCAAGGCGGCCTGCTGCCCGTCAGTACCGTCACCACGGACCCGGACGGGATATTCCGCCTCCCCAAGGCGGACAACCCCTACGCTTCATGCGTGCTGGTCGCGACCTACCGTGGCCAGACGGCCGTGATGGAAGCCTACGCCGGTGGCGAGGAGGGACCCGAGGAGGTAACCCCCGAGACCGTCCTGTTCACGGATCGCTCCATCTACCGACCGGGCCAGACCATTTCGTTCAAGGGCATCTGTCTCCAGGTCGACCCGGCCCATGCCGATTACCGCACCCTGCCCGGGAGGGAGGTCTCCATGGTCTTCCAGGATCCCAACGGGAAGGAAATCGAACGCAGATCCTTCGTCTGTAACGGCCTGGGCTCCTTCAGCGGCGTCTTCACGGCCCCCAGGGACCGGATCATGGGCCAGATGACCCTTCGCGCCGAGGATCCTTCCGGCTCCACGTCTGTCCAGGTGGAGGAATACAAGCGCCCTAAATTCCAGGTTGAACTCCCCGCGCCCAAGGATGCCGCCAAGCTTGGTTCCGAGCTGGTGGTGGTCGGCAAAGCGACCGCCTACACGGGAGCCGCGGTCGATGGCGCCCGGATCGCATGGCGCGTTCAACGTGGCGTGCACCTGCCGCCCTGGTGCTGGTGGGGTGGCGGCTACGGGATCGGAGGTCCCGGTTCAAGCCAGTCCATCGCCCATGGAATCGGCATCACGGGCCGGGACGGGAGCTTCAGGATCACCTTCACCGCAAAGCCCGATCCGGCCGTGCCGGAAAAGGATGAACCGGTGTTCCAGTTCACCATCCACGTGGATGTGACGGATCCATCCGGAGAGACCCGCTCGGAGGAGCGGACGGTGAACGTGGCCCATGCGGCGCTGGCGGCAAGCCTGTCCACCCCGGAATGGCTGACGGCGGACCACACCGTCGAGGTGCTGCTCAGGACCACCTCCCATGATGGCGAAGGCCAGGCGGCCGCCGGAACCTTGACGATCCGTACCCTCCGGCAACCCGCCAAAGTCCTGCGGCCATCCCTGAAGCCCATTCGGGAGTATTGGAATTCAGACCCCCTTACCGTCCCCAAGGAGGAGCCGGACCCCTCCCTGCCCGCAACCTGGGAACCAGGAGGGGTCATTTCCTCGCAAGCGGTCCAGACGGACCGCAGCGGCAAGCTCCAGGTTCCCGTGAACCTCAAGGCCGGGATCTATCGCGCGTTCCTTGAAGCCCGCGACAGGTTCGGGAAAACGGTCACAGCGAGATCGGACTTCCAGGTCGTGGAGCCGGGTGCCCGCCACTACGCCCTCAAGCTGGCCGACCACTTCGCTTCGCCCTCCTGGTCCGTCAAACCCGGCGAGACCTTCAACGCCCTCTGGGGCACCGGCTATGGAGAAGGACGCGCCTTCGTCGAACTGGAGTGCAAGGGGAAGCTCCTGAGGCGCTATTGGACCCGGCCGGACCGCACCCAGGAAATCATCCGCCAGGTTGTCGACAAGGACATGCGAGGAGGGTTTACGGTCCGCACGACCTTCGTCCGGGAGAACCGGGCCTTCATCAACGAGCGGATCGTCGACGTGCCTTGGTCCGACAAGGAGCTTGCCCTGAAGTGGGAGCATTTCACCTCGAAGTTGACGCCCGGGCGGAAGGAGACCTGGACCGTCGCGATCTCAGGTCCGGACTCCTGGAACGCCACCGCAGAGATGGCGGCGACGATGTACGATGCGTCACTGGACCAGTTCCTTCACCATGACTGGATCCATGCCTTCAGCGGCTTCCGCCGGGAATGGCTTAGGGTGGATTCGAGGTTCGAGAACAGTGCCGCCGCGTTGCGCCACATCCGCGGAAGATGGAATTTCGCTTCCAGGTCCATGGATTGGCGCTATCCGACCTTTGATGGGGCGGTCTCCCAGAATCTGTGGGGGTATGGATTCCTCGATGGCAATCGGCTCAGGAGCGCCAAAGGCACGGTCATGCCTCCACCGCCTCCCGCGCCTGCAACCCGAGGCGCCGATGGGAGTGCCGTTGTGGAGGTGGTAGCAGAGCTTCCAGTGATGGATCGGACCGAAACGATGACGGCCGTCAACATGAGCGTGGAGCCGCTGAAACCCAAGCGGGATGCGCCGTCCCCCGCCGCCGATTTCAGCAAGGTGGTTGCCCGAAAGAACATGGCTGAAACGGCCTTCTTCCATCCCCACCTTCTCTTCGGATCCGACGGCATCGCGAGACTGGAATTCACCATGCCGGAGACGCTCACCGAATGGAAATTCCTCGGTTTCGCGCACGATCGCGACATGCGGAGCGGCTACCTCACCGGAAGATCGGTGACCAGCAAGGACCTCATGGTGCAGCCCAATCCGCCACGCTTTCTCCGGGAAGGGGATTCCGTCGAATTCACGGTCAAGGTGAGCAACCCTTCCGAGGAGGTCCAAACGGGCGTCGTGCGGCTGGATTTCGCGGATGCCCGCACCGGAGCGCCCCGCAATCAGCTTCTCGGGAACACCCAGGGGGTCGAGAAACCCTTCGAGATCCCGGCCAAGGAGAGCCGCAGCTTTGCCTGGAAGATCAGCGTCCCCGACGGCTGCGAATTTCTCACCTACAAGGCCGTCGGCGCCGCCGCCCTGGTGAGCGACGGTGAAGAGGGCTTCCTGCCCGTCCTGGGCCGGCGGATCCTGGTGACGGAATCCCTTCCCCTTCCCATCCGGACCCGGGGGGAAAAGACCTTCGAGTTCAAGAAGCTTCTGGAATCCGGCCAGTCCTCGACCCTGCGCCAGGAGAGCCTGACCGTGCAGATGGTGTCCCAGCCGGCCTGGTACGCCGTAATGGCCCTGCCCTACCTGATGGAATTCCCCTACGAATGCAGTGAGCAGGTCTTCAATCGGCTCTACGCGAACGCAGTGGCACGCCACATCGCTGCCAGCAACTCGAAAATCCGGCAGGTGTTCGAACAATGGAAGGGAACCGCCACCCTCGACAGCCCCCTCGAGAAGAACCAGGATCTCAAGGCGGTCATGCTGGAGGAGACCCCATGGTTGCGGGAGGCCACGGCGGAGACGACCGCCCGCCGCAACATCGGCCTTCTGTTCGATGCCAACCGTCTGGACTCCGAGACGTCCGCCGGGCTCCAGAAGCTCAGGGATATGCAGCTCCCGGATGGACACTGGCCGTGGTTCTCCGGGGGGAGAGAAAGTGATTTCATCACCCTCTATGTCGTCACAGGCTTCGGGCGGCTTCGACACCTGGGCATCGATCTCGATGTCGGATCTGCCCTCCGCGCGATCGATGCGCTGGACACCTGGATGGACGACGCCTACCACCGGATCCGCAATCGCGACACGTACGTCCCGGACTCGATTGTCGCCCTGTACCTGTATGGCAGAAGCTTCTTCCTGAAGGATCGGCCCATCCCGGCGTCGCACCGGGAGGCCGTCGACTTCTACCTCAGCCAGGCCCGCAGGAACTGGCTCAAGCTCGCGAACCGCCAATCCCAGGCCCATCTGGCGTTGGCTTTGGCCAGGTTCAGGACGGTCCTCAAGCTCGACGATCCGGCACCCGAGGACATCATGCGAAGCATCAAGGAGCGCAGCCTCGTCAGCGAGGAACTCGGCAGGTACTGGAGGGACCAGGAACAATCCTGGTGGTGGTACCGGGCCCCCATCGAAACCCAGGCCATGATGATCGAAGCCTTCGACGAAGTCGCCCGCGATCCTCAAGCCGTGGAGGATTGCCAGGCATGGCTCCTCAAGCAGAAGCAGACCCGGGACTGGAAGACCACCAAGGCCACGGCCGACGCGATCTACGCGCTGCTCCTGCGGGGCTCCGCCAAGCTGGGAAGCGATGCCCTGGTTGAAGTGTCCCTCGGTGGCAGTCCCGTCCGGCCCAACGGAGTGGAGGCGGGGACAGGGTTCTACGAGCAGCGCTTCGTCCGGGATGAGGTCAAGCCGCAGATGGGCCGCATCGTCCTCAGGAAGCCGGATGACGGGGTGAGCTGGGGAAGCGCGCACTGGCAGTATCTGGAGGACATGGCCAAGATCACGCCCCATGAGGGCACCCCCCTCAGGACCAAGAAGGCGCTCTTCACCAAGGACACCACAGCCAAAGGCCAGGTGCTCAAGCCGGTGACCGGGGCCCTTTCGGTCGGAGATGAACTGGTCGTGCGGGTCGAATTGCGGACGGACCGGGACATGGAATACGTCCACCTCAAGGACCAGCGCGGCTGCGGCACCGAACCCGTGGAGGTCCTGAGCCGGTACCGGTACCAGGACGGATTGGCCTATTACGAGAGCACCCGGGATACGGCGACCCATTTCTTCATCGATTACCTGCCGAAGGGAACCTACGTCTTCGAATATTCGACCAGGGTCCAGCTCAAGGGGCGGTACCAGACCGGGATCGCCAGCATCCAGTGCATGTACGCGCCTGAATTCAACAGCCATTCCGAGAGCCTGGCCCTGGAGGTCAAGTAGACCAGATCAGGCTGGAACCGCGATCCATTGCTATGTTGCCGCCCTCAGGGGGTGGGGCTTCCCAGGATTCCCCACTTCGCCAGCCGAAGCTCCGCCCATGCGCGCCACCCGCCAGGAACCAGCACCCCGGCCTCCATGTGCCGGGCGCCATGGACGAGGGTGAAGTCCGGATGGAAGGAGGCGATGGCCCGTACGCCATGGATGGGCGTGATGTCATCCGCGTCGCCGGCCAGCAGGGCGATGGGCGTCCTGAGGTGCCGGGACGCTTCCAGGGGGGAAACGTCAGCGGGACGGAAATGCCCGAGTCGCCCCGCCCTCAGGAGGGCGAGCCGCTCCCCGGGCCGAAGCAGCCATTCAGCCGTCCTCAGGGTGCCCTGCACATGGTTCCGGGCGGCCTCCTGGAGGGAATCAAAAGGGGATTCCAGCAGGGCACCCCCAAGGGGGCCCTGCCCTTCTAGCCGCTCCAGGGCCAGGAGCGCGACCCCGGCCCCTTGGCTGGTCCCGACGAGGACGATGCGGTTCCGGGGCACTCCCTGGTCCACAAGATGCCGAACGACCGCGGCCGTATCCTCCCGTTCCCACCCCCCCAGGGTGGAGGGTGTCCTCGGCTCCAGGTCACGATTACGGAAGGTGAAGGTCACCGCATCCAGCTCCGGCAGGTCCTTGACCCGGGAGACGCCACCCCAGGCATCGTCCCCGAACCCATGCAGAAGGACCGCCACGCCGCGTGAAGCGGGCCGGTGCAGCCACCAGGCCGTGAGGGGCCGGCCCTCGCCCCCAGGCAGGGTCTCCGAGGTCCAGGCGCACCCCGGCGGACAGTACCGGGCTCGAAGCGCGCTCCGCTCGGCTTCGGTCCTGGCCGGTAGCGGCGCATCCAGCAGCATCGGCGGAAGGATGGCCCAGCCTGCCAGAAGGTTGAGAAGGACGAGCACCGCCGGAACCGTGATGCAGATTGACAGGAGGAATCGATTCATGTCTCCGGCTACGTGGTGCTCAGCTGCCCTCCTTAGCCTGCGGGTTCCCCATGGTAGGGCGAAGCGCTCACGCACCCCGGTGATGGTGAAGATACTCAGCAGCCGCCATTTGCAACAATGCATTGAGAGAAAGCCCTTCCTCCTTGGCCTGCGCCTGCAGGCTCTCAAGGAGATGCACGGGCAGCCTCACGGCCTTCACAACCGTCTCTGCGGTTTCCTCGCCATGCCTGGGTCTACCCCTTTGGATCCGGATGGGCGGGCCAAGGGGTTCCTTCCCTTTGATGGCTCGCTCCGCCCATTTCACGTCCTCTTTATGGTGCCTCATGAGAACCTCCATGGGCTCGCCCGGCCCGGTCTCGGCAAGAAACCCTTCCGTCGTCAGGGTTCGCACTGGAGTCTTTTTCCTGGTGGTCATGGCTTGGTCCTCCGTTTTGGACGCATCCAGTGAGAGGTCATGGCGCAGCACCCATCTGGAAACTCGCACGCAATCGCAACAATGGGAAAGCATCACCGCACCGGAATAATTGTAGAACAATTTATTTCGCTGTCCAAAGGCGCGCATCCAAAAGGAAGCCCAAGCGCCGTGCGTTCCACCCTCCGAGCGATTCTCCGCCTGAAGTTCCCAGCGTCTCAGCGAGACCCCAGCGCCCCAGCGTTTGTTTTTTTCTTCCGAAGATCCCATGCGATTGGCCAATGGACCCCTTGCCGAATCCCGAGAAAAGCCAAATTCTTGCGCAGGCCAGAAAAGCCCTTTCAACACCCATCATGCCGCCAGCCCTTCATCCCAAGTCCCGGTTGTTGGCGTAATCTGGTCTTCCTTCCCAAGTTGCTGATCCCGTCCCCAGGATTACCCGATGACCCCAACGCTTCGCGCCCTGCTCGGCGACATCACCCGGTTGGATGTGGACGCCATCGTCAACGCCGCCAACTCCTCCCTGCTGGGTGGGGGCGGGGTGGACGGGGCCATTCACCGCGCGGCGGGGCCGGACCTCGTCCAGGAATGCCGGTTGCTGGGGGGCTGCAAGCCGGGCCAGGCGAAGATGACCCGGGGCTACCGGCTGCCGGCCCGGCACGTGATCCATACGGTCGGGCCGGTGTGGCGGGGCGGCGCCTGGCAGGAAGCGGACGTGCTCTCGTCCTGCTACCTCCGGTGCCTGGAGCTGGCCTCGGCGCATTCCCTTCACTCCATCGCCTTCCCGAGCATCAGCACGGGCATCTTCGGCTACCCCATGGAAAGCGCCTGCCGGATCGCCGTGTCGACCACGCGCGCCTTTCTCGCCAAACCCGGCTCCATCGGTGAAGTCATCTTCTGCTGCTTCAGTCCGTCCGACCTGGAGGTCTACGAGAAGGTCCTCAACGGCCAGCCGGAACCATGAACCGGGCCTCGGACCTTCCGTCTCACGGGTGGATCAGACCCGGTGGAAACCATTCCGGCCATTCCCGCACTCCCTCTTGCACATGATCTTCGCGAACCCCCCAAAGCCCGGCCCGCTGTCCTTGAGATGGCTTCTGACGGGGCTGCTGTGCCTCGGCCCCGGCCTTTTCGCGGGGCCGGGTTCGGGGCCTTCGGAACCCCGGGTTTGGCTCTGGGCGTGGGACAGGCCGGAGGACCTGAGGTTCCTGGGGCCCGGGGACGCGGGGGTCGCCATGTTCGTCCTGGGCATCCGGGTGGAGGCCCGCGGACTGTCCCTGCGCCATCGGACGGCGCCGCTCCGCCTCTCCCCGGGAATGCGCCGCATTGCGGTGGTGCGGCTGGAGGTCGTCCCCCGCGACCTGGACGATCGGCGCCTGGGGGAGGTCGTGGCGGCCATCCGGACCCGGGCCCAGGTCCCCGGGGCGGAGGGGATCCAGGTGGATTTCGATGCGGCCCGGAGTCAGCGGCCCCTGTACCGCAGGCTGCTCGCGAAGCTCCGGGGCGATCCCGCCATCCGGGTTCCCGTCACCATGACCGCCCTGGCGTCCTGGTGCATGGGCGACCGGTGGATTGCGGACCTGCCCGTGGAGGGAGCGGTCGCCATGCTGTTCCAGATGGGCCAGGGCACGGCGGAAGCGCTCGCCTGGCTTCGGCGGGGGCGCCCCCTGGGCGGACCCGCCGGAACGGCCCCGGACTGGGGCATCTCCACCGACCAGCCCCTTCCCGCCCCGCCGCCCGCGACGGCCCGGGTCTTCGTCTTCCATCCCCTTCCCTGGACCCCGGCGGCCTACGGAAGAGCCTTGTTCCTGGTGAAGCCATGAGACCTCGCAACCTGCTCACGGCGGCCCCTCTCGTCCTGGCGGGCGTCCTGGCCGCGATCCCCATCATTCGCGCCTGCGCGCCGGAAGGGCCCACGCTGGCCTTCACCTGGGAACGGCACCCGGACCTGCCCCTTAACGATTTCGCCGCCGGGAAGCTGGGCGTCCTGCAACCCACCTATGCCAGGAGCTACCTGGTGGTCGCCTACCGCCACCTCACCGGCGCCCCCCTGACCCGGGCGGAGCGCGCCGGCGCGCTGGCCCTCTGGGAGGCCCGTCTCCAGGGCGGGGCCCAATTGCCGCACGCACCCAAGGCGGCGGCCCCCGAGGATCGGGCCCCCCGGGACTGGGCGGCGACCCGGGCACGCTTCACGAAGGCGCCGCAGCCCGAGCCCAGCCGGTTCCAGTGGAACGCCACCTTCTACCGGGCCGTGGTTTCCGACAACGCCCTGGAGGTCGCTTCGGACACCCTCCTGGACCGGGCCCGGCGGTGGAAGCCCACGTGGGTCCAGGAATGGATCCGGACGCAGGACAAGGTGTTCTCCACCAACGGGAGCGCCCGCATGGCGCCGGAGCCGGTTCCGGCCGGACGGGACCCGCTCTTCCTGAAGGACCGCGCCTACCAGGTGGCCAGCGCCCATTTCTACGCCGGCGACTTCCAGGCGGCCCGGGACGCGTTCCAGGCCATCCGCGAGGACGCGTCCAGCCCCTGGCGGCGGCTCGCGGCCTACCTGGTGGGGCGATGCTGGTTGCGGGAAGGCACCGTCGCGCCTCCGGGAGAACGGGCCACGGTCTGTTTCAAGGAGGCCCATCGGATCTTCGAGGAACTGACGCGGCGGGGCCTCCCTTCCCGGCCGGCCTGCGAGGCCCCGGAGCCCCTTCCCGAAACGGAGCTGCTCGCGGCCATCGAGGTCGCGGCCTTCCAGAGCTGGGCGAAGGGGGCGCCGGCGGAGGCGGGGGCAGCCCTGGCCTCGGGCCTCCTGGGGCGGACCCCGTGCCGGGATTACGGGGACGCCCTGGGCCGGTATTCGAACCTCCTGGACGCGCAGATCGCCGGGGAGAGCACCTGGGGCGACGACCGGGCCCGGCCGCGGACCATCACCCCCGGCCTCCTGGGGAACGACCTCACCGAGTGGGTCTACCGGTTCCGGGACACGGGCCCGAAGGCCTACGCCGCCGCCTTCGACCGGTGGACCCGCACCCGGAGCCTGCCCTGGCTCGTCATGGCCCTGGCCAACGGTGAACCTTCCTCCAGGGGCATCGACGAGGTGCTGGAGGCCGGCGCCCAGGTCAAGGGGGACCACCCGGGGCACGAGACGATCGCCTTCCACCGGGCCCGCATCCTGGCGGCCTCCGGCCGGGCCGCGGAGGCCAGGGAACTCATGGACGCGTTCCTGGACCGCCCCGGTGCCGCCACCCCCTCCTCCCTCAACCTCTGGCGGGCGCTCCGGATGCCCCTGGTGGCGACCCCCGCGGCGTTCCTCGCGGATGCCCTGCGGGTCCCCGCCGGATCCTACGGCCTGGGCGGGGAGGTTTCCCGGGCGCACCGCAGCCTGACCACCTGGAACGCCGGGACCCAGGCGACCCATCCCGACGTCCGCGCCCTGCTGAAGGTCGTCCAGCCTCCCCCGCGGTTCATCCAGGGGGATGCCGCCCGGATCCTGAACCTGGCCACGCCGACGGACGTGCTCCTCGGGCTGGCCCGGAACCCGGCCCTGCCGGACCACCTCCGGCGCGAGTGGCGCCGTGCGGCCTGGGTCCGGGCGGTGCTTCTCGAGCAGTGGGACCTGGCCGTGGAGGCGACCCCGGACCTGGTGGACGGGGAGCCGGGGCTGGGCTCCGCCCTCGCCGGCTTCGCCCAGGCGCCCCGGGATGAAAAGGAGCGGCAGGCCCTGATGGCCCTCCTGACCCACCCGGGCCTGCGCTGGATGGTCTACCAGGGCATCAACCGGCGGACCTTCACCGAACCGGGCGCCAAGCCCATCCCGTTGCGCCATCGGGACACCTTCCTGGCCGCGAGCTGGTGGCCCGGACCGAAGGGGACCGGCCGGGGACAGACCGATAAGGTGGAGGAATCCTACGTTTGGGGATCGTACTTCTACTACCCGCAGCCCCATGCCATGGAGCTCCCCCTGTTCAACCTGGCCGGGACCCGGCTGCCCGCCCTGCCCTGGCTCACCCCGGCCCAGCGGGACCGGGGCGAGGCGGAAGGAAAGGCGCTCCAGGCCCTGGCGGAAGGTCCCGACTGGCTGAATGAGCGAACCCTGGCCTGGGCCAGGCGGGAGCCGGAGGACCCCCGCATCCCCGAGGCCCTGCACTACGCGGTCATCGCCGAGAAGGTGGGCGGGGAAAAGGGACTGGGGAAGATCTGCTTCAGACTGCTCCACGGGAAATACAAGTCCAGCCCCTGGGCGAGCAGGACGCCAATCCACTACTAGGAGGCTGTCCAGGTATCCAGGAGGCGACCTTGGTATGGTTGTCTAATGATTCCTGAATCCTTCTCGATCCTTGGCGCAATCATCGGTTCACTGGGCGGTTTCTACTACCTGTTCGAAACCCTGGCCGGCCGTACGCAGCCCAATCGCATCACCTGGCTGTTGTGGGGCATCTTCCCGATGGTCATCTTCGTCGCGCAAAGGACCCAGGGGGTCCAGGGTCTGTCCTGGACGACCTTCGCGGCGGGCTTCCTGCCGCTGCTCATCCTCGGGGCGTCCTTCTTCAACCCGAAGGCCTACTGGAAGAGCGAACCTCGCGACTACTACCTGATGGCCGCCGCCGTGGTCGGCGTCATCCTCTGGGGCCTCACCCACAATCCCAACCTGGCCCTGGTGTTCTCGCTCCTGGCCGATATCCTGGCGGGCATTCCCACCGTCCTCAAGGCCTACCGCCATCCCCGGTCCGAGAGCTGGATCGGTTTCACCATCAGCGCCATCGGCTTCGGGATCAGCTTCCTGTCCATCCAGACCCACACCTTCGGCACCACGGCGTTCGTGGTGTACCTGGTCATCGGCAACGGCACCATCGCGGCGTTGGCCTCGCGGGGCCGCGGCCCTCGGACGTAGTTTGCCCGCGTCATGGAGGACTTCGTCGCCTGAATGAGGACAGGCGGCCCCTCCCGCTTTCACGAGAAAGGATCGGGTTCGACACAGGGCCTTCACACCGGCCGAGGAAGCTAACGACACCGACTTCCGGTATTGGAGATCCGATGAAGAGACTCACCCCCGTGGCGTCCCTGGCCCTGCTTCTCGCCGGCGCTTCCGCGACTGCCCAGACCCCCACCGTCGGCGGGTTGGTGCAGGTGTGGTACACCCAGATGATGGACAACAAGCTCCGCCTGAACAGCGGGGCCAACTACTACAACCTCCGCAGCGAGTTCAAGGAGAACGGGTTCAACCTCCGGCGCGCGGAACTCAGCCTCAAGGGGTCCGTCCTGGCCGGGATCGACTACCAGGTGGCGATCGACCCCTCCATCAACACCTCCTCCGCAAACTCCGCCAACAGCAACGCGTCCTACAACCCCACCATCCTGCAGGACGTGTTCATCACCTGCACCTTCATGGGCGTCCAGGCCAAGGTGGGCCAGTTCAAGACGCTCCAGACCTACGAAGGCAACATCAGCTCGTCCGAACTGCTCTTCGCGGAACGCAGCCAGCTGGGCCGGGTATTCGGGGACAAGCGCGACCGGGGCCTCGTGCTGTCCGTGCCCTTCGGCGACGCCAAGGGCTTCGGCGGCCGGGTTTCCGCCGGCGCCTTCAACGGCGTGTCCGACCTGGCCTCGGGCAAGGCCGGCGACTCCAACGCGGGCAAGGATCTCGTCCTCCGGGTGGACTTCACCGCCGCCGGCGGCCATGCCTTCGGCGCCTACACCCTGCAGGGCTCCACGGACCAGGCCGACAAGGGCGCCCTGGTCGCCAAGACCTTCACGGGCGCGTCCGCCCCGACCGCCGCCCAGGTGCTCGACACCAAGGACAAGACCACCAACCTGGGGGCCTACTATTCCTACAAGGCCGGCGGCCTGCAGCTTTCCGCCGAATACCTCACGGGCCTCCTGGGCCGCCGCGCGCCCAGCGTGGGCGCGCAGACCGGCGCCGCCGGCCGCGAGCACCTGGACCAGAAGTTCACCGGCTTCTACCTCACCGGGGGCTACACCGTGGGGGCCCACACCTTCCTGGCCCGCTTCGACCAGATGAACTACAACAGCGGCGACCAGTGGTACGGCGCCACCAACCCCTACATCACCCCCGCCGCCGACTTCAGCCCCAAGTTCACCGAGACCACCCTCGGCTACACCTACGCCTTCAGCCCCGCCAAGCTCAAGGCCGCCAACCTCAAGCTGAACTACATCCTGCGCAGCAAGAACGTCCTCAAGCCCAGCACCGCCGCGGGCCAGACCTCCGAGCAGGGCGGAGACACCCTGGTGGCGGCCTTCCAGGTGGCCTTCTAGCCGTAACGAAGCGAAAAGGAAAAGGGCCGGTGCGAACCGGCCCTTTCCATTGCCCAAATGCCGGGCTAGCGCAGGAACACGTGCCCCTGGGGGTCGAACCCGCCCTGCCCCCTGGCCCCGATCGCCAGCAGGCCCCCGGTGAGGAGCACCAGGATCGCCGCGAGCATCAGGTCCCTGGAGGACAACCCGCCGGGACGGGAAGGCTTGTTCATGGAGCGGGTGGAGGTGTTCATGGGGGTCCCCTTGAGGTCGTCTGCCCTACGATGCCCCCGCGGCCCGACCTTCCCGTGAACCGGGTGTGAAACCTTTGTGACGTGCCCGGGTTTTCCGGTGGCGGGCCCGCCGCCTCGATTCCGGGGACCCGGTTGGCTTATGCTGGGTCCATGCCCATGGCTTCCCTCCCGATCCGCCCGCGGACCCGTTCCGGCCTTGGCCCGGCGGGGCGGGTTTGACCATGGACTGGACCGCCCTCGGGCTTTCCCTGCGCCTCGCGGCCTGGACCGTGGCCATCCTGCTGCCGGTTGGGGTGCTCCTGGGGCGGTTCCTCGCCCGGGCGCGTTTCCGTGGCAGGAGCGTCCTGGAAGCGGTGGTGGCGCTGCCCCTGGTGCTGCCGCCGACGGTGCTGGGGTACTACCTGCTGGAGGCCTTCGGCGCCCGCAGCCCCCTGGGGTCGCTCTACGCCTCCCTGGCGGGCAGGACCCTGGCCTTTTCCTTCGAGGGGCTGCTGCTGGCTTCCGTCCTGTTCAACCTGCCCTTCGCGGTCCAGCCCATGCGCCGTGCCTTCGCGGGCATCCCCGGGTCCGTCCTGGAAGCCGCCGACTGCTGCGGGCTCTCGCCCTGGCGCCGGTTCCGGCGGATCGAGCTGCCCCTGGCCTGGCCGGGCATCCTGGGCGCCCTGGTGGTGACCTTCGCCCACACCCTGGGCGAGTTCGGCGTGGTGCTCATGGTGGGCGGAAACATCCCGGGCGAGACCCGCACCGTGGCCATCGCCATCTACGACCGCACCCAGGCCCTCGACCCGGCCGGCGCGGGGACGATGGCCCTGGCGCTCCTGGCCATCTCCCTCTGCGCCATCGCCCTTTCCTACGCCACGGCCCAGGGCCGGGACCCCCATGCCTGACGCCGGGCTCCACGTGCGGGCCGAGCAGGCCGGACCCATCCCCCTGGCGGCGGAGTTCCGCTGCGCCCCGGGCGAGATCCTCGCCCTGGTGGGGCCCTCGGGGGCCGGCAAGTCGACCCTCCTGCGGGCGGTGGCGGGGCTGGTGCGGCCGGCCCGGGGCCGGGTGGCGGCGGGAGGGGAGACCTGGTTCGACGGGGACGCGGGGATCTGGCTGCCCACCCGCCGCCGCCGGGTGGGTTTCGTCTTCCAGGACTATGCGCTCTTCCCCCACCTGACGGCCCTGGAGAACGTCATGGAGGCCGCGGACGGCCCGGGACGGGAGGCCCAGGCCCGGCACTGGCTGGCCCGGGTGCACCTGCAAGGGCTGGAGGACCGGCGACCCGGCCGCATGTCGGGGGGCCAGCAGCAGCGGGTCGCCATGGCCCGGGCCCTGGCCCGCCAGCCGGCGGTGCTCCTCATGGACGAGCCCTTTTCCGCCGTGGACCGCGTCACCCGGGAAAAGCTGTACCTGGAACTGGCCGCCCTGCTCCAGGGGCTGGCCATCCCCATGGTGCTGGTGACCCACGACCTGGACGAGGCCGCCATGCTCGCCTCGCGCATGGTGGTGCTCTCCAAGGGCCGGACCCTGCAGACCGGGACGCCCGAGGCGGTCATGGGCGCGCCGGAATCCGTGGAGGTGGCCCGGCTCCTGGGCAACCGGAACATCCTTCCCGCCGTGGTGAAGGCCGTGGACCCGGAGCGCGGCGTCCTGGCGCTGGACTGGAACGGCCTCGAACTGGCGGCGGAGGCTGGGCCCGGGTTCACCCCGGGCCAGCACGTCACCTGGATCGTCTCCCCCGGGGACGTGAGGTTCCGCCGTCCCGGCTACCCGGAGGACCGGCCCGGCCACACCTACGTCCAGGGCCGCATCGCCGCGCTCGTGCGCCACGGCGACCTGGTGCGGGCCGTCCTGGAGGTGCAGGAACCCGCCGCCGGGCATCTCCAGTTCTCCACCACCCGCCACCTGGCCGAACGGGGCGGCCTGGCGCCGGGATCCCAGGCCCGGGTGGCGCTCCCCGCCGGGCGCATCCGGGTTTTCGCGGGATAGAACCGAAGGCGCGCTGGGGACACTTCAAGAGACCTCACGGGTCCGTTCTTGCCGAAGTATGTGCTAGCATACAACGACCCCGTCGGAAGGAGATCCCATGAAGCGCCGCGCCCTCCTGGCTTTCGTGCTGGCCCTGTGCCTCCCGGCCTTCCTTGCGGCGGGCCGTCCGGCCCCCGTGGCCATCGCCGCGGCCGGGGACCTGCGCGGCGTCCTGGAGGAGCTCAAGGCCGCCTTCGAGGCCCGGCACCCGGAAGCCGTTCTTCAGCTCTCCTTCGGGGCCTCGGGGACGCTGGCCGCCCAGATCCGGCAGGGCGCCCCCTTCGACATCTTCCTGGCGGCCGACACCGGGTTTCCCGAGGCCATCCAGAAGGCCGGACTCGTGACCGCGGACGGCCTCTTCCCCTACGCCCAGGGCAGCCTCACCCTCTGGGTCCGCAAGGACCTCGCCCTCGACCCGGCCCGGGACGGCCTCAAGGTGCTCCTGGACCCCCGGGTGAAGAAGGTGGCCACGGCCAACGCCGCCCTGGCGCCCTACGGGCGCGCGGGTGAAGCCGCGCTCCGGCGCGCGGGGCTCCTGGAGGCCGTCCGGCCCAGGCTGGTCTTCGGGGACAACATCGCCCAGGCGGCCCAGTTCCTCCAGGCGGGCGTGGCCGAGGCGGGGCTCATCTCGGGTTCCCAGGCCCGCAACCCGGCCCTGCGGTCCGCGGGGGTGGCCTGGAAGGTGCCCGGCGAGCTGTACCCGCCCCTGGTCCAGGCCGGGGTGATCCTGAAGCGCACTACCAGCCCGGAGCTGGCGCGGGCCTTCATGACGTTCCTCACGGGCCCCGGAGGCCAGGCCATCCTCGCCGGGCACGGCTTCGCCAGGCCTTGAAATCCGGGGCCGGCGGGCCCAGGATGGGGGTTCCGTGAAGACCGCCTCCGAACCTTCCCTGATCCTCAAGATCCGGATCCTCCACGAGGACCTGTTCGCCTTCGGCCCGGGCAAGGCGGCGCTCCTGGACGCCATCGCGCGGCACGCCTCCATTTCCGGGGCCGGCCGGGAGCTGGGCCTCAGCTACAGCAAGACCCGCCGGCTGGTGGACGAGATGAACCTGTCCTTCCGGGCACCCCTGGTGGAGACCTCCCGGGGCGGCAGCGAACGGGGCGGGGCCGGCGTCACGGAAGCCGGCCGGCGGGTCCTCGCGGCGTTCCGCAGCCTGGAGGCCAAGGCCCGGGAGGCCGCCCAGGAGGGGTTCAGGGACCTGGCCGCGGAGCTGAAGGGGACCGGTCCCGAAGTCCTATAATTTCCCCAAGGAGTACGGCCATGGCGACCCCCTTCGCATTCGACTGCTTCCGATCGGTGGTGGAGGGCTGGGTGGCCACCGGCACGGTGAAGGGGGTGGCCGGGGGGTCCTTCGAGGAGCGGCCCGTGTGGTTCGGGTGCCAGGGGGAGACCTGGGAGGAACTGCAGGCGGGCATGCAGCAGCTCGTGGGTGTGCTGCGGCCCCGGGTGGAGGAAGGCGCGCTGGCCACGCCGATCCAGGCCTTCCTCAGGGCGTGGCCGGAGGACCAGGCGATGCTCGTGCCGCCCGCCGGCGATCCCGAGGACCTGTTCCAGAACCTCATCAACGTCGGCACCCGGCGCCGGGGCTGGCTGGAGAACGCCGACGAGGTGCAGATCATCTCGTTCCTGAAGCTGGGGGCGCTGGCCATCCTCAGGCCGAAGGGGGCCTACAAGCCGGAGCTGGTCTCGAGCTTCCTGGGCTTCGCCATCGGGCTGGTGCCCGAAAAGCCCACCCCCACCCCGGACCGCGCGGGCCAGACCCCCGCCGACCTGGTGGACGAAATCCTGCTGGGGGGCCGGTCCAACTGAATCAGTTCGCTGCGAACTGGAGTTGGCCGTCGTTGAGGAAGCGCACCACCCGCGTGGCGGATCCGGGCTGCACGTGGCTCCACCGGATCTGGGTGGTCTGGGCGTTGCTGTAGATGTTGGAGAGCTTCTCGAAAAGGGTCACCGTTCCCCTGGCGTCCAGTTCCAGCCAGGTGCCGAAGGATTCCCATTCAGCCGGGGCGGAGCCGTCCCGGCCCACCTTCCAGGTGACCTTCCCCGCGGGGTTGGTGATCCAGGCCTTGCCGTCCCGGACGTTGAACACCCAGGGCGGAGTGGCGTCGTTGTTGTAGGTGCCCTCCTTCCGTATGCGGTTCTCGCCGGTGTCCAGCAGGGTCCGCTGGGCGTGGAGGGTGGCCCCGCCGGCGAGAACCAGCGTCGAGACCAGGAGGGACGTGAAGGAAGGTGTCATGGGCTCCCCGGGCGAAGAACGGCCGACGGACCCCCCGTGGGTCCGTGCGCTCGTCGAAAATAATTTAATTATTTATAGTCCCGCGTCAAGGCCGGCCAGGGTCCGGATCTCGAGGAGCCTGCGTTCCAGCTGGGCCTTGGAAAAGGGCTTGAGGATGCTGAGGGCGTGGCCGTCCCGCGCCAGGATCTCGCCGGTGTCCCCGTCCAGGAACCCGGTGGCCATGAGCACCGGAAGGCGCGGCCGGAGCTGGCGGAGGGCCTTGAGGGTCTCCACGCCGTTCATGCCGGGCATGTTCAGGTCCAGGATCACCAGGTCCAGGTCGTCGGCGGACCGGATGCGCACCAGGGCCTCCCCGCCCGAGGGGGCGGTGTCCACGGCGTGGCCCAGCGCCTCCAGGAGATCGGGAATCGTGGACAGGATCAGGGGGTCGTCGTCCACCATGAGGATCCGCAGGGGGCCCGAGGGCGCCGGCGGGGGTTCCGGGGCCGGGGCGGGCCCGGGCTGGTTCTCGCAGGCCGGCAGGCTGAGGGTCACCTGGGTGCCCTGCCCCGGCGCGCTCTGGATGGCCAGGGTGCCGCCGTGGGCCTGGAGGGTGGCGTAGGCCAGGGACAACCCCATGCCCGTGCCCTTGCCGATGGGCTTGGTGGTGAAGAACGGTTCCAGGGCGCGGGCCTGCACGGCCTCGGTCATGCCTTCGCCGGTGTCCTCCACCCGCACCTCCACCCTGCCGGACGGCGCCCGGCGGGTGCGCAGGGTGAGGGTGCCGCCGCCGGGCATGGCGTCCACGGCGTTTACGCAAAGGTTCATGAGGGCGCTGGAAAGGGTGCCCCCTTCGCCCATCACCCGCGGCAGGTCCTTGGCCAGGTCCATGACGAGGACCACCTTCTGCAGGGTGGTCCGGGCCAGGAGCTCCACCTCCTCGGCCACCATGGCGTTCAGGTCCAGGGGCTCGGGCTCCCGCAGGTCCTTGCGGGCGAAGTGCGTCAGGCCCCTCACCAGGTCGCGGCCCCGGGCGCAGGCCCGTCCGATGAGCGCGAGGCGGTCCGCGAGGAAGGCGTCGTCCCCCACCCGTCCGGCCACGGTCTCGGTCATGGCCTGGATGGCGCCCAGGACGTTGTTCATGTCGTGGGCCACGCCGCTGGCGAGGCTGCCCAGGCTGTCCAGCTTCTGCATCTGGTGGCGCTCGGCGTCCAGCTTGCGCTGGAGCTCCTCGGCGGTGCGCCGCTCGCGGATGTCCAGGGCCATGACCAGGAGGAAGTTCTCGTCGCCCGCCCGGAACGCCTCGGCGAAGAACAGGCAGGGGAAGGTGTGGCCGTCCCGGGTGCCCACCGGCAGTTCCAGGTTCTGGACGCTGCGCCGGCCCCTGAGGGCCTCGATCATCCGGGCCCGCACCTCCGGCGCGAAGATGCCCAGTTCCACGGAGGTCCGCCCGACCACCTCCTCCCGCGCGAAGCCGAGGGCCTGGCAGTAGCGGTCGTTCACCTCGAGGATGAGGCCGTCCTCCAGGCGGCTGAGGGAGGCCAGGAGAGGGGAGTTGTGGAAGGCCTGGTGGTATTTCTCCTCGCTCACCCGCAGGCGGTCCTCGGCCTCCTTGCGGGCGGTGATGTCCCGGCCGATGCCCAGCACGCCGATGACGCGCCCGTCGGCGGCGACGATGGGGGTCTTGATGGTCTCCAGGAACTCCCGGTGGCCGTCGTGGCGGAACCGGATCTCCTCCTCGCTCGCCGTGGGCCCGCCGGCGGCCAGGGCCCTTCGGTCCTGCGCCCGGAAGCGGTCCGCCTGGGCCGGGTCCACGAAGTCCAGGTCGGTGCGCCCCAGGATGGTCTCCTTGGGCACCCCGAAGAACTGCTCGAAGCGGCGGTTGCACTCCAGGTAGACGCCGCCGGGGTCCTTCAGCCACACCAGGTCGGGCAGCGTGTCCAGCAGGGTCCGCAGGAACGCCGCGTCCTTCTGGCGGGCGGCCTCGGCCTTCTTGAGCTCGGTGAGGTCCCGGGCGTAGACGATGCGGGAGCGCGGCGTCCCGTCCGGGTCGCGCACCAGGGTCGCGTCCACCAGGACCGGGAAGGCGGTGCCGTCCTTGCGCAGGTTCACGGTCTCGAAGACCGCGTGGCCGTGGCGCTCCAGTTCCCGGCGGACCTCGTCGAGATGCCCCGCATGAGCCGGCCCCAGGATCCGCCCCAGGTTCAGGCCGACCATCTCCTCGGGCGTATACCCCCGCGCCGCGGCGTAGGCCGGGTTCACCTGGAGCAGGTCCCCGGTGGCGTGATCCACCATGGCCAGGGGCAGCGCCGAGGCCGCCACCGCCTCGCACCAGGACAGCGGGCCGGAGGGGCCGGGGGATGGGTCGGGCTTGTACGCGGACGGCATGGACAAGGGCTTCCTCGAGGAATCCCCATTATTCCCCAGCATGCCGGGGAGTCCGCATCGAAAATGCGGGCTCTGTCAGGTAATGCCGTGTCCGCTTCGGACGGGGCCGGCAGGTCGCCGGATCCCGAAGTCCCGGGTCGCCTACCCCCTGCCCTCCAGCACCCGGTCCAGTTCCCGGGCCAGGTCCCGGATCCGGTAGGGCTTGGGCACGAAGCCCGCGAGGCCCTGGGCCAGCAGGTCCTCCGTGGCCTCCTTCCGGTCGAAGCCGCTGGTGAGGAGCACGGGAACCTCGGGGCGGACGCGGCGCATGGCCAGGAAGGCGGAGGCGCCGTCCATGCGGGGCATGCTGAGGTCCATGAACACCAGGGTCAGGTCCCGGGCCCGCTCGGTGAAGCGTTGCAGGGCCTCCACGCCGTCCCGGGCCGTGATCACCCGGTACCCCAACGATTCCAGGGCGGAGGCGGTGCTCTCCAGGATCATCGCCTCGTCGTCCACCAGCAGGATCGTGCCGGTCCGGTGGGGTTCCCGGCGGCCGGGTGCCGGCTCCTCGAGCCCCTCCCCGGCGGCCAGGACGGGGAAGAACACCTGGAAGGTGGTGCCCCGCCCCACCTCCGTCGCGATGCGGATGCCGGCCTTGTGGCCTCTGAGGATGCCCAGCATGGCCGAGAGCCCCAGCCCGCGGCCGGTGACCTTGGTGGTGAAGAAGGGATCGAAGATCCGGGAGAGCACCTGGGGTTCCATGCCGCAGCCCGTGTCCGCCACGGACAGGACCAGGTAGTTGCCTGGCTCCATGGCCTGGCCGGGGAACCCCGCGGCGAGGCCGTCCCGGTCCAGGTCGGCGCCGGAGGTGGTGATGGAGATCCGCCCTTCCCGGTTGCCGATGGCCTCGGCGGCGTTGGTGATGAGGTTGAGCGCCACCTGCTGGATCTGCGCGCCGTCGGCCATGAACAGGGGGAGGTGGGGTGCGGGCTGGAACTCCAGGCGGATCAGCTTGGGGAGGGAGGCCGCCAGGAGGCCCGTCATTTCCTGGATGATGCCGTTGAGGTCCCGGGGCTTGACGACGAAATGGCCCCTTCCGGAATAGGCCAGCATCTGCCGGCTCAACTCGGCGGCCCGCAGGACGGTGCTCTCCACTTTGTCCAGGTAAGGGCGGGCCGGGGCGTGCTCGCCCACCCGGTCCTGGGCCAGGTTCAGGTTGCCCATGATCGCCGTGAGGAGGTTGTTGAAGTCGTGGGCGATGCCCCCGGCCAGGACGCCCAGGCTCTCCAGCTTCTGGGCCTGGCGGATGGATTCCTCCACGCGCCTGCGCTCGGTGATGTCGCGGTGGTAGGCCAGGATGATGTTCCGGCCTCCGGAAAGGATCCCGCCCGCGGCCACCTCGAATTGGATGAGATGGCCATTGCGGTGCCGGTGCTCCACCTCGAAGATGGGTTCCTCGCCCGCCATGACCCGGCGTATGCGCTCGCCCAGGTGCCGGTAGGTCCCGGGGGTATCCAGGTCCTCCAGGCGCATGGCCAGGATCTCCTCCCGGGTGTAGCCGTGCATGCGCGCGAAGGCCGGGTTCACGTCGATCAGCTCCCCCTCGGGGGTGAGGGCCAGGATCCCGTCGGTGGCCATGTCGAACTGGGTCCGGTAGCGCTCCTCGGACTCCCGCAGGCGCTCCTCGGCCTCCCGGCGGCGGCCCTCCACCTCCAGGTGGTCCAGGGCGAAGGACACGTCGCCCGCGGCCTCCTCCAGGAGGTTGAGTTCCTCCGGCCCGAAGAAATCCCGCACGGCGGCGTACACCACCAGGGCGCCCACCACCCGCCCGCCCTGGCGGATCGGGAAGGACGCCATGGACGCGAACCCGGCCGCCCGGGCCCGGTCGAACCAGGGCCGCAGGCGCTCCGATGCGAAGAAGTCGTTGATGACGCAGCAGCGGCCCTCCCGGATGCTTCCGCCCACGCCCCCCCGGCCCAGCTCGCTGTCGTCGCTGCGCACCTGGAGGCCGTCCAGCGCGCCCGTGGTGTCCCCGTGGATGCTGGCGATGCGCACCTCGTGGGTCTCGGGATCGTCCAGGCCGATCCAGGCCAGGGTGAACCGGCCGAAATCCACCATGACCTGGCAGATGCGGGCCAGGAGCGCTTCCCGGGTGGAGGACCAGACGATGGCCTGGTTCACCTGGCTCAGGGCGGCGTACAGGGTGGTCATGCGGTCCAGGTGCCGGGCCTGGGCCAGGACGGCGGTGACGTCCTGGAAGGAAGCCAGCGTGCCGCCTCCCGGCAGGGGAACCGCGGTCCATTCCAGGCAGGGCGTGGCCCCGGGGTCCCGGGACGTGAGGTCAGGCAGCGTGAGCGCGGCCAGGGACGCCCGGTCCATCCCCAGGATCCGGGCCGCGGCGGGATTGGCCCCCACCAGCCGTCCCTGGGCATCCGCCAGGACGACCCCGAAGGGAAGCAGTTCCAGGAGTCCCGGCCAGGAGGAGGCCGGTCCCGCGGGTAGGCTCGGTTCCTCCAATGAGACCATGTCCGGTCGCCCTTTCGCTAAATCTGCCGATTCCCAGCATTCTCGCCGCCCGGCGGGGAGAGTCAACCCGGAAACGCGCCCGTTTCAGGGCCGTTCGGCCTGGTCGATGAGGTCCATGAGGCGGCGGAGGTCGCGTTTGGCGCCGGGCACCGAGCGGTTGGCCAGGTCGTCCTGGAGCATCCCCAGGCAGTCGTTGATGCGGCGCACCTCCGCGGAGTGGCGGCCGCCGGCGCTGTGGTCCAGGAAGGGCTGGAAGGCTTCGGTCAGGTTGGGGATCTGGTCCCAGGACCGGGCCTCCACCCGGCACCAGGCCAGCATGGTCGCCTGGTACGCGGTGAGCCGCGCCCGGGTGCGGGAGGGCCGCATGTGGCCGAGGACGGTCCCGGCCAGGCCCAGGGCGGTTTCGGCCATGTGCCGCGGCTTCAGCGCGGGCATGGTGTCCAGGCCCCGGTCGAGGGCCTGCGCCTCCAGTTCCGAGAGCCCCTGGCCGTGGTTCCGCCGGGCATTCTCCCAGGCCTTGCGGCTGGCGGCCACGAGGGCCGGCAATTCAGCCTCGCGGCCGTCGATGAAGGCTTCGGCGATGCCTTCCAGGGCCTCCACCAGCGAACCGTAGGACCTGGGCGCCACCACCGCGGGTTGCACGGTTGCAGGGGGGACCAAGGCCATCATCAGCATCAGGGATCCTTCGTACTCGGGTGCGGTCTGCCCCGCTCCCGGAAGCGTCAGGGAGGAACCCTCATGTTCCCTTAACCGGGCGGGTCCGCGCAAGCCGTACGTCCCCGCGGGGCTTCAATCCTTCAGTTTGGCCAGCTCCCCCCGGATGCGGGCGCGCTGGTCCTCCGCCTTCACCCGCTCCAGCGCCTTGCCGTAGTTGAGGACGGCTCCGGCCCGGTCGCCCTTGGCGGCCAGGGCCTCGGCGAGGCTGTCGTACGTGTTCCAGGAATCCGGATGGTCCTTGACGTTCCGGCGGAACAGCTCAAGGGCCTCGTCCGCCTTGCCCTGGCCCAGGAGGGCGTAGCCCATGTTGTTCACCTCGGCCTCGGTGGCCAGGGCCAGGGCCCGGGCCCGGAGGGTCCCGGCGGCGGCGGCGTCGCCGCGCTTTTCCAGGATCAGGGCCTTGGTGCGGAGGCCCAGGAAGGTCTCCTTCATTTCCAGGGAGCGGTCCGCCCAGCCCAGGGCCTCCTCCAGGTTGACGTCGTGGGCGGCGCACCAGCTGGCCGCGCCGGCCCACCCCTCGGGGAAGAACCGCGGCAGACCCCGGAGCTGTTCCCGCAGGCTCGCGGCCACCACCCGGTTCGTGTCCACCTCGATGCGGATGGGCACCCGCAGCTTTTCCCAGCGAAGGGAGAGGGTCGCGCCCGCGTCGGAAACCTCGTCGAAGGTGTAGGCCAGGCGGTCCAGGTCCTCGGCGGCCACCGGCGTCACCGTGAAGCGGGCCGCGTCCTCCCGGGGGTCGTAGCTGTAGCTGCCCCAGGCCTGGCTCTGGGTGCTGAACATGACCGTCCAGGTCGAGGCGGTGGGCAGCATGTGGAGGCCGTAGCTGCCCGCGGGCAGCGCCACCCCGCCGGCCTTGACGGGGGTCGAGAAGGTGACGACGGTGTTCTCGTTGGCGCCCGCCCGCCACACCTGGCCGAAGGGCACCAGGCCCCCCCACACCTTGCGGCCGTGCACGGAAGGCCGCGCGTAGACGACGCTGATCTCGGTGAGTCCGACGGTCTGGGCCACCTTCGCCCGGGGGCTGGCCTGGGGAAGGACGAGGGCGGGCGTCTGTGCGGCCAGGGCCGTGCCCGCGAGGACAAGGGCGAGGGGGAAAGATGGCATGGGAACCTCCGGAACAAGACTAGGCGGCCGAACGACGCCAGCCACCGGGCTGGGGCGAAGCGTTGCATTCCAGGGGCCGGCCCCCCTACCCGCGGCCCGCGCCGCTCCGCAGGGCGGCTTCGGCGCGCGCCAGGAGGACGGTGGGACTGGGCGCCTCCCCGGGCCCGGGAAGCGCCAGGCCCGCGCGGGCGGTGAGCTGCGCCTGGCCTCCCGCCGCCAGGGGGATGGGGGCGTCCAGCGTGCCCACCAGGGACCGGCCGAGGCTCAGGCCGGCCTCCGCATCCTCCAGGCGGTCCAGGAGGACCAGGAAGGTGCCGTCCTCCAGGCGCGCCAGGGTGTCCCAGCGCCGGATCCCCGAGGCCAGCCGGCGCGCGGCCTCTTCCAGGACCTCCTCCCGGGCCGCGGGGACCCGGTCCAGGCCGTCCAGGGCCAGGAGCAGGAGGCCGGGGCCCGGCTCGCCCGAGGCCAGGCGCGCCTCCAGCGCGTGCTCGGCGCCGAGGCGGTTGAGGGCGCCGGTCAGGGGGTCGGTCACGTCGAGCCCGGCGCCGGGGGCGTCCCGGTACGAGGTGACGTCCGTCAGGACGCCCTGGCACCAGCCGGGGCCAAGGCGGTCCAGCGAGAGATGCAGCCACCGGTGGCCGGGGCCCCGCGGGTCCGGCAGGCGAAGGGTCGCCTGCGCCGATCCCGAGGCGCGGCACCGGTCCAGGGCCTGGGCCACGGGGTCGGCCCCGGGCCCGAACAGCGCGGCCACCGGAACCCCGGGCAGGGGCTCCCGCCCCAGGAGGCCCGCGACGCCGGGCGTCCACGCTTCCAGTGCGCCGTCGCCCCGCACCACGATGAGGTTGGCCTCCACCTCCCCGCGGGGGGCCCGGTCCTGGGGAAGCCCCGGGCCAAGGGCCTGTTCCTTCCACAGGGCCTCCGTCATGCGCTCCAGCAGGGCGTTCACGTCATGCACCAGCAGGCCCAGCTCGTCCCGTTCGTGGCCCTTCGGGGTGGCCAGGCGGCCCCCGGCGCCGGCCTGCAGGGCGTGAAGCTCGCGGCTCAGGGAGGCGATGGGGGCGATGATCACCCGGTGCACCGACAGGGCCAGCCCCCCGGCCAGGATGGCCAGGATGCCCAGCGACCAGGTGCGGAACAGGCCCGCGGCGTGCGCGTTCTGCCGCCGGGTCTCGTCGGGGTCGGGGTAGAGCACCAGTTCGCCGATGATGGCGTCGGGGGCGAAGGGGCTCTGCAGGGGCCGGGAAAGGAAGGCGGCGCCGGGCCCAGGGTGGCCCGCCTCCGCGAGCACGCGGTCGCCGGCGCGAACCCGCGCGGCCCGCACCGCGGGCGTGCCGAGGAGGCCCCGCACCACCTGGTCGGCCAGGGTCCCGTCGTCGGCGAAGCACGCGGCGCTGGCCGAAGGCGCCACCACGTCCAGCAGGGACTCCAGGGCCTGCTTCTGCCGGGTCCCCTCCCAGCGCCGGGCCAGGGCCCCCCCGCCGTACCCCAGGGAGAGGAAGCCCAGCACCAGGGCGATCCCCGTCACCTGCAGGGTCATCCTCACCACGATGCTGTCCCGGAGCCTCACGGTTCCACCTTCCCCTCCAGCACCAGCACGGCCTTCACGCGGCGGTCCACCTGGCCCTGCTCCACGAAGCCGACGGCGCCCCGGTTGGCGCCCACCACGCGCAGGGTCTCCTCGGCGTTCCCGGCCTGCCGGGGAGGCTGGGCCTGGCCGGAGAAGTAGAGCCGCGCCCAGTAGGCCTGCACCTGCGTCAGGGTCAGCCCGGCCAGGAGCCCGTAGAACCTGGCCCGGAGGCCCTCGGGTTCCACCTGCTCCACGGGCAGGGCCACGAGCCCCGAAGGAAGGTGCCGGGTGCGGCCCATGAAGATGCCGGTGACTTCGGCGCGGGTCAGGCGCGTGACGCCGCTGGCGGGGTTCACGATCACCACCAGCGGTTCCTCCGCCCGCAGGGCCGCGGCCAGGGCCAGGGCCAGGAGGCGCCGGGTCACACCGGCCCCTTCGGGCTCAGCACGAGCACCACCCGCACGCGCCGGTCGAGCTTCGCCCTTTCCACGAAGCCGATGGCGCCGCGGTTGGCCGCGACGATCCCCAGGGTCTCCTCGGCGGAGCCGGCCTGCAGCGGAGGCTGCGCCTTGCCGGTGAAGTAGAGCCGCGCCCAGTAGGCCCTCACCTGGGCCACGGGCATGCGCACCAGCCTCGCGTAGAACTGCTCCCGCGTCGCCTCGGGAACCACCTGCTCCACGGGCAGGGCCATGAGCGCCGAGCGCAGGTACCGCTGGCGGCCCAGGAAGAGGTTGCGAGCCTCCTCGGGGCTGACGCTCACCACCCCGCTGTCGGTGTTGACGATCACGGCCAGGTCCCCCACCTGCCCCCAGAGCCCGCAGGTCGAGATGAGCAGGAGCGCGGCGCGGCGGATCATCGCCCACCCCCGAGGTGGAAGTCCAGGGTGACGCTGTACACCATCAGCCGCCCGTTCCAGGGCGGCGGTTCCCCCTGGGTGGGGACGTAGAGGTTGCCGGTGCCGCGGTCGGGGGAACGCAGGCTGTCCACCTGGAACTTCAGGTCGGCCCCGGGGGCGAAGTCCCAGCGCAGACCGGCGGTGAAGGTCCATTGATTGGCGGCCCGGGCGCGGGCGATGGTGTCCACGGCGTAGGCGAGGTACGCCGCCTGGGGGGCCAGGGGCCCCGTGACCGTGCGGAGCGCGCCCAGGTCGGGCACCCGGGGGGCGCCCACCTCCAGCCGTGCCGCCATGGCGTAGGGGACCAGGCTCCCCACGCGATAGCCCATGGAGACGTAGCCCTGCCAGGTGGCCGGGGATGAGAAGGCGTTGGAGATGACGCGGCCCACGTAGCCCTGGATCTCGTAGGGCCCCTCCGCCCACACCGCGTGGACGAAGGCGGTGGAGAGGGTGCGTCCCCGGCCGTCCAGGGCATCGGCGGCCTTGGCCGGGCGGGGATCCCCCAGCATGGCGCTGAAGCCGCGCAGGTACGTCTGGATGGTGGGGATCGGCTCGGGCACGTTGGATGTGAACTTCAAGGCCGCGGCCCCGACGCCGATGCGCCAGCCCCCGGTGTAGAGCACGAGCCGGGCGCCGCCGGTGGGGGAGCCCGAGACGTCCCAGGCGCCCACGTGGTCAATGGGCTGCTTCCCCTGCATGGAGCCGTACTGGGCCGAGACCTCCAGGGTCGCGCCCGGCCAGGCCTCGAAGGTCTTGGCGACCCAGATCCCGCGCACGGTGGTCAAGCCGCCGCCCATGACCTCCACGGGGGGACGGGCCCAGACGTAGGTGTGGCCCACTTCCATGTTGTCCCCGGCGGGCGTCTCGTTGAAGTTGAAGACCCCCGCCCTCACCTGCAGCCCGGGCGCGGGGCTCCAGGTGAGGGTGGCCCAGGGGATGCCGGGCTTGAAGGAGCCGTCGTAGCGCTCCCGGCTCAGCACCTGGACCGTGGCCAGGAGGTCCGGGCGCAGCTGGGCGCTGGCCTGGATTCCCAGGCGGCTGTCCAGCTCGCCCGAGACCTTCGTGAAGATCCCGTCGTACTGGTTCCCGTCCCGGCGGAAGCCCACCAGGTCCGAGTCCGTGCGCGCCAGCCCCAGGGTGCCGAAGGCGCTGATCTGGAGGTTGCGGGCGGGTTCCTGGGCCCCAAGGACCGTCACGGCCCAAGCCGCCAGGCCATATGCACCCGACACTCGCATGAATCTCCAATCCAAAAGGACTTGCCTGGATACGATATTGAGTCCAGCTGTCATAATCAAACCAAATTTTCGCATTTGGTCCGGTGCAGGTAATTTCATGAATCGAGGATCCGTTCCATGCTGCAGCCCACCGTCGCCCCCCCCTTCCCCCTGGCCTGGGGGTTCTCCACCCGCCTGGACGACCCGTCCACCCTGCCCCCCGTGCGGCTCCGGCAGGTTCACGGGTGCGGGGTGGTGGCCGCCTCCGGGGAGGTGCAGGCCGCGGACGGCATCTGGACCCGGGAACCCGGGTGCGCCGTGGGCGTGCGGGTGGCGGACTGCGTTCCGGTGGTACTGGCCGGCCTGACGCCCCGGGGCCCCTGGGTGGCCGCGCTCCATGCCGGCTGGCGGGGGGCGGTGGCGGGCATCCTGCGCAAGGGCGTGGCCGTCTTCCGGGACCAGGGGGGCCGGCCCGAAGACCTGGCCTGGGCCCTGGGCCCCGCCATCCTGAAGTGCCACTTCGAGGTGGGCGAGGAAGTGCTGGACGCCGCGTTCCGGGACCCCGCCTGGAACGACGCCCTGGCCACCCCGGGCCCCCGCGGCAAGCCCCACCTGGACCTCCACGGCTTCCTGCGGGCGCAGGCCCTGGACCTGGGCCTGGACGGGGCGAAGGACGGGTCCGTGGTCCGGTGCACGTACTGCGAGCCCGACCTCCTCTACTCCTACCGCCGCGGCGACCTTGAGGGCCGCCAGTGGGGATGGGTGCGCATCCTGCCGCAGGACTGACCCGCACCGGACCGGGCCCCCCGGCATGCTAGAATCGCCCGATGACGGAAGCGGCGCCCCTGCGGACACGGCTCCTGGACCCCCTGGCGTCCCGGATCTTCACCCTGGTCTGGATCGCCAACATGGCCTCCAACGTGGGCACCCAGATCCAGAGCGTGGGCGAGAAGTGGCAGATGGCCCAGCTCACCTCCTCGCCCCTGCTGGTGGCCCTCATCGAGACGGGGACGACCCTGCCGGTGCTGCTGCTGGGGCTCTCGGCCGGGGCCCTGGCGGACATCGTCGACCGCCGCAAGCTGCTCCTGGGCACCCAGGTCTTCATGCTGGGGTGCGCGGCGATCCTGTCGGGCCTGACCTTCCTGCACCAGATCACGCCCCCGGTGCTGCTGGTCATGTCCTTCCTCATCGGCATAGGGTCGGCGCTGAGCATGCCGGCCTTCCAGGCCATCGTGCCCGAACTGCTGAGCCGGGAGCACCTGGCCGGGGGCGTGGCCCTCAACAGCGCCGGGTTCAACATGAGCCGGGCCCTTGGGCCCGCCGTGGGCGGGCTCGTGGTGGGCCTCCTGGGCGCGGGGTGGGCCTTCGCCCTCAACGCGGTGAGCTTCCTGGCCGTGGTGGCGGTGCTGGCGTCCTGGGAGCGCCGGCCGCCCACCTCCAGCCTCCCCGGCGAGCGCTTCCTGGGGGCCCTGAAGGTGGGCTTCCGGTACGCCCGCCACAGCCGGCCCTTCCAGATCATCCTGCTGCGCGCCCTGGGCTACTCCTGGTTCGCGGGGGTGATCTTCTCCCTGCTGCCTTCGCTGGCCATCCTGCACCTCCACCTGGGTTCCGAGGCCTTCGGCGCCCTCATGGGCTGCGTGGGCGCCGGGGCCGTGGCCGGCGTCTTCTTCCTGGGGCCGCTGCGGGACCGGTTCGACACCAGCACGATTCTGGCGGGCTACACGGTGCTGGCGGCCCTGTGCCAGGGCGTCATGGCCTACGTCCCCCACACGCCCACCGTGGCCCTGTGCCTTTTCTTCTCGGGCATGAGCTGGCTGGGGATTCTTTCCACCATCAACACGGCCATCCAGCTTTCCGTGCCGCCCTGGGTGAAGGCCCGGGCCTTCGGCACCTACCACACCGTCTGGGGCGGGGCCATGGCCCTGGGCGCGGCCTTCTGGGGCGTGGTGGCCCAGCACGCCGGGATCCGCGCGGCCATGGGGTTTTCGGCGCTGGGCATGCTCGCGGCCCTGGTCCTGCTGCACCGGCTTCGCATCACGGCCTTCGACGCGGTGCTGGACCTGGGGCCCCACCACGACGCGCCCCACGCCCCCACCTCCATCCCCCCCGAGGCCGGCCCCATCCTGGTGCAGATGGAGTACCACGTCCTCCCGGAACGCAGGGCCGCGTTCCTGGCCGCCATGGAGGCCGTGCGGAGCCTCCGCCTGCGGGACGGCGCCCTGCGCTGGGCCCTCTTCGAGGAGCCGGACCGGGCCGGGACGCCCCGGTTCCAGGAGACCTACCTGAGTTCCACCATGGGCGAGCACCTCCGCCAGCACCACCGCGCCACCGCCCAGGACCGCGCCGTGCTGGCCGCGGCCTACGAGCACGCCGAGGGGGGCCGGCCCGAGACCCGGCACCTGGTGATCGTGGAGGACCACGACTCGAGTCTCCTGCAGCGGATCTGGCAGGGGTGGGCGGGGGAATGAATGGGGGCTGGTCCTGAAATCTGAATTTGGATGGCGAATACCCGAACGGCTCGGCGCATGACGGATCCCGGAATGACTTGACGTCGGCGCACGGAACCGATGCGGCTCGAAAACGAAGAAAAAGACCAAACGCTGGGGCGCAGAGGGCTCGCTGGGGCGCTGGGAAAAGAAGAAGGTGGGCGCCCGATGGAACACAAGGGAGAATACCCAGCGCCCCAGCGAAATCTCTGCGCCCCAGCGTTTATGCTTTTCGTTGGTTGTTCCGATCCGCCCCGGACAATCCGTTCAGAGCGTCAACATATTGGAAACCGCTCCGGATTCACGACCTTTAAGAAATGGGTGTAATTAAAGTTTTTATTTAATTTACTTTAAAAAATTGACCCGCTATCTCTTTCTCGCGAGGGTCAGCCCGTCGCCGATGGGCACCATGGACAGGTCCACGCGCGTGTCGCCCAGGAGCCGGGCGTTGAGGCGCTGGATGGCCGAGGTGTCGGGGTCCGTGGCGGGGTGGGCGACGCGGCCGCTCCAGAGGACGTTGTCGATGGCGATGAGGCCCCCCGGGCGCAGCAGGGCGAGGCAGGATTCGTAGTAGGCCTCGTAGACGGTCTTGTCGGCGTCGATGAAGGCGAAGTCGTAGGTGCCGCCCTGCCCCGCCGCGAGGCGGGCATCCAGGGTTTCCAGGGCCGGACCCAGGGCCAGTTCGATGATCCCGGCCACCCCGGCCCGCTCCCAGTGGGGCTGGCCCACCGCGACGTACTCGGCGCTCACGTCGCAGGCCAGGAGATGGCCGTAGGGCGGCAGGGCCAGGGCCACGGAAAGGGCGCTGTAGCCCGTGAACACCCCGATCTCCAGGGCCCGCCTCGCCCCCAGGAGCCTGACCAGGAACTGCATGAACTGGGCCTGCTCGGGCGCGATCTGCATGTGGGCCCCGGGCAGCCCGCGGGTGGCCTGGCGCAGGGCGGCCTGCTCCGGGTGTTCCCGCAGGGAGGCGGCGAGCAGGTAGTGGTAGGTGGCGTCGTCGAGGGGCAGGGTGCGGTTGCTCATGGGGGCCTCGGGGACGGAGAGGATACCAACGGCGGCCCGGCTTTTGGTAGTCTGGAGCCATGGAACCAAACGTCGACCGCGTGCCGGAGCGGAGCAAAGGTCTGGCTTATCTGGTCGCGGCCTCGTTGTTGTGGAGCTCCAGCGGGATCTTCATCAAGGTCCTGACCCTCTCCGCCTTCCACATCGCCTGCTACCGGTCCCTGGTGTCGGCCCTGGCCATCATGGCCATCCTGGCCCTGCGCGGGCGGCCGTGGTCCCTGCCCCGGGACCCCCTCAGCCTGGCGGGTTCCTGCATCTACGCCCTGGTGCTGGTGCTCTTCGTGGTGGCCACCAAGCTCACCACCGCGGCCAACGCCATCTTCCTCCAGTACGCCGCGCCCATCTACCTGCTGTTCCTGGAGCCCTGGATCTTCCGCCGGCCCTTCGCGCGCAGGGACTTCTGGGCCGTGGCGGCCTGCCTCGGAGGCATGGCCCTCTTCTTCGCGGGCCACCTGGAGAAGGGGGGCCTGGCCGGGAACGTGCTGGCCCTGGTCTCCGGGTTCCTCCTGGCCCTGTTCTCCCTGCTGCTCAAGTGGAAGCGCGAGACCCGGCCGGGCCACGACCCCATCGGCATGGTGGTGCTGGGCAACCTGGTGGTGGCCCTCATCTGCCTGCCCAAGGTCCTGCCCTCCCCCCAGGTGACCCTGAACCAGGGCCTCATCCTGCTCTACCTGGGCATCTTCCAGCTGGGCATCGCCTACATGTTCTTCACGGCGGGCATGCGCTACCTGTCGGCCACCGCCGCGCTCATCACCTGCATGCTGGAGGCGGTGTTCAACCCGGTGTGGGTGTTCATCGGGGTGGGAGAGCGGCCCTCGCCCTACGCACTTCTCGGGGGCACCGTGATCCTCTCGGTGATCCTCTGGTACAACCTCCGCAAGGCCCCCGTGCCCGAACCGGTGGATTGACGCCGGAGCCTGTCCAGGCAAGTTGGTCCGGGTCCCGACATTCCGCCTCACCTGCTCCCGTCCGTCGCATGGAAAGGGGCTTGGGACGGGTGGTCGAAGGCCGTCATGTTCCCGTCATCGAGGCCGTTCGATACGAAAAGCTTACCGCCGAGGCGCCGAAGACGCCGGGGATCGCCGATAAAAAGAGGATTTTTTCTCGACGAACCCCGGCGCCTCGGCGCCTTGTATGTTTCCAGGGTGGGCCGCCAGATCACATTATTCAGGACCATCAAGGGGGTCGGCATCGTCACCGGGACCGTGATTCTGGCCGAAATGGGTGACCTGCGACGGTTCGGGAGCAGTCGAAAGCTCGCCGCGTTCGCCGGGGTCATCCTCCCCGACGAAGGTTCGCTTGGTGCAATGAACGCCTAGGATCCATGAACAGTTACTAGGTTTTACCGTTCATCCCCCGTTTTCGACCGTTCAGGGGAAGATGACCGGTTCCGGCCGCCCCGGCGTTATGTTCCTTCATAGCGTCCAGGCGGGCGTGCTCGCCCGGACGCAGAACCTGCCCCCCTCCCAGGATCGCGCGCTGATGCAACAGATCACCCAGCCGAGAATTCCGGTCGTCCTGAGCGAAATGGAAC
>MTLE01002108.1_pt1 | contig 63512 bp, 55 predicted proteins | sample 1982461 | NCBI WGS metagenome assembly MTLE01 (sample SAMN05712605, study PRJNA340218) | biofilm metagenome | isolation source: sample SPL anode biofilm adapted to -200 mV | place: USA | collected 2012-02-03 | reverse complement strand
CCACCTGGGAGAGCCTGAAATACGTCCAGTACAAGGGGCCGGAGATCCTGAAGCACGTACGGGATACCATGGAGAAGGATGTGGCCCTGCGTAAAGTCTCCATCGAAGAGAGCAGCCACTTCCTGGAGCTGCTGGACCGGACGCTCCTGGGGTACACCTATCTGGGGGAGTGACGCCCTGATGTTGTAGTTCTCTGCCTCCCCCAAAGTCCGCTATTCTACATTACCATGACAATGTGCGGCAAAAGCCCGGCCCCTGGCGGCGGTGCTTTTGCCGCACTGTTCATTTTTATCTCTCCTGATACCATCGTTTTTTCTCCCCCCTCTATTTTTTGAACTGTTCTTCCGGATGCTTGGCCGGGCAGTGCCTGCCGCTGAGAGATATGATTAGCGTCACTGAATTAATGGGTCCAGATTTTGCAAAATAGATATATTCCGATGCTTGCAAACTAAACGGCCTAACGAGGTGGACCGATGGCTGAATCATGCCCGATCCGGATATTGTACATGGAGGATAATCCTGCCCTTGCCCGTCTCCTCCAGAAAAGCCTCCAGCGCAAAGGATATGCGGTTGACATAGCGGCAGACGGCCTGGCGGGGCTGGCGATGCTTGAAGGAGCTTCCTATGAGTTGATCCTGGTTGACTACGAGATGCCGGCCTGTGACGGACTAGAGGTGATTGATACCCTTGTGGCAAGGAGGATCGAGATTCCCGTCATTATGGTTACCGGCAACGGCAGTGAGAAAGTGGCGGTTGAGGCACTCAAGAAGGGGGCGGCGGATTATCTGGTGAAGGATCTGGAGATGGGGTACATCGAACTTCTTCCCATAGGGATCGAGCAGGTTTTGACTCGCCAGGAGTTGCTCCGGGAAAAAGAGCGGATGATGGAGATAATCCGTGAGCGGGAGGAGCGTTACCGCCGCCTGGTGGAATTGTCGCCGGATGGCATCGCTATACACGTTAGAGACAGGATTGCCTTCATCAATGATGCCGGCGCCCGGCTTCTCGGCGCGGTCGATCCGGCAGAAGTTACAGGAAGGCACGTAAGGGACTTTGTTTCTCCCGATTATCTCGGCTTGATCCGGGACCAGTCCGTAACCGGGGCGGAAAGGGGAGAGGCTGCGCCCTGGTTCGAGACACGGCTGACCATTGGCCATAGCCGAACCATTGACGTCGAGATTGCGGCGGTTCCCTTCTCTCACGATGGGGAAGAGGCTCTACAGGTTATTATCCGTGATATAACGGAAAAGAAATTAGCCAATAGGCGACTTGAGTTCCTTGCCCACCATGATTCTCTTACGGGCCTTGCCAACCGGGTGCTTTTCTTTGACCGTCTCGCCATGACCCTGCATAAGGCAGAGCGCGACCGCCATGGTGCGGCGCTTCTGTTTATAGACCTTGACCATTTCAAGGGCGTTAATGACACTTTTGGTCATGATGCGGGCGACACACTGTTGAGGGAAGTGGCGCGGAGGATCGAATCATGCCTGCGCAAGGTTGATTCCGTTGCGCGCATGGGCGGGGATGAGTTTACCGTCATCCTCTCACGGATTGCCGGCGCAAGCGATGCCGCCGTGGTGGCGGAAAAGATTCTTCAGTCATTAAGTGTTCCAGTTGTGTTGCCGGGCGGAGAATTTACTGCCGGGGCCAGTATCGGCATAAGTATTTTCCCTGAAGATGCTGCCGTTGCGGAGAGCCTTCTCAAGCAAGCAGATGCTGCCATGTACGAGGCCAAGCGGTTCGGCAGAAACCGGTTCAGCTTTGCGGGGGGCGATTTCTATGGCGGGGCGGCTTACGAACCCGGGCAGGGGTTTGGTGCATGCTCTTGCTAGGTGTCCGGAGGTTGAAGGTTATTTTCAGGACCCTTGCCGTTGCGCTTTCGGTCCTCGCTGCCATGGGTGTGGGGGAGGCCCGCGCCATGGACCTGCTCGGCGACAAGCTTGCCATCCACGGATTTGCCTCCCAGGGGTATCTGGACAGTACCAGCAACAACTACCTGACAGATTCCCGCAGCGGTACTTTCCAACTCAACGAGTTCGGCCTCACTCTTACCTCCCGCCTCACCGACCGGTTTCACCTGGGAGCCCAGTTCCTGTCCCGCGATTACGGTGCCGTGGGCAACAATGAAGTTAGGCTGGACTGGGCCCTGGCTGACTACCGCTTCCATGATCTGCTAGGCGTGCGGATCGGCAAAATCAAACGTCCCATGGGACTCTACAACGAAGAACGTGACTCAGATTTCCTTCGCCCCATGGTATTCCTCCCCCAGAGCATCTATGACGAAACCCGTCGGGACATGCTGATTGCCTGCGTTGGCGGAGGGGTCTACGGCAACGTTCCCGCCGGCATCCTCGGCGACTTCGACTACCAGTTCTTCAGGGGCTGGTTCGATTTTCCCGACGATTCGACCATTGCACGCGCTACCAGGGTGAGCGCCCAGAACATTGCTTCCCGCAAGAATTTAGGAACCGTCACCGACCTCGACATGGATAACAAATATGTTGTCGGCGCCCAGGTCATCTTCAATACTTCCATCGACGGCTTGAGGGGGGCCGTTTCCTGGCAGCGTGGGCGTCACGAGCTGATCCTCAACGACGGGGCGCTCCCTTCGGGAGAGCTGGCCATCCGCGGCAAGTATGTCTATTCCCTTGAGTATGTGAACGGTCCCCTGACCCTGGCGGGCGAGTATGCCGAAACCGACCGGGAGCAGAAACTTTTCGGCACTCGCATCGTGGATGGCCGGACCCAGGAGTGGTACGTGATGGGTACCTGGGCCTTCAACGAGCAGGTGAGCCTTTCGCTGCTCTACGACATCTTCTACAGCGACAAGCACGACCACGACGGCACATATTTCACTCGCCAGGGGAAGCCGGATTACATGGCCTGGCGCAAGGATTTCGGCGCCGGGGTCCGTTTCGACATCAACCCGTCTTGGACTGTAAAGGCCGAATGGCACGAGGTGGACGGTGCCGCGCTTTATCTCGAACTATACAACAGCCCACAGGATACCAAGCGGCGCTGGGGCTACGGTGTCGTGAAGGTTTCGTACAATTTCTAGCCCCAAATGGCGGTATCTGTGATGAAGCATTGCCTGCACATCATCCTGTTTTTGCTCTTGTTGGCCGCTGCCGTTCCGGCGGCGGAGCGTGCGGCAGGCTATGTCCTCGTGGTTAACCGGAGCAATCCGGTTAATTCCATCACCATGCAGGAAGCAAATCTCATTTTTTTAGGTAAAAAAACCATGTGGCCCGGCGGCCATTCCGTCACCATTGTCCTCCAGGAGGGGAAAAAGGTCCATGCCGCCTTTGTCAGGGAACTGCTGGGCCGTTCGCCGCGGCAGTACGCCACTTACTGGAAGAAGGCCCTTTTTACCGGAACGGCCATCCCTCCGCGCTCCTTCAGGGGGGACTCCGAAGTGAAGTCGTTCGTCGCCACTAATCGGGATGCTGTGGGCTATATCTCGCCCGATGCGGTGGATACTTCGGTCAGAACCCTTGAGGTCCGCCAATGAAGCTTCCCCGCAGCATTCGCACGAAGGTATGGCTTTGTGTCCTCGTGGCTTTTGTGGGTTACCTGGTTGCGACCCTTTCCAGTTACTACTCGAACCTTCACTTCTCCCAGAACCTCGACCATCTGCGCCGGGTTGATTTTCCGCTGGCTCTCAAGGGGGGCGAAGTTCTGAACCGCTACCGGAAGCAACTAAGGCTCTACGAGGATGCATTTGTCACCGGTGAGCGGGATTATGCCCTCAGGGCCAACGAGACGGGCCGGGAGATCGTGACGGATCTTGCCTGGATGTCGGAACTCAGCCGGGAGCATGCCGACCATCGTTATGGCGACGTCCATGGGCTCAAATCCCATTACGAGGCTTATTTTCGGGAGGCATCCGCCCTCTATCCCCAGGCGGTGGGGGGGGCGGATGCTTTGCTGGACAAGAAGATAGCCCGTCTCGGCGCAGAAGGGCGCTCAATCCTCGTGGATTTTGAGAGGGTTGCGCGTGGCTATATCAGTTCGGTGGAATACGAGATCCAGCGAAACCGAGAATTTGCCAGGGATACATCACTCTATCTCTTTGTGCTCTTCGGCATGGTGGTGCTGCTGGCGGCGCCGGCCATAACCTTCGTGGCCAACCGTCTCCTGATACGCCCCCTCGATGAGCTGCGGGCAATGGTGACCTCCTTTGCCGGGGGAACCCTTGACCTTTCCAAGCTGCCCCCTTCCGACAACAACGATGAAATAGGTTCCCTCAAGGCCTCGTTCAGGGCCATGGTGGAGGGGCTTCGGGAAAGCACTGTTTCCCGCGACTACGTGGACAACATCATAGACAGCATGAGCGACTTCCTGGTGGTGGTCGATACCGAAGCCTCCATCCAGCGAGTGAACCGGGCCGCCCTGGCCATGCTCGGCTATAGTGAAGAGCAGTTGCTCGGCCGGCAAGTCGGCACCATCTTCAGCAGGGAACGGGACAAGGAGTGCCTGCGTACACAGGGGCTCAAGGCTTTTGTGACATCCATAGGCACGTCTTCCATCGAGTTCACCTTCCAGGGCAGTGACGGGCAGCGGATCCCCGTGCTTCTTTCTTTGTCGCCGATGTTCAATCCGGACGGTTCTTTCCAGGGGACAGTCTTTGTGGCGGTGGACATCAGCGAGAGGAAGAGGGCGGAGCAGGCTGTGCGGGAGAGCGAACAACATCTCAAAAACATCCTGGATTCCATCCATGCAGGGATTCTTGTCATCGACCCCGAAACCCACACGATCGTTGACGCCAACTCCTTTGCCCTTGCCATGATAGGCGCCCCCAAGAATCTCCTGGTCGGGCGGGTATGCCACAAGTTTGTCTGCGCGGCTGACCAGGGGGCCTGCCCCATCACAGATCTGCACGAGGATATAGACAATTCGGAACGGCAACTTATCCGCTACGACGGCACTTCCATCCCGATCCTCAAGTCGGCGGTACCGGTTGCATACAATGGGAAAATACTCCTTATCGAGAGCTTTATAGACATATCGGCGCGCAAGTGGGCCGAGGAGATGCTCCGCTATCTCACCGAGGGGACGGCTTCGGTGACAGGGGAGGAATTCTTCCGTTCCCTCGTCAGGCGCCTCTCGTCGGCCCTGGGTACCCGGTTTGCCTCCGTCACTCGTCTTGTGGACGGCTCTCCCGGTCGGGTCCGTATCCTGGCCTTCTGGACCGGCAACGGCTACTGCGCCAACCTGGAGATGCCCCTGGAGGGGAGTCCCTGTGAGCGGGTCATCGGTGACGGAGAGATTTTGTTCCATGCCGACGGCTTCTCCTCCATCTATCCTGCCGCAGAGACCATGAACCGGCTGGACATAGAGAGTTTTCTCGGGGTGCCGCTGCTCGATTCCCGCGGCAATACCATCGGCCATCTTGCGGTTATGGACGATAAACCCATGACTGATGACGAGGGACATCGTTTCCTGCTGCGGATATTTGCCGTCAGAGCCGGAGCCGAACTTGAGCGGATGAGGGTGGACGATGCCCTGCGTGAGAGTGAGGCCCGCTACAAAGATCTCTTTGAAAACGCCAATGACCTGATCCAGAGCGTATCGCCATCGGGGGAGATTCTATATGTGAACCGGGCCTGGCGGGAAACGCTCGGCTACAGCGAGCAGGAAGTGAAAGGGATGAATATCGCTCAGATCATCCATCCCGAGAGCATGGCTCACTGCATGTGCGAATTCCGCAAGATCATGCAGGGAGAAAGCCTCGAAGGGGTCGAGACCCGTTTTGTGGCCAAGGATGGACGCTCCATTCTGGTGGACGGAAGCATCAACTGCAACATCATTGACGGCAAACCGATGGCTTCGCGCGGCATTTTCCGGGACATTACGGAGCGCAGGCAGCATGAGGACACGCTCCGCAAGTACGCGACGGAGTTGGAGCAGATTAACGAGGATTTGAAAGATTTCGCCTATATAGTCTCCCACGACCTCCGGGCGCCTCTGGTGAGCATCAAGGGGTTCTCCCACGAGCTGTCCGCAGCAGTGGATGAACTCAAGGGGATCGTCGCCGAACTTTCGCCGAACATCGACATGACATCCCGAGAGCGGCTTCGTTGCATATTCGAACAGGATATCGACGAAGCTGTTGGCTTCATCAACTCCTCTTCCCAGCGCATGGATACGCTTATTGCCGCCATCCTCAACCAGTCGCGGCTGGGCCGCAGGGAACTCCATGCGGAACTGGTCGACACCGGGACCGTGGTACGCTCGATTCTCGATTCGCTGGCTCACCAGATCGAAACAAGCAGGACTGTGGTAGAGATCGGGGAGCTCCCCGTTGTAACGGCGGACAGGCTTGCCATGGAACAAATAATGGGGAACCTTCTGGATAATGCCCTCAAGTATCTGGAGGCCGATCGGGAAGGACGGCTGAACGTCTGGTCAGAGCAGACGGGCGATGAATGCTTGTTTCATGTCAGGGATAATGGCCGTGGGATCAGGGAAGAGGATATATCGCGCGTATTCGAGCTTTTCCGCCGGGCCGGCAAACAGGACGTGCCGGGAGACGGGATGGGGCTTGCCTGCGTAAAAACACTCGTGCGCCGTCTCGGGGGGCGAATCTGGTGTGAGTCCGAGATAGGAGCAGGAAGCACTTTCAGCTTCTCTCTGCCGTGCAGGAATCAATTCCCGGCCTGCAAAGAGCCGAGTGAGTGATATCGGAGTTGCGGAAAATTTCCTTTAAACAGCCAAATCCACTTGCTGCACCGTGCCGACGATTCCATTTTCCTTTACATAGATACCGGTGGTCCTGACGGAGCCGAGAAGGGCGTTGTCCGTCCCCTTCAGGTCGAAGGGGGTGGAGACATTGCCGAGGCTGATGGCGCCGACGCCTGAATCCTTGAGGCTCGTGAGCGCACCGTCGCTTCTCCCCGACCAGGTGGCGAGCCGGGAGAAGACGGCGTCTCCCTCGTCGATCCAGCCGTTGCCGTCGTCGTCAAAGACGGCCAGTTCTGCGAACCCCTCGCCGGTGGTTGGGCCGAAGAGCTCGCTCCCGTCGTTGATGGCGCCGTCGCCGTTGCGGTCCAGGGCCAGGTAGCCGCTGCCGCCGCCGAGGGTGGCGATTTGGTCGGCGGTGCCGTCGGCGTCGATGTCGAAACTGAAGCGCAAATCGGAGAGTTCGGCGGCGGTGCCGTTGAAGTTGATGACCAGAGGGTCTTTCTTCACCGCATCGCCGGCTCTCAGGTTCATGCTGGTTTCGGTGAACTGTTCCCGCTCCATGACGAGCCCCAGATCGAAGGCAATTTCCTTCCCGTCGGCAGTCTTTATCACTCCCGTGGCCTCAAAGCTGGTGCTTTCGAACTCGTAGCGGGATTCGTAGAAGTCGTATTCCATCCCCCAACCGGCCCGCCGGTTCTCCCGGGGGACCTCCTTCGCCCTGCTGTATTCCTCTGGGAGGGGGTCGGTGCACTGGCCGTCCTTCAAGCTGTACACCCTTATCTTCTTGCCGGTCATCTCCTCGATGAGGGTCTTGAGGAGTTCCAGGCGTGGTTCGAGGCTTTCTTCATCCCTGGGGCCGAGCCCTTCCGTCTTTTCGGCCCCATCTGCTTCGTCGCGAAGTTCGTTGCGGGCGTGGGCCTCGTCGGCCCGGCCACGGTTCGAGAGGGTCACAGTGTCGCTGATCCCATTCCCTTCAAAATCGGGCCGCTGATCCCCGATCCAGAGCTTCAGGGATTCCTTCCGTTCGTACCGCTCCACCGATACATGCTGGCTTGCCAAGGTGATGTCCGACCCTGCGATCCTCATTGCCGACTCCTTTCGCCGCTGTTCCGGAGAAATGTCCGGAATCTCTTCCCATGTCCCTGGGTACATCTCTACTTATGCACCGTATCGGTATAACTTAGAAAAAATGAAGGGAAAAGTTATCCTTTATGATTGTCGGCGTGAGTGGTATTTGTGCGGTACACTGTCTATCCTGAGTCACCCGCATAGAAGGAGGAATTGTGGAAAATCTCACCGTAACGGGGCTCGTGCGGCTTATCGGCGCCGGGGCCGCGATGATTTATGTGGTAACAGACAACGAGCGCCGCACCGAGCAGATCGCCACCCAGGCGGCGGCCAGGCTCAAGGGTGTCGGGTCTCCCTATGTCTGGACCTGTACCGAAGGTTTCAGCCGCGACGGCGCCGTTGTGGAGGGGAACTGCGATCCGGTGGAGGCCGTTGCTTACGCTTTTGCCCAGAAATCCCCGGCCCTCTTTATCTTTAAGGACCTCTCCTGGTTCTGGGGCGACAATCCCTATCTCATCCGGGCGCTGAAGGATTTCGCCGTCAAAGCGAAGGCAAAAGCGATAGTAGTACTTGGTCAGCAGGAGGGGGTTCCGGCGGCGCTCCGTGAGGAGTTCGTGGTCCTCCAGCAGGGACTTCCCTCTCTGGAAGAGATCAAAGCATTCTTCGCCCAGGCCGGGGAGCGGGATACCCTCCTTGCCAAGGCGTGCCGGGAGCGGCCGGGGCTTATGGAAGAACTGGTGGTGGCGGCCCGGGGGCTCGACTTCACGGATCTGGAGCGGGGGATGAGGACGGCGCGTGCTTCCGGTGAAACTGGGGGCGACGGGTTTGTCAGGGCCATATTTGAAACCAAACGGGCCAGCATCCGTACGAGCGGCATTATGGAGTACGTGGTGAATGACGTGACCCCCGGCCAGGTGGGAGGGATGGAGAACCTGAAACAGTGGCTGGCCCGGCGAGAGCAGGCCTTCAGCCTTGAAGGGGTTTCTTCGGGGGAGAACCTTCCCAAGGGAGTGCTGATGATGGGGATTGCGGGGTGCGGTAAATCGCTCTTTGTGAAGGCCATAGCGGCCACATGGCGGCTTCCCCTCATCCGCCTCGATATGGCATCGGTTTACGATGGCACCTTCGGGTCTCCGGAATCGAGCCTCCGAAAGGCGTTCAGGACTGCCGAGGCGATGTCCCCCTGCGTCCTCTGGATAGACGAGATCGAGTCAGGCATCTCCACCCAGGGGTTCAAGGCGGAAGGAGGGCCGGCATCGCGCATTCTCGGTTCCTTCCTCACCTGGATGCAGGAAAAGCGGGCACCGGTCTTCGTCGCCGCCACCGCCAACGCCATTGAGATGCTGCCGGCCGAGATTATCCGCAAGGGGCGCTTCGACGAAATCTTCTACATCGGACTCCCCGATGCGAAGGCCCGCGAGGAGATATTCCGCATCCACCTCGCCCGGCGGAAAGTTGCCCCGGAAACCTTAGATGTGCCGCTCCTGGCCGGTTCCACCAAGGGGTTTTCCGGGACCGAGATCGAACAGGCGGTCCTTTCCGCCGTATTTGAAGCCCAGGCCGAAGACCGCTCCATGACTCAGCAGGACCTCATGGCCGCTGTCAGCCGCACGGTTCCCCTGTCCGTCACCATGGCGGAGCAGATCAAGAAAATCGAGGCCTGGGCCTTCAAACGGGCGGTGCCGGCGTAAGAGCCGGGACCAGGGACCGGTTCCCGGCTTTGCCGTTCCGAGGTTCTGAATGTTCAAAGGTATTACCGGCAATGTCCTGATTCTGGGGATAGTGAGTTTTCTCACCGACGTGTCGAGCGAGATGATCTATCCGCTCCTTCCTCTTTTCCTGACGACAGTTCTAGGGGCGGGGCCGGCATTTCTCGGGCTCATAGAGGGGGTTGCGGAGTCGACAGCTGCATTCCTCAAGCTGGCTTCGGGAATACTTTCCGACCGCGTCCGGAGCCGAAAGGGGCTTGTTTTCGCAGGCTACACCATTTCCAGTATTGCGCGCCCCCTTATGGCTGTTGCAGCCGCTCCGGCCGCGGTTCTTGCCATCCGTTTCGCCGATCGGGTGGGTAAAGGGATCAGGACTTCGCCCCGCGATGCTCTCATCGCCGATTCATCCGATCCTTCTCTAAGGGGAAAGTCCTTCGGTTTCCACCGGGCCATGGACCATGCCGGAGCCCTCGTTGGACCTTTGATTGCCACGATTCTCCTTGCATCGTTCGTAAAGGACCTTCGGACAGTTTTCTGGCTTGCTGCTATTCCGGGACTGGCGGCAGTGCTCCTGATTATCGCCAAGGTGCGGGAGACGGGTCGCCTCCGCACCTCTGACGGCAGTTTTCTCAGCTTTGTCCCGAGCGGCGATCTCCGTAGATATCTCCTCATTCTCCTCCTGTTTACCCTCGGCAATTCCTCCGATGCCTTTCTCCTCCTGAGAGCAGGCGAGTTAGGGGTTGCACCGGCCCGCATTCCCCTCCTGTGGTCTTTCTTTCATCTTGTCAAAATGGCGGCTTCAACCCCCTTCGGCGCCCTCTCGGACAGGATCGGCCGCCGGGGCGTTATCGTTGCGGGGTGGGGAATATATGCCATCTCCTATGCGGGGTTTGCCGTTGCTGAAACTGAAACGGCATGCTGGCTTCTTTTTGCACTGTACGGGTTATATTACGCAATGACCGAAGGGGCCGAGAAAGCGCTCCTTGTCGATATCGCCCCGCCGGAAAAGCGCGGCGGCGCGTTCGGCTGGTACAATTTTGCGGTGGGAGCGGGGGCGCTTCCGGCAAGCGTCCTTTTCGGCTTCGTTTGGGAGAAGTTCGGGCGAGAAGCCGCTTTTGCACTCGGTGGCGTGCTGGCGGCATTTTCGGCACTGTTTCTTTGCACATTGGTGGGGACTGCGGCGCGGAAATAATCACCAATGCTTGACAATCAGATACTTGCCTCTATCCTTTTTCCTAATGCCGCGTTTTGAGACGAATCCAGGGGCGAGAAAGGTATTTATTTATGAAAAAGGCTTTCGAAATTGTTACGGTAACAGTCGCTTTGTTGTCCATGGCCGTCTTTGCCTTCGCTGCCGGCGGGAAGGATGCGAAAAAAGGGGGTGACCTCTTCAAGCAGCACTGCGTCTCGTGCCATGCCGATGGCGGCAATATTATCAATCCAGCCAAAACAATTGGTAAAGAGACTCTCAAGGCCAATGGAATCACTGATTGGAAGGGGATCGTCAAAGTAATGAGAAATCCCGGCCCAGGGATGACCAAATTCGATGTCAAGTCAGTTTCCGACAAGGATGCGAAGCTGATAGCCGAATATATCCTCAAGACATTCAAGTAACCCTTGGTAATGCCGCCTCCTGACATTATCGGCGGGAGGCGGCAGAGTTTTCCGGCGGAGAGAATTACGGTATGACAATCAAGAGGCATATTAGCGCGCTGGCGATTACGACCGTTATGATGGCCATGGCCACCTTGTCTTTAGCTGCCGACAGTTCGTGGGAGATCATAGATGATAATCCCGCTGCCTCAACCTATTCCTACGATCCCGCCTCTGTTGCCGAGACAGAAGAAGGTCTCGTAACTGTCCGGACGAGAGTCGTTTATACCGATGAAGGGAAGGCCGATGCCCTCGATACCATCGGTAATCCCGTTGATTTCAAAGACCTGACCTCCACTGACTTCCTGTATACCATCAATTGCCCCGACGGCCTGAGCCGCTTGGAAAAAGTTATCCACCGCAACGGAAATGGCGAAATCATCAAGGAGTATTCTCTCGCCGGCAAGACACCTTGGACGGAGATCGAAGGTGAAACGCGGATGAGCCTTCTCCGCGAAGCTGTTTGTGACCAGCCTTAGGCGTGGGTTAAAATAGGCTTTGCTTTAAGGTAAGCAATCTTTGTTATTTGACAAATTCGGTTGGCAATTTTTGTCACTTTGCATCTCGTTGCTGTCAAAATTCCTTCTTTTATTATTTTATGTATTTAGTTGCATATTTAATTGGTTGCATGTTTGTCCTCGCGCAATTCGTCTACTTATGAGCATTGCAGACAGCACCGCAATATAAAAAAATAAGTGCCGTATATGGTCGATATGATTGAAGTTGTGCAATTTGTTTCTTCTCATGGGATTGTTAAGTAATTTAGTGGTTATTTAATTAATCAATATTTTTTTGTTCGGTCTCTGATTTTTTAAATTCGCTGCAACGGATAGTGGCGCTCTTCTTGCTTAATGAGGAAGTTTAGTGCCGGCGAACGGTTCATTTTTTTGTCTTTAAATGTAAGTAAGTGCTAACACCCTGTTGGCGAACGGGGAACATGGCCATGGCGAATGCCAAAATGGATAGAACCGAAGGCAGCTGTTCCGTTACCCGTGAACGGATACTGGATACAGCCATAGGGCTTTTCTCGACAAAGGGGTATGCCGGGGCAACGACCCGTGAAATTGCCCGCCAGGCTGGAGTGGCTGAGGTCACTCTTTTCAGGCATTTTGCGTCCAAGGAGAAGCTTTTTGAGGCCGTTATCTCCCATTACTCTGCGTTGCCCGGTCTTAAATCTCTGCTGCCTAGGGCGTTGGAGCTGCCCTACGAGGAAGCATTGAACAGAATGGCAGACCTGCTTCTCGATACGCTGATTCAACTGAAAGACTGGATAAGAATCATGCATGCTGAAGTGCAGCGCTCGCCCGATAAATTGAGGGGCATATTTCATTCGTTTCTTGATGAGATATTCGATTTTTTTGCTTCCTATTTCCGCGAGTTCCAGAAGCGGGGCGAATTGCGTGACTTTGATCCGGAGATGGCGGCGCGGGTTTTTCACAGCATGTTTTACTGCTTCTTCAATATGGAGGAACTGCTCGGTCGCAAGCACCACCGGGCAACAGACCGCAACAAGGCCGTGAGAGAATTTGTAACCCTGTTTATTCAAGGGACTCTGGCACGCCCCGGGTCTTCTGCTAACGGAAACGTTTGAACAACTACAGATGGGATTGAAAGGTGAACACCGGGGCAAAGGAGGTGAGAGGGTAATCCGGATGTTCGCAAATGGATGAAGTTGCTGATTTTTAGAGAAAGGAGGTCCACTTAATGGGAATCAAAGGGTTTACCCGCCTGCTCCTGCTTGGTTCCATGCTGACAGCGTCGTCTGGTTGGGCAGCGGAGATTCACGGTAGAAGCTCGACCCAACTTTCCTGGTTCAACAACTACTTCAATGAGCAGCGACAGGTTGAACTTGCGGAATACCTGAGATTGTCGGTCACCAATATCGACAAGGAAGGTAAGGCTTCGCTTTACGGTTATGGCCGGGTTACACAGGATCTCAACAACGGCGAAGGTTCCACCAGCAGGCTCTACTATCTTTACGGTGAATACCGCGACCTGTTTGATAAGGTCGATTTTCGTCTCGGCCGCCAGTTTGTGAACTCGGCAGCGGGGACTGCAATCATCGACGGTGGTCAGGTCGACCTCAAGAATGTGGGGCCCGTGGCCTTCTCGGCATTTGCCGGCCGTGACGTCCAGTTTGATATGGAGGACGAAGTGAGCCAGGGTGGCGACATGGCCTTTGGCGTCGCAGCCTACCTGAGTGGCTTAAAGAACACAGATCTGGAATTGAGCTGGTTCCGCAAGCTTGATGACTGGTACATCGCCAGGGATATCCTCGGTGCAAGCTTCAAGCAGTACCTGTTCAACAGTGTGCGGCTCTATGGCAACACCCGCTATGATGTTGTCGCCGAGACCTTCAATGAAGTGCTGGCCGGTGTGAAGTACTTCCCCACGTCAAACCTCGTGCTGACTGGTGAATGGTACCAGAGCTATCCAACCTTCGACACCACTTCCATTTACTCGGTGTTCGCGGTTGATCGGTACCAGGAGGCTGTGTTCCGCGCCGATTACACGGTTAATGACAAAATCGCCCTTAACGGCGGCTACACATTCCAGATCTTTGAGGGTGGCGACAACGGACACATTTATCAACTGGGCTGCACCTTGCGTCCCCTTGAACCGCTTCAGATCGATCTCCAGTATGACAACAACCAGGGCTACAACGGCAGTACCCACGGTATTATCGCTGACGCCTACTACGATGTGACCAAATCCCTCCAACTCGCCGGCGGCATTGCCTATGACGTCTATGATCGCGAAAGCATCGATAATAGCGAGATTGCCCGCGTGTACTGGGGGGGTGGCAAGTACCGTATTGCCAAGAATATGGCGGCATCGCTTCGGGTGGAAAACAACGTGAACGACCAGTATTCGAGCGATGTCACCGGCCGTTTCGTTTTTGACTACGACTTTTAGAAAGGGGGAAATCTGTGAAGAAATGGTTATTACCACTACTGTTGCTGAGCGTGTCGACCTTCTTTGTGCAGATGGCCCTTGCCGAGAAGATGGCGCATAAGGAGTACGCGTCAATGTCCCTTGCCGACTGTGCCAGCTGTCACAAGGGTGAAGGCGTCGCTCCGAACCATGACAGTGACTGGGTACGCGGCCACCGGGTTCTGGCGAGCAAGGCGGGCAGTAATTGCGCCGAGTGCCACGCCCAGTCCTGGTGTCTCGACTGCCACACCGGCGGGGGCATCGAGAGGGACCTGTCCACGCGCACCTTCCAGCGCAACTACGTCCCGAAGACCCACCGCTCTAACTTCCTGAGTATCCACCCCGTCAAGGCTCTGGATAACCCCCAGAGCTGCAATCGCTGCCACGAGCCGTCTTACTGCAACGACTGCCACCGAAAGTTCCCGGTAGGGAAGATGCGGATCAAATCACACCTTATGGGTAAAGCTGGAATAAACAGCGTGCAGTTTTCGGATCACCCGAGCGAGGCCCGGCGCAATCTGCAGTCCTGCCAGGCTTGCCACCCTGATGGTGATGTTTGTATCCAGTGCCATAAGAGTGGAGGGAAGAGCCCTCATCCCCGTGGATGGGGTCATACCAAAAATAACTACAAGGATCGGGCTGGCAAGAAGACCTGCGTCAAGTGCCACCTGCCCGGTACCTACTAGGCGAGTAGACTACTAAAACAAGGAGGAGACAGCATGAGTAGCAAAAGTTTGAAGTATTCTGCTTTGCTGGCCGCATGTCTGGGTGTTGCCGCTCTGGCCGGTTGCGGTTCGAGCAACAAGAGTGGATCGACACACCTGACAAATGTGGGTGACACCGCTTGCGTCCAGTGCCATAGTGCCGTAACAGAGGCCCTTACAGGGCAGAGCATTATAGCCCAGTACGAGAACAGCTCACCCCATAATTCCGAAGCTCTCGGCTGCGAAAGCTGCCATGGTTCCGGAAGCCTGCATAATGGCGTTGGCCCGATACCATATCCGGAACCCGACGCGAATCGCTGTGCAACCTGTCATGATGGTGTTACTGCACGGGCCACCAACGCAAACACTGCTTTTGAAACGTCCAACCACGCAACGGGAACTCCTTCGCATACTTCAGGACTTTGTGTCCGTTGCCACACGCATGAAGGGGCTGTTTTGTCCAATATTTCCGGATACACCGGAGATGGGACGGTCTTCAGCTCAGCAGCGTATGTACCTCCGGCATACACAGGGGCATATACAGCGTTCAAATGTGAAACCTGTCACGAACATGGCGGCGGTTTGCGCGGCATTCTTGCCAAAAATACAGCCGGCCTGAATGTTGCCTGGAACCCCAGCGGTTCCAGAGATGCTAAGAACAACCAGTTCAACCTGTGCACCAGTTGCCACACCATATACAATTACAGCGGGACCCAGTTGCTCGCTTCCGGTACAGTTGCATCAGGAACCGGCCCCGTTGGCTATCACGAGACAAGATGGAATCGTATAATCGCATCTACCCACTATGACAATCCTGCAACAGGTTATGGCCTTGCCAGTAACGTTGTTGAAGGATATGTCATTCGTAAAACCGGTGAAAATCCTTGCTTTGACTGTCATGGCCATGAGGCCAAGACGTTGACCAACCCTTCCGAAACAGAGACTACCATTCATAAGGAATGGGCACAGTCAGGCCATGCCGGAGGCCTCCTGGCAGCTAAGTATGCTGTTGCGGACGGTTCCAGGACCACGGCAGAGGTTGACACAGTTATGGCAGCCGGTGCAACTTCAGCAACCGGTGACGGATGGGTTCACTACAACTGGGATAAAACCTATTCAACCGGTACTACCAATGATCGTGGCTACTGCCAAAAGTGCCACACATCAACTGGTGTTTCAAACTTCCTGAGTTCTCCGTCTACTTATGATGAAACCGGCGCAAACAACAGCTTCTCCCACCTGTCCGGTTGGACACAAACGGCAGGTTCTCCGCAAAACGAACTGCTCTACTGCTGGGGTTGCCATAGCAACGCCGGCACCGGTGCACTGCGTAACTCTGGGGCACTCACTGTCACCTTTGATGCAGACAAGGCCGCATCATTCCAGGTTACTATGCCGGATGCAAAAAAATCGAACGTATGCGTAGCTTGCCACACTGGTCGGGGTAATAAGAACTCTGCTCCTGTTTCCCGTGATGGTTCGGCATATCACCACGGTGTCGCCGCCGGTACTCTGTTTAGTTCAGTAACCCACACCGGCTTCGAATTTGACGGACTGAACTATGCCAATCCGTCGTATTTCAAACATGACATCATCGGTACCGATACTGCCAATGGTTCTGGTCCTTGCGCAAGCTGCCACATGAGCGGCAAGAGCCACTCCTTCAAGGCCGTTGACGCTGCAACTCAAACCATCACGAACCAAGCCCTCTGCGATACCTGCCATACTGCTGAACACGGTTTGATGACTTTCGCTAAAGTAGAAGAAGAAAGCGCTGGTTATCAAAATGCCGGGGCATTGCTTGTGGACATGGTTAAAGTACAGAATGCACAGACCAACTATACTGGTAGTGCTATTCTCTACAGTACAACCGTTGCCAACGATTACAAAGCCCATCAAAACTCAAAACTGGCTTCTGATGAGGCTGGCGGCTTTGTACACAACCGTATCTATGTCAAGCGTCTGATTTTCGACTCCATTGACTGGTTGGATAACGGTGCCCTTAATGGTACCATTACCATCCCTGCTGCCTATGCAGAGGCACGTACCTGGTTTGGTGCCGATGCATCAGGTGTAGTAACGAGACGTCCGTAGCCGTATATTTCCCCGGAGGCCTTGCGCCTCCGGGGAGATCCTCGGCCCATATGTTTTCGTATGTTGAAACAGATACTGCTGACCGCCCCTACACAGGGGCGGTTTTTTATATTAGAGAAGTTGCAAATGTGGATGTGCTGAAACAAAATCAAACATTGAGAGTCAAAGTAGTATTGAGATGCTGGGTCCGGAGCACTTGAGCATTCTTGGGCATTTAATGAAATTTACAGCCTTAACTAAACGTTCACTTGTTTTTTTTGTCGTCCTGTCCGGGCTGGTGCATTTGCTTTGTCTTGGGGTGTTTACTCGTGTCGGCAGCTTGGATTTTGCTCCGCCTGTAATTCCATCTTTTGATGTTCGCGTAATACTCCCTGAATCGAAAACACCTGAACACATTCGCTCCTCGTTGTCTGCGCCGATTGAGGTGCCACCTCCTCAGGAGGATGAGATAAGTAATACTATCGCCAGGACGGACGAAAAAGAGTCTGAACATTCGTTAAAAGTGCCAACGCCACAACAAGTCGAAAAAAACGTAGATGATGGTCATCCAATAGTCGCTCAGACTAAGAATGAAGAGCTGAGTGGTGCGGCAGTTAAAGATTTTGTGCCCGCCAAGGAAGCGGATGAAGGTGCTGCCGTTTCTGTACCGACACTTAAATCGGTAAAAATCGAGTTAGCGCCGCCGTTGCGCCGGGGTGACGAATTCCTTGCAACGGCGCGGGAAAAACTCACCTACCGGATCACCATGCTTGGTTTGCCCATAGGAGAGGCAGTCATCGAGGCGGCGAAAGAGCCGGCTGGATTCCATATCACTACGAGCATCAAATCCAATCCTGTCATATCGGCGATTTACCCAGTGGATAACTTCGTCGAGACGCGGCTCATAAATGGCAATTATCTTGTAACCAAAATCAGGCAACGCGAGGGTGGGGTGAAGAACGATATGGGCTTTACCCTCAAGTTCCGGGAAAAGACCGCCTTCTGGGCAGATCGCACCAGGAATCTCTACGCAAATGACCCCCTTCCCCGGGAAGACGTGCTCGATTTTCTCTGCGGTTTCTACTACCTGAGAACCCACCGGTTGGAAGTCGGCAAACCAGTGGAACTTTACCTCTACGACAGCAACGAGTATGCTCCCACTTCGGTCGAGGTGCTGCGCCGCGAGTCCGTGACCCTTCCTGGCTCCCGAAAGGTCGATGCCATAGTTGTGCATCCTATGTTAAAGACGGAAGGATTTTTCAAGAGAAATGGCGAGGTTCTGATCTGGCTTACCGATGACGAGAACAAGGTGCCGGTCAAGATGGAGACGGCCATCGCTCTCGGGCGCGTGACGGCGGAACTGGTTTCAGCGGAGTCGGAAAGAGAAATGGGGTCGGCCAAGGATAGATAATCACGGTCGAGCCGAAATGACTGTAGCAAAGCTTGGAGAAGAGTCCGTCGGATACAAGGAAGCAGCCGCATGGTTCGGAGCCAACGCAACAACAGGCGTGGCAACCTGTCCGTAACTCTTGCCAGATCATGAACACCACCCCCGCTTCGGCGGGTTTTTTTATGGTATCCTGTTTGTGCGAAAGCTGGAGACCTTCGGGAGTATCTCAGGTTTTGCCATTTTTTTTGCTCTGGTCAACGGGTACAATTGTTGCTCGTTAAAGAGAACGAGGAAGAAATCTGGAAGGGGGATATCTGTATGCAGAGTGCCTGCATATCGAGTATTTGTGCGGCTTGCGACTGGTGCCCCCGATACATAAAAAGGAGGATGTACTATGAAAAAAATGCTGTTGTTCCTGCTCGCGCTGACGTTTTCTGCCACTGCTGCTTTGGCGGCCGGCGGCCTTGACGGCTTTCTCGGCAACCTCAATGTGCAGGCCCGCGCCGATATGACCGGCTTTGCCGGCAGGTTGAGTGCCCAGTTCGGGGTGCCGGGGGTACAGGTGAGCGCTACCTTGGGTTCGGTAAGGGAACCGGCTGATGCCTTTATGATCTACCAACTGGGGCAGATGTCCCATCAACCCTACGAGAGAGTTCTCCAGACCTATCAGGCCAATCAGGGCAAGGGATGGGGCGTGATGGCAAAAAGCCTCGGCATCAAGCCCGGTTCGGCCGAGTTTCACGCCCTCAAGAGGGGTGATTTTTCTCTGACCGGCACGCCTGCCCATGGGAAAAAAGGAGGGAAAGGGCAGGGAAAGGGTAAAGGAAAAGGGCACAATAAGTAACCTTGGACAGGAGAGGCGCTCCCATCCTGAATGATGGAGCGCCTCTCCACTTTTTGGGGTTAAAAAATCAAGCAATTCTACAAAAAAACCGGCAACCTACCCGTAAGCCGGATCTCCTCCGGCGTCACCAGTGCCCGATAGGCCAGTGCCTCTACGCCGCTTTTCACTGCCAGCCGCAATAGGCGACCGTATTCCGGGTCGATGGCATCGGCCGGCGCTACACCGTCGCCATCCCCCCGCTGCACCACGAAGAAGATCACTCCGCGATCTCCCCGCCGCACCATCTCCATCAGTTCCCGCAGGTGCTTCTGGCCTCGTGTCGTAACGGCATCGGGAAAGAGCGCCCGGCCTCCTTCCACCAGAGTCACGTTCTTCACTTCCACCCAGCAGCGTCCCGACTCCCCTTCCAGGAGGAGGTCGATCCTGCTCCGCTCCTCGCCGTAGCGCACTTCGGGGCGGATGCTTCCGTATCCCTGGAGCTCCGTGACGGTTCCGTTTTCGATGCCCTCCCGCGCCAGCCGGTTCGGGAGCCCCGTATTGATGCCTGCCCAGTAGCCGTCGGCCAGGACCAGTTCCCAGGTGTATGCCAGTTTCCGGGCCGGATTTGCACTTTTCGAGAGCCAGACCGGGCTGCCGGGGAGGTTGCACCCCTTCATGCTTCCCGAGTTGGGGCAGTGGGCCGTGACGATAGCGCCGTCGGTCAGTTGCACGTCGGCCAGAAACCGCTGGTAGCGGCGGATAAGTGTGCCGGGGTAAAGGGGGGTGGGTAGTCGCATGGTGAGGGTGTAGCACGGTCTCCCGGTACGGGCAAGGTGAAAGACGAGATCCCAAAAAAAGTCGGCCTTGCTGTTGACATAGGTTAGAACTTTGTTATTTTTTGAAAACACTTCAGAATCACTAGGCTTTTTGGGATTGGAGCCAGAGGCTGTTTCCCGGCATAAAACCACGGTCACAGCGTTAGTTACGCAATTTCAGTTGTACGTACATTCCGACGAAAGGAGTTCAGACGATGCCTACGTATCTTCACCCGGGTGTGTATGTGGAGGAGATCCCGAGCGGTTCCCGCCCCATCGAAGGGGTTGGGACGTCCACTGCGGCGTTTGTCGGCTACACCACGAAGGGGCCGGTGGCCGAACCGACGCTGTTGTTCAAGTGGAGCGACTACGAGGAGCAGTTCGGCGGTATCCGCGATCTGGGGAAATCGGCCACTGGCGACCCCATGGGATTCGCGGTCTACAGCTTTTTCCAGAACGGGGGGACCGCTGCCTACATCGTGCGGGCCATCACGGAGGGGAGCGCCGACGCGGCCGAGGGGTTCCTCGTGAATCCCGACGATGCCACTCAGATAATTCGCTTCGCGGCGGCCAATCCGGGTGAGTGGGGGAACGAGCTGCGGATCAGGTTCGAGGCCAAGGCGGATGCCCCCGGCTTCTACACCCTGCGGGCCGGTGTCATGGACGGGACCGAGTTCAAGGAGTGGGAGCGGTTCAACGATCTGACCGTGGCCGACGACGAAGCTTCCGACTACATCGAGAGCAAGGTGAACGACGCCTCGACCCTGATCAGCGTGGAGATGCAGGCGATCAGCCAGTACCTCCTAGGGCTGAGCATCAGCCAGGATCTTGCGGCCGTTGCCGACTTCAGCGTTCTCAACAACCTGACCATGACCGTCACCGTTGACGGTACCGCACGGGTGGTGACCTTTGCCGCCGACGAGTTCGACGCCACGAACACCCTTGCCGATGTGGCCGGGAGCATCCAAACCCTGGTGAGGGGCGCGGTGGTTGCCAACCCTGCCGTGCGGGACTTTACCTGTGCGGCGGATGGCAACCAGCTCGTTCTCACCTCCGGCACCCGCCTCGCCGCATCCGCTGCGGTGGTGAGCGGCCCGGGCGACGCCACCGACGCCTCTACTACACTCCTGCTGGGGCTCGCCAACGATGGCACCGAGCGGACCGGCCAGCAGTCACTGGACGCCATGCTCTCGGGGATCGCCGGCCAGGTCTCCCTTGCCGGTGGGACCAACGGCAGCGAGCCCGACAAGAACGCCTACGACGATATCTTCGCCGTTTTCGAGAAGGTGCGCGACATCAGCATCCTAAGCCTGCCGGGACAGGCCTGGGATTCCACCACCGAGCAGTCGATTATCGATGCCGCCGTGGCCCATGCCGAGAAGATGCGGAGCCGCATGGTCATCATCGACCCACCCGAAGGGACCGAACTCAGGACCGAGAAAGCGGTCAACGACCTGGGGTTCAAGCCCAAGACCTACTCGGTGGTCTACTACCCCTGGGCCAAGGTGGCCAACCCCTTCTACAACGCAGAGAGGAACCCTGGCGTGCCGTCCACCCTCCTCGTAGCCCCCAGTGGCTTTGCCGCCGGCATGTGGTCCAAGATCGACGGCCGCCGCGGCGTCTGGAAAGCCCCGGCCGGGGTCGAGACGTCGCTCCTCGGCGTGGCCGGCCTCCAGTACCCGGTGGAGGACGGGGAGCAGGACTCCCTCAACCCCCTCGGCGTCAACTGCTTCCGGAAGATGCCGGGTTTCGGGCCGGTCATCTGGGGGAGTCGCACCCTGGCCACCAAGGCCGACCCCGAGTGGCGCTACGTCCCCATTCGGCGCACCGCCATCATGATCGAGCAGAGCATCTACAACGGCATCCAGTGGGCGGTCTTCGAGCCCAACAACCACAACCTCTGGGCCTCTCTGCGGGCCAATATCGGCTCCTTCATGGACGGGCTCTTCCGGGCCGGCGCCTTCCAGGGCGAGAAGGCCAGCGACGCCTACTTCGTCCGCTGCGGCCTGGGTGACACCATGACCCAGGGGGACATCGACCGGGGCCAGGTGATCGTCATCGTCGGCTTCGCCCCCCTGAAGCCGGCCGAGTTCGTCATTGTCCGCATCCAGCAGAAGGTTGCTGAACAATAGTCTGACCCCCCTTAGTCCCCCCTACAAAGTAGGGGGGGAGCGAGCAATGCGAGCGGGGGGTAAGTATCCGACACGTTACGATTTTCAGAACATAAGGAGGTTGTGATGGCTGCACCGCTCTTTCCCGTAAACACCCATCGTCACGATCCCTACCGCACCTTCAAGTTTCAGGTCGTCATCGACGGCAAGGTGGTGGCGGGGCTGAAGAAAATGGGAGCCCTCAAGAAGAAGACGACGCCGGTGAAGTGGCGCGCCTCCAACGACCCGTCCCACGAGCGGGTCATGCCGGGAGGGACCAGCTACGACCCGGTGACCCTGGAGCAGGGGCTTACCCATGACCCGGTTTTCGAGAACTGGGCGAACCTGGTGAACAACATCCAGGGGGATGCCGGCATGTCCCTGAAGAACTACCGCAAGGACATCATCATCAACGTCCTGAACCTCCAGGGGAAGGTGGCCATCTCCTACAAGCTCTACCGGGCCTGGGTCTCCGACTACCAGGCGCTCCCGGACCTGGACGCCGGCAACATGAACACCATCGGCATCCAGACCATCACCCTCCAGCACGAGGGGTGGGAGCGCGACACCAGTGTCGCCGAGCCGGCTGAGACCTGATGCTGCTCCCCGGCGGCATCCTGCGCGACGGCGCCCGGCGCCGGGACTTCGCTTTCCGTTCCCTGACCGGCGTGGTGGAGCTGGCTCTGGCCGAGGTGGCCGGGACCGGCGCCTCCCTGCCGGCCAAGGTAACGGCGGTCCTGGCCGCAACCCTGGAGCATGTGGGGGGTGAGTCTCCTCTTCCTGCGACGGTGGCGGGGCTTTCGGTGGCCGATCGCCAGGTCCTCATGGGGCAGCTCGCTATGGGACTCGGGCTGGGGGAGAGCTGGCTCTCGGCCGACTGCGCCCGATGCGGCGAACGGTTCGATTTCTCCGTACATCACTCGGATCTGCCGGTGAAGGAGGCTGGGGAGGGATATCCCTTCGCCGAGGTTGAAACGAGCCTCGGGCCGCGTCGCTTCCGGGTTCCCACCGGGACCGACCAGCAGGCCATTGCGGAGATGGACGACGGGGAGGCGGTGCGGCTCCTGGTGGAGCGGTGCCTGATGGCCCGTCCCGGCGAATGCGGTGCCGGCGGCGACTTCACCCCCGCTGATCTCGCCCGGATCGAGGTTGCCATGGAGACAGTGGCGCCGGAAGTGGCGGTGTCGATCCAGGCTGCCTGCCCGGCCTGCGGCACAACCCATGTCATCGAGGTTGACCCCTACCGGGCTCTGTTTCGCTATTCGGGCTGGGAACTGTTGCAGGAAATTCACATCCTCGCCGCCACCTACCACTGGAGCGAGGCGGAGATCCTGGCCCTGCCCCAGGAACGGCGTCGGCGCTACCTGGAGCTGATCGATCGGGCGCGGGGGATGGCGCGGTAGGATAAGGAATTTTTGTATGGGTTTTTTCACCGACATCATACGTGACAGTCGCAGGGAGGGTCTGGCAGTCCGTGCCCCTGAGGCCCCTGTGCCCCGTGGCGGCGAGGAGGTTTCGTCCGATGCGCCGGTGGCGGCGGAAGGCGCTCCTGCTGCGTCCACTGCAGTCACGGGGAGCGATGCGTCGGTGATACGACTTCGGGAGGAGGGGGGCGGTACGCCGGTTACAGCGGGGCAGAGACTTACGCAGGCTGGAGCCGTCGCCCGACAGGTGGTGGGCCCTTCGCTTTCGGAACACACCCCGGTTGCGGGAATTCCGGAGGTGACGGAGAGAAAAGCAGTTTTTCCCGATCCTGTGAAACGAGAGCAGGCTGGAAGCGAAAGCGACCGATCGGCAAGTGGCGATTTCCGTGTTGAACCGATGGAGTCATTTCACGACGGTGGTTCGATTGACGTTCCAGTAGTATCAGTGAGCGCAAAAGATTCATTCGTACGGAAATCCTCGTCCGGATATGCGGCGTTACAAGCTGTGAAAGTGTCTGTGGAAACTCAGGGGAGACAGCAAGCGGGGGAAACCCGTGCGGACTCCACCACCCCTCCCGGACTAATGGGCAGCGAAACAGTAGAAAACCCGGCTTTGGGGTTGCCGGATGAGCCTCTCCGGGCCGACGTTGAGGCGTTGCCGGCCCTCCAGTTGCCGGGGAATCCGCCAATGCCGGCAACGCGGGCGGATCAGGCGCTACATAAAGGTGATGTGTCGGAAGAGACCGGACGGCCTGCCGTCCCTCCTGGAAGGGAATCCCTGGAGGAGACGAATCCCGCTTCATCTTCCGGGGCTGTACCGGCCTCCGTGACGCTCCGTCAGCCCCCTGTCCCCGCCGTCGGCGAGCAGTTCCCGCGCCATTCCGAACGTCCGGTGGCTCCCCCAGAGCCCCAGGTGCGGATCGGCACCATCGAGGTAGTGGTGGTGGCCCCGGCGCCGGCGGAGCGCCCGTCCCGGAGCGAGGAGCGCTCCCGCCCCGATCTGTCCAGCCGCCACTACTTGAGGAATTTCTGACATGGCCCTTCCGCGCTCATCACTCTCCCAGGTCTGCCGGGCCATCGCCGACTTCGTCAGCATGGGGCTCGACGCCAGCGCCAACTCGATCCAGGTTATGATCGGCTCTCCGGCCAGCGCCGCGCCGGCAACTGCCGATACGAATCACCGGGTTAACCTCTTCTTCTACCGGGTCGAACCGGCCGGATTCTTCACCGGCGACACCCCCGGCGACCCTTGGTGGGTGAGGCTCCACTGCCTCGTCACCGGCTTCGGCCTCGACGAGGAGCAGATAAGCGCCGGCGAGAACGACCTGCGCCTCCTGGGGGAGGTGATGCGCCTCTTCCACGAGATGCCGGTGCAGTCGGCCCTGACGGTGGATGACGAGACGTTCCGGCTCCAGGTGGTCTTTCACCCCCTGGGGGCCGACGAGTTGAACCACATCTGGTCCACCCAGGGGGACGTGAGCTACCGTCCCTCCATTGCCTACGAGATGGCCCTGGCGCCGGTGCTCCCCGCGGAGCGCCGTCCCGAAAGCCCGCTGGTGGGGCGGATCGGTACCGAGGTCCGGGCCGTTCCCGCCGCCCGCACCTCCCCCTTCGGGGGCGCTGCCGCCGCGCCGCCGGTTCCCCTCACGACGGTGGATGCCTCGCGCCCCGACTGGCCGCCGGTCATCTCCTTTGTGCTCGATGACGGAACGTGCGCCCAAAGCCTCCTCTTTGCCCACGGAAGCCAGGAATTGGCGGATTTCACGCCCCAGGTCTGGGTGGCCGGGGAGCCCGCCGCCCCCGTGACCCTTGCCTGGCAGCGCTGGACGAGCACCGGCGGCTGGGAGGATGTGGCGGACCCGACGGCCACCACGGCCACGGACCTTGTGCTGAATCCCGACGCAGCGGGCGATGCGGCGACCGTTGAGGTTGCTCTTCCGGAGGAACTGGTTTCCGACGGCGGTCAGGCGGTTCTCTACGCCGAGCGGAGTTTCGTGCGTGGTGCGGACGGGGTGACGGTGATGGTGCGGAGCAATCCCCTCCTCGTCACCGTCCATGGGGGGGCGTGATGGAAGCCGCCGCCCGGACCATGACAGAGGATACCTTCTCCCCCGAGTGGGAGCGGATCGGCCTCCTGGCCCAGATCCTGGCCGGGTCCCGCCAGGGACGGGAGGCGTCAACGGGGGAGCTGGAGCGGCTCCGGACGCTCCAGCAGCAAGTGGAGGCGTCCCGCCGGCAGGAGGGGGGCTGGCGTGCCGTTGCGCCGGCGGGGCTCTCTCCCATCGAGTTCGACGTCCTCGCCTGCGTCGTGGCCCCCGAGGCGGAGCCCCGACTTGGGTGGCTCTTCCAGACTCTTCAGCCCGGCACCCCCACCCCCTACCCGACGCCGGCGCTACTCCAGGAGCTTCTGGCCATGGCCCCGGAGGAGACGCCGCTCCTCTACGGTGCCCTCACCGAGTCATCCCCCCTGCGGATCAGCGGACTCATCGAGGTGGAGGGGGGGGATCCGTTCCAACCGGTGAAACCGGTACCCGGCGTAACGGCGAGGCTCCTGGGGCGTCCCGCCGTTACGGGGGATCTCCCAGGGGCGGTGCTGGTGAAAACCCCGGCCCGGTGGGACGATCTGGTGCTCCCCCTGGACCGGGTCTCCATGCTCCGGGAGTTTCTTCTCTGGATCACCCACAAGGCCACGGTGGTCGACGAGTGGGGAGGCGGCGACTGCGGGGGACCGGTAGGGCTCTTCGCCGGGCCGTCGGGGACGGGCAAGACCTTTGCCGCCGCGGTCCTGGCCGCGGAGTTGGGGTGGCCCCTCTACCGGGTGGACCTGGGGCGGCTCGTGAGCAAGTACATCGGCGAGACGGAAAAGAACCTGAACCGCCTCTTCGACGCGGCCCACGGCCAGCCCATGATCCTCCAGTTTGACGAGGCCGACAGTCTCTTCAGCAAGCGGGGGGAGGTGCGGGAGGCCCGGGACCGTTACGCCAACATGGAGGTGAGCCACCTCCTGGCCCGCATCGAGTCCCACCAGGGGCCGGTGATCCTCACCACCAACCTCCGCAAGCACCTGGATCCGGCCTTTGCCCGCCGTTTCCAGGTGGTGGTGGATTTCCCCCGCCCCGACGCCGAAGCCCGCACACGGCTCTGGCAGCGGCTTCTCCCCCCCCGGGCGCCCCGGGAGCCGAAGGTGGACCCTGCCTTTCTCGGGGCTGCCGTGAACCTGACCGGCGGGAGCATCCGCAACGCAGCCCTCCACGCCGCCTACCTGGCTGCCGGCGCCGGGAAGCCACTGGGGCTTGGCCACGTGGCCCTGGCGGTCTGGCGTGAACTGGGGAAGGACGGGAGGGAACTCTCCCCCACCGACCTGGGGCCCTTGGCCCCGTTCCTTCCCAAGGGGGCCCCATGCTGACCGTGGATCGCCTGCGCCTGCAGCTCCCCCCAGACTTCCGGGACCGGGCCGGGGAGATCGCCCGCCTGGTGGCGGAGGAGCTGGCAACGGTCCCAATGGCCAGCGAACTCCAACTCGACCGGCTGGCGGTGCCGCCGGTGGAGGTGCACCCCCAGGCAACCGACCGCGACGTGGCCCGGGCCGTGGCCCAGTCGGTCCATACCGGGATACGGAACGAAACGAGGTAACACCATGCTCAACACCGTCAAGGGGATGCTCATCGAATACGCCCTGTCGCTCCCGCCGCTGGTGCTGGCCTTCGACTTCAACCCCCAGTCCCTGACCCGCTCCCGCACCATCACCCTGCGGACCGGCAGCGCCCCCGGCACCCGGGGGGGATACGACTTCGCCCTCCCCACCGAGACGGCACGGGTGGCCCAGGGGGTCACGGTGCAGCCCGAGAGCTTCACCATCGAGATCCTTCTGGACGCCACCGACCGGATGAACGACGGTGACCCCATCGCCACCCAATTCGGCATCGAACCGGAGCTGGATACGCTGCGCACCATGGTGGAGCCCAAGGCCCAGGGGCCCGGCGGTCTCCAGACCCTGGCAAGCCTCGGCCTCGGCGGCCAGCGGGCGTTCCAGCGGAGCGAGTCCGCGTCGGTGCTTCTCCTGGTCTGGGGTACACACATCCTTCCCCTGTTCCTCACCAGCATCCGCGTCACCGAGGAGGCCCACCTCCCGTCCCTGGTCCCCTACCGGGCCCGGGCGAGCCTCACCATGCAGGTCATCGAGGGGAACAACCCCTTCTACCAGGTGGAGAAGGTGCGGCAGGTGGTGGGTGCCGCCCTCAACACGGGTCGCACCGTGATCGGAGGGATTTTCTGACATGTTCCAGAAGGGGAGCCGCTACGAGAAAACCGACAGATTCGCGCCGTCCGCCGACGGGACGACGGTCTTCGCGGGTATCCGTCCCCGGGCCATAGGCCCCGCCACCGGGGTGGTGGAGCACGTGGTGAAGGCCGGCGACCGCCTCGACCTCCTGGCGCGCCACTACTACAACGACGACCGCCTCTGGTGGCGGATCGTCGATGCCAACCCCGACTTCCTCTACGGCGGCGACATGGTGCTGGAAGAGATGGAGGGGATGGTGATCCTGATACCGAAGGCGAAGGAATAGGGGATGATCCTCGATTTTCTGACATCAAAACGCCGCGAACCGGCCGAGTGCATCATCCGCGTGGGTAGCGCCGGGCTTGAGATCACCGACCTCTACCCCTTCCTCACGGAGGTGACGGTGGATGCCGGCCGGGCCGAGCCGACGGTGGCGACCATCACCTTCGAGAGCCGCCGCGACGAGCAGGGGAAGTGGCTCGTTCAGGACGACGGCCGCCTCGCCCCCTGGGAGCCCATCGTCATCGAGGCGGCCTTCGGCTCCGCCACCGAGGAGGTGATGCGGGGGTACATCCGGGAGGTCCGGGCCGACTACCCCGAGGATGCCGGGAGCGCCCGGGTGATCGTGGAGTGCCGGGACGACTCGCTGGCCCTGGATCGGGAGCATGTCCGGCAGGTCTGGGGAGGGGATGCCCCCACCACCGACATGGTGATCGTCCCGGCGATCCTCAGCAAGTACGGCCTTGCCCCGGACCAGGCCAACGGCAGCGGCCAGACGGGGCTCGTCATCAACCAGGACGGCACCGACATCGAGTTCCTCCGCAGCCGGGCCGAGGCCAACGGCTACGACCTCCTCTTCCGGGGGGGGATGGTCTACTTCGGCCCCATGCGCCTCGACGCGGAACCCCAGGAGACCATCATGGTATACGCCGGCGAGGCGACCAGCGCTTACCGCTTCTCGGTCAGGGACGACGGGCACCAGGCTGACCGGGTCGCCTTCGACCGGGCCGAGACCGCCGGGAGCGGCACCGTCTCCGAAACGGTCGACCCGGACCTCCCCCTTTTGGGGAACGAGGCGGCCACTGGTGCCGGGAGCGGTCTCCCCGACTTCGCCTGGCGCATGAGCCGCCAGGGGGAAATGAGCGAAGACGAGTGGCGCGCCCGGGCCCAACGCCGGGCCAATGATCTCTCCCTCCGGGTGAAGGGGGAGGGGGAACTGGACGGTTCCCTCTACGGCCACGTGCTCCGGGTTGGGGAGCCGGTGGGGGTGGACGGTGTGGGGGATCGCTACGGCGGCATCTGGTTCGTGGATACCGTCAATCACCGGTTCAGCACCGAGGGATACCGGCAGAGCTTCAATCTGCTGCGCAACGCTTACGGCGACAACCTGGGAAGCGGCGCCGGCGGCGTTCTGGCCGGCGTATTGGGGGGATAGATGGACGACCTGCTCCTGGAACTGGCACGGCAGTACCGCAACCGCTACTACGGCAAGTACCGGGGGTTCGTGACCGACAACGACGACCCGGAGCAGCGGGGTCGGCTCCGCCTCATGGTCCCCTCGGTCCTGGGCGAGACCCCCACCGGCTGGGCCCTGCCGAGCCTTCCCTTTGGCGGCCTTGCCGACCAGGGGCTGTTCATGGTCCCCGAGGTGGATGCCCAGGTCTGGGTGGAGTTCGAGGCGGGGAACGTGAACCTCCCCATCTGGACCGGCACTTTCTGGCAGGCGAACGGCGACCCGCCGGCGGAGGCGGCCAAATCTCCCCCCACGACTCGGGTGCTGAAGACCCCGTCGGGCCACATCCTCCAGTTCGACGACGAGTCGGGGGCCGAGAAGTTCCGTCTGGCCCACCCGGCCGGGACCGAGATGACCGTGGACGAGAAGGGGACGGTGATCGTGGCCGACGCCAAGGGAAACACCCTGACCCTGGACGCCGACGCGGGGAAAGTGGTGGTGGAGGACAGTAACGGCAACACCATTACCATGTCCTCCAGCGGCACCACCATCGAGGACTCCAACGGCAACAAGGTTGAGATGGCCGCTTCTGGGGTCACCGTCAAGGGACAGCAGGTGGTGGTGGATGCGCAGACGGTGATGCTGGCGGGGCAGGGGGGCGAACCGATCATTAAGGGGCAGAGTTTCCTCACCCTTTTCGCCACCCATGTCCATCCCAGCGCCATGGGACCAACCGGGCCTCCGATACCGCAAGGGGAGATGAGTACCTTGTCCATGAAGGTGATGACGTCGTAGATGTAACCCCACGTGGTTGTACCTTGTATAAAGCACAACGCAAGGGCTGCGGAATTTGCGGCAGATCGTCGCACCCGCAGGAGCGACCGCGGAGGCGTAGCCCAAGCTACGCCGCACAAGGAAACGACGAGGACGGCGGCGAGATGGCGTGAAAGCCGCAGCCCCATCTGGGAGGATAATATGAACCGTCTGGCCGATCCACCATACATGGCCTTTCCGCTCCGCATCGGCGACCACGGGGCCGCCGTCGCCGACCGCCGGTCCCACGTGCGGCAGCAGATCGAGCAGGTTCTCTTCACTAACCCCGGCGAGCGGGTTTTCCGGCCCGACTTCGGGGCGGGGCTCAAGCAGCTGGTCTTCGAGCCCAACTCCTCGGTCCTCTGGGAGATCACCCGCAAGCGGATCTCCTCGTCCCTGGCCGAGGCCCTCCGGGGGGAGGTGGACCCCAAGAGCCTGGAGGTGGAGGTGCGAGGGGAGGGGGAGAAGCTCCTGATAACCGTTTCCTATGCCCTGGCCGCCATCGGCCACGGCGAGCGGCACGAATTCCTGGTGTGAGACCATGGCAGAGAACCCGACAAGCATACTGACCTTTGAAGGACGCTGCCCCGACTGCGCCGAGCGCCGGGTGGAGCTTCCCCAACCCCTTCCCGAGCCGGGAGACGATTTCGACTGGCTCGCGCGGGACTACGACAGTTTCCGCCGCCTCATGCTCGAAGAGCTGGCGGGGCGCTTCCCGGAGCGGACCCGCTGGACCGCCGGCGACCTGGAAGTGGTCATCGTGGAGGCCCTGGCCGCGGTCCTCGACCAGCTCTCGGACATGGCCGACCGGGTGGCCACGGAGGCGTACCTGGAGACGGCGCGGCGCCCCGAATCGGTGCGGCGGCTCCTCTCACTCATCGGCTACGACGCCGCCACCGCGGCCGGGCTGGAGGATGATCCTCCCGCAACCCCCGACGGCAAATCACGCCACCAGAAGCTGGACGAGCTCTGGCGCCGCAACCCCCTGCTCATGGATCCGGCCCGCCTCGAAGGTCCCCGGGCCATTCACACCCAGCGGCGGATGGTGACCGTGGCCGACTATGCCGATCGCCTCACCGACCACCCCCTGGTGCTGCGGGCCAGCGGCTGGAGCGCCTGGACCGGCTCGTGGCCCACGGTTCGGGTGGCCACGGTCCTCTGGAACGACCACCCCCTTGATGAGGAGGGGCTCGCCTATCCCGACGACCTGCGGGAGCGGGTCATGGCGTTCCACCAAGAGCACCGGCTCTGGGAACCGGTCTGGGAGCCGGAGCCCCCCACCATCCGGACCATCCTCCGCCCCTACCTGGAGGCCTGGCGCATGGCCGGCCAGGAGGTGGTGCTGGATGATGCGGTGCCGGTGGGGATCAAGATGTTCATCTCCATCCGGGTGCGGGAGAACTACTTCCAGTCCGAAGTCCGCAACGCCGTTCACCAGGCCCTCGGCACCGGGCCGGGGGGCTTCTTCGAGCCTGGGCGCCACGACTTCGGCGAAGACCTCTACGCCAGCGACCTCTTCCAGACCCTCATGTCCCTGGACGGGGTCGAGAACGTCTGCCTCAACCGTTTCAAACGGTTCGGGGACCAGTACCCGGACCAGACCGACACGGGACGCATCCCGCTCCAGGGGCTCGAAATTGCCGTATGTGACAACGACCCGAGCCGCCCCGAGCGGGGCTACATCAACCTCACCCTGACCGGAGGGCGCCGAGGATGAGCACCGCAACCGACCTTACCCGCTGGAACCGCGCCGGACTAAGCCGCTTCAGGTACGTGGACGGCAACGCCGTCACCTTCCTGGAACTGCTGCGGGCCGAGCTGGCCGAGCGCTTCCCCGCCTGGCAGGAGGTGACAAACCTCCCCGTCACCGAAACGGAAAGCGAACGTCAGGAACGGATTCTGGAACAGTATCATTCCCCGCGGCGGGACTGGGCCTGGGAGATCGCCCGGGTCCTGGCCCGCTCATCCTCCGTCCTGACCGAGCACCTGGACGCCTACGCCAACGAGGGGTTCCTGGGGACCGCCACCCAGTGGGACACGGTGCGTCGCCTCGTGGAGATGATCGACTATCACCCGGCCCCCCCGGCCTCGGCCTCCACCCGGCTCGTCATTGAGGCGAAGGAGGTGGGAACGCTTCCGAAAGGGTTTGCCGTGAAGCATACCCCCGCCGACGGCGGTGCCCCGGTGGTCTTCGAGACCCTGGAGGAACTGAAGGTGGACCCGCTCCTCAACGGCCTTCGCCCCGCCGAATACAACCGGAACCAGGAGCGGTTCTGCGGCGACACCCTCCTGCTGGAAGGGGAGGTGGAGGATCTCAAGACCGGCGAGCCCCTGATAATGGAGGATGAGCAGAGCGGCATCCTCCGGGCCTACCTCATTGTCGGGACGCGGACCGTGGCGGGGAACACTGAGGTGAGGGTGACGCCGCGCCTCTCCCACCGGCTCAGGAAGGGGTACACCCTTATCCACGCCAAGCCGGCCGAGGGGCTTGCCCCGATCGGTCCGGCCGCCAAAGGTGCGGAGCTGGAGCGGGTCCTGCGTCTCACCGAGGAGCCGGATGGGCTCCTTCCCGGCATGGTGATCTACATCGACGACGGGGCCGAGGAACTCTACCGCCGAGTCTACTCCGTGACCGGAAAACGGCTCGTCCTCGACACCGATGTGGGCCCCCTGCGGCTAGACACCGCCAGGGTCGGTTATCCGGTTACCATCACGGTGAGCGCCCAGGAAGAGCGCCACGTGGACAGCCCCAGCTCCGTCATCTACGCCCTCAGGGTGGCCGGGGACTGGTCGCGGCTCGCCGACCGGCGGGTCGTCCAGGAGACCGTTGACGCCAAGAAACAGAAGCACCTCCCCTTCTATACCGTGACGGCGGCCCGCTACCATCCGGCCGACAGCGACCACCCCCGCAAGGGCTACACCATCCTGACCGTCTCGTGGCTGAAGAGCGACCACCCCTTCCCCCTGGACAATCCCCAGACCCTCCTGGTGCCGCCGGTGGGGGCGGGACCGTGGCAGGCCGACACCTTCCTGGAAAAGCAGGATGGCCACCTCCCGGTCGCCATTGTCACCGCCAAGCCCAAGAAGACCACGGCCGGCGACCTGGCGGTGGTGGTCATGGGGCACCAGGCTGCCTGGGCCCGGCTTGCCTCGGTGAGCGTCGACCTGGCGCGGGAGGAGGCGACCCTCACGGCGGAAGGTGGTTGGGACGACCGGGGGGGAGGCGACTTCTTCCTCACGGAGACGAAGGTCTACGCCCACTTCAAGGAGGCGCTCCGGACAGTGGCTTGGCAGGAGAACCGCCAGCCCGTGACCGGAAGCCGCATACCCCTGGCGTCGGTGCCGTCTGCCCTGGAGAAGGGGCGCGTCCTCATGGTGGAGCGGACCGACGACGCCACCGCCGCCTTCTTTACCACCGTGGCGAAGGTGGAGGGGACCACCCTCGTCCTGGCCCGTGACCTCCCGACAGGGTTCACCCGAGGCAACACCCTCGTCGTTGGCAACGTGGCCCTGGCCGGCCATGGCGAGAGCAAGGGGGAGAAGGTTCTCGGGAACGGCGACGCCACCCGGGCCAACCAGTCCTTTGTTTTCGCCGAGGCAGAGGTCTCCTTCGTGGCCGACCCGACCCAACCCGCCGGGGTGCGGGCCGCCATTGATCTCTCCGTGGCCGGCCGGGTCTGGGAGCAGGTGGGGAGTTTTGCCTCCTCGGGACCCACCGACCACCACTACACGGTGAGGATGACCGAGGCGGGGCAACTCCTCATAGCTTTCGGCGACGGAGTGCGGGGACGACGCCTCCCCAGCGGCGTGAACAATGTGCGCGTCACCTTCCGCTCGGGTACCGGGCTTGCCGGGAACCTCCCGGCCGGAAGCGCTTTCAAGCCCTCCCGGCCCCACCGTCTGGTGGAGAAGGTGCGCCAACCCCTCCCCGCCACCGGCGGCAACGACCGGGAAGGGGTGGAGTCGCTGCGGGAGAACGCCCCGGCAACCCTCCTCACCCTGGAGCGGGCCGTCTCCCTGGACGACTTCGCCTGGTTGGCCATGTCCCAGAGCAGCGTCTGGCAGGCCCGGGCCTTCAGCCGCCCCACGGGGCTCGGCCGCAACGAGAAGGTGGAGGTGGTGGTGGTTCCTGCCGGGGGCGGGGCACTGGGAACCCTCGCCGCAACCCTCACGGATTTCCTAGTGGACCACGCCGTGCCGGAGGTTGAGGTGACGGTCCTCCCCTACGAATCCCGCACCTTCGCCCTGGAGGTGCTCCTGACCGTGGATACCGCCGCCTACAATCCAGATGTAGTGAGCGTTGCCGTGAAGAGCGCCCTTCAGGATGCTTTCTCCCTCCGGAAGCGGAAGCTGGGGCAGGATCTCTTCCTGAGCGAGGTCTACCAGGTGGTTGAAGGGGTGACCGGCGTTGAGCACTCGGTGGCGGTCATCAATGGCGACCTGAGCGTGCGGCGGGTGGCCGCCGGCGACCGGGAGGTTCTAACCCTGGGGCAGCTTGTGGTCGCGGTGGAAGGGGAGGCTGTGACAGGCCCCTCGCCGGGAGAGGCTGCCGAGGCCAGTCCGCCGGCACCCAAGCCACGGCTGGTGGGGCGCCGGGGAGTGGGAGTCATTCAGGGGGTGGGGGACCGCTATGGCCAGCTGCTGCGGGGTGCGGGAATCCGGACCCTGAACGACCTGCGGGGTATCGACCCCGCCGACCTCCCGACGGTCGATATCCCGCCAGTCAGATTGTGGGAGTTCAGGACCAAGGCGGAGATCGTCGTGGGGCTGGCTGCGGACCGTTCACGGCTGGCGCCGCTCCTGGAACGCACCATCCACGACCTGGCCGAGGGTTCCTCCGCCGACCTGGCCCGGCTCACCGGCGAGTCAGCGGCGGCGGTGGACGAGCTGAAGGCGAAGCTCCGCCTCCTGCAGATCGCCCTGGACGAAGAGGTCTTTGCCGCAGTGACCCTGAGGGAGTTGTTGAGTGAGCTGGATTGATGGATGAACAATAGGGGGAAGCTTAACGGTGTAGAGCGTAGGGGCGAAGCAACTGCTTCACCTGCTTCGCCCATTTAAGCTTGCTGCACCCATCCACCCCGTTTTAGTCAATTAACCAGGGCGAAGCAGAAGAGCCTTGCTTCGCCCCTACACGAAGGTTTCGGACCATGAGCGATACCGACAAACCGACAACCACCACCGGCACGCAGCTCTACGGCATCCTCCCCGAGGTTTACCGCACTCGCGATAGTGTAGAATTCGGGGGCGAGGGGGATCTGGCGCGGTTTCTCGATACCTGCGGCGAGCTTCTGGACCGGATCCGCGCCACCCTGGACCAGCGCCTGGCCGACTCCTTTCCCGACAACCCGCCGGAGGGGCTCTCCTGCCAGCCCTGGCTCATCCCCTACTTTGCCCAGCTCCTTGACGTGCGCCTCGTTTCCCCGGACGAGGAGGGGCGCCGCGACGAGGTGGCCAACGCCGTTGCGTGGCGGCAGCGCAAGGGAACCCTCACGGCCATCGAGCAGATCGCCGAGGCGGTGGGACAGATGGAGGTGGAGATACAGGAGGGGTGGCGGCGGAGCGCCGTCACTCCCCGCATCGGCATGCCACAGCTTCCGGCTGGGGCACTGGGGGAGGACCCCCGCTTCGACGATTTCCAGGATCATCCCCTCTGGGCGGCCCGGCACCCCGACCTTCCCGCGGCCACGACGGATTTCCGCTACCCTACCCGGGCCATGGAGGTGGCGGTGGCCGCCGGCGAGTTTCCCGCGAACCCCGCCGCGAAGCTCACCAATTTTGCCGGAACGCCCGTCTGGTGGCGCCAGGTGAATCCCCACGGCGCCCCCTGCTTCCCCTGTAGCTTCGACGACGTCTCCCGCCGCACCGTGGATCTCCGGACCCCTGACTGGCGCCAGGGGCACATTCATCCCAAGCGGGTGATTCTTCACGCGCCACCCCCCCTCGGGTTCTTCCAGCCGGGGCTCTTTACCGTTCATGTGGGGGATATGCTTCTGGACGAGGATACGGAACACCTGCTGGAGGATCTTGTCATCGACGGTACCCTCACGGTGGCAGCCGGGACGCTTAAGCTCAGGCGGTGCGCGGTCCGGACACTCGATGTTACCGCCCCGTCCGGAGCCATGGAGGAGCCGGTGGTGGATGCGCAGGAGTGCCTCTTCGACAAGATGACGGTCCCAGGCCTGGCCCGTCTCGAATACTGCACCGTGCTGGACATCAGCAAAGTGGGCAGGCTTCAGGCTAGCGACTGTCTTTTCGCCGGGAAACTGGAACTGGAGCCCGCCCTGCTCAAAAATCCCCACTGCGTCCGGTTCTCCCGAGTTCCAGATGGAGTCCTGGCGACGGCGCTCCTAACCCACCGCAATACCACCGAGCGGCCGGTTTTCTACGCCTTCGAGTTCGGCGAGGGGGGAGAGGTGGTGCGACGCACCGCCGAATTCGGGGAACCGGGGTGTGGAGTGCTCCATCCGGCCACGCCGGAGGCGGTCCGCTTCGGGGCTGAGGACGGCGGTGAGATGGGAGCCCATCACGGATGGCGCTACAGCCTCCTCATGGCGGCGGTGCTGGACAAGCTGAAAGAGTTTCTCCCGGTGGGGATGGAGGCGGTCATCGTCCCGGACCTGCGGCTACACCGGCCGCCGTTTCCGCCATGCGATTGAATTTTATCTCGATACTCAGGGGTAGCCCATGAAAACTCAGATCTCACGCGACAGTTTCCAGCCTGACAAACGTTACACCGGCATCCACCAGCAGCAGGGGCGGGTGATCACCGACGCCGACTGGAACGAGCTGGTGGCCGTCTGCCGGGAGCAGCTCCTCCAGGCCCTCGCTAATGTGGTGGGGAACGGCTCGCCCCGAACCGGCGCCGTCGCCATCACGGCTGACCGGAAGATCCAGCCCGGTGACCTCTACGTGGACGGCATCCGGGCGGAACTGCCGGGGAGCGCTCCGCTTCTGGCCAGCGCCCAGCCCGACCTGCCGGGCTATCCGGCGCTTCCCGCCACTGGGCCCTACATCGTCTATGCCGACGTCTGGGACCGGGTCGTCACCTCCCTGGAGGACGGCGCGCTGCGGGATCCGGGGCTCCACGGGGCCGACACCTGCACCCGCACCCAGACCATGCTCCAGGTGAAAAGCTGCCCCGAGGCGGTAAACCCCGAGACGGGAATCCCGAAACGGGGGAACGCCACCCTCTCCCTTGCCCTTCACGCGAACCTGGAGGCGGGGGATCCCTGCGACCCCTGCGCCGGCCTCATCGCCGCCGGTACGGGGCGGGTCGGGAGCTACCTCTTCCGGCTGGAGGTCCACGCCGTGGAGGGGACGGCCGCAAACCCCACCCGCCTCATCCTCAAGTGGTCCAGCGAGAATGGGGCCGAGCAGTACGAGGCCCTGGCCGTGGAGAAGATGCCGCCGGGCTTCGTGGCGTCCAACTACGTCTATGAATTCCATAACCTCACCACCGAGAAGCACCTGGGGGTCTTCCTGGGGACGGGGTTTACGCCCACCCATGGCACCATTAAGACCGCCTACGAGATCCCCGTTGCCCCGCCCAAGGAGCTGGTCCGCCGCTGGGACGGCTTCTGTGAACTGACCCGGACGGGTGCTGTCTGGTCACTGGTGACAGGGGTCGATAAGGGGGTTACCCTCACCACCGGCGGCCTTGCCACGGCCCCCGGCCACGTGACCCTCGGCTCTAGCGTCCAGATAAACCTGGAGGCGCTGCAGCTCACCCTCGACCTCACGGGCAAGACCTTCGTGACGGGCGATTTCTGGCTCGGCATGGTGCGGGAGGCGGTCCTCGATCCGGGCGATGCGGTGCTGACCGGCGCCGAGCCCCGGGGGATCGTCCATCACTACCTGCGGCTGGCTCGGGTTCAGGCCGACGGGACGGTGGTTTTGTTTGAAAACGACGCCGACAAGCGGCGGCACAGCTTCCCCCCCCTCACCGACCTCCATGCCCACGACGTGGGGTACACGACCACCTGCTCCAGCGGCCTCTTCGACGCCAGCCACGACAACGTGGAAAAGGCCCTGAACCGCCTCTGCCAGCTGGCCGCCGAGCATATCGCCTACACCGCCGACTGCACCAAGGGGCTCTACGCCGGTTTTGTCGGTACCGTGAAAGAGGCCCTCGACAAGATCTGCGAGATCCAGGCCTCCCACGTGGGGTTCGCAAAACCCTGCGATACAAGCGTCTACAAGGGGAGCACCATCGCCACGGTGGAGGATGCCTTGAAACTCCTCTGCAATGTTACTGCAGGGCAGATCGGCTTTGCCAAGCCGTGCGACACGAGCATCTACCAGGGACAGACCGTTGCCACCGTGGAGGACGCCCTGAAGCTCCTCTGCAACGTCACCGCGGGGCAGATCGCCTACACGCCGGGGGGCTCCTGCACCTATCTCAACCAGCCGGGGATTGACACGGTGCAGGAGGCCCTCGACGCTCTCTGCGCCCGCCCCGCCGGTGGCGGCGGTGGCTGTCGGATCACTGTCGGGAAGGAGGGAGGGCTCTTCGCCACCCTGGAGGAGGCCCTCAAGACCCTTATCGACAAGGGGGCGCGGGATATCTGCCTCTGTCTCCTGGCTGGGGATCACGAGTTTCCCGGCCAGCTCGTCGAACCGAAGGTCGACGGCGTTACCATTTGCCTGTCGGGGTGCGGCCATGGCACGCGGCTCCATCTCTTGAACGGTCCGCTCCGCTTCAGGGGCTTCTCGGCGGTCTGCCTCTCGGACATGGTGGTGATTACCCGCGACGTGCCAACGGGGGCGCTGGTCTTTGACCGTTGCGGTGATGTCTCCCTGAAGGGGGTGGAGGTTCACGGGGTCGTCACCGACGGCTTCCTCGTGGGGTTCAACAACGTCCGCTCCGCGACCATGCACGGCCTCATGCTGGAGGCATCCAATCCCGCCAGCCTCGCCAGGCCCTCCAAGCTGTTTGACATAAACCCGACGCTCTTTGACCTCTACCAGGTGCCCGACCTGACCTTCTTCAACAGCAAGGTGCTCCCTGTGGCCCAGGTCGTGGCCGCCCTTTCGGCTGCGGAGCGCCGGAAGCTGGCGACGGCCATCGGCCAACGGGTACAGGAACTGGGCTCGGCCCTTTCGGCCCGGGAACGTCAGAGTTACGAGGAATTGGTTGTCCTTCTGAACCAGACCACCGTGAGCCCGGTCCAGTTGGCCGGGGTGCTCGGTAATATCCGCGTGGAGGCGATCCGGGAGCATCCCGCCGTTGCCCTGGTGGTGGACGATGCCGCCGCCGACATGACCCTCGGGGAGTGCGATATCCTCGGTATCGTCACCCTCTACGGCACCCATCCGGCAGATCCTCTCCCCGCGGGCATGGTAAAGGGGCTCGATGCGTTGGTGAAACAGGGGAAGGCAACGTTCCGCGGGGCCGGTACCACCTTCCGGGCCACGGGGTGCCGCATGACTCGGATCGACGTCAGTACCGCCATCAGGCAGCGGATTCAGGAGATCGTCGCCGGCGGTGAAGGGACAATCCCGTCCCTCTTCTCCTCCGCCCTGCTGGGCGACCTGACGCTGCTGCACGAGGGGAACCAGATGGCGTTCCTGAACACGAGCCTCTCCTCGTCGGTCTTCGAGATAGAGGGGAGCCACGCCGCCGTCGTGATGGGAAGCTCCGCCATCTACGTCGGCAACCGGAGCGATGGGGAGGCTGTCATCATGAACATTACGCCCCAGGGGCGCTCCCAGCAGGCGGCCAATCTGGGGATTACCATCTCGGGGTAGGCGGCGGCCGAGAATCAAGGAGGTCACCATGGGCTATGCAACCTTCGCAGACCGGTTTCATGATCAGACGGCTACGCGCGTTAATTCCGTGATGCCGAACCGTCCTTTGTCCCACGGTGATGACCATGTGCGCCATGTGCTTCGCGGGTCGTGGCAGGATGCACCAACCGGCAGCAAGAAAAAATCCGACGACAACGGCGGTGAGGGGGTGCCCGAGGGGGTCAAGCAGTTCGATCCCAAAACCCCCAACGGCGCGGCGAGCGGTGATGCCGTTGACCTGGCCACCGTGGAAAAGCCCGAAAAACCGGAATGGGACAACGGCTTCGACGAGGGGGTGGCAAAGCGCTTCAATGCCAAGCGCCATATCTCCCTTGCCGATTTGGGGACCAAGCTCGCCCTGGATCCGGTCAAGGAGCGCCGCCGCATCCGGCAGTTGATCGTCGGCGGCCATGGGAACAAGGATATGCTTGCCACCGGTTCCGGCGACGGTCCCGATGTCGGGGATACGCTGAACCTGAAGGAATCCAACAAGAGTACCTGGCTCCCCTATTTCAACCGCGACAAGTTTTACGGCAAGGCCGAGATCTGGATTCTGTCCTGCAACGTGGGCAACGGTCCCATCCCGCAGATCATGGCCGACCAGTCGGGCAGCACCGTCTATGCCTATACCCGGACCGCCTATTCCACGGAGCCGAAGCCGTGGGAGAGCGAGCGGGGGAAATAGGTCATGAAGGTGTCCCATGCGGTTTTAAGGGAATATGCGAGGGACGGCTGGTGGGAGCGAGTTGTGGCCGGAGATGCTGTGCATGAGATTGAACGGTGGCTTGCGATGGTCGAGGCCAGGCCGCCCCAGGCTCCGGGCGCGTCAGGCAAGCCCCTGGCGTGGCTCTGTCTGGCCGCCTGCACGGATTATGCTGCGCAACGGATGCGGGTGGAGCGTTCCGTAGGCCTCCTTACGGATGTGTTGCGAGTGCTTGACCGCAGCATTACGCCCGACGAACTGCGGCAGCTCTTCGGGATATTCGAGCGGCACGGCCGGCCATTCAACGGCACGCTGGAAGAAAGCAATGAGAACTCCCAGTCATAAATCCACGCAACCGGCTCCTTCGTCCGGAGTGTCCGAGCGCCTTGCCGCCCCGGCAACGCCGTGGGTCGGCACAGCGCATCGGGACCCGGTAAGGCAGATTCTGCGGGGCACTCCCCTGCAGCGCAAACTGGCAGTGGGTGCGCCAGGGGATGTTTATGAGCAGGAGGCCGACCGGGCCGCCGACAACGTCCTGCAGATGACCGGCGAGGAGTTGGGGCGCGGGCCGGTGGCGAAGGTGAGGGGGGTGCTCCTCAACCCTTCGGGGGAAGTGGACGGGGAGCGCCGCCTGGATGAGGACGCCGAGGAGGCTGTATGCTCTCTCCACGGGGGCGGCATCCCCCTGGGAGAGGCCGAGCGGGCGTTTTTCGAGCCGCGCTTCGGCGCGGATTTCAGCCGGGTGCGGCTCCATATGGGAAGCGCTTCGGGGGAGATGGCGGAGAGCCTTCATGCCCGGGCATTCACTGTGGGGGGCGATATTGCCTTTGGCGCAGGCCGGTACTCACCCGGGACGGAAGAAGGGCTGCGGCTCCTGGCCCATGAGCTTGCCCACGTGGTGCAGCAGGGGGGTGCTCCGGCCGCCACCGTCCAGCGTGCCCCCGACTTCGACGACCCGACACGCTTAACCCAGGTCCACGAAGCCCTCTTCGTATCCTCCCCCAGCGGCGGGACTCTTCGCCCCTGGGTCGATCCCGATCCGGCCAACGGCATTGCCGGCACTGCCGAGCAGATCAAGACCCAGTTCATCACCGCGCTCCAGGCCCATATTGCGGCCAATCCCCTCTCGGTGGGGGGAACCGTCCCCACGCTCACCACCGAGTCCCAGGCCGAGACCACCGCCATTGCCGTGGACCAGGATATCCGGGCCACCTTCTCCCAGATCACCACCCCGCTTCCCGAGGCGCAGATCCGTTCCGCTGTCGGCATCATCCAGCCGGCCCAGACATCGGCTCCGCAATTTCTGAACCAGTGGCTGGAGAACCGCCTGAGCCTCATGACCGACATCGACGAGTACAACATCCGCCCCACCGATTCGCGCTATGAACAGATGCTTGCCGATATCCTGGCCGACAGCTGGGCCGGCCCCAATGTGCGCACCCTTGCCAGCCGCCAGGCCGCCTTCGTCGAGGGGGGGACGAGGATTTTCATCCACCGGGGCGCGCCGGCAGACCTGCGACGGCTCATCCTCATCCACGAACTGACCCATTTCTATGCCTCTCAGGGATTCAAGGACTGGGTCGACGCCACGACGTCGCCGCGCTTTTACACCGAGGGGTTCACCGAGTACCTGGCACGTATCGTCATGACTCCCCAGGAGCGCACCGGCCGCAATAACTACGCTCCCAATGTTCAGGCCGTCCAAGACAATGTGGCTGCCTTCGTTCCCGACGATGACATCGCCCGGGCCTATTTTCTGGGGGAGGTGTGGCGTCTGGAGGCCACCTCTGCCGTGGCCAGGCAGCTTTTCGAGACCCAGGTGGGGATGCGGGAGGGGGCGCCCCGCAGCACCGAGGTGGCCGAATCCCAGAGCTCCCACGGGATCGTGCAAACAGTGGAGGAGGGGAGCCGCTACCGCTTCATGAATCTGGCCATCAATCAGACGGCTCCGAAGCCCGAGCATGTGGCCTTTTTCGAGGAGATTCGGCAGCGGCACCTGGATGGCCACCCCGACGTGCAGATCCGCTTCGTGGGCCATGCCGACGAGACCGGCGGTGCCCGGCACAATCTGGAGCTCTCCCGGCGCCGGGCCGAGGCTTTCTACCAGATGGCGCGGGATGCCGGCGTCCCAGACGGCCAGCTCCTGGATGCCACAGCGCCCCAGCACCGGGGCGAGGCGGAGCCCACCGCCGACAACGCCACCATCCACGGCCGGGCCCTGAACCGCCGGGTGGAGCTTTTCCTGGTCCGCGGCGGGACTCAACCATGATTGCCTTCATTTCGGAACAAGATATGAATTGAGATCATTTCACTCCGGGAAAGAAGGGACCATGAAAAGTTTCGCCGACAAAATCAGCCGGGAAACCACTCGAAGCGTGTCAGGCCAACCAGTTTCGCTCTATGACTCTCGGTGCGCCGGCCGAGTGGAGGTGCGGCAGATTCTTCGCAGTACCAAAGTGCAGCCGGAGCTCCTGATTGGCGCCCCCAACGACGCCTTTGAGCGGGAGGCTGACGAGGTGGCCGAAGCGGTTATGGGGATGCCGGCCGGGGAAGCATCGTCCTGGTCCTGTGGGCACTCAGATCGGGAGGCTGTTGCCATTAGGGCAAAGTCGGCCGGCGAGGCCGGTGGTGCCGAGGTGGCACTCGACGATCTTCTGAAGGTGGAAGAGGAAGGAATGCTGGTCAGCCTCAAAACTGACGTGAGCGGAGAAGAGCCGGTGTGTGATGATCTGGATGGCCGGGTACGGGCAGCGGAAGGATGCGGGGGTCCCCTCGGTGAAACGGAACGGGCCTTCTTCGAGCCGCGCTTTGGTGCAGATTTGAGCCGGGTGCGTATCTATCGCGAAGAAAAGGCGGCGGAACTCGCCGGGGAACTGAACGCCAAGGCCTTCACCGTGGGCCAGGCCATTTTCTTCGGCGAAAATCAATACCAGCCGGAAACGGACATGGGCAGGCGCCTGATGGCCCATGAACTGACCCATGTCCTGCAACAGTCCCGCGCCGTGCCGGCGATGCGCGTGCAGCGCCATTGCGGTGGGCCTGAAGGGGACTTCGATCTTTCTGCCAGCCGAATCGGACAGCTTATTACCGCTCGCCTGGGCACTGTCACGGTGACTACTCCCAGTGAACGCCCCGGCGAAGAGCCGACGACACGCCCTCGCATCAGCCCTGCGGATGTACTGACTCTGCTGGCCAACTCCCCCTGCTTTCTCCATGACGCCCAGCAGGTCGACTGGCTCTACTTCGGCCGTCCGCGTCGGGGAGGTGGCACCACGCCTCCCCGGCGCACTCCGCCCCTGACCTTCGATTTTCATGAGATTCCAGCTCGAGGCTCACATTTTGTGCGGAGGGAGGCAGCAATCCGCATCCATACCACAACCATGGCCGACGTGGTGCAGAGCATCGTGCATGAGGTCGCCCACGCAAGCCACGAAGCTCCGCGTCCCAGGGGGCGGGGTGGGCCGGTGACCCGCATGGAAAGAGGAATGGTACGGGAGGAGTCCCAGACCCGCGTCCGCGAAAACGAAATCATGGACCAGATCGTCGCCAATCCCTTGTGGCAGCGATTAACCGGGCAGACCGGGTTTACCCGAGCCGAAGAGGCGGAATCAGAAGTGCGTCCCTCCACCACCAGCGGCTTGCCGATGTTGAATTACCAAGAGTATTTCATTATTGAACAGATGCTGAACGAAACCCGGCCCGCCGGCATCAACGAACAGTTAACCCGTGAGGTGGTGCTGACGCTCCATAGTACAATGAGATCGGTGAGTCCGGAGAATGTGGATAGTTTCCGGATCAGTGCCGGGGATATTCGACAGTACCAGAGACAGGGGGCGGCGCCGGTGCCGGTTGCGCCGCCGGCATATCATGATGCTGTGCAGTGCGCCGTGGTCTTCCGGCGGCACGTGGAGTGGCGTAGTGCTCTGGAACACAACGACCGGCTTCCCGATGATGCCCGACAGCAATTCGGGCCGGCTTGCAGCGCTTTTATCGAGGGCTATCCTCATCCGAGCGCTTACTCCTTGAGTCAAGCCTACGGAAGACAATGGAACAACGAACCGTCAGAGGTGGGGGAACGGGAACGATTTTTTATTCATCTTCACTCCCTCATGCGTTCTGCTTATGACAGCGCCGTCGATGTTCGCGACACGGGGCGTCTGGTTGACCGCTGGTTCCAGTCGCTGCCCCCGGCCAGCCGTGACCAGGGGAGGGAATACCTGGAATGGCAACTCATCTGTGAAACCATGTCGCGTGAATGGATCAACCTCGGGCAGCGGTCGACGTCAGACCCTGTGGTGCGCCGACGGCATCTTGATTTTCTCCAGGCCCGCATCGGTAGCCGTTTGAGAGGGATTTCACGGGCAGGCCTGTAAATCTATTGAATATGGCCATCAATAGGACGGCTGAAAGCCGGGGAATTTAGGAAAGTGGTTACCGGAGTGGTCCTGGGAGTATCTGAGTAAATTAAGCGAAGGAGGAGCCAGGGGCTCTCTTTAGTGCGGAGGATGACTCCAATTGCCCCGCGATTGATCTGACGGCAATGCATGGAGAAATGCGTTGGAACCAAAAAAAGAGGTTAGGCATTGGGCCTAACCTCTCATTATTTTTGGCGGGCGGCATGGGATTCGAACCCACGACCCCAGGCTTCGGAGGCCTGTACTCTATCCAGCTGAGCTAACCGCCCGTAAAAATAAAATTCTTACACTAATCAGTCGAAATTCTCAAGCAAAAGTTTCGATCCGGGCGAAATATGTATGCATGGGGGAGAGACTGTCATTTTGTGGCCGGTTTTGTTACACTGGTAAGAAAAAACGGTGTGAGGTCCATGAAAAAGCTCCTTCTTTCTCTGACCCTTGTGATTATGCTGCTATGCGCCGGCAGGACTGCGTCCGCAGCCAATTATGACATAAAACTTATCGATAATGGCGTGTTTGCCGCCATAGCCCTTCCTGAAGGGAAGGCCGGCAGCAATGCTCTCATCATCATCACTCCTCATCAGGTGATTCTTGCCGGCTCCCACTTCATTCCGGAAGGGATAAAGGAACTCATTGCCGCTATCGCTGAGATTACCCCGCTTCCGCTGCGTTCGGTCATTCTCACCCATCACCACAAGGGTTTCAATTATGTCGATTTCGATTTTCCCGCCAATGTGGAGATCATAACTTCCTGGCAGACATGGCAGGCACTGAAATCCGAAACCAGACCGCTACGCAACTCTGTTACCTTTTTCGAAAAGGGGTTGACCCTGGTCAGAAGTGACACCTCTATCGTGCTTGCCAGTGCGGAATTCGGCCACAGCGAGGGGGATGTATTCCTGTTCCTCCCCAACGAAGGTATTCTTTTTACTTCGGATCTCTTTTACAACGATGTGGTCGGCTATATGGGAGAAGGGCACATGCGGGATTGGATCATTACCCTGGAAACACTGGAGGCTGTTGGGGCGCAATATGTCGTTCCGGGGCTCGGCCAGGTTACCGACCGGTCAGGCATCAGGCGTTTCCGGCTTTTTTTCAAGGATTTCCTGACGGAGGTCCTTGGTTATATCGAATCGGGAAAGACCCTCGAAGAGACGAAGAAAGCCTTCAAACTTCCCGCCCATGAGAAGATGCCGGGGTATAAAGCCTTTCTCGATGTTAACCTGACAAGGGCTTACCAGGATCTGAAGGATGAGTGAATCCGTTGCCGGTTACTTGGCGACCGATCCGTAAAGGGGAACGGTAATTTCCGGTTTTCCTGGAATGTCGGTTGCTACGACGAGAAACCCGCTCAGGAAGCGGTCTTCTGGACGGGGAGAGACTTTAACGCTGATTTGTAAGCGTTCCCCCGGTTTGAGCGCATTTCTGCTGAGGGATACCTTTACCTGGGGCATGGGGGTGGTCACAGAGAGAATCCTGATGTTTCGGGTTCCGTTGTTTTCAAGGGTTACGGAGACTTCCTTGCTGCTGCCTATGTGCGTTTGACCAAGATTCAACTGCCGGGGCGTGATCACAAGATCTTCGTTGATGATTCCTTTTATGGTCAGGGTGGTCGATGGTGTTTCCGGGTCATTGCTCTCGACGGTAATTGTCTTGCTTACTTTGCCGCCGAAATTTGATGAATCGAAAGTTGCCTTAAGTTCGGCGCTTTTCCCCGGGGCGATGGTGTTAGCAGAGATTTGGGCAACGGTACAACCGCATGATGTCCTTGTCCGGGTGATGGTAAGGGGAGAATCACCTTTATTCGTGAGCTTGAAGACGAAGTTGAGTTTTTTGCCTTGGGAGATGGTGCCGAAATTGAGAACCGGCTTGTCCACCGAAATAACTGGGGTTGCCAGTGCCGGGAGCGTTGCAGCAAGAGTCATGAATATGGCGAGGACAAGGGTGGAAAGCACGGAACGGGTCATCGTTTGCTCCTTGTTTCAATAAAATCCATGAAAGAGAAAAAGGCGTTAATCTGTTTGGTTGTATAGCATAAAGTGGCAGCCGTTGCCAGAATGATTTGACACTAAGTCCTTTTGTCTGTTATAGAAAATGCCGTAAATTCCGCTTTCTCGGGGGTTTTGGCCCATAGGGCGAGTACTTTATCCGCGGAGTGACCGATGATCATACAGTGTGCTCAGTGCAAAGCCAAGTTCAGACTCGACGATTCTAAAGTCAGTGATGCCGGGATCAAGGTTAGATGCTCGAAATGCAAGCATATCTTCGTGGTGAAGAGAGAAACTCCGGTTGAGGAGAGTGATCTGGATCTTCTCCTTGGCGGATTGGACTCGCACGGGACCGGGGCTGCCGTTGGTGTTGGGCCGCAAGGCGGAGTTTCGCAGGATGTCCCTGCGTCCGCAACAGCTGATCCCTCGCAAAGCGAAACGCCTTTTTCCTTTGATGGTGACGAATCGGTAGAGGCCTCCCCGTCGTTTGCGGCAGGACCATCCGAAGTGCTGGAGAACGAAGGAGATTTTTCTTCGTTTGCCTTCCAGTCCGGGGAAGTTGAAAAAACGGAGTCAGCCCCTGAAGAAGAAACCCGTCAGGATGAATCTTTTGGAGGCTTCGAAGAAGAACGGGCAGAGACAGAGGATAGAGCTTCCTTTGCCGATTCGGTTGATGTCACAACGGAATTTGCTGTCTCTGAGGGTGGTGCGGCACAAGAGGATGAAGCTCCAGTACGGGAAGAGGAGATCAGCTTCGGGGAGGTGAGTCCCGAGGCTTTTGCCGCGGCAACCAATGTATCCGATGCTGGAGTTGAGGGAGCGGAAGAAGAGGAAATTTCCTTCGAGTTTTCAGATGACGAAACGACCGGCGATGGAGAAGACGCCAGTTCAGAACCGTCGGCAAGCAGCGATATTGATTTCGGGGAAATTGATTTTGGCATTGAGGATACGGAAGCGGAACCTCCCCGTAGCGGACTGTTTTCCCCTGCTCCGGAAAATGCGGATTTCTCTGCCGGGGTAGAACTCACTGGCGATAAGACTTCAGTGGAGGCAACGCCATCGGTGCCTTCACCCGATGTGGCTGTGGAAGATGAAGCTCCCCCGCTGAGTATTTCCTCCCGGCGCAAGGGCGAGCCGTTCCTGCCTACTCTGCTGATTGCGTTGTCCGTGCTGGTGATAATTGCCCTGGCCGGTCTGGGCTTCTATTATTTAAAGGATGGCCCTGAAATTCTTAACAGGCTTGGGGTTGGTTTTGTTGCGGACTGGTTTGGTATTGAGAGCCGTGATGAAGGGGCAATTTCCCTTGATAAGGTCGGAGGTTCCTACCTTGTCAATCCAGAGGCTGGTGGAGAATTGTTCGTTATCCGTGGGGAAGCCGTGAACAACTACCGTAAGCCACGTGCAGCTATTCAGGTGCGGGGTGCCCTTCTTGGGAAAAATGGGCAGATATTGGCGCAAAAGGTGGCTTATTGCGGAAATAATCTTACGGACGAGCAGATTCGAACCCTTCCGCTTGAGCGTCTGGATGCGGCCATGGGGAATCAGTTCGGAGATTCCCTTGCGAATCTCGGAGTCCAGCCCGGCAAGCGAATTCCCTTCGTGATAGTTATCGCCAATATTCCTAAAGACGCTGCCGATTACAGTGTGGAAGCCGTTGGCTCAACGGTGGCGAGCCAGTAAGATAATTGGATGGATATTAAGAAAAAAGGGCCGGCATTTATGCTGGCCCTTTTTTCTTGGATGTATTGAAAAAATGAAGCCGACACCGAGTTAAATCGGGTCGGCTTCGTGTGCTGAAACCTGTTTAATCAGGCGGCGCTGATGGCGCTAGTCGGGCAGGTGTCAACGCATGCACCACAGTCGATGCAGGTGTCGGAGTCAATCTTGTGCTTGTCACCAGCCGGGGCGATTGCGTTCACCGGGCAGGAGTCTACACATGCACCACAGTTGGTGCAGTCATCGGAAATAACGTGAGCCACTGTCCTACCTCCTTGTAAAGTTTTTGGCTTAAGCCAAATTAACAGTAAACATACCATGATTGGTGTCCGGAAGTCCAGCAGAAAGGTGCAGTCCGGGAAATGTGTTTCCATAAAAAAACTTGAATTTGCCCCACCTGTATTGTATATGTAAAAAACAGTTCTATTTTTTAGGATTGGTAGTCGGTGACAAGAGAAGATGTGTCCGGAATTTCACGTTTTATTACTGTTTAACGATTTTTATTTTGGCTCAATTTAGGAGGATATGATGGTTATTCTCGCCCTCAACTGCGGCAGTTCCTCGGTGAAATACCAGTTGTTCGACTGGGCAAAGAAAGAGGTTGTCGCCAAGGGTATGGTGGAGCGGGTTATCATCGGTGATTCGTTCATTATGCACGAGGTTCCGAGTCGAGAGACCTATCGGAACGAATACGAATGCCCGGATCATCAGGTAGCCATCGGCCTGATCATCAAAACCCTTGTTGATCCTGATCATGGTGTTCTCAAAGATATCAATGAGATTTCTGCGGTCGGCCACCGGGTTGTTCACGGGGGGGAGATGTTCACCCGTTCGGTGCTCATCGATGAGAAGGTGCTTGATGCCGTCAAGGAAGTCCAGCATCTGGCGCCACTCCACAATCCGCCCAATATTGCCGGTATCGAGGCAGCTCAGGCTGTTCTCCCCACTGTGCCCCATGTTGCCATTTTCGATACGGCATTTCATCAGACCATGCCCGAGCATGCCTATCTCTACCCGCTCCCCTACGAGTGGTACGATAAATATGGCGTACGCCGGTACGGTTTCCATGGGACCTCCCACCTCTACGTCTCGAAGCGTGCTGCAGCCCTTCTCGGAAAAGCCCCGAAAGATTGCAACCTCATTACCATGCATATCGGCAATGGTGTTTCCCATTGCGCCATCAAGGGTGGTGTGTCCATAGACACCAGTATGGGGCTCACCCCGCTTGAAGGAGCGGTCATGGGTACCCGTTGCGGTGATATCGATCCGGCCATTCCCTCTTTCATGATGCAGAAGGAAAACCTCTCCGCAAAGGAGATTGACAGCATCCTCAACAAAAAGAGCGGCGTGCTCGGTCTGACCGGTCGTTTCACGGACCGCCGGGACGTCATAGAGAACGCCTGCAACGGTGACCACCGCTGCCAGGTTGCCCTGGATATCGAGGCCTATCGGCTCAAAAAGTACATCGGTACCTATATGGCGGTTCTCGGCTGTCTCGATGCCGTGATTTTTACTGCCGGTGTCGGAGAGATGGGATGCCTGATAAGGGAAAAGGCCATTGAAGGTCTCGAAGGTATCGGCATCAAGCTTGACCGGGAGCGGAACAAGAGCGCCATGACGAGAAAGCGGGAGACGCTCATTACCACTGATGATTCTCCCATCAAGGTTTTTGTTATTCCCACTGACGAGGAACTCGTCTTTACCGAGGATGTCGTTGCCATACTTGACGGCACGTACACCGATCACATGAATTTCAACTACTCCTTTGCGAGTCCTGATTTCGTAAGGTCGTAGAAAACATTTGCAACTCCCCAACCGAGAAAGGCCGCCATGGATTCCGTGGCGGCCTTTTTCGGTAATCTATAACGCAGAAGCGGCCGCCGGGCATTGTGCCTGACGGCCGCTTTTTTATGCATGAATTTGCTGTGCGGTTACCCCTGGGCTTGTACCGCCGTGATGGCGGCGACGTTCACGATGTCGTCGACGGAGCAGCCCCGGGAGAGGTCGTTTACCGGCTTGGCCAGCCCCTGGATGATGGGGCCGATGGCCTCGGCGCCGGCGACGCGCTCCACAAGCTTGTAGGCGATGTTGCCGGCGTCCAGGTCCGGGAAGACGAGAACGTTGGCCTTGCCGGCAACGGCGCTGCCGGGGGCCTTGCGCTCGCCCACCTTGGGGAGGAGCGCCGCGTCGGCCTGGAGCTCGCCGTCGATCTGGAGCGCCGGGTCGATGCCCTTTGCCAGTTCCATGGCCTTGAGGACCTTGTCCACGTCGGCGTGGCTGGCGCTCCCTTTGGTGGAGAAGGAGAGCATGGCCACCCGGGCGTCCACGTCGAGGAATGCCTTGCAGTTGCGGGCCGTGGCCACGGCGATGTCGGCCAGGGCCTGGGCATCGGGGTTGGGGTTCACGGCGCAGTCGGCAAAGAAAATGATACCGTTTTCGCCAAAGCTCAGGGTCTTGGTGACCATGAAGAAGAAGGAGGAGACGGTCTTAATTCCCTGAGCCGGACCGACGGTCTGAAAGGCTGCCCGGAGCACGTCGCCGGTGGTGCCGGTGGCGCCGGCCACTTCGCCACCTGCGTCACCCTGGCGGACCATCATGCCGGCAAAGTAGAGATTGTCGGCTGCGGTGAGGAGCTTGAGAGCTTCTTCCTTCGTGAGCCCCTTGCTCTTGCGGAGTTCCACGAGGGCGTCGGCATAGTCGTTGAGCTTGGGGGAGGACGCCGGGTCTATCAATTCGACTTTGGAGATGTCGGCGCCGAGGTCGGCGGATTTTTTGGTGATGGCCTCAGCGTTGCCAAGCATGACTACCTTTGCCAAACCTTGTTCGACGATTTGTTGGGCAGCAGCGTACATCCGGTCGTCGTAGCTCTCCGGGAGTACGATTGTTTGCAGATTATTCCTGGCTTTAGCCTTGATTTGGTCCATCAGGCCCATGGTCGATCCTCCTTGGTCTAATATTAAAACAGAATTCTAGTTTATAGCTCATACCGGTAACCCGGTCAACAAAAAACCCGGCGTGGGCCGGGTTTAGATGTGTGAGGTTGTTTGCCTGTCAAGGGGAAGGGGCGCAGTCCCGGGTGTCTCCCTGTATCTTTTCCACGGCGTGGGGAACCGCGGGCCAGACTGCCTCGAGATTCTCGATTGCCCCCTTGGGGCTGCCGGGGAGGTTGATGATGAGAGCCTGGTTCCGGATGCCGGCCACAGCCCGGGAGATCATGGCGTGGGGGGTCTTTTCGAGGCTTTTCATCCGCATTACCTCGCCGAAACCGGGAATCGCCCGATCGAGGACTTTCATGGTGGCATCGGGGGTTACGTCGCGGGGGGAAACGCCGGTGCCGCCGGTGGTGAGTATCAGGTCGTAAAGGCCGGAATCGGCCCATTGAGTGAGCCGTGCCGCGATGAGGTCCGCCTCGTCGGGGATGATCTCCGTATGGGCAGTTGCAACACCTCGTTCCGCCAGCCAGGCGGAGAGGGCCGGGCCGCTTGCGTCTGCCCGCTCGCCCCGGGAACCCTTGTCGCTCAAGGTCAGGATCGCCGCCTTCATGCCGGTTCCTCCCGTCGCCAGGTACCGCTTTTTCCCCCTTCCTTGAAGAGAAGGCGGATATTGCCGATGGTTATCCCCTTGTCGGTCCCCTTGCACATGTCGTAGATGGTGAGGGCCGTCACGGCTGCGGATGTCATGGCTTCCATCTCTACGCCGGTCCGCTCGAAGGCCCGAACCGTTGCTTTGACGGTGATGACCCCGGCCTCGGGGTCGGTCTCGAAGTCGATCGCTGCGTGGTGGATGGCCAGCGGGTGCGAAAGGGGAATCAGCTCGGGGGTCTTCTTTGCGGCGGCTATGCCCGCGACCCGCGCGACTCCCAGTACATCCCCTTTCGTGGTTCTCCCTGCCAGGAGGTCTGCCAGGGTTACGGGCCCCATGGTCACTGTGGCGGCGGCGGTGGCGGTGCGCAGGGTCGGCTGCTTGGCGCTCACGTCCACCATGATTGCCTGCCCCTGATCGTCGAAATGGTTGAAGGACATGGTCTGATTCTCCCTTAGCTTTCCAGCATTGTTGCATCATCACGCAAAATCATCAGGTCCACCTCGGTTCCAGCAGGAACGACGGATGCCTCCAGGGGGAGCAGCACCAGGCCGTTGGCCCGGACCATGGTTCGCAGGATTCCGGTGTGCTGGTCGCCGGCGGTGGATGCCTCCAGCCTGCCGTTGCATTGGGTCACCTGGACCCTTAGGAAGTTGACCTTGCCGGCTTTTTTCTTCGCGTCTTCCCGGAGGGTGGCTTTGACAAAGGGGCGCACGACATGTTGGTGTCCCATCATTCGCAGTAGTGCCGGCCTGGCGAAGATTTCAAAGGTAACCATGGTGGATACGGGGTTGCCGGGGAGCGAGAAGACCGGTTTTTCCCCGTACATCCCGAAGGCTGTGGGGCCGCCCGGCTTCATATCAACCTTCCAGAAATGCTGCTCGACCCCCAGTTCGGCCAGCACATCGCGAACCAGGTCGCGGTCTCCCGCGGAGACGCCGGCGGAGGTGATGAGGGCGTCGGCCCTGAGCCCTTCGGCAAGCTTTTCCCGGTGGCTTTCCCGGTTATCGCGGGCGATGCCGAGGATAATGGGCTCAGCGCCGCATTGGCGAACCGCCGCTGCCAGGGACAGGGTGTTGGAATTGATGATCTTGCCCGGAACCGGGGGGGAACCCAGTTCGATCAGTTCGTCGCCGGTGGAGAGGATGGCAACCCTGGCCTTGCGGAATACCGGCACCAGGGCCTTGCCGAAGGATGCCAGCATGCTGATTTCGGGGGGCTGTATGAGGGTGCCCGCCGGGATAACGGTATCGCCGGCTGCCACGTCCTCCCCCTTGAAGCGGATGTGCTGGCGTTCCTTTACGGGGGCGACGATCCGGACCGTGTCCCCGCCCTCTTCGGTCTCCTCCACCGGCACGATGGCGTCGCAACCGGGGGGGATGGGGGCGCCGGTCATGATCCGGATGGCGCAGCCGGGCTCTACGGCTCCGGTTATCTCGCCGCCGGCCGGAATGTAGCCGGTCACCCTCAGGGCAGCCGGAACGCTGGTGCAGTCGGCGGCGCGTACGGCGAAGCCGTCCATGGCGGAGTTGTCGCAGAGGGGCATCTCCCAGGGGGCCACCATATCTTCGGCCAGAATGCGGCCGACGGCCTCCAGAATCCCCACCCGCTCGATACCGAGAGGCTTTATGCGATTGAGAATGATGCTGCGGGCTTCGGTGAAAGATGGCACGGCAGATGTTCTCCTTCGTCGAAAGATGTGTTCCGGCTTGTGTGCGGCGCGGCGAGGCGGCCGGCTGTTAAGTGAATTCGCTCTCCCTTCAGGCGTTCCACATGCTCGGGGTCATGGGTAGTCATGACGACGGTGGTTCCCCCAGCGGGGAGGGCGGATATGATTGTTTCCATCAGCTTGCTGGTTTCGCGGTCTACGTTGGCAAGGGGCTCGTCCAGGAGGAGCACGTTCGTTTCCAGGGCCAGTGCCCGCGCCAGGGCAACCCGCTGGGCCTCACCGCCGGACAGTTCGCGGGAGCGGCGCTGTTCGAAGCCGGGGAGCCCCACAAGGGCCAAGGCGCTCTCCACCCTCTGTCTCAGCCTGCCGCCGTGGATGCCCCGCAGTTTCAGGCCATAGGCCACGTTGGCGGCGACGCTGCCGGTGAAGAGATAGGGGGATTGGTGGACGAGGGTAACTTCGCGCCGCATCCGCAGGAGCGAGCCGTTGCTCCAGAGTACCGTTTCCCCGTTCAGTACGATCTTACCAGCCGCCGGCGGAGAGAGCAACGCCAGGTGGGAGAGGAGGGTGCTCTTCCCCGCACCGTTGGCGCCGGTGAGGATGTAGAGATGGCCTGCGTGGAGCGTAAGCTTCTCGATGTCCAGGATGGTCCGGGAGCCGTAGGTGGTGCGGATGCTGTCAAGTTGGTAGCGGATGCTCATGTTGGGTTACCTCTGCTGCAAAGCGTTAAGCGCCATGTTGACGACCAGGGCCACGGCCATGAGGATGAGTCCCAGGGCGAGCCCCAGGGCGAATTCACCCTTGCCGGTCTCCATGGCGATGGCGGTGGTCATGGTCCGGGTGTAACCCCGGATATTGCCGCCGAGCATCATGGCAACCCCCACTTCGGCGATGACGCGGCCGAATCCGGCGATCACCGCGGCCATAATGCCGAAGCGCATCTCCACAACGAGCCGGCGGATGCTCTCGAAGGGGCCTGCCCCCAGGGTGAGCGCCGTGGGGACGATACGGGGATCGGCCCCCTTGACGGCGCTCATGGTGAGGTTCGCCACAATGGGGATGGCCAGGAGCGTCTGGCCGACCACCATGGCCGAGGGGGTGAAGAGGATGCCGAATTCTCCCAGGGGGCCCTGGCGGCTGAGGAGGCTGTAGACGAACAGGCCTACCACCACCGTCGGCAGGGCCATGAGGGTGTTGAGGACCGTCACCGCCGCCCGCTTTCCGGGAAATTCGGTCACCGCAATAGCCACCCCCGTGGGGACTCCGGCCAGGGAGGCGAAGATGGTTGACCAGAGCGATACGGCGATCGACACCGTAACAGCGCTCACCACGTCCGGGTCGCGAGAGGTGATCAGCTCAAGGGCTGTTTTGAGGGATTCGGAGTAAAAGTCCATATAAGAGTCCGGAGCCGGGTGTCAGGGGCCGGGGGCCGGAAAAAGCATTGTCGGCCCCCGTATTATCCCCTTTTGTTCCTTATTTCTTGTAGATGAAAAAGACCGGCTCGCCGTGGGCCTTGTAGCTGGAAATTATCTTCAGCCCCTTGGGGCCGGTGATGTAATTAATCAGCTTCATGGCCAGGTCATGCTTCACGTGGGGAAATTTCGCCGGGTTCACGGCGATGATCCCGTAGGGGTTGAAGAGCCCCTTCTCCCCCTGGAATACGATGGCGAGGTCGGTCTTCTGCCCCTTGAAGGCGTTGTAGGTGCCACGGTCGGTGAGGGTGTAGCCGCGGCGCTCGGTGGCCATGGTGATGACCGGTCCCATCCCCTGGCCCGCCTCGATGTACCAGCTTCCCTTTGGGTCGGTGCCGGCGGCCTTCCAGAGGTCCAGTTCCTTCATGTGGGTGCCGGACTTGTCGCCACGGGAAACGAAAGTGGCCTGCTTGGCGGCGATCAGCTTCATGGCCTCGGCGGCGGTCTTCGCCTTGGAGATGCCGGCCGGGTCGTTTTTCGGGCCGATGATGACAAAGTCGTTGTACATGACGTCTTTGCGGTTAATGCCGAAGCCGTCGGCCACGAACTTGTCCTCAAGCTTGCGGGCATGGACGAAAACCACGTCCACGTCGCCGGCCTCGCCCAGCTTCAGGGCCTGGCCGGTGCCCACGGCAATTACGTCCACTTTGCAGTTGTACTGCTTCTCGAAGGGGGGAAGGAGCACCTTTAGTAGCCCCGAGTCCTGGGTCGAGGTGGTGGTGGACATCTTGAGGCGCTCCTCTGCCGAGGCGAGGGAGGTGAGCGACAGCACAACGGCGAGGGTGATGAGCAGCGGGCGAAGCATTTTCACGGTTGGTTCCTCCTGGGTTGATTGCGGTAAATAAAAAAGGCCCCTATCCGGAATGGAAGGAGGCCTTGGACGCATGGCGCCGCAGAGACTCTCCTTTCCAAAAGGGAGGCGCCGCCGTTTCCAGCGGAACCCGTTGGCCGCACACCGTGAGTCTGATGTCTGTTAGGTGTGGTAGCTCGGAGAAGTTGGTGCTGTTAAATTGGTATTACTTTGCCGATTTTGGTTTTATTTGTCAATAGGATACCTGAAAAAATTCATAAACAAGATAATTTACTTAGATGCGTCGAATTATTCACCAACGGCAGCCAGCGCCGGTTCAAGCAGCACTTCGTTGAATTCCATATCCAGGAGATTTACATAGATCATCCGGTTGCGGAGCGGCTCTCCCTCTCCTGTGAGGATTTTGCAGGCCTCGGCCACCTGGAGGCTGGCCACCACTGCCGGGGTGAAGGATGGATTGCCGAGTCGCGTTTCGACCCCCCCGGCCTCCGACCAGTTGCCGAAGAGAGAGGGTGAGATGTCGTCTCCGGGGAGCTGGGAGGCCACCTGACCGTACCAGCCGCCGATGGCGCCGTGTACGAGGGGGATTGAAAGTTCGCGGCAGATTTCCGCCAGTTCGAGCCGGGTGGCGATACTGTCGAGGCCGTCCAGCACCACGTGGGCGCCGGCCAGTATATCCCGGCCGTTTTCGCGTGTGAACGCCGTCTGGAGCGCGGTGACGGTGACTGCCGGGTTGATCTCCCTGACCCGTGACGCGGCCACCTCCGCCTTCGGCCTGCCCAGGTGGGCAGGGGATGAGAGTATCTGGCGATTAAGGTTGTGTTCCTCGAAGATGTCGGGGTCCACCACCACGAGATTTCCAACTCCGAGACGGGCCAACTCTTCCACCAGGTAGCCGCCTAGGCCGCCGCTGCCGATAATGACCGCCAGGCTCCGGCAGAGCAGCAACTGGTTGTCAACGGTGATGGTCTGCCGGTTGCGTTGGTAGCGGGCCGGCATGATGCCGCGCTGGAGGACCGCTTCTTCCACCTGGCCGAAGGTAATTCCGAAACGCTCTGCCGCTGCTGCCTGGGCCGTCCAGGGGAAAAGTCCTCCCGTTGCCGACGCGGTGATAAAGTCGCGCAGCCCCATAGGCTACCCCCCTCCCACGAGGGGGAACAGCGACAGGGTATCACCTGCGAACAGCGGATGGTCCAGCTTGGCGTGCCGGCCGTTGACCAGAACAATGCCCACTTCCTTCTGCTGGATCTTCAGTTCGCCGGCGACGTCCGCGGGGGTAATCCCCTCCCGGTATTTTTGCGTGGTTGCGGCAAAACGCCCGACACGGAACATGGCGAACAGTTTGATGGTGATCTCCATTGCGTTTCTCCCACGGCCTTACGGCACGGTTAAAGTAGATGGCGCGGACACGGAATGTGTCCGCGCCGTTTCTCAGAAATTCCAGAACTCGTCGATCTCTTCGTCGGTGAAATCCCATATGGCGTTGTGGGGCTCCACCGGCTCGTTCTTGAAGAATTCCGGCAGACGGTCGTGCTCCTTGGTGAAGCCGGCGTCGATGTTGAACTGCCGTTCCGTCTTCAGGATGTACTTGCCCAGGTTCGTCACGTCATCGCCGGTGAGGTTGATGTCGTAGCGGGCGTTGATCATGTCGATGAGGGCCGGCAGGCACTCTGGGATGTCCAGGGCCGGGAAGGCGACAAATATGCACATGCCGGTGGAATCCACGGCGGCTGTGGCGATCTGCAGGTTGCGGGAAAGCTCAACCTGGCCGTCCTTCTTCAGCGGATCCACGAAACCGCCCACGTTAAGGATGTTGGTGGCAATGGTGTAGCCGGCGGTGTGGTCGGCCCCCATGGTGCTCGTCGCATAGGTGATGCCGATCCCCTTCACCGAGCGGGGATCATAGGCCGGGATACCCTGGTTCTTCACCACCGGCACCCGGGTGACGCCGTAGGCTTTCCCCACGGCACCGGCGCCGCCGCCGAGAATCCGCCCCAGGGGGGTTCCCACGGCGATTTCTTCCTTGAGGATGCGGATGATGCCTTTGCTGTCGCCGAAGGGGAGGATGCCTGCCTCCATGGCCACGCCGAACATGACGGCGGTCTCGATGGAGTCGATGCCGATGTCGTCCTTGATGTTGTCGGCCAGAGCGATGTCGTCAAGGTCGTCGATGCAGCAGTTGGCGCCGAGCCCCCAGATGGTTTCGTACTCGAAGCCGGAGGTGACGTATTTACCTTCCTTGTCGTGGTAGACCTGGGAGCATTGGATGATGCAGCCGGCGTGGCAGCCGTGCTTGTGCTTGCCGCCCCTGGAAACGATGGTCTCGTGCATGGTTTCGCCGGAGATCTTGTCGTGGCTGTCAAACCGCCCCGTGGTGAAGTTCTTGGTCGGCAGCCCCCCCGCTTCGTGGAGGATGTTCACCAGTACGTTGGTGCCGTAGGTGGGAAGCCCCTCGCCGCTTACGGGGTGGTCCAGGAGCGCCTTGGCAAAGGCCCGGGATGCGGTCTTGAATTTCTCCGGGTCGGCGATGGTCACCTTGGGGGCGCCTTCGTCATTGATGGAGATGAACTTGATCTTCTTGGAGCCCATGACGGCGCCCAGCCCCCCGCGGCCGTGGCTGCGGATCTTGCTGTCCGGGTCCTTGACCGAGATGTTGGCGGCGGCCATCTTCATCTCTCCGGCCGGGCCGATGCTGAGGATGCCGGTCTTCTTCCCGAGGCGGGCCTCAAGAGACTCGATGACCGCGAAGTTTCCCTTCCCCACCAGTTCGGACTCTTCCTGGATGGTTACCCCGTCCATGGAGACGTGGAGGCTGTACCACGCATCGGCCTTGGCGATTCCTTCGATGATGAGCGCCTTGATGCCGAGCCGGGCCAGCATTTGGGCCGCAGTGCCGCCGGCGTTGCTCTCCTTGATGGTGCCGGTCAGGGGGCTCTTGGCCCCGGCCGAGAGGCGGCCCGAGTTGGCGGCCGGCGTGCCGGTCAGGAGCCCCGGAGCGAAGACCAGCTTGTTGCTCGGCCCCAGGGGGTGACAGGTTGGGGGGACTTCTGCGGCGATGATGGTGGAGGTCAGGCCGCGCCCCCCGAGGCCGACCCAATTGGCGGGTACCGCCTCGGTCCTGGTGCTCAGGTCGGACATATTTACGCGAATTATTTTATCCATGAACTGTTTTCTCCTTTTCTACATGGCCGCCTTGAAGATGCCGATCACCTGCTCCAGCGTCGCCTTGCGGGGGTTGGTCAGCTGGCAGGCGTCCTTCTTGGCGTTCTCGGCCATGACCTTCAGATCTTCTTCCTTCACGTTCAGGTCCTTAAGTCCGGCGGGGATGCCGATGGCTGCCGAAAGCTTGCGGATTGCAGCGACGGCCTTGGCTGCGGCGTCCATGGGGGAGAGGCCGGAGATGTCTTCGCCCAGTGCCACGGCGATGTCGGCGAACCGCTTCGGGCAGGCTATGGCGTTGAACTCGGAGACCGCCGGCAGCAGGATGGCGTTGCAGACCCCGTGGGGAAGGTTGTAGAAGCCCCCAAGCTGGTGGGCCATGGAATGAACGTAGCCGAGGCTGGCGTTGTTGAACGCCATGCCGGCCAGGTACTCGGCGTAGGCCATCTTGTCCCGGGCCTCCAGGTTATCGCCGTTGGCAACGGCCGGGCTCAGGTACTCGGCGATGAGCTTGATGGCCTGAAGGGCGCAGGCGTCGGTGATGGGGGTGGCAATGGTGGAAACGTAAGCCTCGACCGCGTGGGTGAGGGCGTCCATGCCGGTTGCGGCGGTAAGGGGGGCAGGCTTGCCGAGCATGAGGACCGGATCGTTGATGGCGATGTTCGGGGTGCAGCGCCAGTCGACGATGGCCATCTTCACGTGGGTGTCGGTGTTGGTGATGATGCAGAAGCGGGTCATCTCGGAGGCGGTGCCAGCGGTGGTGTTGATGGCGACGAAGGGGGGCATCGGCTTGGTGGACTTGTTGACCCCTTCGAAGTCGCGGATGTGGCCGCCGTTGCCGATGACGAGGCCTACCCCCTTGGCGCAGTCGTGGGAGCTGCCGCCACCCAGGGAGATGATGGAGTCACAGCCGTTGTCCTGGTATGCCTTGACGCCGTCGTGGACGTTGGTGTCGGTGGGGTTCGGCTCGGCGCCGTCGAAGATGACGACCGCTACCCCGGCGGCTTCAACCTGCTGTTTGATCTGGTCGGCCATACCCATGGCCGAAATCCCCTTGTCGGTAACCAGGAGCGCCTTCTTGGCGCCGAGGGCCTTCACCTGGTCGCCGGTTTCCTTGGAGGAACCGACCCCCATAAGCGTAACAGTGGGAATGTAGAATCCGAACGTTTGATCTGCCAGTGCCATGTGTACTTCCTCCTCTGTGGTTTTTGCGGCGTTGCCACCGTTTGTGAATCTTCTGTTCGATGCCACTCTGCCGGTATTGTGCATACGACTTTCTAGAACGTTTGTTTTACTGCCATGGCAAGGGGTGTACCAACTCCGTTCGGGGGTCGGTGTCATGTATCCCTAATGTGCCGAATTTGCTGTAAAGAATGCCTGTTTTGCTTGGGTGGCGGCGCTGGATTTTGAATACAGATTTATTTAACGCTGTTCTGGTATGGCGCGGCGGCCTGTTCCGATATGGAACGTATGTGATGTTTTGGAACGGTGGGCGGCTTGCTTTATTCCCTGCGGGGTTCCGCCGCTCGTGCTTTGCCGGAAAATCCGAAGAGCCTTGCCCTTTGCGGGTTTGGAGCGTGGCTCCCGGCATGCCACAGCCGGGGGGCAGGGGCATTGGTATTGAACTTGCCAAGTGCTGGGTAAATTCCGATCGCCTAATCACGACGCATGGGAATCAGGAGCACGGCATGGGCACAATTGATTCGTTCGGCAGACGCATCACCTATCTCAGGCTTTCCGTTACGGACCGCTGCAACCTCCGTTGCCGCTACTGCATGCCGTCGGAGGGGATCCCCAAGCTCCGACACGGCGAGACTCTGAGCTACGAAGAGCTGCTGCGGGTATCCCGCCAGGCGGTAGCCCTCGGCATCGAGAAGATCCGGATCACCGGTGGAGAGCCCTTGGTCAGAAAAGGTATCGTGGAGTTTGCCGACCGCCTTGCCGGGCTCTCCGGTCTGCGGGAGCTGGTCATGACCACCAACGGCCTGCGGCTTGAGGAACTGGCTCGGCCGCTGCGGCAGGCGGGGGTCCAGCGTTTGAACATCAGCCTCGATTCGCTCCGGCCGGAGACCTTCTCCTTCATCACCCGCGGCGGCGAGCTGCGGAAGGTGCTCAATGGTATCGAAGCCGCGGAAGCGGCGGGCTTCCCGCCCGTAAAGATCAACATGGTGGTAATGGGGGGAATCAACGACGACGAAGTGGTCGATTTTGCCGCTCTGACCCTTGACCGGCCGTGGACGGTTCGCTTCATCGAATACATGCCGACCCTCCGGGAGGAGGGCTGGCGCTCGCAGTGCGTTTCGGGAGGCGAGATCCTCGAACGGATCGGCCGGCGGTACCCTTTGCTGCCCCTGGTGAGCGCGGAGATGGCCGGCCCGGCCAGAAATTTCAAGATACGGGGCGCTGCCGGCGCCATCGGGATCATTACCCCCGTTTCTGGCCACTTTTGCGACCAGTGCAACCGAATCAGGGTAACTGCGGCGGGGGTTGCGCGGGGGTGTCTTTTCTCGGAATACGGCATAGATCTCCGCCCTCTGCTGGCAACGGGCGATGATCTTCTGCTGGGGGAGCGGCTCCGGTCGCTGATTGTCGCCAAGCCCGGCAGGCATCACCTGGGGGGAGAGGCCGACGGGCACGGCATGGTGGCCATGTCGCGGATTGGCGGATAGAACGTGAGAAATCAGGAGGAAAACGATGGGAAAGACCATTTATGAAACCGCCCGGCCGACGGTCATATCGGTGAGGGTTGCCGATGATCAGATGGATGAAATCCGGCGGCTCATGGAAAAGAAGAAGATGAGCGCATCCGACATCATGCGCGAGGCGTTCCGCGTCTTAGTGGAAAATGCGGAGCGGAAGCGGATGGACGCCATCCGGGCTGCGGCCGTGAAATATACCGGGACACGGGTGGATGCTACCCTTGACGCGCACCCGTGTGCCTGATTACTGTAATGAGGTAGTTCCCGGTTTCAAAACACAAAACAAGGTGGTGCATCCTATGTACGAAATCCTAGAAAACGAAATCCTGGCGCCGAACCTCCACCGGCTGACGGTGAAGGCGCCCCGTGTGGCCAGCGCCCGCAAGCCGGGGCAGTTCGTCATCGTCCGGGCCGACCGGGGCGACGAGCGGATTCCGCTCACCATCGGCGACGCCGACCCGGCCGCCGGTACCGTCACCCTCTTTATCCAGGCCATCGGCGCCTCCACCCGCAAGATCGTAGATATCCCAGTTGGGGGGGCGCTCCGGGACGTGGCCGGTCCCCTGGGGCAGCCGACCCACATCGAGAACTGGGGCCGGGTTGCCTGCGTGGGCGGCGGGGTCGGCACTGCGGTCCTCTTTCCCTTGGCTCGGGCACTGGCCGAGGCGGGAAACGAGGTGACCACCATCATCGGCGGCCGCTCCGGGCAGTACGTGATCCTGGCCGACGAACTGGCGGCCTTCTCCTCCGAGGTGCTCATCACCACCGAGGACGGGAGCCGCGGCCGCAAGGGGTTCGTCACCCATGCCCTGAACGATCTGATTGCTGATCCGGCCCGCAAACCCGCAATGGTCGTCGCCATCGGCCCGGTGCCGATGATGCGGGCCGTGGCCGAGTTGACCCGCCCCCACGGCATCGAGACCGTGGTGAGCCTGAACCCCATCATGATCGACGGCACCGGCATGTGCGGCGGCTGCCGCGTGGTGGTGGGGGGCGAATCCAAATTCGCCTGCGTGGACGGGCCGGAGTTCGACGGCCATCTGGTGGATTTCGACGGTCTCAGCGACCGGCTCACCACTTACCGCAGCTTCGAGGAGCGGGCCCGCCATGCCGCCACCGAGTGCCGGCTCACGAAGGAGGTGGCCAATGGCTAACGATCTCAGCATGAAGGAACGCCTCGCCCTCGGCCGGGTCCACATGCCCGAACTGGACGCCGCCGTCCGGAGCCGCAACTTTGAAGAGGTGAACCGGGGCCTCGGCCTGGCGGAGGCGGTGCAGGAGGCGAAGCGCTGCATCCAGTGCAAGCACCGTCCCTGCGTGGAGGGGTGCCCCGTGGGGGTCTCCATCCCCGAGTTTCTCGACGCCCTGGCGGCGGAGAACCTCCCCGAGTCGGCCCGCATCCTCCAGGGGGACAACGCCCTGCCGGCGGTCTGCGGCCGGGTCTGCCCCCAGGAGACCCAGTGCGAGGCCAAATGCGTCCGCGGGGTGAAGGGTGAGCCGGTGGCCATCGGGTATCTGGAGCGCTTCGTGGCCGACT
>MTLE01000073.1_pt1 | contig 63526 bp, 57 predicted proteins | sample 1982461 | NCBI WGS metagenome assembly MTLE01 (sample SAMN05712605, study PRJNA340218) | biofilm metagenome | isolation source: sample SPL anode biofilm adapted to -200 mV | place: USA | collected 2012-02-03 | reverse complement strand
TTGTCTTCAGGCTACATCAATTCGCCCTCCTGCACAACTATGCTGGTTTCCGCGACCGTTGTGCAGAGACGTTGCGCCACCTGCATGGCTTGCTCCACGTCGACTTCAACCAGAACTGCGGCGAACTCTTCTCCACCCATACGACCCATGATATCCACCTTGCGAAGCGCATTCCGGATCAGGAGTGACACTTTCCGAAGAACTGCGTCGCCGGTGCTGTGTCCCCAGGTGTCGTTGATCGATTTGAAATGGTCAATGTCAATCATAAGCAGCGATAGCGGCCTATGGTAGCGCACCGCACGCGCCAGCTCGTGTTCGGCCTGTTCAATGAAGTGACGTCGGTTGTGGAGCCCGGTCAGGTAGTCGGTGCGTGCCTGTATCTCTGCTTTTTCCTTGAGAGTGCGTTCGAGCTCAAGGGTTTTTTGTGCCACGAGAAGATCAAGGGCGGATTGCTGCGCCTCCTGCTGCAAGCTGCGTAAACGCGAGTTTAAGATCATGGCAAACAAACCGCCAATGATAAGGCCGTTGGCAATCAGTATCTGTCTGCCCATATTGTTGATCGGGCCTAACTGGCTGCTGTGACTGGAAAGCCAGAACAGGGTGAAAATAAGCGTAATTGCAACGAAGAAGAGTTGCAGCAAACGCCGGCTTGGCGAGTGCTCCTTACGGAGGGTAAAGGTCATGACGACAAAATACCACCAGCTGACCCGGATCAGCACGGCGTTGAGGATGACGGCAAAGGTAGTATATCCAAACGCCATTGCCGCCAATTGAAAAGGAAACACCAGCAGAAACAGGTTGATCCCGCGCATCAGCAGCGGAGGTGGCTGATAGGGGGTGAACAGAGTCCGGCAGAAGAGCAGTGTCGTGAAGCTTACCGCGCAGTAGGAAACAGCGGTGGATAAATCCGCCAGTTGAGGAAAACCGGCGGGAAGCAGGGGAGCCAGGTAGCCCGTAATGGCTATGCCATACAGTGTGTACACTGCTTGGTGAATGGCAAACAGCCCAACCACCGGCAACCGGTCCAGCAGATAGCTGTGGATCGCCCAGAGCAGCAACAACAGCATGGAGGTCACGAAAAACACTTCCAGCAGATCGAACTGATGGCTCTTATGTTCCGCCTCGTCCGGGTGCAGGGCTTCCACACTCATCTGCAACATGGACCTGGTCTTCAGACGAAGATAGTACGTGGCCTCGGGGGAGGTAACATTGACGACAAATCCCAGGGAACTTCTGGCGCGGTCACGCTCGCTGTACGCGTAGTGGTTGCCGGTCACGCGCGTCTTCCAGTTTGACGGGGGCCTCGCATCGGCTTCGTAAAGGCGAATTTCATTGAGAAAGGGTTGGCGGATAAAAAGTTCCACCTCGCTCTCTTTGGCGGGTGCCCTGACACGCAGGCGCAGCCAATACACGGAGTTGGTGAAGCCCCTGGAAAGCGTGGGTCCGACCGGTTTGAACGTGCTTCTCGCTGCATCGGCGATCGTCAGCGTTCCGGCCTTGTCTTCCAGCACGGCGCGCGACACAACCAGGTCTTCGGCAAAAACCGGTGGAGTACTACTATGGAGTCCGAAGAGTAGGGCCAGGACGGCAAAAAAAAGTTTCATGGGATCATCTATGTACACCAGGATGAACAGCGTGGGCGTGAATGCGGCGGATAGTGAGCGCGAAATAAGCGGTTGTGGGGTGTGTTCGGGGGGCAGTTATGCAATACTATTCAACCAAACAACCAATCCAATAGTACGTACTCTGACAAAACGGCCCTATCAAACAACCGATCAACTCAACATCGCCCCTCTCGGACACTTCATGCGAAGTTTTCATAAGTTACACATCGTAACCATGATAGTCAAGGAATGCGGAGGGTTTCAACGCCACACTCCACCCCACCCCTGGGAGATGCACACCCAGGCCCTGCATCGCTCCATATCCTCCTCATACCGCGTACGCACGACTAACCCATGCGCCACGGCGGTGGCCGGTTATAGTTTGTCCGAACAGACTCGTTCCGTCGATGAATGCTCAGTGGATGCGCTGAATGTGTCCGTTCTAAAACGTCGAGCTCACCCCTTGCGTGCGCCCCGACCTTTTTCGCGCCATCCGGCGTTGCGGAAGTTGCCGATTGCCCTGTTCCCCCATTTCGGTTACGATGCCGGAAAATTTTCACTCATGCCAAGGAGAACTGATGGAAACATCACCGGAAACACCCCAGGAGACGAATGGACTCGATCAGGCGCTGCTGACACTGCGCGAGGACATGGCCGACGCCAAGCGCCAGTCCAAGTTTTACGATACCTTCCTCAATACGATCTTCTGTGTCCCTACATTTGACCAGCAGGAACTCGACGGAGAATCGGCGGTTGAGGAAGGGCAGATTCTTCCCCTGATCATCGAATGTGAGGGGAATGATTACCTGATGCTTTTCAACACCGAAGAGCGCTTGAAGAAGTGGGCAGGAGACGATGTCAAGTGGGTCAGAGTTCCGGGATACGTTCTGGCTGCCACGGCCATGCCGCCGCTCCACATGGCGCTGAACGTCGGCACCGAATACTCGAAACGGTTTCTTCCCGATGAAATCGCCTGGCTGCGGGAGGTTGTGGAGCGGTGCAACGAGGCAGACCCAGAGCAGGCGCAGCCGAATCCATAGGTCGTCACCACGGTGCCGGCATGCTTCCCGGCAGGCATGACAACTGTCTGCTGAATTGGTGCAATTAGTTGGGTGGTTTACGTAGAAACAGGACAGGCGGCCGATTGGCCGCCTGTCCTGTTTGATTCACATGCGTTACCGCTGGAGCAACATAAAAGCCTTGCTTTTACGAGTAACAGCCCAGTTTTGAGTCGCTTTTTAAAGCGGACCGCCCGTCGGCCGCGCTATCGCTACGGGTGAACTGCAGGAGATTGGTGACGCAGTGGCGTATCTGGTGCTCATGAGGGTGGCAATCACCCAGCCAAAAATTGCCCATGGTGCGCGCTGTCAGGCTGCATTGTCTGCCGTTCGCAGCAGATCGGCCAGTTCCTTTGCCGCGAAATCGGCAGCGTCGTTAAACGGGTACAGAATTTTGTCAGTTTCCGCGGTCTCCAGAACGGCTACCTGATTTTCATCTCTGGCAAGCACGGCTATTCTTCCCTCATAACCAATGTGTTTCAGTCCGGACATGAGAATCTGATGAGAATCCGGCTGCGGCAGGGTCGTGACGATCCATTTTGCAGCATCAAGGGGTAATGTTTCCAGGAAGTTAATGTCTTCGCTGTCGCCGAAATGAACGTGCAACCCTTCTCGCTCCAAAGAGACTATCACCTCCGGGTCGAAGTCGACTCCCAGCACATCGAGTCCGGCATCATTCAGTTTTCTGGCAAGTCTTCCACCATAACGGCCGAGACCAAAGACGACAATTTCAGGGAGACTTGTATCCTGGTGCTCCTGTTCCATGGCCATTTCCCGGAATGGTTTGCATCGCTCGAAGATGCCGAGGAATCCTTTCATCCGCTGATAAAGCGGCTCCGAGTAGAGAATCATGTAGGTGGACAGGGTTATGGTGATCAGACCGATCAATGTTGTCAGGCCCAATGCTGCTTCACCCACATGGCCGAGAGTAATACCCATGGCTACGAAGACAATTGAAAACTCACTGATCTGGGCAACGGTCAGCCCGGCAAGGAAGCCGGTACGGCGGCGATAGCCCATGAACCCCATGATGGCCATGACAATGAGCGGATTGCCGATCAGGACAAACAAGGAGAGTACGATTGCCGTCACCGTTTGGTCGCCGAGGGTGGACAGGTTGAGTTTTGAGCCCAACTCGACAAAAAAGAACAGCAGCAAAAAATCGCGCATGCTGGAGAGGCGCGAACCGATTACTTCCCGGTAGCCGGTTGATGCCAGGGAAAATCCGGCGAGAAATGCTCCTGCCTCCTTGCTGAATCCGGACCATTCACCCAGGGCTGCCAGGGCGACGCCCCAGGCGATGGCAAATATCAGCAGCAGTTCAGAGGAACGGGCGATGCGTTCCATGAGCCAGGGAAGGACATAGCGCATCACCAGGAAGAGGATGATGCCGGCGCCGCCGAGGCGGGCGGCCAGTGACAGGATGATTTCCCCGGGAGCTGCCGAGCCGGCAGTACTGCGCAGAGCGCTCATCACCATCATGGCCAGAACAACGGCAATATCCTGTACGATGAGAAAGCCGACGGCAATGCGACCATGGAGGGAGTCCAGTTCCTTTTTATCTGACAGGAGTTTGACGATGATGATCGTACTGGAAAAGGTGAGGGCTACGGCAACATACAGTGCCGTGAGCATATCTTTGCCGAAAGCAAGCAGAAGCGCAAAACCGATGAGGATCGTGAACGTGAGCTGGCCGAGTCCCGTCGCCAATGCGACTGGTCCCATATGACGCACACTGTGCAGGTCAAGTTTCAGGCCGACGACAAACAACAAGACAGTTACGCCGATCTGGGCAAGCAGATCGATCTGATCGTGGGCCGTGACCCAGCCGAGCATTGCTGGTCCGGCGATGATGCCCACAGCAATGTAGGCGATAAGCAGCGGTTGCCGCATGCGCAGCGCCAGGAAACCGGCCCCGGCCGAGGCAAGCAACAGCAGGGCGAATTCACGGTACACGTTTTCCATTGAACATCCTTTCTGGGGACAGTGTATTCAATGCCCTGTCAACAAAAAATCGTTCCATCAGTACCCATGCTGACAAAACGACTTTCTTGAACAAACTCTCCGCTCTTCACGCCGCCCCTCCTGGATACTTCATGGATGATTTTTATAAGATTCACACCATAATCAGAAGAGTCAAGGAATATCGCCGGATTGCGGGAACATCCAAAAGCAATCCCTGTGCGCTACCACACAGATGCAGGCCTGTCGTCGGCCCTGCCAGCGTATAAAAAAACGGGCGCCGCAATCGGCGCCCGTCCCGTCTTCCTGAGATGGCAGTTTTCCCTACAGCGTCAGCTCCGCATGCCCCTCATACAGGCTGTCCCGCTCCGCAGCCACATCGGCATCTTCCAGGTACTCGTCGAAACCCATCACCCGGTCGATGACTCCGTGGGGGGTGATCTCGATGATCCGGTTGGCGATGGTGGAGACGAACTCGTGGTCGTGGGAGGCGAACAGGATGACCTCGCTGAAGGCGATCAGGCCGTCGTTCAGGGCGGTGATGGACTCCAGGTCCAGATGGTTGGTCGGCTCGTCCAGGATCAGCACGTTGGCGCCGGTGAGCATCATGCGCGACAACATGCAGCGCACCTTCTCGCCGCCGGAGAGGACGCGGGTCTTCTTCAGCGCCTCGTCGCCGGAGAAGAGCATCCTGCCCAGGAAGCCGCGGGCGAAGGTCTCCCCCTCGGTGGGGGGCGCGAACTGCCCCAGCCACTCCACCAGATTGAAATCGTTGTCGAAGTAGGCGCTGTTCTCCTTGGGGAAGTAGGAGCTGGTGATGGTCACCCCCCAGCGGAAGCTGCCGCTGTCCGGCTCCAGTTCGCCTGCCAGGATCTGGAAGAGGGTCGTCCTGGCAAGGCCGTTGCCCCCCACGAAGGCGATCTTGTCCCCCTTGCGCACGATCAGGTCCAGACCTTTCAGCACGTCGACTCCGTCCACCTGCTTGCACAGCCCCTGGATTTCCAGGATGATGTCGCCGCAGGCCCGCTCCGGCTTGAACACCACGTGCGGGTACTTGCGGGAGGAGACCGGCATGTCCTCCAGGGTCAGCTTGTCCAGGAGCTTCTTTCTTGATGTGGCCTGCTTGGCCTTGGAAGCGTTGGAGCTGAAGCGTTGGATGAACTCCTTCAGCTCGTTCACCTTGTCGCTGACCTTGCGGTTCTCGTTTTGGCGCTGGCGCAGGTTGAGTTGGCTGGCGTGGTACCAGAAATCGTAGTTGCCCACGTAGACCTGGATCCTGCCGAAGTCGATGTCCGCCGTATGGGTACAGACCTGGTTCAGGAAGTGGCGGTCGTGGGAGACCACGATGACCGTGTTGGAAAAACGGAAGAGGAATTCCTCCAGCCAGGAGATTGATTTCAGGTCCAGGTTGTTGGTCGGCTCGTCCAAAAGCAGCACGTCCGGGTTGCCGAACAGCGCCTGGGCCAAGAGCACGCGCACCTTCTGGCCTGCTTCCAACTCCTTCATCTGGCGGCCGCGCAGCTCTTCCGGGATGCCCAGGCCGTTCAGCAGCACGGCAGCCTCGGATTCAGCCTCGTAGCCGTTCATCTCGGCGAACTCCCCCTCCAGTTCGGCGGAGCGGACGCCGTCCTCCTCGCTGAAGTCCGGCTTGGCGTAGATCGCTTCCCGCTCGACCATGATCGTGTAGAGGCGTTCGTGCCCCCTGATGACCGTGTTCAGCACCGTCTCCTCGTCAAAGGCGAACTGGTCCTGGCGCAGCACCGCTATGCGCTCGCGGGGGCCGGTGCTGATGGAGCCGGCGTCGGGAGAGATCTCGCCGGCCAGGATCTTCAGAAACGTGGACTTGCCCGCGCCGTTGGCGCCGATCAGCCCGTAGCAGTTGCCCGGCGTGAACTTTATGTTGACGTCCTTGAACAGGACCCGTTTGCCGTAGGAAAGTGTGACGTTTGTTGCAGCTATCATGGTGCTCGTACTCCCTTGCCGAAAAAATAAAAACCACAGGGGTGATCCCTGTGGTTCACATATTGTTGAGATTTATAGCACGCTTATGCCCGGCGCGGCAACACCTTTTTCCCCTCACCCAGCTTGGACGACAGGTCAGGCGCACTCACCTTCCGGGATGCAGAGCAGGGTGGCTGGCAGGCGGGTGGTGAAGCCGGCCGCGTGCAGGTGCCCGCCGCCGCCGAAGCGGCTGGCGATGGCGGCCACATCCATGCCGCCGGAGCTGGAGCGCAGCGACCATTTGCGCAGGGACCCTTGGTCCTGGTAGCCGACGGCGAAGGGAAAGCCGTGGGACAGCTCTCCCACCAGGTCGCTCATGATGTCCTCGTAGCAGTTGACCACCGGCACCCGATAGCCGGCAATGGTAGCCATGACCGCCTTCTCCCGGTGCAGGTCGATCATTCGCCGCCGGTAGCGGTTGATGGCCTTCCCCTCTTCCAGCAGCGGCTCCAGGGCCTCCTCAGTCGCGCAGAGCCGCTCCCAGACGGAAAAGTCGAAGGGACGGGACATGAGTGCGGCGTAGATGTCGCAGGTTCCCTCCAGCTGGAAGCGCCACAGGTCCCGGTCCTGGATGTGCAGGAAGAGTCGGGGGGGCGGGCTGTTGTGGTAGTACTCCCAGGTCAGCACGGCCCCGGACCTGTTCATGTCAAAGACCACCTTCAGGTTGTCGTGCTCCAGCTCCAGGCCGGCCAGGTCCTGTTCGGCAGAGGTATGGTGGTCGATGATGATCACGGAGCGCGCCGAACGGCAGAGCTCCTTCAGCACCGGCCGGTGGTAGGAAAAGTCGACGATGAACAGATCACGCCCTGCCACGTCGGGCGGCTCCTGGCCGTACACGCCCGGCAGCAGGTCGCAGACATGCTCCGTCCCCTGGTGGAAGCGGAGCGATATGGCGTAGGCGGCTGCAAAGCCGTCGGGACAGCCTCCATGATAGATCACAAGCGGTCGTTGCAACGGAATTCCTTTCAGAAAAAATCACGCACAGCCTGCGGCTGACAGAACAGAATAGCAAGCCCGCGGTGCTATTCCAACGTCTTTTTGCATCCATTCACTCCACCCTGGAGCGTTCCCTTTTGCGCAGGGAGGCGATCTTCTTGTCGCCCAGGCGCTTCTCCCGGGCGCCGCGGGGCACCCTGGTGGCGATACGCTTCTTCGCCACCCGCTCACGTTTTTCCAGTGCCGCAGCCAGCCGTTCCATGGCCCTCTCGCGGTTCCGCGACTGGGAGCGGCTCTCGGACGCCTGGGCCACGATGCCGGTGGAGAGGTGGCGGATGCGCACCGCCGAGTCGGTGGTGTTGCGGTGCTGGCCGCCCGGCCCGGAAGCACGGTAGTATTCGATCCTGATATCCTCTTCCCTGATCTCGACCATGGTCGTCATCCTTTCCCCTGTTCGGCGGATCAATCTCATTTCGGCAGTTGAGAACCGCCTGCGTTCGTGCTGATGCACTCACTCCGGCAGCTCTCAACCGCCGAATCCGGGTTGAAAAGCCGCCGCTTCATGATCGGTTCTCCTGCACATCCGGCAGCCGTACCACCCGGTCGGCCATCGCCAGGCAGGCGGTGCGGTGGGTGGCCAGCAGCACCGTTTTCCCACGGGTGCGCTCGGCCAGGCGGGCAACCACCTGCCGTTCCGTCTCGACGTCCAACCCCTCGGTCGGCTCGTCCAGGAGCAGCAGCGGCGCATCCTTCAGCAGGGCCCGGGCCAGGGCGATGCGCCTCCCCTCCCCTCCCGAGACTTTACAGCCCCCCTCGCCCACCGGGGTGTCCAGCCCCTGGGGGAGCCCCTCCACCCAGCGGGTAAGGCCGCTGTCGGCCAGGGCCAGCCGCAGCTCCTCCCGGGATGCCTCGGGTCGCGCCAGCAGGATGTTTTCGCCGATGGTAGCGTTGAACAGGTGCGGCTGCTGCGGCAGGGCCGAGAAGAGCCACCGCGCCTGGTCACTGGCCAGGCAGCGGAGTTCCGTCCCCCCCAGGGTGATACTCCCCCCGTAGTCGCGGAAGCGGAGCAGAAGGGCCATGACCGTGCTCTTGCCGCTGCCGCTGGGCCCCAAAAGCGCCACCCGGCTACCGGCCGGGACATGCAGGGAGAACCCCTGGAGCAATGGCCGACCGGCGGCAGGGGTGCAGGAGACATCCCGGAAGACGATCTCCGTTTGTGCGGGCAGTGGCTCCGGCCGGAGCGGCTCGGCAACCGGTGCTGGCGCGCCAGTCAGCTGGAAGATGCGCCGCAGCGACTCCGCCACTGCCGGAGCTATCTGCAGCGCGGCGGGGAGCGAACCGGCCGCCTCCAGGGCAGCGCCGCTGAACAGCAGCAGCATGACCAGAGCCGGCCCGGACAAAAGCCCCTCCGCCACCCGGGGACCGGCCACGGCCAGCACGCCCGCCATGCCCAGGCCGCCACATCCGGAGGCCAGTGCCAGGGTCAGGGCGTTGATGTTACCCAGGCGCTGCTGCTCAGCCACCAGTCGGCTGGAGAGGTCGTCCACCCGCTCGGCCTGGCGCTGGATGCATCCCAGAAGGGTCAGTTCCTCTGCTCCCTGCAGCCCCTCGGTCACGGCCGTGCGCAGCTCTCCTGCCAGGCGGGCGGAACGGCGCCCCGGTTCCAGCGCAAGACGACGCCCCAGCAGGGGGAGGACCACGCCGGCCAGGAGCAGCACCATGCAGAGCACCATGCTTGCTGCGCGGTCCCACAGGGCCACGAAGATGACCGCCAGCAGGATCGAGCAGCCCCCCACCGCCAGGGGAGCGATGATCCGCAGGTAAAGGTTTTCCAGGCTGTCCACGTCCCCCCGCAGCCGTCCGGCCAGGTCGCCGCTGGCGTAGCCTTCCAGCCCGGCCGGGGCCAGCGGCTCCAGGCGGCGGAAGAGCCAGACCCTGAGGGAGGTCAGAAAGCGGAAGGCCGCCTCATGGGTCACCAGCCGCTCCAGGTAGCGCCCCACCGTGCGCAGGATTGCCAGGGCGCGGATGCCGGCCGAGGGGAGGAAGTAGTTGAAGGCCGCCCCGCTGGCGCCGCTGATTGCCATGGATGCGATGAACCAGCCGGAGAGCGCCATCAGCAGTGCGTTGGCGGCGATGACGATCACGCCCAGCACGATCCCGGCCAGCATCCATCCCCACTGACGCCTGCCGACCCCCAGGATGGAACGGAGTGCCCTCACGGCGCCACCCCGCCCGCTGCTCCGCGCCCGCTGGGCGTCACTACCCGCTCCACCCTCCCGGCGGCCAGCAGGATGACACGTTCGGCCCGACTCACGGTCTCCTCACGGTGGCTGATCACCAGCACGGTCCGGTTGACGGACAGGCGCTGGATGGCCTCAGCCACCAGCAGCTCGTTCTCCCGGTCCAGCCCGGCGGTCGGCTCGTCCAGTACCACCAGCAGCGCCTTGCGCAGGAAGGCCCGCGCCAGGGCCAGGCGGCGCAGCTCCCCGCCGGAGAGACCGGCCCCCCGGTCGCCCAGGCGGCTCTGGATGCCGTCGGGGAGACGCTGGATGAAACCGGTTGCGGCGGCGTCGTCCAGGGCCTGGCGGATCTCGTCCTCCCCGGCGTCGGGGCGGGCCAAGAGCAGGTTCTCCCGGATGGTCCCCGGAAAGAAGAATGGTTTCTGGGACACCCAGGCCAGCCCGGCCCGCCAGGATTCCGGGTCCAGCTGGCGCAGGTCGATGCCGTTAACGGTGATGCGCCCGCTGTCGGGGCGGGTCAGGCCGGTGAGCAGGCGTGCCAGGGTGCTCTTGCCGGCGCCGCTCTCCCCCACCAGTGCGGTCAGGCTTCCGGCCGGAAGCTCCAGGTCGATTCCCTCCAGGCCGCCACGCCCTGCCCGGCTTCGGAAGGAGACCCCTTCGAACAGCACGGTCGGCGCCGTTGCCGGTGCGGGAAGCGCTCCCGCGCAGCCCCCATCGACCGACGAGTCAAGGAGCGGAGCGAGCAGTTCCGCCGCCGCTATCCCTTGCATGCGGGAGTGGTAGGAGAGCCCCAGGCTGCGCAGCGGCAGGTAGAATTCCGGCGCCAGCAGCAGCACGAACAGGCCGTTTAGCAGGGAGAGGGAGCCGTTCAGCAGGCGGAAGCCGATCACCACGGCCACCACGGCGGTTCCCACGGTGGCGAAGAACTCCAGAGTGAAGGCGGAGAGAAAGGCTATCCGCAGCACGGCCATGGTACCCCGGCGGTACTGCTCGGCCATGCGACCCACCACCCAGGACTCGCGCCGGGCGGCGCCGAAAATCTTCAGGTCGGGCAGCCCCTGCACCAGGTCCAGCAGGTGCCCGGCCATACGGGAGAGCTGGCTCCACTGGCGGCGGTTGAGCCGCTCCGAGCCGCGGCCGATCAGGACCATGAAGAGCGGGATGAAGGGGGCCGAGAAGAGCAGCACCAGCCCGGAGCGCCATTCCACGGGGAGCACGAGCAGCAGGGCCATGAACGGCAGGATACCCGCCAGCACCAGCTGGGGGAGGAAGCGGCCGATGTAGGCTTCCAGCCCCTCCACCCCGCTGGTAATAACCTCCACCAGGCCACCTGTCTCCCGTCCCCCTGCTCCCGCCGGTACCAGTACCTGAAGCCGGCGGAAGAGCCGGCTGCGCACCCGCTGCTTGACCCGGCCGGCGGCAGCCACTGCCCGCTGCTCGGAGAGCAGCGCCAGGCCCCCCCGGGCCGCTGCCGCGGCGACAACCCCGGCCACCAGGGGGAGCAGGTTCGAAAAGGGAACCCGATCCACGACCAGCCGCTGGCAGGCCAGGGCCAGCAGGCGTGCCTGGATCACCATCATCAGGGCCGCCCCAAAGCCCCCGGCCACCGTGGCCGTGAGCTCGCCACGCACCGCCCGTGCCTCTCCCAGCAGCCACCCCTCCGGCCGCTGCCCGATCTTCGGTTCAGGGGAATTCATCTTCGGCCTGTCACCACTGGTTGCGGAACCTCACCAGCAGCCAGGTGCAGCCCGCGCCGGTCGCCAGCATCCCGCAATCCCGCAGCCAGGGGATCGGCAGGCCCAGCAGTGAATGGATCAGCGGATCGAGGATCGCCGTGGTCAGCAGGCCGACGCCCGCCCAGGTGAGCAGTTTCTTCACGGTCAGCGCCTCCCCCTGACCATGCGGGTCAACAGGCTGTCCAGGGACGAGGCGAACTTGCGCCGGTCGGTGGTGCTGAACGGCCCCGGTCCCCCCTGGACCATCCCGGCCCCGCGCAACTCCTGCATCATGTCCCGAATGGCCAGGCGTTCGCCCACATTATCCTCGTCGTACAGCTCGCCGCGCGGGTCGAGGGCAACGCCCCCCTTCTCCACGATGCGCGCGGCCAGGGGAATGTCGGCGGTGATCACCAGATCCTGGGAGCCGGCCTGCTGGACGATATAGTCATCGGCCGCGTCAAAACCCTCGGCCACCACCACCGAGCTGATCAGGCGCGAATGGTGCTTGGACAGCCCGCTGTTGGCCACCAGGCAGACCGGCAGTTCCAGTCGTTCCGAGGCGCGGAAGACGATCTCCTTGATGACCCGCGGACAGGCATCGGCATCGATCCAGATTTTCATAATACCTCCACCCTGTCTTCCTGCTCCGGACACGACAACGGGAGAGCGGTGTGCTGCACACATCGCCCCCCCGTTTCGGGCTCCCCATCGGTTGTCGTGTCCATGGCTGTCTAGGGACAGTTCCCCACCCGCTTGGCTTTCACCCTGGTCGTCATGGAGTGTCCGGCGCTGTTCATGTGCATGACCGAGCTGTAGGAATCGGTGCCGAAAACCGTTTCGCCGGTCATGGTTGCCGCGTTCGGGGCTGTGCACTTCATGGTCCAGTTCACCTTGTTGCCTGAGCTCTTCATCTGGGTGACCTTGCAGCTGTTGTCGCTGGCAATCACCTTCTTCTGGTCCTTCACGTCTTCCTTTGTGTAGCAGTGCCGGACCACCGTCGGCTTGACCTTCACCGGCATTCCGGGCATGTCCACCTGGGACTGTATCTCCCACAGCCCCTCACGCATGTTGGCTGCGGATGAGACGGCCGGCAGGGCCATGACGCACAGCAGGGTGATAACGCTCTTTCTCATGTTCAGCTCTCCTTTGTAGGTTAATAGAAGTGCCCAGGGTACGAAAACTGCCGCCGGGCCATGGGAACGAGTATACGGGCTGAAGCCCATGGCGCAACTCTCCGCCGCGGTCGGAGACGCTGCCAATCCGGCGGTCGGCGGGGGCTAACCGATCAAAAGCGAGATCCCGTGCAGCAGAAGGCCGATGACGCCCCCAACCAGGGTGCCGTTCATGCGGATGAACTGCAGGTCCGAACCGATGGCCAGCTCGATTTCGCTGACGAAATCGTCCTCTTTCCACTGCTTGACCGTCCCGGAGACATGCCGGGTCACCACGGCGCGCAGCTTGTCCGAGTAGTTGACCACGATGGTTTCCAGGTGCTCGTTGATGGAATCCATCAGGTCGCGGTTGCGCGACAGGGTGGTTCCCAGCCCCATGGCAGCCTCAGCTATGCTCGTGCGGATGCGGGAATGGGAGCGGCCCAGGTCGTCCGTCAGCCATGTCTTGAGATCACCGGCCAGGCTGGTCACATAGCAGGCCAGTTGCTCGTTGTTGACGGTCTCCCGCTTGATTTCCTCGATCCTGGAGCGCAGATCGGCGTCATGGCGCAGGCGGTGGATGAAGTCGGTCACCGCCTGGTCGAACCGGCAGCGCAGCTCGTGGCTGGGATCCTCGTTGACCTCCTGGAGGAACAGGTCCACCTTCCTGGCCACCTTTTCGCCGGCCCCCTTGGTGAACTGGTCCCGGTTGGGGATGAACTTGCTCAGGAGCGGATAATCGGAGCTGAGCCAGTTGTCGATGCCATGGGCCAGCCTCTCCTGGGCTTCCGCTGAGGAGATCCAGGCGGAGATTCGGGCCAGCAGGTCGTCCAGCACCGCCTGATGGCGGTTGTTCTTCATCAGTGTTTCCAGGACCTGGCCTGCCGAGGAGGCAAGATCGATCTTCCCGATCCGGTCGTGCAGCGCGGACAGCAGGATTCTGCGCACCCGCTCGTCGTCGATGAAATCAATGGTTTCGGATACGATCCTGGTGAGCCCCATTGCCAGGCCGTCGGCATTGTCCCGGGACATCAGGTAGGCGGAGAGGCGCTCGGCCGGATTCAGCTCCCGCACCTTGGCCAGCAGCGATTCGGTGGCCAGGAACTTGTCCCGGATGAATTCGGCCAGGCTCTCGGCAATGGTCTCCTTCTTGCTGGGGATGATGGCGGTGTGCGGTATGGGAACCCCCAGGGGGTGCCTGAACAGGGCCACCACCGCGAACCAGTCGGCCAGGGCGCCCACCATGGCTGCCTCGGAAAAGGCCGAGACCCATTGCCAGAGGCCGTTCCCCCCGTGGGAGCGGGCTATGACGAACAGTACCGCCGCCGACAGCATCAACCCGCCGGCAATAGCCTTGTTACGGGCCAGTATTCCCTTCCGTCCATCCATCCGGCGAAACTCCTTGCATCGATAATAAGCTACGTGCTGGGCCGCATCCAGGTCCAGTCAGCCTGCCCCTCTCTCAACAGCCCCCTCTCCCTGGTTGCCTAGAGAGCACATATCCGTGCCGGGGTGTGTGCCCCGGTGCTTCCCGGCCTCAGGCGCCGGCGACCATGCGGCTGCGGACGTAGTCGCCCACCTGGCCGATGGCCTCGACCCCTTCCGGCAAGTGGGGGGCGAAGTAGTGCCACACGTGCCACATCCCCTCCTGAACATGCAGGGTCACTTCCACCCCGGCCTCCCTGGCCTTCACGGCCAGGCGCTGGGAGTCGTCCAGCAGGATCTCGTCGGTCCCCACATGGATCAACAGCGGCGGCAACCCCTGCAGGTCGGCATGAATCGGCGAAATCAGGGGGTTTTTCAGGTCGGCACCCGGAGCGTACATTTCGGCGCAGGCGCGGCACTCTTGCTCGGTCATCCAGGGGTCGATCTCGGCACGGCTGGTGATGGATTCCCCGCTGCAGGCCAGGTCGACCCAGGGGGAGAGCAGCACCGCGGCGCAGGGGAGCCTGTCGCCAGCGCTCTTCAGGCTGACCAGGGTGGAGACCGCCAGGCCGCCACCGGAGGAGTCCCCCATCAGGACCAGCTTCTGCGGGTCATGGCCCTGCTCCAGCAGCCAGCGGTAGGCGGCCAGGGCATCTTCCAGGGCTGCGGGGAAGGGGTTCTCCGGCGCCAGGCGGTATTCAACCGACAGGACGCTGCACCCCGTGGCCGCCGAAATCTGGGCCACGGTCATGCGGGCCGTATTGCAGGAGCATTTGCTGAAGCCGCCGCCATGGAGGTACATGATCACCCTGTCCGTGGCCACATTCTCGGCTCGCACCCATTCGGCCTGAACCGCACCGGCCGTGACCGGCTCCACCGTGGTGCCGGCAGGCAGGACGGCCCGGGAGGCGCCGAATTCGACGATCGCCCGCGCCTGCTGGATCGAAGCGGGCGGGGGGGCGTTCTTGAGGGTCTTGGTCAACCAGAGCCGCAGCTGTTTACTCTTTTCACTTAACACAGGGATATCTCCTTTATCGTGATATGGTGCCAAAGGTCAGACGGAGCGGCGCGCGCGCCCCTGCTCCCGGCTGACGACGCAGACCGCGTACTTCAGGTAGCGCCCCTCGGGAAAGCAGACCCCATAGGGGAAATCTTCCGGCTGGCCGGCCAGGGAAATCACCCGCAGCTCGCAGCCTGCCGTGAGCGCGCCGCGGCGCAGCTCCTTGAGATAGTCGTTCACCTCCAGCTTCTGGTGGTTGGAGGAGGCGATCAGCAGCCCGCCATCGGCCAGAAGCGGCAGCGCCGCCGCCACCAGCTCCGCCGTGCCGCCGCGGGTGGTGAAGCGACTCTTGGAGGTGGTGGAGAAGGAGGGGGGATCCATCAGGATCACGTCAAAGCCCTGCCCTTTTTGGGCAAGCTGGCCCAGCACCGCCAGACAGTCGCCGGTGATGAACTCGTGGCGCTTTGGGTTGAGCCGGTTGATGCCGAAGTTGTCCCTGGCCCATTCCAGGTAGCCGGCCGACACGTCCACGCTGGTCACCCGGGCGCCGGCCGACGCGGCAGCAACGGAAAAGGCGCCGGTGTAGGCGAACAGGTTCAGCACCCGCTTCCCCTCCACCCGGTTCATCAGGTCGCGTCGGTTGCGGCGCTGGTCCAGGAACAGGCCGGTATTCAGGCCATGCTCCAGGCTGACCAGGAAGGAAAGGCCGTTCTCTCGCACCTGCAGCCGCTGGGGCGCCGACTCGCCCGAGAGCAGCCGGCCGTAGCGCTTGTCGTCTCTTGCCGCCTCCAGCTCCCTGGTCTTCTGCGGCCTGCTCTTCTCGTAGATGCCACGGGGCTGCAGCAGCTCCATCAGCTCTCCGGACAGGGTCTTCAGATGGGGGCGCCAGCCGGCACAGTAGAGCTGCACCATCAGGAACTGGCCGTAGCAATCCACCGTCAGGCCGGGCAGGCCGTCCCCCTCGGCGTTCACCAGCCGGAAAGCGTCGCTCTCCCCCAGGTCGGCGTGGTCGCGGCGCAAGGTAAGGCAAGCCTCCAGGCGACGCCTGATCCAGGCAGCATCCAGCCGCATCCGCTCGTGCGACAGCACCCGTGCCACGATGCGGTCGTCCGGGTCCAGCAGGGCGGTTGCCAGAAAACGTCCCGTGGCATCGGTCAGCGCCACCGTCTGGCCAGCCTGGCCGGTCGGCCAGCGCCTGGTATGGCTGTCGGCTATGATCCAGGGGTGTCCCAGCTCCAGCATGCGCACCGTTTCCGGCCCCACGATCCTCGTATCCATGCCCATTGTCACCCCTCGCCATCCCCTGGCGCAGGTTTCTTGAGCTCGGCCAGGAACGCCTCCAGCCGCTGCTCAGCCTGGCCGAAATCCTCCAGGTCTATCTCCAGATCCGGCTCCCAGGGGCGGTGCTTGTAGTAAAGCTTGTCGTAGTACTGCTCGATCAGCCCACGTCCCAGCCCCTCCACATCCCAGCGCTCAAGCATCCCGGACAGTTCGGCGTAGTGGGGACCACCCAGCTTCTTCCTGATGCGGGTGAGCGACGCGGCCATCTCGTCACGGTATTCCTCGCGGGCATACTCCTCGGCCAGGCGTTTGACGCGGGTCTCCAGGCTGGCGCTGCACCAGATGCGGTGGCCGTCGGACATGGCCTCATACAGCCGGCCGGGGAGCATGATCCTGCCGATGCGCTGGCTCTCCCCCTCCAGGACGATGGGGCGGTCGCTCGGCGCCCTGCGAAAGGCTTCCCAGAGCAGCGTGTCGAAGCGCTTCTGGCTCAGGTCCTGTTCGAGTCCCAGGGAGCCGAAGGCCGAGCCGCGGTGGCAGGCCAACCCCTCCAGGTCGATGGGAGTCCACTTCCCGCGGTCGAGGCGGTTGAGAAAGGTCGTCTTGCCGGTTCCGGTCATGCCGTGCAGGACGATCAGGGGAGCTTGCGGCTCAAAACACTGGAAGTAGTCGTTGACATGATTGCGGAAGGACTTGTAGCCGCCGGCAAGCTGGAACACCCGCTGACCAGTCGCCTCCAGCAGGATTGCCATGGAGCGGCTGCGCAGCCCTCCACGCCAGCAGTAGACCAGTACCGGCCGCCCCTGGGCAAGGCCAACCACCTGACGCACCATGTCGGCGAAGCGGCCGCAGGTCAGCTCCAGTCCGCGCATGCGGGCCTCCCGCGGCCCGATCCGGTTGTGGATGGTTCCGATCTCCACCCGCTCCTGATCGGTCAGGATCGGAACATTGACGGCCCCCGGCAGGTGGTCCTCGCTGAACTCCAGTGGCGTCCTGACATCGACGATACAGTGGCTGTCCAGCAGCTCCGGTGTGAATGATAGCGTTTCAGGCATCTGCTTGTACTCTCCGGCCGGCGAGTATAGGCTACTCACGCCCTGCTGACAACAGGGAAGTAACTGAAAAGTCCATGGCTTACTCCTTGATTCGCTTCGGCTTACATGGTATGCGTAAAGCACCGACCCTCGCCGCGGGCAGGACAGGTACGCCCCCCCTGCCAGCGCAGGGACGTGAAAGAAGCGAAGCCGGGCCCGGTCGTACCCGATTCATGAGGAGTTGAGCCATGAACACCAGAAAATTTTCCCGCGTCAGATTCAGGGTAAACGCAACCGTCAGGACAGCCGAGCGCCAGTTCCAGGGCAGTGTGGAAAATCTGAGCATGAACGGCATGTTTCTGGTCACCGGCGAACAGGTTGCCACGGGGGAAGCGGTGGAGATCAGCATCCAGCTCACCGGTTCAGAACCGGAAATCGAGGTCAACCTGAGCGGGAGGGCCTGTCGGCTGACCGAGGACGGCATCGGTTTTACCTTTGAGCAGATCGAACTGGACTCCTACACCCACCTGAAAAACATCATCTCCTACAACATGAAGGACTCCGAAAAGGTGATGGAAGAGATCTACCACGCCATGGACGAGAAGCTGGCCCACCAGAAGTAGGGGAGTCGCCGGTTGATGAGCACCAGTCCCATGACAAGGCACGCCACCCTCTTCTCCCTGACCGGTTTCCTGCTGGGCATTGGTGCGCCTGTCGGTTGGATCGTCCTGAGGCTGCTGCTGTTCCGCGTCGACGGTGAGCCGCTCGCGGAGCAGGCGCTGGGTGACATCCTGTTGAGTGGCGAGCATCTCGCCCTCTACGCATACATGGGGATCGGCACGGCCCTGGTTCTTGCTCTGCTCGGCTTCCTGATCGGTTCCTACGGCGACGAACGGCGCAGGCGCTCCGCCGAACTGGCCCAGCTCCACCGGGAGGTCGCCTCCCAGAAGGACCTCTTCCAGAACCGCTACCAGGTGCTGGACAACAACATCAAGAACTTCCATCACATCAGCAGCAAAATCCAGACCTCGCTCAACCTGGAGGAGATCCTGCTGCTCTGCGCCGAGGGGCTGCACGAAATCCTGGGGTACGAACGGGTCAACATCCTGATGACCCAGCATGGCCAGCGGATCCGCTTCGTCACCGCCACCGGAAGCGACAGCTTCGACATAACCGGCGTCACCCTGCCGCTGGATCCCTCCATCGGCGTCATCTACAAGTGCCTCAGCGAGAAGAAGGTCTTCCTGATCGACGACATCTCGCGCTACCCCCAGGATTACCAGATCCAGGAACCGCACCGTCGCCAGGCCCCGCTCCGCTCGCGCAGCTTCATCCTCTGCCCCATCGTGGTAAAGGGGGAGGCCATCGGCGCCTTCGGCATCGACAACAAGACCAGCAAACGCGCCCTGAACGACTCGGACGTGGACACCATCATGCTCTTCGCCGACCAGGTGGCATCGGCCATTACCCGCATCAACCTGCTCACCTCCATCGATGCCCTGACCAGCGAACTGGAGAATTCCTTCGCCTTCCTGCTGGGCAGCCGGCCGGAGTATTCGCGCAACGTCGTTGAGCTGAAGGATGCGGTGGATTCGGTGGCCGAGGGGTCTGGCGCCATAGCCTCCGCATCCGAGGGGGTCATGGCGGCGGTTGACGAGACCGGCATGGCCGTCAACGAGATCTCCGTGGCCATTGAACAGGTGACCCGCAACCTGGACCACCTGGCCAGGATCGTGCAACAGTCCGCGGCGGCCATGGAGGGGATCACTAGGACCATCAACAACGTGGAACAGAGCGCCGCCATCTCCCATGAGGTCTCCAGTCAGGTCAAGTCCCGGGCCGACGAGAGCTTCAGCGTGGTCACCGAAACGATCAATTCCCTGGCCGAGATCCAGTCCTCGGTCGAGCTCTCCTATACGGCAATCAGCCGTTTGGCGGAGAACAGCGCCCGCATCGAAAACGTCGTCAACGTTATCAACGACATCACCAAGCGCACCAATCTTTTGGCCTTCAATGCCGCCATCATCGCGGCCCAGGCCGGGGAGTACGGCAAGAGCTTCGGCGTCGTGGCCGACGAGATCCGCAACCTGTCGCTGCAGACCGGCCACTCCACCGGCGAGATCACCGGCATCATCAAAGAGATCCTGTCCGAGTCCCGCACCGCCGCCGACAACATCACCGCCAGCAAAGAGCTTGTCCAGCGCGGCGTGGAGCTGGGCTCCTCCACGGGCGAGGCGCTCAGGGCGATCCACGACAGTTCGGCCTGTTCCATGGACATGACCCAGCAGATCAAACTGGCCACCCGGGAACAGGTGGCCAGTGTCCGCATGGTGGCCACCTCCATGGAAGAGATCAGCTCCATGACATCCCAGATACTGGCGGCTTCAGCGGATCAGGCCAAGGCGACCCGCAGCATCGCCCGCTCCATCGAAACCATCACCGAGATGGCCCACGAAATGGTCGATTCAACCTCCCGCCAGGTGCGGGATGGCCACCAGATCCGACACTCCGTGGAGTCGGTCAGCGACATGGTCAGGGAGATGTTCGACAACATGGAACAGCGCCGCAACCAGAGCGCGGAGGTGGTCAAGGATCTGGAGTCCATGAAGAACCTCACCTGCCATCTCTGAGGCCCGCTGGCGCTCTGCCCGCCCGGCCGCAAGTGTGTTTTTTTCTGGAAACAGCTTTCGTTTTTTGCTATAAATTGCACTTTCAAACGACAACGGCTACCCACGGGAGCCGATTGGAAGCTGATGGCCATACAGTAACCACATACCGCGCGGATTCGAAGGCGAACCGGGACGGAAGGGAATATCCCCTCAGGCATGCTGCCACCATGGCAAAGTCTGTCCGTCACGCGCCCCTGGAGCGCGTTTTTTTTTGGGAAAAAACGGGATGAGCGATATGCGAAAAAAAGTGACCATACCGGACATACTCAAGATGAAGCAGGAGCGGCGGCGCATCACCATGATGACCGCCTACGACTATCCCTTTGCCCGCCTGGTGGACGGCGGCGGCGTTGACGCCATCCTGGTGGGAGACTCCCTGGGAGTCGTCTTCTCCGGCCATGACAACACGCTGAGCGTCACCATGGATGAGATGATCTACCACACCAGGGCCGTCGCCCGCGCCAAGCCGCAGGCAGTGCTGGTGACCGACATGCCTTTCATGTCCTACCAGGTGAGCGTCGAAGAGGCCTGCCGCAACTGCGGCAGGATGATTCAGGAGGGGGGCGCCCAGGCGGTCAAGATCGAGGGGGGCATGAACATGTCCCACGTGATCCGTGCGGTGACCTCCATCGACATCCCGGTCATGGGGCACATCGGCCTGACACCCCAGTCCATCCATCGCATGGGGGGCTACAGGGTACAGGGCCGCAAGGAACAGGCGGAGCGGATCATGGAGGATGCCCTGGCGGTCCAGGCTGCCGGCGCGTTTTCCATCGTGCTGGAGGGGATTCCCTCCTCCCTGGCGGCCAGCATCACCGCGGAGCTCTCCATCCCCACCATCGGCATCGGCGCCGGTCCCGACTGCGACGGCCAGGTGCTGGTGATCCACGACATTCTGGGGCTGTGTGAGAAGTATTCACCCAAGTTCGTCAAACGCTACGCCGAACTGGCTCCGGTCATCACCGATGCTGTCAACAGGTATGTGGAGGAGGTTCGCTCAGGCGCCTTCCCCACCGAGGAACACTCCTTTAATTGATGCAACGACTCCGCCCAGGGCATGACCAGGGCGGAGTTTTTAGTATTCGGGGAAAACCATGAACATCATCGCCGGCATCAACGAAATGCAGACAACCGCCCGCTCTCTGAAACAGCAGGGCAAGAGCATCGCCTTTGTCCCCACCATGGGGTTCCTGCACGAGGGGCATGCCTCGCTGCTGCGGGAGGGACGCGCACGGGGCGATATCCTGGTGCTCTCCCTGTTCGTCAACCCGATCCAGTTCGGCCAGAACGAAGACCTGGACCGCTACCCGCGGGACCTGGAGCGGGACCTGGGCGTTGCCGCCGACTGCGGGGTGGACATCGTCTTCACCCCTTCCGCCGCGGAGATGTATCCCGAGGAATTCCAGACCTCCATCAGCGTGTCCAGGGTATCGCAGCCGCTGTGCGGAGCCAGCCGGCCCGGGCATTTCGACGGCGTGGCAACGGTGGTGACCAAGCTGTTCAACATCGTTATGCCCGACCTGGCGCTGTTCGGGCGCAAGGATTACCAGCAGCTGGCCGTGATCAGGCGGATGGTTGCCGACCTGAGCCAAGGGGTGACTATCGTCGGCATGCCCATCGTTCGGGAACGCGATGGCCTGGCCATGAGTTCGCGCAACGCCTACCTGAAACCGGAGGAGCGTCGGAGTGCCCTGGCCATCTCCCGCTCCATAGCCGCCGTGCGCGACGCATATGCCGCCGGAGAGCGCTCCGTCGAGGCGCTCTCGCGCATGGCCCGGGACATCTTCAACCAGGAGCCGCTGCTCAAGATCGACTACCTGGAGTTCCGCAACGAGGCAACACTGCAACCCATATCCGAGGCAGCCGGTGACACGCTGTTCGCCCTGGCTGTTAACGTTGGAACAACGCGTCTTATCGATAACACCGTACTAGGGGAGACTATGTAGTCATGGAAAGAATCATGCTGAAGAGCAAGATCCACCGCGCAACGATCACCGGAGCTGACCTGGAGTACGAGGGGAGCATCACCATCGACCGCGACCTGATGGATGCCGCCGACATCGTTTCCTACGAGAAAGTGGCTGTATGGGACGTCACCAACGGCAGCCGCCTGGAAACCTATGCCATCGAGGGTGAGCGGGGCTCGGGAGTCATCTGCCTCAACGGAGCCGCCGCGCGGCTGGTTGCGCCCAAGGACGTCATCATCATCGCCAGTTTCGTGAACATGATCAATGAGGCTGCCCTCAAGCACGAACCGAAGCTGGTCTTCGTTGACGGAAATAACCGCATGCTGCCGACCCGCGCCGAAGAGGCGGGACAGGCTAGGGTGCGCTGCGTACACTGATCCAGGCACACAACTCGTATGTAAAGCAGCATCGGGGGATACCGGCATTATTCGGCATCTCCCTTTTTTCTTCCACAGCTCCCCCGGTCCGAACAGTGACACAGCGGCTTGGTTCAGAACGCGATGTACCAGAAATGAAAAAGACCGAAAAGGATGTATACTCTTACTCGGGCAGTCTCGGCGCGAGTACCTGCCCGTAGCACAGAGGGCTTCACACGTCATTTCGCGGGTCATCTTTTCACCATCAGAGAAACCACGGAACCAGATCGTTCTCTTGCGGGGGAGGGTTGAGTACGTCATGAAAACCAACGTCATTGTATGGATGGCTGTTTTCGTTCCGATCGCGGGAGCTTTTCTGCTTCCCCTCATGGGCCAGCTGTCCAAGGGGCTCAGAAACCTGAGCGCCCTTGCCCTGGTTACCTCTTCCCTGATCTGCTCGTCATCCCTCGTTCCCCTGGTGCTGGCCGGCGGGACGGAGAGCATCTCCCTATCCTTTCTCGGGGGGAACAACCTCTTCCTGGCGGACAGCCTGGCGGTCTTCATGGCCATTGTCTCCATGCTGGTGGGCGCCGTCATCGTGCTCTACTCCATGGGCTACATCAGCCATTACGACAACCAGAACGAATACTATTTCATGGTGGTGCTGTTCCTGGGCTCCATGATGGGGATCGTCTACTCGGCCAACCTGATCCTGATCTACCTGTTCTGGGAGATCACCGCCATCGCCTGCTGGCGCCTGATCGGATTTTTCCGCGAGCCGCTCTGCGTGGTCAGGGCCGACAAGGCCTTCCTGATGACCGGCTTCGGCGCCTTTGTCATGCTGATCGGCTTCATCATGATCCACGGCCAGTACGGTTCCTTCGACCTGCAGGTGATCAAGAGCGCCTCGGCAGCCAACCCGGTGGCCAACCTGGCCGTGCTGCTGATCCTCTTCGGCATCCTCTCCAAATCCGCTACCTTCCCTCTGCACACCTGGCTTCCTGACGCGGGCGTGGCCCCCACGCCGGTGACCGCCCTGCTGCACGCCGCGGTGCTGGTCAAGATCGGCGTCTACGTTTATGCCAGGTTGTTCGTTGCCACATTCACGGTGGACCCGGCCTGGAACAGCATCGTGCCGCTGATTGCCGGCATCAGCGCCCTGATCTCGGGCGGTGCGGCCCTGATCGAGACCGACATGAAGCGGATCATCGCCTACTCCACGGTCAGCCAGTTGGGTTTTATCCTACTGGGGCTCTCCATCGGCAATCCCCTGGGATTCGCCGGAGGGCTGCTGTATATCCTGATGCACAGCATCGCCAAGGGGGGTATCTTCCTCTGCGCCGGCGTGGTGGAGCATAAGCTGCACATCAAGGACATCACCAAGCTGGGGGGGCTGATCAAGACCATGCCGGTCACCGCGGTCTCCTTCCTGCTCTGCTCCTTTTCCGTCATGGGCATTCCCCCCTTCGGCGGATTCTTCAGCAAGTACATGGTCATCGCCGGAGCGATCAGGAGCGGCGACTACCTGCTGACGGCGATCTTCATCCTGGGGGCCTTTCTGACGGTGATCTACCTGTTCAGGATCTTTGCCATGATCTTCTTGGGTGAGCCCAAGACCGCCCCCGTTGCCGAGGGCGCCCCGGTCATGCTGGTGAGCGTCGCCCTGCTGGCGCTGCTTTCCCTGGCCGGAGGGCTGTTGATCAGTTATCCCTCGCTCTATGTCCAGACCGCCGTACAGCAGATCATGGGGGTGACGCCATGACGGAAAGCATGATGATGTGCGCCATACTGCTTCCGGCCCTGTGTGGAGCAGTGGCACTGGTTCTCCCCAAGGGGGGGCAGGGTGCACTGGCCCTGCTGGCAACGCTCGCCAACCTGCTGATCTGTCTGGCGATGTTTGGCCAGCAGGCGCTGTTCTCCTTCCCCTGGGCTGGTTTCGGTATGCTGTTCGAGCTGCGCCTGTACCACTTTAGTTCCTTCATCCTGGCCGCCGCCGCCGGTTTTGCCCTTCTGGTCTCCCTCTACTCCCTGCACTTCATGGCCAGGCGCAGCCACACCAACCAGTTCTACGCCTACCTGCTGATCTCCCTGGGGATGGTCAACGGCGCGGTGCTGGCCGACAACCTGATCCTGATGCTCTTCTTCTGGGAAGGACTGCTGTGCACCATCTTCGGATTCATCGTCATCGGCAGCGGGGAATCATTCCGTTCGGCCATCAAGGCCTTTGTCCTGATCGGCGTATCCGACATCCTGATGATGGTCGGCATCGGCATGACCGGCTTTTTGGCAGGCACCATGACCATCAGCCGCATCCACCTCAGCCCCGATTCTGCACTGGCCGGAGCGGCTTTCCTGCTGCTGGTGATCGGCGCAACATCCAAGGCCGGCAGCATGCCCTTCCACAGCTGGATTCCGGACGCGGCGGTGGATGCACCGCTCCCCTTCATGGCCCTGATGCCGGCGGCCCTGGAGAAACTCCTCGGGATCTACTTCCTCTCCCGCATCACCCTGGACCTGTTCGCCCTCTCCCCCGCTTCCTGGCTCAGCCCGCTGCTCATGACCCTGGGGGTGGTCACCATCCTGCTGGCGGTCATGATGGCCCTGATCCAGAAGGACTACAAGCGGCTGCTCTCCTACCACGCCATCAGCCAGGTTGGCTACATGATCCTGGGGATCGGCACCGCGGTCCCGGTGGGGATCGTTGGCGGCATCTTCCACATGATCAACCACGCCATGTACAAGAGCTGCCTGTTCCTGACCAGCGGCTCGGTGGAGGCCCAGACCGGCACCACCGACCTGAAGAAGCTGGGTGGCATGGGGCTGCGCATGCCGGTCACCTTCATCTGCTTCATCATCGCCGCCGCCGCCATCTCCGGTGTGCCCCCCTTCAACGGCTTCTTCTCCAAGGAACTGGTCTACGACGGCGCCCTGGAGCGGCACTGGATTTTCTACGCGGGCGCCCTGGCCGGATCGTTCCTGACCGCGGCATCATTCCTCAAGCTGGGACATGCCGTCTTTCTCGGCAAGGCCGAGGATGAGGCTTCCTTCTCCCTGGTCAGGGAGGCGCCGCTCTCCATGCTGATCCCCATGGTCACCATCGCCGGTGGATGCGTCCTCTTCGGGGTGGCCAACCGGCTTCCGCTGGACAACCTGATCGTCCCGATCATAGGACCCCAGTTGGCGGCCGGGCACCATTTCGGCGGGTTCCCCCAGAACCGCTTCCTGGTATTCATGACCATGCTGGTACTCTGCGCAGCCTGGATCAACCACCTCTACGGCGTCAGGAAGAGCGGCACGGGAGTCGGGGCATCCGATCACATCCACTACTCGCCCCTACTGCATCCGGTCTACGAGCGTGCCGAACAACGGCTGTTCGACCCCTACGACCTGGGCATGAAGGTTGTCCAGATCTTCTCCCGGCTGGCGTGGCGGATCGATCGCGCCAACGACTGGCTGTTCAATGTCATGGCGGTGCGGACGACGCAGTTCTGCTCCCGCTCCCTGTCCGCGCTGCATAACGGCAGTTACGCTACCTACATGGCCTGGGTGGCCATCGGTCTGATCCTGATGGGACTGTACCTGAATGTGTGACACAAGGAGGATAGTGGGATGAGCTCGCTTCTGCTTGTTCTTCCGTTGTTCGGCGTAATCGCATCAAATCTCCCCCTGGGGCGTCCCACGAGACGGGCCTTGACGCTCTGGCCGCTCCTGCTGGGAGCTGCCCAGGTTGTGGTCTCCCTCTTTCCCCAGGCGGCTGTGTGGGGGATGCCATCCCCGCTGATCCCCCTGGCGCCGGCCGACGGACTCAGTCAGCTGATGCTTCTGGTCATCGGCCTGGTGACCTGCGCCTCGTCCCTCGTTGCCCGGGAGCTGATCACCGATGAACGGGAACGGCACAACTTTGCCAGCCTGCTGCTCATCTCCCTGCTGGGGATGAACGGGGTCGTGCTGGTCAGGGATACCTTCTCGCTCTACGTGTTCATGGAAATCGTCTCGGTTACCTCCTTCGTCCTGATCGCCTTCAGGCGCGAAAACGACGCATTCGAGGGGTCGTTTAAATACATTGTCCTCTCGGCCATAGCCACCATACTGATGCTGGCCTCAAACGGCATCTTTCTGCTGGTTGGCGGCGGCACGGATTTCCCGCTGGTGGCGAAGGCCATATCCAGTCACCACGACAACTTCCTGGTGCAGTTCGCCGTGCTCGCCTTTCTTGCCGGCCTGTTCATCAAGGGGGGGCTGGTGCCGTTCCACGGTTGGCTCCCCGATGCCTACACGTCGGCTCCGGCGCCGGTTTCCATGCTGCTTGCCGGCATCGTGACCAAGGTCTCCGGCGTCTATACCCTGATCCGCCTGGTCAGGGATGTGTTCGGCTTCACTCCCAAGACCGAGCAGATGCTGCTCTTGGTCGGGGCGCTCTCCATCGTCACCGGTGCCCTGGCTGCCATGGGGCAGCGGGACTTCAAGCGCATGCTGGCATACTCCAGCATCAGCCAGGTCGGCTACATCATCCTCAGCCTGGGGGCTGGCTCCGAACTGGGGGTGGCTGGCGCCATCTTCCATCTCTTCAACCACACCCTCTTCAAGACCCAGCTGTTCATGAACGCCAGCGCGGTTGAGGCCAGTACCGGGATCCGCGACCTGGACCGCCTGGGTGGTCTTAGCGCCAGGATGCCGATCACCGGCACGACCTCCGTCATCGCCTTCCTGTCGGCGGCCGGAATCCCTCCCCTGGCCGGCTTCTGGAGCAAGCTGGTGATCGTGGTCGCCCTTTGGAGGGCCGGCCACGGCGGGTACATGGCCGTCGCCATCCTGGCCAGTCTGTTGACCCTGGCCTACTTCCTGATCCTGCAGCGCAAGGTCTTCTTCGGGAAACTGACCCCGGAGTGGGAGGGCATTAACGAGGCGGGCAGCCTGATTACCGGGCCGAGCATACTCTTCAGCCTGATCATCATCGCGGTGGGGCTGTTGCTGCCGTTCCTGTTCGATACCATCATCCTGCCGCTGGGGGGGCTGTTATGAACATCACCACGCTACTGCTCCTCCTGCTGGTCCTGTTCGGTTTCTACACCGTGCTCTCCAAGAGCCTGCTCAGGATGGCCATTGGGCTGGCCCTGGTGAGCGCCACCCTGACAGCGCTCTTGTTCACCATGAACTCCCCCCTGGCGGCGGTGTTCGAGCTTTCGGTCTGCGCCGGCCTGATAACGGTTGTTTTCGTCAGCGTGATCAGCCTCACCCAACCCGCATCGCCCAGGGAGCAGCAGAAGGGGGAGGTCAACCACTACTCCCGCTTTTTTCCCATGGTCATCCTGGTCCTGCTGATGGCCTGGGCTGTACAATCGGTTTTCAACGATAACCCGGTTCCGGTGTCCCATGCCCTGTCCGGCCAGGATATCCGCCATACGCTCTGGAACCTGCGCAGAACCGATGTATTCGGGCAACTGGCGGCCATGTTCGCCGGCATCTACGGGGTAATTGTTCTTTTCAAGGGGATCAGCCATGATAAGTGAGGGGATCAATCTCAGCCGATTCGCATGCGGAGATTACTTCATCGTCTCGGCCATGCTGATCGTAACCGGCTTCTACTGCATGTGGATAACCCATAACCTGATCCGCGTCCTGATCGGCGTGGAGTTGATGACCAAGGGGGTCACCCTGATCCTGGCCGCTGCCGGCTACCTGACCGGAAACACCGGTGTCTCCCAGGCGTTCATCATCACCCTGATCGTCATGGAAGTGGTGATACTGGTGGCGGCCGCGGGGGTGGTCATCGGCCATTTCAGGAAGAACGGCGACCTGGATAGCCGCCGGATGAACAACCTCAAGGGTTGAGGGGAGGGCCGACCATGGATACGACGTCTCTTCTTCTGTCTCCGCCCATCGCCTTCGTGCTGCTGCTGATTTCGGCGCTGGTGGATTTCTGGCTGCTGGGATTCATCGTCAACAAGGGGACTGAGCGCAAGGGAAAGAGCAAGCCCTATGCCTGCGGCGAGGATGTGCAACACCACCGCCTGCAACCGGACTACGGCCAGTTTTTCTCCTTCGCCTTCTTCTTCACCATCATGCATGTGGTTGCCATGATCATCGCCACGGTCCCCTCCGGTTCCCTCCCGGATTCGCTGTTTGCCGCACTGTTCACCATCTCCGCGGCAACGGGGCTGGCGGCACTCTTCAGGAAGGATGCCTGACATGAAAGCACTGGACAAACTGGTGACATGGGCGCGGATCAAATCGCCCTGGGTGATCCACTTCAATACCGGCGCCTGCAACGGTTGCGACATCGAAATTGTTGATTCGCTGACCCCCCGCTTCGATCTGGAACGCTTCGGAATCCAGCTCAAGGGAACTCCCCGGCATGCCGATGTGCTGCTCTGTTCCGGCCCGGTAACCAGGCAGACCAGGGACCGTTTGCTGCGCATCTACGAGCAGATGGCGGACCCTAAATTTGTCATTGCGGTGGGAACCTGTGCCTGCTCCGGAGGCGTCTTTCAGGGGTGCTACAACGTTGAGGGGGGCACCGATACGGTGCTGCCCGTATCCGCCTATATCCCCGGCTGCGCCGTTCGGCCCGAGGCGATCATCGACGGCGTGGTCAAGTTGCTGTCAACTTTGAAAGCAGACTGATATACTAAACAACAGTGGTATCACCAGGAAGGCAGGCTGGACATGACACGCGAAACAACCATTGCCGAGGAACTGGCCAAACATTTTCCCGGGCTCAAGGAAAGTATCCGGATCCAGCGGGAACGACGCATCTTTGTGGACACCCCTGCGGAGACCCTGAACAGCCTGATCGATTTCGCCTACAGCGAGCTTGGTTTCATCTCCCTGGTCTCCCTGGTGGGAACCGACGAAGGGGAGACCCTGGGGGTCATGTACGTACTGGCCGCCGATGACGGGATTCTGCTGGCCGTCAGGCGCTATCAGCCGAAGATCGATCCGGTGGTCGCCACCATGACCGGGAAATTCCCCAATGCTGAGTACTATGAGAAAGAACTGGTGGACCTGCTCGGCTTCAGGATCGAGGGTCTGCCCCCCGGCCCCCGCTACCCGTTGCCGGATGACTGGCCCGAGGGCCAGTACCCCCTGCGCAAGGAGTGGAAGACGGAAATGCTTGACAGGAAGGAGTGATTGCCATGTCACCGGTCACCATCCCCATCGGCCCGCAGCATCCCGCGCTGAAGGAGCCGGCCAACTTCTCCATTACCGTTACCGGCGAGAAGATCGTCACCACCAGCATGCGTCTCGGCTACAACCACCGGGGGATCGAGAAGGCGTGCGAGGAACGCTCGTACCTGCAGTGCCTCTACCTGCTGGAGCGGATCTGCGGAATCTGCTCCCACACCCACTCCACGGCCTATATCCAGGCGGTTGAGGAGATCGCTGGCCTGACCATTCCGCCACGGGCGAACTACATCCGCTCACTGGTGGGAGAGCTGGAGCGGATTCACAGTCACCTGCTCTGGCTGGGGGTGGCGGGGCATGAGATCGGTTTCGACACCCTGCTGATGTACAGCTGGCGCGACCGCGAACTGGTCATGGACATACTGGCGGAACTGGGGGGCAATCGGGTCAACTACGGCGTCAACACCCTGGGAGGGGTGCGGCGCGACATCACGCCGGAACAGATCGAGATGATTCGTAATTCCGTTAACACCCTGGAGGAGCGGACAAAGTACTACATCGAGGTGGCAACGGAAGAACCGACCCTGGCGGCCCGTCTCGCCGGAGTGGGCTACCTGTCCCACGAAGATGCCCTGCTGCTCTCGGCGGTGGGCCCCACCCTGCGGGCATCCAACGTGGACCGCGACATCCGTAGGGACGACCCCTACGCCGCCTACGGGAGCCTGGACTTCAGGGTGATCACCGATGACCACTGCGACGTGTACGGGCGGACCCTGGTCAGGGTCGGGGAGCTGATGGAGTCCTTCAGGATGATCCGCCAGATACTGAACGAACTGCCAGAGGGAGAGGTGTCGGTCAAGGCGCCGCGCAAGATACCGGCCGGCGAGGCCTGCTCCCGCTACGAAGCCCCGCGGGGAGAATGTTTCCACTACATCAGGGCCAACGGCACGGATAAACCGGAGCGGGTCAAGGTGCGTGCCTCCACCTTCGCCAACATCCAGGCGGTTGCCAAGATGATGGAAAACAACAACCTGGCGGATGTGCCGATCATCGTTGCCGCCATCGACCCCTGCTTCTCCTGTGCCGATCGTTGTCTGGAACTGCTGGGTGAGGGGAGGCGTCTGATGGAATGGAGTGAGCTGCGCCGTAGGGGCGTGGAATGGTACCGTCGCAACCGGGGGATCGATTTCAGCGGCCCAAGCCGCAGGCTGCAGATGCTGCGCGGAGACAGACAGCCATGACACAGGCACTCTTCAATCTTCTGATATTCCCCGGTTTTCTCTTCCTCAGCCTGGCCGGGATGGTGGCGGAATTCTGTGACAGGAAGCTGTATGCCCGCATGCAGAACAGGCAGGGCCCCCCCTGGTTCCAGCCCTTTGCAGATTTCATCAAGCTCTCCTCCAAGGAGGACATCATACCGGAGGAGGCCGACCCGTTCATGTTCAGGCTAATGCCGCTGGTGGCGCTGGCCGCCTCGGTATGCGCCATCCTCTACATCCCCATCTGGGGAAGGGGGGCGCTGTTCTCCTTCGAGGGAGACCTGGTGATAGTGGTCTACCTGCTGACCATCCCCACCATGACCTTCTTCCTGGCTGGCTGGTATTCGGCCTCTCTCTACTCCATGATCGGAGCGGTCCGCTCCCTGACCCAGCTATTGGCATACGAGGTGCCGCTCTACCTGGCGCTGCTGGCACCGGCCTGCCTGGCCGACAGCTGGTCCCTGGCCGGTATGGCCGCCTACTACGGCGCCCACCCCTGGCGCTGGCTGTTGAACCTGATCGGTTTTGGCGTAGGGCTGGTGGTGATGCTGGGTAAACTGGAGAAGGTCCCCTTCGACACCCCCGAGGCTGAAACCGAGATCGTTGCCGGTGCCTTCACCGAGTACAGCGGCCGTCTGCTGGCCCTGTTTCGGATGGCCATCAGCATTGAAATGATCGTTCTGGCCTCTCTGCTGGCGGCGGTATTCCTTCCCTTTGGGCTTGGTCTGGGACCCCTGGTCGGTTTCCTGCTCTACCTGCTGAAGATAGCCCTGATCATCGCCATGACCAGCTTTTTGCGGACCATCTTCGCTCGCTTCCGCATCGACCAGATGGTGGATTTCTGCTGGCGTTACGTGGCTTCGGCGGCCATGCTCCAGCTTGTAATCGTCATAATTGCCAAGGGGGTGTTGCCGCAATGAAGATACCGGGGAAGATGGCACACGAGGTGCTGCGGCACTCGGTAATGAAGCCGGCCACCTGCAATTATCCGGCTGAGAAGCAGAAGATGCCGGAGCATTTCCGGGGAAGAATCCGCTACAAGGCCGAGAAGTGCATTGGCTGCAAGTTCTGCGTCCGCGACTGTCCCGCCAGGGCCATCGAGATCTTCAAGGTGGCTGACAAGGTCTTCGAGGCCAAGTTCTATCTGGACCGCTGCATCTACTGCGGCCAGTGCGTGGATTCATGCCCCAAGGATGCCCTGGAACTGACCCCTGACTTTGAACTGGCCCAGATCGACAAGGAGAAGCTGAGGGTTGTATGCAGGAGGGAAGAGGGTGAAGACAAGCCTGAAGAGCCGTCTTGAGGGGTGCGAACGGCTGGCGCTGCTGGGAATCGGTTCGGAACTCTGCGCCGACGACGGGGCCGGCATCCTGCTTGTGCGCAGCCTGCGTTCCCTGATCTGCCGTCAGCCGTTCAACTCCATTGCATTCGAGGGGTTCGAGGGGGGCAACGCCCCGGAGAATGCCACCGGCTTCATCGCCGCCTTCAAGCCGACCCATATCGTGCTCGTGGATGCGGCCGAGATCGGTGCGGCGGTGGGAGAGTTCCGCGAGATCCTCCCCCATGAGATTCCCGACACCTGCTTTTCCACCCACACGCTTCCGCTGAAAATAATCGTTGACTACCTTGGAAGCGTGACCGGAGCCATTGTATCGGTGATAGGAATCCAGCCCGCTAACCTTGATTTCGGGAATAGCCCCACCCCGGAAGTCAGGAAGGGCGTCAGGCGCCTGATGCGCCTTTTGCATAGCGTTATGGGTGAGTGTGACCGTGCAACGCCTCGGAAACCCCGTGCCGGAAGCGGCAACCTTTGATGGGGAAACGCTGTCGCACGGACAAGGCTGAGTAACTTATTTTTGTTGATAATTTGGTTAGTTGAGTGTATTTCTTTGTCCTTGATACTGCTACACCACTCCAATCCGTACCCATATCGATATCCTTGCAGAGAAACTATCCCCACAAGCCGGCCAATGTCTGCGCCACCCTGTATGCCCTTCCACACCAGAGCTCGTTACTCAGCGTGACCCGTCCCGATGGATTACCCTGTGAGCATACAGCCCATGTTTCACGCTCTTTTTTGCACTCTTGAAACCAATGCTTACTAAAAAATGGAGATGCTTTCATGGTTCATGTGACGGTTGATGGCAGGTTGGTGGAAATTCCGAAAGGATCTGCCGTCATTGATGCAACAAAGAAAGCAGGTGCTCGGGTTCCCACCCTTTGCTTCCTTGAGCTGCACAAAAAAATGAGTGGCCTGAATTCTTCATGCCGGGTCTGCGTCGTGGAGGTGGCCGGCAGGAAAAACCTGGCCGCGGCATGCTCCACACCGGTGACTGACGGCATGGATATCATCACAGCCAGTGAAAGGGTTGTCGCTGCCAGAAAGACGATGATCGAACTGCTGCTGTCGGATCATGAGCAGGACTGCCTGGTCTGTGGAAAAGCGGGGAACTGCACGCTGCAGGATCTCTGCTTCGAATACGACATAAAAGAGTCGCGCTACAAGGGGATGATGAACAGCTTCCCCCTGGATGAATCAAACGAGTTTTACACCAGAAACATGAACAAATGTGTGAAGTGCAGGCGCTGCGTCACGACCTGCTCTGTATACCAGTGCAGCGAAGCCATCGACTTTGCCGGCCGGGGTTTCGGAGTCCGGGTTGCGGCCCCCTTCGATGACGATATCAGGAATTCGTCCTGCGTCTCCTGCGGCAACTGCGTCTCGGTCTGCCCGGTGGGAGCCCTTCAGGCCAAAGCGAAGGTAAAATTCCGCACCTGGGAAGTGACCAGAACCAGAACCACCTGCTCCTACTGCGGGGTCGGCTGCGAGATGGACCTTCTGGTCAAGGACAACCGGGTGGTGGGTGTCAAGCCTTCAAACGGCCCCGCCAACAGCGGCCTGCTCTGTGTCAAGGGACGGTTCAGCTACAATTTCATCAATCATCCTGACCGGTTGAAAACGCCCCTGATCCGCAGGAACGGCAGGCTGGTGGAATCCAGCTGGGACGAGGCCTACGAACTGATTGCCAAAAAAATCAGGGCGACAAAGGCGGCCTATGGGCCCGAGGCCTTTGCTGGCCTTGCCTCGGCACGGGTGACCAACGAGGAAAACTACCTTTTCCAGAAGATGGTGCGGACCGTTTTCGGCACCAACAATGTGGACCATTGCGCCCGGCTCTGTCACGCATCCACGGTGGCAGGCCTGGCAACGACTTTGGGCAGCGGTGCCATGACCAACAGCATCGATGAGCTGTTACTGAGCGATGTGATCTTCGTGACCGGCTCCAACACCACCGAGACTCACCCGGTTATCGGCGCCAAGATACGCCAGGCCAGGCTGAACGGGGCGAAACTGATCGTGGCCGAACCACGAAAAATCGATTTGGCAGCAACCGCGGACATTTTCCTGCAGATCACCCCCGGTACGAATGTGGCACTGTTCAACGCCATGATGCAGGTGATCCTGGAAGAGGGCCTTCAGGACCGGGAGTTCATCGCCGGGCGGAGCGAGGGGTTTTCGGAGCTGCGAGAAGTGATAATGAAATACCGTCCGGAAGAGGCAGCCCTGATCTGCGGTGTTGATGCGGAAGATCTGAGGAGAGCGGCGCGGCTGTACGCAGGGGCCGACAGGGCCGCGATCTTCTATGCCATGGGCGTGACCCAGCACAGCACTGGCACCGCTGGTGTCATGGCTCTATCGAACCTGGCCCTGCTCTGTGGAAATCTGGGCAAGGAGTCGGCAGGGGTCAATCCGCTGCGCGGCCAGAACAACGTCCAAGGGGCCTGCGATGTGGGCTGCCTGCCCGGCGACCTGCCCGGCTACCAGAAGGTTGCCGATCCGCGAGTCATGGAGAAATTCCAAACGGCCTGGGGGGTGAAGCTGCCGGACAAACCCGGGCTGACGGTAACGGAAATCATCGACAGGGCGGGCAAGGGGGAGATCAAATTCCTCCATATCATGGGCGAGAACCCCATGCTCTCCGATCCGGATCTCAACCATGTGGAAGAGGCGCTGAAGCGGACCGAGTTCCTGGTTGTCCAGGACATCTTCCTGACAGAAACGGCGCACCTGGCGGACGTGGTTCTGCCGGCGGCTTCCTTTGCCGAGAAGGACGGCACCTTCACCAACACCGAACGGCGTGTGCAGAGGGTCAGGAAGGCCGTTGATCCTCCGGGAGAGGCCAGGGCAGACTGGGTGATCCTGATGGAGATCATGAACAGGCTGGGGCATGCAAAAACCTACCGGGACGCCGCTTCCATAATGGAAGAGATTGCGGACGTCACTCCCCAGTACGGCGGAATCAGCTTTGACAGGCTGGAAAGGGAGACCCTGCAGTGGCCCTGTCCCGGCATCGATCATCCGGGCACCAGGTATCTGCACAAGGATACCTTTGCCAGGGGAAAAGGGTTGTTCAAGCCGGTGGAATACCAGGCCAGCGCGGAGCTGCCCGACAGTGACTATCCCTACCTGCTGACAACCGGCCGGATCCTCTACCATTACCACACCAATACCATGACCGGCAGGGAGGAGGGGCTGATGAACCTCCACCCTTGTTCGTTTATCGAAATAAGTCCGCTGACGGCACAACGGCTTGCCATCAGGGATGGAGACAGGGTCACCGTAACCTCCCGGAGGGGCGAACTCACCTCCACGGCCAAGGTAACCGACAGAATCGAGGGAAATATCGTCTTCATGCCGTTCCACTTCGCCGACGGTGCGGCCAACCTGTTGACCAACAGCGCCCTTGACCCGCTGGCCAATATTCCGGAATTGAAGGTCTGTGCGGTGAATATAGCCAGGTTAAGCGACGGGAACGTGGGAGGAGAACATGACTGAGAATCCTCACGAACTCCTTGTCCTTCCCGGAGGTGGGACAATGGCGGAAGCAGGCGCCATGATTGCCAGGGTAACCGCCGTGATCCTGGCAGGGGGCAGTTCATCCCGCATGAAGAGCAACAAGGCGCTGCTCCCCTACCGTGGCGAGCGCTTCATTGAGAGGATTTTCCGCAAGCTATCCGAGATCTTCCCGGAAGTCATCCTGGTCACGAACAGTCCGGAGCTGTACCGATTCCTCCCCTGTCGCATCGTAGCGGACCTGTACCCCGGGATGGGGGCTCTGGCAGGCATCCAGGCCGGGCTGACGCAGAGTTCGACGCCGTACATTTTTGTGGTTGCCTGTGACATGCCTGATCTGAACGAGCAGCTTGTCCGTTATCTGGTCTCCAGGGCTGAGGGTGTAGATGTGGTCATTCCGGAGAGCGACAGTGGCCTCGAGCCGCTCCATGCCGTTTACGGCAAGGGCTGCCTGGGGGTTATGAATGACGCCCTCTCTTCAGAAAAAAGTAAGATCGTTGCCTGTTTCGACCAGCTCAAGGTAGATGTTGTTTCCCACCAGGACGTCGCCGCTATTGACCCGACCTTTCTCTCTTTCCGCAACATCAACACTCCCGAGGAATACTTCCGCATCAGGCAGGAAGTGCTGAATGCCGACCCGCTGATGTGCAGGAACAGGTCATAACATACGAAACCACCAGAAAAGGGATGTACAGATATGCAAACAGGTTCAACGTGCCAGTTTACCGGTGGATGCACAACCCCGGGCCGTTCAACGTTACCGCCTACGCTGTGTCAGGAGTTGGACGACTTTGTCGCCGACCTCCCCACCAGGGAAGGGCATCTGGTAACGGTGCTGCACAAGGCCCAGCAGCTGTTCGGTTACCTCCCCCGGGAGGTGCAGCAGTACGTTGCCGATCTGATGGGTGTATCGCTGGCCAAGGTCTATGGCGTGGCAAGCTTCTACACCTTCTTCAGCATGGTTCCCAAGGGGAAATACCCGATCTCCATCTGCATGGGTACTGCCTGCTACGTCAAGCAGGCCCACAAGGTCGTGGACGCGTTCAAAGATATCCTCGGCGTTGAAATCGGCCAGGTCACCAGTGACGGGAAATTCTCCATCGACGTCCTGCGCTGCGTGGGCGCCTGCGCCCTTGCCCCGATCCTGACGGTGGGCGAGAAGGTCTACGCCCACGTCACCCCGGACCAGGTCAAGGAAATTGTCGCTGAGTACTGACCCTTATCCCCAGGGAGTTCACCATGGCAAAGATTGCATCCATAGCTGATCTGAAGAAGTTTCAGCAAGAGTACAGGTCACTAAAAGAGGCGCGTTCCCGGGAGAGGATCATCGTCCGTGTATCCCTGGCAACCTGTGGCATCGCCTCGGGCGGAAACAAGGTGATGGAGGCCATGAAGGATGAGGTGGCCAGACAGGGAATCGCCAACGTGGAATTCATCAGGGTCGGCTGCATGACCTACTGCCATTCCGAGCCGACCGTGGAGGTTGCCCTAGCCGGACGGGAGCCGCTCGTATTCGGCAGGCTCGATGAGAGCGGTGCGCGCCAGCTTGTTCAGAAATATCTGAAAAACGGAGAGGTTACCGGCACGGTGATTCCGGTGAACTACACCAGGGTAGAACTATGATTTCGGGGAGCAGATAGAGCATGGAACCCAAAAAGCAGCTGCGGATAGCGACCAGGAACTGCGGTTTCATCGATCCGGAAAATATCGAGGATTACATCGGGGTGCGCGGCTACGAGGCGCTGGCCAGCGCCATTACCAACGGCACGCCTAACGGGGTGATCGAGGAGATGAAAAAATCGGGCTTGAGGGGGCGGGGTGGCGGCGGTTTCCCCACCGGCGTCAAGTGGGCATTTGCCGCCGCGAATCAGGCTGACCAGAAATACGTCGTCTGCAATGCGGACGAGGGGGACCCTGGCGCTTTCATGGATCGGGCCCTGCTGGAGGGGGATCCCCATTCCATAGTGGAGGCCATGGCCATCTGCGGCTTTGCCATCGGCGCATCCATCGGCGTCGTCTACATCCGGGCCGAATACCCCCTGGCCATCAAACGCCTGATCAAGTCCATCGAGGATGCCCGTGACTACGGCCTCCTGGGCAGGAACATCCTCGGTTCCGGCTTCGATTTTGACATCGAACTGAAGTATGGCGCCGGCGCCTTTGTCTGCGGCGAGGAGACCGCCCTGATCAGGTCCATGGAAGGGAACCGCGGCGAGCCGTACACCAAGCCCCCCTTTCCGGCCAACGAGGGGTACTGGGGCAAGCCGACCATCGTCAACAACGTGGAGACCCTGGCCAACATCCCCCCTATCCTTGTCAAGGGGGCTGAATGGTTTTCCTCCATCGGTACGGAAAATTCCAAGGGGACCAAGGTCTTTGCCCTGGCCGGCAAGATCGCGAACGTCGGCCTGATCGAGGTGCCCATGGGCATAACCCTGGGCGAGATCATCTTCGAGATCGGCGGAGGTTGCCCGAATGGCAAGACGTTCAAGGCGGTGCAGACCGGCGGCCCCTCCGGCGGCGCGCTGACCTCCAGGGATATCGATATCCCCATCGACTATGACAATCTGATCGCCAAAGGCTCCATGATGGGCTCTGGCGGCATGATCGTCATGGATGAGGACAACTGCATGGTCGACGTGGCCAAGTTCTTCCTCGACTTCACCATGGATGAGACCTGCGGCAAATGCACCCCCTGTCGCATCGGTTCCAAACGGCTCCATGAGATCCTCTGCCGGATCACCCAGGGCGAGGGCACCCTGGAGGACATGGAAAACCTGCAATCCCTCGGCGCAACCATCAAGGACACGGCGCTGTGCGGCTTCGGCCAGACCATGCCCAACCCGGTGCTCTCCACCCTCAGGACCTTCATGGATGAATACCGTGCCCATGTAGTTGACAAGAAGTGCCCGGCCGGAGTCTGCGTCAACCTGCTGGAGATCGTCATCCTGGCCGAAAGATGCATCGGCTGCACCCTCTGCAGCCGCGTCTGCCCGGTCAACTGCATCTCCGGCACTGTCAAGGATGTGCATGTGATCGATCAGACAGCCTGCATCAAGTGCGGCGCCTGCATCGACGCGTGCAAATTCCAGGCGATAGTGAAACGATGACGGAAAGAGTCGTTGCGACAGGTCGGCTCAGACCTCACAGTAGCTTGCACAGATACTGGCCGGTGTAGGAACCGGTCACCGTTGCCAGCTGCTCCGGGGTTCCGACGGCAACGATCTCCCCTCCCCGGTCCCCCCCTTCAGGCCCCAGGTCGATCAGCCAGTCGGCGGTCTTGATCACGTCCAGGTTGTGTTCGATGATCAGCACCGTGTTGCCGCTGTCAACCAGACGCTGGATCACCTCCAAGAGCTTGCGGATATCCTCGAAGTGCAGGCCGGTGGTCGGTTCGTCCAGGATGTAGATGGTGCGGCCGGTGGCCCGCTTGGCGAGCTCCTTGGCCAGCTTGACCCGCTGGGCCTCGCCGCCGGAGAGGGTGGTGGCCGACTGCCCCAGCTTGATGTAGCCCAGCCCCACCTCCTCCAGGGTTGTGAGCTTGTTCCTGATGCGCGGGATGGCGCCCATGAACTCCAGGGCCTGGGAGACGGTCATGTCCAGCACGTCGGCGATGGATTTCCCCTTGTAGAGCACCTCCAGGGTCTCCCGGTTGTAGCGCGCCCCCTTGCAGACCTCGCATTCCACGTACACGTCCGGCAGGAAGTGCATCTCGATCTTGATGATGCCGTCGCCGGAGCAGGCCTCGCAGCGCCCCCCCTTGACGTTGAAGGAGTAGCGACCCGGCTTGTAGCCTCGCAGCTTGGACTCGGGCAGGTTGGAGAACAGGTCGCGGATGTCACCGAACACGGCCGTGTAGGTGGCCGGGTTGGAACGGGGGGTGCGGCCGATGGGGGACTGGTCGATATTGATCACCTTATCCAGATGCTCCAGGCCGAGCACGTCCCCGACCGCCCCTCCCTTCTCCCGGCTGCGGTAGAGCCGCTGGCAGAGCGCCTTGTGCAGGGTGTCGATCACCAGGGTTGACTTGCCCGAACCGGACACCCCGGTGACGCAGGTCATCACCCCCAGGGGGATCGCCACATTGATGCTCTTCAGGTTGTTCTCCGTGGCGCCGACTATCTCCAGGAAGCGATCCGCATGTCGCCGCTTCTTCGGCACCGGGATGCAGAGCTCCCCCGACAGGTAGCGGCCGGTGAGGGAGTCGGGATTCTTCATCACCTGGGCCGGCGTCCCTTGGGCCACGACCTCGCCGCCATGCACCCCGGCACCCGGCCCCATGTCGATCAGGTGGTCGGCCTCCAGGATGGTCTCCTCGTCGTGCTCCACCACCAGCACCGTGTTGCCCAGGTCCCGCAGCCTCTTCAGGGTCTCCAGCAGGCGTGAGTTGTCCCGCTGGTGCAGGCCGATGGAGGGTTCGTCCAGGATGTAGAGCACCCCCACCAGGCTGGAGCCGATCTGGGTGGCCAGGCGGATGCGTTGCCCCTCGCCGCCGGAGAGGGTGCCGGAGGTGCGCTCCAGGGAGAGGTAGTCCAGCCCCACGTTGACCAGGAAGGAGAGCCGTTCGCGGATCTCCTTGAGGATGCGGCGGGCGATCTCCCCTTCCTTTGTGGTCAGCTCCAGGGTCTCAAAGAAGGCCAGGCAGTCGCGGATGGAGAGGGCGGTCACCTCCCGGATGCTCCTCCCCCCCACCAGCACGTGCAGCGCCTCGGGCCTTAAGCGCGCACCCTGGCAGGTGGGGCAGGGCATGATGTTCATGTACTTCTCCAACTCCTCCCGGGACGATTCCGACTCGGTCTCGCGCCAGCGGCGCTGCAGGTTGTTCAGCACCCCCTCGAACTCCTTGTAATAGGTGTGGCGGCGGTCCCCCTCCTCCTCCCACCAGAACTCGATCTTTTCCCCCTTTGATCCGTTGAGGATAACGTCGCGCACCTCTTCGGGGAGATCCTTGAAGGGGGTGCGGATGTCGAAGTCGTAGGCCTTGGCCAGGGCCTCCAGGATCAGGTGGAACCAGCCGGAGAGCCGCTTCTCCCAGGGGGCGATGGCCCCCTCCCGAAGCGACAGCTCCGGATTGGGTACGACCAGGTCCGGGTCGAAATACATGCGGGTGCCCAGGCCGGTGCACTCCGGGCAAGCGCCGTGGGGGTTGTTGAAGGAGAAGAGCCTGGGGGTGATCTCCTGGTAGGAGACCCCGCACTCCACGCAGGCCAGCTTCTCGGAGAAGATCAGGGTTTTGGGGGGTGCGGGCTTCCCCTCTCCTCCCGATGGGGCATCCGTGGATGTCGTCGCGGTGACCACCTCCACCTTGACCACCCCCTCGGCATGGTGCAGGGCGGTTTCCAGGGAGTCGGCCAGGCGGCGCTGCACCCCCTCCTTGACCACGATGCGGTCAACCACGATGTCGATGTCGTGTTTCTTCTTCTTGTCCAGCTCGATCTCATCTGCCAGCTCCAGCTGCCGGCCGTCGATCACCACCCGGGTGAAGCCCTCCTTGCGCAGCTGATTCAGCTCTTTTTTGTACTCCCCCTTGCGACCGCGGATCATGGGGGAGAGAAGGGTTAATTTGGTTCCCGCCGGCAGCGCCATGATCTGGTCCACCATCTGGGAAACGGTCTGGGAGGTGATCTCCCTGCCGCAGGAGACACAGTGGGGGTGGCCGATGCGGGCGAAGAGGAGGCGCAGGTAGTCGTAGATCTCGGTGACGGTGCCCACGGTGGAGCGGGGGTTCCTGCTGGTTGTCTTCTGCTCGATGGAGATGGCCGGCGAGAGCCCCTCGATGGACTCCACGTCCGGTTTCTCCATCTGCTCCAGGAACTGGCGGGCATAGGCGGAGAGCGACTCCACGTAGCGCCGCTGACCTTCGGCGTAGATGGTGTCGAAGGCCAGGGTCGATTTCCCCGAGCCGGAGATGCCGGTGATGACCACCAACTGGTCGCGGGGAATCTCCACGTCGATGCACTTCAGGTTATGCTCGCAGGCGCCTTTGATGATGATCTTGTCGTGTGCCATGGCTTCTGGTTTTCCTCATTCCGTAGGGGTCTCAAGGGTTTGAACCGGTTTTTCCTGGTGCGGGGAGCGGTGCTCACGTTATCGCCCCGCTGACTGCTTCGGGTGAATGTTGATCATAGTTCCCGTTGCGGTGGAAAGGCAAGCCTCAATCCCTGTCGTGTGAGCCTGGACGGGAGACTGCTCCAGGCCAAATCCCGTTATAAAAAACATTTGCAGATCACGGGGAATGGTGGTAACCGTTCTGTACACCATTTCTTGGGGAGTTTTCATGACGCAGCAGCACGATAGCCTGCATTACGCCGTTTCGGTAGTGGGCAAGGACCGGCCAGGCATTGTGGCCGCCATCACCGAGGGGCTCTACCACCTGGGGTGCAACATCGCCGATTCCAGTTGCACCATGCTGGCCGGCGAATTCGCCATGATCCTGATCGTGTCCCACCCCCGCCCCTTCAGCAAGAGCCGTCTCTGCGAGGAGCTGAAGCCGGCCTGCGACCGACTGGGCATGTTCCTGGCCGTGAGCCCCCTGACCATGGCCGCTGTGCCGACCCGGGAGAACGAACAGGAGATCTGCCTGGTGTCGGTCTACGGAGCGGACCAGCCGGGGATCGTCTTCCGGGTCACCCGCGAGTTGGCCTGCCAGGGGATCAATATCACCGATCTGACCACCAAGCTGATCGGGACAAAAGAGCAGCCGGTGTACGTCATGATGCTGGAGGCCGCCCTCCCCGACGGCCAGACCCCGCATCAGCTGGAAAAGCTGCTGGAAAACCTGAAGAAGGAGCTTGACGTGGAGATCGGTGTGCGTATTGTCACCCCGGTTTCCCTCTGATCCATGGCCATTCATCCCATTCTGCGGTATCCCCATCCGCTGCTGAAAAAAATTTGCCATGAGGTTACCGGGATCGACCGGGAGATCCATACCCTGATTCAGGATCTGCTGGACACCATGCGGGCCGGTCCCGGATCGGTGGGGGTGGCGGCCCCCCAGATCGGCGTCACCTTACGGGCCTGCGTGGTGGACGTTTCAGGCAGTCGCAACGGAAGGGAGAACAATCACGGCCTGCTGCGTATGATCAACCCGCGCATCATCGCCCGCTCCGGTTCGGCGGTCATGCGCGAGGGGTGCATGAGCGTGCCGGACTACACCGGCGACGTGGAACGCGCCACCGAGCTGAGGGTCAGCTTCCTGGAGCCGGAGGGGGAGCTGCGCGAGATAACCGCCAGCGGCTTCGAGGCGGTCGCCCTGCAGCACGAGATGGATCACCTGGACGGCATACTGTTTCTGGACCGGATCGTCAGCGTCAAGACCGGTCTGTTCCGGAGGAAAACCTACGCATAGGAGGTCGCCATGCCTGAACTGCTGACACCTGACGAGCAGACGGTACTGCTCAGGATAGCCCGCGAGACCATTGTCGCCCACGTCACCGGCAGCACTATCCCTGTTGTCGCCCACCCCACCCGGGGGTTAAAACACAAGCACGGCTGCTTCGTGACCATCAAACAGCAGGGGCAGCTCAGGGGATGCATCGGCAATTTTGTCTCCGAGGTGCCGCTGTACCAGCTGGTGCAGGAGATGGCCGTTTCCGCCTCCACCCGCGACCCCCGCTTCTATCCCATGAAACCGGCCGACCTTGACGACTTCCATCTGGAGATATCGGTGCTTTCGCCGCTCAAACTGATCAGCTCGGTGGAGAGCATCGTGGTGGGCAAGCATGGCCTGTATATCATCAAGAACCACCACCGTGGCGTGCTGCTCCCCCAGGTGGCCACGGAGTATGGCTGGGACCGGGAGACCTTCCTGCGCCACACCTGCGTCAAGGCGGGCTTGCCTGAGGATGCCTGGCAGAACGAGTGCGAGATATATACCTTCACGGCGCTGGTGTTTGGGGAGGGATAGCCGCTCCCCCTTGCCTGGCGCATAAAAAAAGGATGAACCGTTTCCGGTCCATCCTTTTTTTGTGTCAACCCTGTTCCCGAAGCTCAGGAGAGCGCGGCGTGGGCCGCTGCCAGGCGGGCAATGGGTACCCGGAAGGGTGAGCAGGAGACGTAGTCCAGCCCGCTTGTGTGGCAGAAGCAGACCGATGCAGGGTCCCCGCCATGCTCGCCGCAGATGCCGAGCTTGATATCCGGCCGGGTGGCGCGCCCCTTCTCGCTGGCGATTCTGACCAGCTGGCCGACGCCGACCTGGTCCAGGGAGACGAAGGGATCCTGCTCGATGATGCCGTTATCCATGTAGAACGGCAGGAATTTGCCTGCGTCGTCGCGGGAAAGGCCGAAGGTGGTCTGGGTCAGGTCGTTGGTGCCGAAGGAGAAGAATTCGGCCTCACTGGCGATCTCGTCGGCGGTCAGGGCGGCGCGGGGGAGCTCGATCATGGTGCCGATCAGGTACTCCATCGTGACGCCGTAGTCGGCTATGACCTCCTCGCAGATCGCCACGGCGTTCCGCTTGAGCAGTGCCAACTCCCTGACCGTTGCCACCAGGGGAATCATGATTTCGGGTACGATGGAGAAGCCGTCGTTCTTGATCAGTTCGCAGGCAGCCACCATGATGGCGCGCACCTGCATGTCGTAAATCTCGGGGTAGGTAATACCGAGACGGCAACCGCGGTGCCCCAGCATGGGGTTGAACTCGTGCAGGTACTCTACCTTGTGCCTGAGCGTGCTGGCGGGCACCCGCATGGTTGCTGCCAGCTCATCGATATCCTTCTCGGTCTGGGGGAGGAACTCGTGCAGCGGCGGATCCAGCAGGCGGATGGTAACCGGCAGCCCCTTCATCTCGCGGAAGATCCCCTTGAAATCGCTGGTCTGCATGGGGAGGATCTTGGCCAGCGCTTTCTGGCGGCCCTCCAGGTCGTCGGAGAGGATCATCTCGCGCACGGCTGCGATGCGTTCGGCGTCGAAGAACATATGCTCGGTGCGGCAGAGTCCGATCCCTTGAGCGCCGAATTCCCGGGCCACCCGGGCGTCATGGGGGGTGTCGGCGTTGGCGCGCACCTTCAGTGTTCTGAACTGGTCCACCCAGCCCATCAGTGTGGCGAAATCTCCGGTCAGCTGAACCGACACGGTCGGCACCACGCCCAGCATGACCTCTCCCGTGGCGCCGTCCAGGGTGATCAGGTCGCCCTTCTTCACTTCCACGCCATTGGGTGCGATAAAGCTCTCGTCCGCGTAGTCGACCTTGATGTCGCCGCAGCCGGCCACGCAGCATTTGCCCATGCCGCGGGCCACGACAGCAGCGTGGGAGGTCATGCCTCCGCGTGCGGTGAGGATTCCCTGGGCGGCGTGCATGCCGTGGATATCTTCGGGAGAGGTTTCGATGCGCACCAGGATGACCTTGCGGCCGGTCTTGGCCTCGGCCTCGGCCTCGTCGGCCGAGAAGACCACTTCACCGGAAACCGCTCCGGGTGAGGCCGGCAGTCCCTTGGCGATGATGGTTCTCTCCGCCTTCGGATCAAGGGTGGGGTGCAGCAGCTGATCCAGCTGGCTGGGCTCCACACGCAGCACGGCGGTCTTCTTGTCGATCAGCCCCTCGTTCACCATGTCCACGGCGATCTTGATGGCGGCCGGCGCGGTGCGCTTGCCGTTTCTGGTCTGCAGCATGTACAGAACGCCCTTCTCGATGGTGAATTCGATATCCTGCATGTCCCGGTAATGCTTTTCAAGGGTTTCGCGGATGCGTACCAGCTGCTGGTAGCATTCCGGCATGACCTCTTCCATGGAGGGAAGCTCGCCATCCTTGTTCTTGGCGCGGTTGATCGGCTGGGGGGTNNGGATGCCGGCCACCACGTCCTCTCCCTGGGCATTAACCAGGAATTCACCGTAAAAGTAGTTCTCGCCGGTGGAGGGGTCGCGGGTGAAGGCCACGCCGGTGGCGCAGTCCTGGCCCATGTTACCGAAGACCATGGCCTGGACGTTGACCGCCGTGCCCCAGTCGGCCGGGATGCTGTTGAGCTTGCGGTAGGTGATGGCGCGCTGGTTCATCCAGGAGCCGAACACCGCATTTACCGCACCCCACAGCTGCTCTTCCGGATCTTCGGGAAAGTCAATGCCAAGCTCGGCCTTGATGGCTCCCTTGTACTGGAGCACCAGATCCTTCCAGTCGGCGGCGGTGAGATCGGTGTCCAGATAGACCCCGCGCTCCTCCTTCTTCTGGTCCAGCAGGTGGTCGAGGATGTCCTTTTCCATCCCCAGCACCACATCGGCATACATTTGGACGAAGCGGCGGTAGGCGTCGTAGGCGAAGCGCTCGTCCCCGCTCTGGGCGATGATCCCCTGGACGGTGGTATCGTTGAGGCCAAGGTTGAGGACCGTATCCATCATGCCCGGCATGGAGGCGCGGGCGCCGGAGCGGACCGAGAGGAGCAGCGGATTTCCGGAATCGCCAAACTTCTTGCCCATCAATTCCTCGATTTTCCTCAGATTGGCGGACACTTCGGCAGCCAGGGACGCAGGATGGGTGCGGTCGTTCTTATAAAATTCGGTACATACTTCGGTGGAGATCGTGAATCCCGGGGGAACCGGCAGACCAATGCTGGTCATTTCAGCCAGATTGGCACCCTTGCCCCCCAGCAGGTTTTTCATGTCGGCCCGGCCGTCAGCCTTGCCGCCACCAAAGAAATACACGTATTGCTGCGCCATTGCGGTAAATCCTCCTCACCAGTGTTTGAATAGAAGCGTTTTTCAGCCATATTTTTATTTAGACTAAAACCTTGTATTTCAATCAAACTCGGCTGTCAAGCCGGTACAGACCTGTTTCCGGTGATATTGTACGGAGACCGGACCCTCTTTCTTTGTTCGTGCTTCCTAACGTCCCCGATGTTTCTGTTCGAGAGCAACTGTAGGATTTTACATATACTGAGGAGCATGGCAAGATTTTTAAGATTCCTCGCATGCCGCCGCACATGCGCTCCACGATACCCTGATTGCGGCCAGAAAAAGGGCTCATCTGCCGTGTCAGGCAATTAATTCATATTATTTTAATATGTTATGCTGTGTCGGCCTTGGTGTGGTAGGTGAAAACGGCTCTCCTGCCGCCATTCCGGGCCATGGAAAAAGAGCTGCCATCCAAGAAAAAAACTTGTGATTTTTCCCCCACGGGTACATTTTATTTATTGTTCAGTAGTGTGGTTTTAAGCAGCAACCCGAAAATCAGGGCGTATAACTATCACACATCCCAAAGGAGATGAACAGATGAAAAGAGCCGTTATTGCCATGCTTGCCCTCTCAGTGTTCGCCGCGTCAGCCTTTGCCTCCGATGTGATCGAGTTCCCCTCATCCATCGGCAAAGTGACCTTTACCCACAAGGCTCACCAGGAATTGCTGAAGGATTGCCAGAAATGCCACGCAAGTCCGGCGGGCGGTACGATAGACGGATTCGACAAGGACTGGGCCCACAAAACCTGCAAGGGGTGCCATGTTGAGATGAAGAAGGGGCCGGTGAGTTGCAAAGAGTGCCATAAGAAGTAGCCCGCCACGTATACCGTTGCCCATAACCACGGGGGAGCCTGCCAGGACTCCCCCGTGTCTGTTCCGCCTTCATTCCGCTTGAAGTGACCGCTGAATTGCCCTACAATCCAACCCCGACTATTGCACGCAAGGGGAATAATTTCATGACTATCGCCGAACAGGTTGCACAGATTGCCCATGAGGCGCGCCAGGCCTCGTTCGTACTTTCGCGACTCAGCACCAGGGTCAAGAACGAGCTGCTGCTGGCCATGGCTGAGGCTCTGGAACAGCAGGCCCCCCACCTGATAGCCGAAAACGCCAAGGATCTGGAGGAGGGGAAACAGAAGGGGCTCTCATCCGCCATGCTCGACCGGCTGATGCTGGACGCCAAGCGCATATCCGCCATGGCCGACGCCTTGCGCGAAGTAGCCGCTCTCCCCGACCCGGTGGGTGAGGTCACCAAAATGTGGAAGCGCCCCAACAACCTGATGGTGGGCAAGATGCGCATACCCCTGGGGGTGATCGGCATCATCTTCGAGGCGCGGCCCAACGTGACCGCCGATGCCGCGGCGCTCTGCCTCAAGGCGGGCAATGCCGTGATCCTGCGCGGCGGCAAGGAGGCGATCAACTCCAACCGGGCCATCGCTGCCATCCTGCGTGAAGCCATGGTTTCCAAGGGTGTTCCTGCCGGCGCCCTGGCCCTGATCCCCTTCACCGACCGCCAGGGGGTGTTGGAGATGCTCAAGCAGGAGGAGTGCATCGACCTGATCATCCCCCGCGGCGGCGAGGGGCTGATCCGTTTCGTGACCGAGAACTCGCGTATCCCGGTGATCAAGCATTACAAGGGGGTCTGCCACATCTTCGTGGATGAGAGTGCCGACTTCGATATGGCCGAACGGATCATCGTCAACGCAAAGACCCAGCGCCCCGGTGTCTGCAACGCCCTGGAGACCCTGCTGATCCACGAATCGGTTGCGGCTGCCTTCATTCCCCGCATCGCATCCATCCTGGGCGGCATGCAGGTTGAACTGCGCGGAGACGAACGTTTCCGCGCCCTGGCCCCCCAGGCCCAGCCGGCCAGCGAAGAGGACTGGTACGCCGAATACCTGGAGCTGATCCTGGCCTGTCGGGTGGTTGACGACCTGGACCAGGCCATCGACCATATCAACCGCTACGGCTCGCTGCATACCGAATCCATTATCACCAGCGACTACGGCCGAGCCCAGCGCTTCGTCCGCGAGGTTAATTCCAGCTGCGTGGTGGTCAATGCCTCCACCCGCTTCGCCGACGGCAACCAGTTAGGCCTGGGTGCGGAGATCGGTATATCAACCACCAAGCTGCACTCCTTCGGCCCCATGGGGCTGGAGGACCTGACCACCACCAAGTTCATCGTCTACGGCGACGGTCAGGTCAGGGAGTGACCTCCCTGTTCGCGCATCCGGGATACCTCTTTTTCAGGAGCATGACATGACCATCGACCAGCAGATCGAACGTTTCCTGGCCTCTCCCGCATTCGGGGTTGCCGGCGCCTCCGTCAGGCGCGAGAAGTACGGCAACAAGGTGTTGCGCTGCTACCAGCAGAACGGCCGGAAGGCCATTCCCGTCAACCCTCACGAGCATGAGATCGAGGGAGTTGCCTGCGTCGCCACCATTGACGAACTGCCGCCAGAGGTGACGAGCCTCTCCATGATCACCCCTCCCGCGGTCACGGCCAAGCTGGTGCCTTTGGCCATCGAGAAAGGGATCACCAGCATCTGGATGCAGCCGGGGGCCGAACACCCCGCCGCCGTGGCCCTCTGCCGGGAAAAGGGTGTCAATATCATCGCCGACGGCAGCTGCCTGCTGGTGGTGCTGGGGTACCATGAGCACTGAATCTCCGGGAAAAGGGGACGCTTTTGGTTTGTAGCGCATAAACGCTTGCCAGATCTGGAAAAAGCTGACATATTGCATACCGTACGACGGGCAGTAATGCCCGTCGTTTTATTTTGACTTGATCGAGGAGTTTTACCCATGCAGGAACGAATCAGAAACATCGCCATCATCGCCCACGTCGACCATGGCAAGACCACCCTGGTGGATGCAATGCTGCGTCACGCCGGTGTTTTCCGCGAAAACGAGGCCATCACCGAGCGGGTCATGGACTCCAACGACCTGGAGAAGGAACGCGGCATCACCATCCTGGCCAAGAGCCTCTCCATTCACCACGGCCGCTACAAGATCAATATCGTCGACACCCCCGGCCATGCCGATTTCGGCGGCGAGGTGGAGCGCGTGCTGAAGATGGTGGATTCGGTTCTGCTGCTGGTGGACGCCCTGGACGGCCCCATGCCCCAGACCCGCTTCGTGCTGAAGAAGTCGCTGGACCTGGGGCTGAAGCCGATCGTTGTCATCAACAAGATCGACCGCCCCGGATCCCGGCCGGACGAGGTGCTCAACATGGTCTTCGACCTGTTCTGCGAACTGAACGCCTCCGACGAACAGCTTGACTTCCCGGTGGTCTACACCAGCGCCAAGGTGGGCTACGCCAAGCTGGACATGGCCAGCGAATCCACCAGCATGGAGCCGCTCTTCGCCGTTGTCGAGTCCAATGTACGCCCCCCCAAGGGGGATGCAACGGCACCCTTCCAGATGCTGATCGCCAACATCGATTACAACGACTATATCGGCCGCATGGCCACCGGCCGCATCTTCAACGGCAAGGTCAAATCCGGCGAGACCGTGGCCATGATCAAGCGCGACGGTTCGATTACGAAAGGCCGCATTACCAAGCTTCTTGGTTACCAGGGGCTCAAGCAGGTGGAAATCGAGGAGGCCGGTACCGGTGACATCGTTACCGTGGCCGGTTTCGAGGAGATCAGCATCGGTGAGACCCTTGCTTCGGCGGAGAACCCCATCGCGGTCCCCTACGTCTCCATCGACGAGCCGACACTGGCCATGAACTTCATCGTCAACACCTCCCCCTTTGCCGGCCGCGAAGGGAAATGGGTTACCTCGCGTAACATCCGCGAACGCCTTACCAAGGAGTTGCGCACCAACGTCTCCCTCAGGGTCGAGGACACCGACAGCCCGGACACCTTTAAGGTCTCCGGCCGCGGCGAGCTGCACCTCTCCATCCTGATCGAGAACATGCGGCGCGAGGGGTTCGAGTTGGCGGTCTCCAAGCCGGAGGTCATTACCCGCATCAAGGATGGCGTCAAGACCGAGCCTATGGAATACCTGGTGGTGGATGTGGCCTCCGAATTCCAGGGCGCCATTATCGAGAAGATGGGACCCCGCAAGGGGGAGCTGGCCGCCATGTCCCCCATGGGAGAGATGGTGCGCATGGAGTTCATCATCCCGGCCCGCGGCCTGATCGGACTGCGCGGCGAAGTTCTGACCGACACCCGCGGCACAGCGGTCATGACCCACACTTTCCACGAGTATGCCCCCTACAAGGGTGACATCCCGGGCAGGAAGAACGGCGTGCTGATCGCCATGGAGCATGGCGAGACCACCGCCTACTCCCTGGACGCCCTGCAGCCGCGCGGAGTCCTGTTCATCGGTGCCGCCACCGAGGTCTATGGCGGCATGATCATCGGCCAGCACAGCAAGGACAACGACCTGGACGTCAACCCTTGCAAGGGTAAGAAGCTGACCAACGTGCGCGCCTCGGGAACCGACGACGCCATCAAACTGACCCCGCCCCGCCTCTTGACCCTGGAGCAGGCACTGGAGTTCATCGACGACGACGAGCTGGTGGAGGTGACGCCGCTCTCCATCCGCCTGCGCAAGAAGGAGTTGGACCCCACCAAGCGTAAGCGCGCCACCAAGGGTTAGATGGTGAGGGGTGAGGGGGGCGACCGCCTGTTTCGCCTCCCCCGGCCTCTCCGCCGATCGCCATAAAGAATTTTGAAACTGATGCACACAACGCCGTGGAGCCCTGCCAAGCAGGGTTTCATGGCGTTTTCGTTTTTTTACGCTTCACGGCTTGTCTCCCGGCCCGTCAGCCCGTGGAAGCTGACACAGCAGGCTGTTTTGGGGATGCTCATCCGAAAGGGAGCCGGGCAGGTGGCGATTTATCTGTTGACATGGTGAAAAAACGGGCGTAAAAAGACATAAAAGATTGATTTAGTCTTTTGGTGAGCCGGATAACGAACCTGAACACAAATAAAACAGCACCCCCAAAGGAGGAATTCATGAAGAAATTTGTGTGCACTGTATGTGGTTATATTTTTGAAGGCACTGCTCCCCCCGCTGAATGTCCCCAGTGCAAGGCTACTGCCGACAAGTTTTCCGAGAGGGAAGCAGGAACCTTAAGCTGGGCCGATGAGCATAGAATCGGCGTGGCCCAGGGGATCGATGCGGAGCTTGTTGAAGGATTGAAGGCCCATTTCATGGGAGAATGCACGGAAGTCGGCATGTACCTGGCCATGAGCCGTCAGGCTGATCGCGAAGGATACCCCGAAGTGGCGGAAGCCTACAAGCGCATCGCCTTCGAAGAGGCCGAGCATGCAGCCAAGTTTGGCGAACTTCTGGGTGAGGTGGTCAAGGCCGATACGAAGGCCAACCTTGCCGCGCGCGTCGAGGCTGAAAACGGTGCCTGCAAGGGGAAGAAGGACATGGCCACCAGGGCAAAACAGCTCAACTACGACGCTATCCACGATACCGTCCACGAAATGTGCAAGGACGAAGCCCGTCACGGACAGGTTTTCGCTGGCCTGCTCAAGCGCTATTTCTAGAAACGATCACATCTTGTGGTGATCGTAACGGCCCCCCGTCTTGTACGGGGGGCCGTATAGCTTTGCCAGTCCATGCGCTGACTCCCTGATCTCTTCCGCAATTCTCACATGCCATCTTAATCTCCTCTTGAAGAATCTCACGCTCACTACTTGGCCCCACCCCCAGGACCCGGGACAAAAGGTAAAGGGCCTGATCAGGCAGTGAATATTTTACGTCGCATTGTCTGCTGGTACCCCCTGCACACCTTTTGAAAAAAGCAACACTTCAAAACGCCCGCCCATTCTTGCGGTGATTTTTCCCCCGTGAGATGCTATAGTGTCCGCGTTTGACTCACTAACCCATCTGGGGCTACTACATGGCACAGCACAAGATATATCTGGTCGGCGCCGGCATCGAGGGGTGGGAGGGGTTCAGCTCCACCGCACTGGCGGTTATCGACAAGACCGAGGTCATGATCGGCCATCAGCGGCACCTGGACATCTTTCCCGCCTATGGCGGCAGCAAGATGGTCCTGGGGCCGCTCTCCGAGCTGCTGGAGTTCCTGAGGGAAACGGAGAAACGGGTGGTCATACTGGCCTCCGGCGACCCAAACTTCTTCGGTATCTCCCGCTTCCTGCTGCGCAACCTGCCCAAGGAGCGCATTGCCATCTTCGCTAACGTCACCAGCATGCAGTATGCCTTTTCGCGTATCAAGGAGCCCTGGGACGACGCCATCTTCGTATCGGCACATGGCAGGGGGCTGCATGCGGCGGTGGACAAGATCGTGGCGTCCGAGAAGGCCTGCGTCCTGACCGACAAGGTCAACACCCCCGCCGCCATCGCGCGGGAGATGATCGAGCGGGGCGCCGAAGGGTATGAGGCCTGGCTGTGCGAAGACCTGGGGCTGGACAGTGAAAAATTCACCCGCACCGACGTGCGCGGCCTGCTGGAGCTTAAAGCCTCTGACCTGAATATCCTGATCCTGATCAAGACCTATGAACCGAACCTGGTGCAGTATCCGCTGATCGGCATCGCCGACGACGAGTTCCAGACCGTCAAGAAGCTGATCACCAAGCAGGAGGTGCGGGCGGTCACCCTGGCCAAACTGCAGATCCAGGACGACCTGGTGATGTGGGACATCGGCGCGGGGAGCGGCTCCGTGTCCATCGAGGCCTCCAACCTGATGCCCAACGGCCGTATCTTTGCCCTGGAGCGCAACCCGGCCTGCGTCGGCTATATCCAGGAGAACCTGAAGAAATTCTGCGCCCGCAACGTCAAGCTGATCGAGGCCTATGCCCCGGAAGGGCTGGACGAACTGCCCGATCCGGACCGGGTGTTCATCGGCGGAGCAGGCGGGCAGCTTGAGGATATCATCGATGCGGTGGACAGGCGCCTCAAGCCGGAAGGATTGATCGTGCTGAACGCGGTCACCCTGGATACCCTGGCCAAGTCGGTGGAATACCTGGAGGACCATGGCTACGACGTGGCAGCCAGTTGCGTCAACATCTCCAGAACCCGCAAACTGACCGAGTTCAAGCTGTTCGAAGCCCAGAACCCGGTCTACATCATCACAGCCCACAAGGGGAGCACACACTGATGGCAACACTCTTTGCAGTTGGAGTCGGTCCGGGTGATCCGGAACTCCTGACGAGAAAGGCAGAGCGCATCCTGCGCCAGGCCGATGTGATCCTGGCACCGGTATCGCACCCCGGCGACGCCAGCGTGGCCCATGAAACGGTACGGGAATTCGTGGATGAGACCCGCCAGGAACTGATCATCCACCAGTTCCCCATGACGTCGGACAAATCGCGGCTGATCCCGGCCTGGCAGGAGGCTGCGGCACTCATGGCCGAGCGGATTCAGGCGGGCAAGGACGTGGCCTTCATAACCATCGGCGACCCCCTGCTCTACTCCACCTTCATCTATCTGCTGCGTATCTTCCGCGAGAGCTACCCCGCACTCCCGGTGGAGATAGTTCCGGGCATATCCAGCATCAATACCGCCGCCGCCGTGGCGGGAGTGCCCCTGGCCGAGGCAGAGGAGAAGATCGTAATCATTCCGGCCACGGCCGGTATCGAGGCGATAGCCAGTGCGCTGCAGGAGTTCGAGACCGTGGTGTTGCTGAAGGTCAAGCCGCTCTACGCCGATATTCTGAAGCTGCTGAAGGAAACCGGACGCTCCGAGGGGGCACTGTTCGTGGAGCGGGTCGGCAGCGCCCGCCAGAAAGTTCTGACCGGCTTCGACGCCATGGCCGCCCATACCCCCGACTACCTGTCGCTGATGATCATCAGGAAACCGTAGCTTTTCACCAGAACCGCAACGCACAACGCCCCTCCGGTGTTTCATCCGGAGAGGCGTTGTGTTTTCTTGTCCGCAGGGCGCTCTTCTACTTGCTCTCCTCTGGTGCCGGCACGATCTCCTCCAGAGCGGCGGCATCGTCCACCGTTGTCGACGGGACGGTGGGTTCGGCTGTCCGCGGGGCAGGGGCAACCGGCGTTTCCGCCGTTGGCGCAGGGACCGTCACCGGCTTCGCCGCGGGAACGGCCGGAGTCGTGGCCGGTAGCGCCTGGGGCGTCACGGCCGGCTTGGCCTTTTCTGGCAAGGGCGCGCCTTTTTCGTCTCTGGGCATGTCATACTTGAGGAGTGAAATCATGTCATCGAACTGCCGGGCGTAGACATCTCCCTCTTTGGTTTCGCGGCGCAGGAAATCCTTCCGTTTTTCGCTGAACCTGCGCCTGATCCCCTCGATGGTCTTGAACTTGATGTTGGCTTTTTCGAGGCCATTGGCCTCTGCTTCGCTGAAATCGGGGTACTGCAGGGCGATCATTGGTTCATGGGAGATGGTGCGGCCGCGGAAGTTGGGGTACTCCCAGAGCACCGTACCATTGGCGTCCAGGATCTGCGCGGACATAATCAGGTAGTTGTAGTCGCCGGCCAATGACGAGAGCTTGGTGTTGGAGTAGATCTTGTCGTTTTTGGCCAGTCCGCTGACAACCATCAGCATGACCGCATTCAGCTTATTTTCGCGGATATAACGGCGCAGTTCTTCGCTCTTCCAGAAATACTTGTTGTACTGGATGGATGCATCGTCGCGCCTCTCGCGGCGGAAGAGCATGTTCGGCAGGATGGAGCGGGGGTCCCCCTCCAGCAGGGCTACGCTGTAGTAGTTGCCGGTTTCCTTCAAGCGGGCGACCATCTGCCGCTCACTGGCGCGGTTGAACTGGGCCAGCAGGGATATCAGCTGCTCCTTCTGGGGGTGCCGTATGTCCGATTCCTCATCGATGATAATGGGGGCCACTCCCAGGATCCGCACCCTGCTGGCGTAATTCTCCTCGGGTACATTGAAATGATTCTGGGCGCAACCGAAGGAGAACGCCAGGATCAGCAGGGTTAGCAGCATCAGCGGTTTTTTCATGAAGAGCCTCCTCGTAAACAGCTTGATTCCATGGGTGATTACAGCTGCGGACTATAGCAGATGGCCCCCCTGTTTTCCAGAGCTTTTCAGGTCGTATCGCAGGGGGCGGCCGGCATATTTCGTTGACAATAATCCTCATCTTCCGTATTGTTATGCCCCATAAACCTTGCTTATCAAGAGTGGTGGAGGGAAAGGCCCTGTGAAACCACAGCAACCGGCCGTCATGGCGCCAGGTGCTAATTCCTGCCGTCAGGCAAAGATGAGAGGGTGTGCTGTGATCATGTCGTAACAGCCCCTTTTCATTTCCGTGAAGGGGTTTTCTCATGTCCGTCAGCATCGTCAGTGAACAGTCCATAACCATCAGTGACGGCATCAGGCTGGATAGCGGACGAATCCTGGCCCCCATCACCATTGCCTACGAGACCTACGGAACCCTCAACACCGACGCCTCCAATGCCATCCTGGTGGAACACGCTTGGACCGGCAGCGCCCACCTGGCAGGAAAACTGAGCGAAAACGATACCAAGCCGGGGTGGTGGGATGCCATCGTCGGTCCCGGCCGCCTGCTGGACACCGACCGCTACTTCGTGATCTGCTCCAACGTGATCGGTTCCTGTTTCGGCTCCACCGGCCCCGCCTCCATCAACCCCAAGACCGGAAAACGCTACAACCTGACCTTTCCGGTGATCACCATCCGGGACATGGTGCGCGCCCAGAAGCTGCTGATCGAGTCGCTGGGCATCCGGCGACTGCTCTCCGTCATGGGGGGGAGCATGGGTGGCATGCAGACCCTGGAGTGGATCACCCAGTATCCGGACGCCATCGCTTCGGCTGTCCTGCTGGCCACCACCCCCCGCCCCTCGCCTTTGGCCATCTCCATGAACGCCATCGCCCGCTGGTCCATCTTCAACGACCCCACCTGGCGCAAGGGGGAATACAAGAACAACCCCAAGGACGGTCTGGCGCTGGCCCGCGCCATCGGGCACATCACCTTCCTGTCCGACGAATCCATGCAGGCCAAGTTCGGCCGCAAATTCTCCGCCCGTGACGGCCAGTTCGACTTCTTCGGCCAGTTCGAGGTGGAGCGCTATCTGGACTACAACGGCTACAGCTTTGTCAGCCGTTTCGACGCCAATTCCTTCCTCTACCTGGCCAAGGCGCTGGACCTGTACGATGTCTCCTGGGGCTACGAATCCATGGCCGAGGCCTTTGCCAGGGTCAGTGCTCCGTTGCAGTTCTTCGCCTTTTCCTCCGACTGGCTCTATCCTCCCGGCCAGACCGAGGAGATGGTCGGCTATCTGCGGAAACTGGGTAAGGAGGTGGAGTACCACCTGATCAGCTCCTCCTACGGCCACGACGCCTTCCTGCTGGAACACGAGGCATTCTCCCCCCTGGTGAAGCGGTTCCTGGATGCTGCGTACGCCAAAGGCGGCCAGTGACCCTATGACCTTGACGCAGCAGGAGATGCGTGAGCTGCCGCTGTTCAGGCGGCTACGCCACGCCGTGGGAAAAGCGGTGGCTGATTTCGCCATGATCCGTGAGGGGGACCGTATCGCGGTGGGGGTTTCGGGGGGTAAGGACTCCTATACCCTCTTGCTGCTGCTGGAGGAGCTGCGCCGGCGGGCGCCCATCGACTTCCAGCTGGTGGCCGTGATCATCGACTCAGGCTATCCCGGTTACCGGGGCGATATTGTCCGTGACTATGTGGCCTCCCTGGGGATTCCCTGTCACCTGGAAACAACCACCCACTACGAGATCATCACCGAGAAGCGCCGCCCCGGCTCCTCCTACTGCTCCATCTGCGCCCGCCTGAAGCGGGGGGCGCTGTATGGACTGGCCGACAGCCTGGGGTGTAACAAGCTGGCCCTGGGGCACCATGGCGATGACTTCATCGAGACGTTGCTGCTGAACCAGTTCTTCGTCGGTTCGCTCAAGGCCATGTCGGCCAACATGCTGGCCGACAACGGCCGCACCACCGTCATCCGGCCGCTGGTGTACGCGTCCGAGGAGGAGATCGTCGATTTCATGGGCCAGGTAGGGTTGCCGGTGGTCAGCTGCAGCTGCCCGGTGAGCGATTCCACCGAGCTCAAACGCAGGCGCATGAAGGAACTGATCAAAGAGCTGGAGCAGGAGATCCCCCATATCAGGAGCAGCATGCTCAAGGCGCTCTCCAACGTCCATCCCCGGCACCTGCTGGACCAACGGCTCCAAAGTCTCTGATCTCCGTAAGGTAAAATAGGTAGTGACACACAAAGAGCGCCTGCTTCAGGCGCTCTTTGTGTAACCACATTCCCGAGCTAATGTCTATTCGTAGTAATTCGGCTCCTTCAGGTTCGCAGCGCCCGCTCCCCCCGTACGCGGGTTCTTGCCAAAGGTATGGGAACGGACGAACAGGCCGCCCGCTGTCTGGCCGGTGTTTGGCATGTACTTCTCCACGGTATACGACGGGGCATGGCAGGTTGCGCAGCTGTTACTGGCCACCTTCTTCAGTTTGCCTTTCCCCGCGTGGGGAGAGTGGCAGGTGATGCAGGAAAGGCTCCCGCTCTTGAAGTGTTGCGACTGGATGAACCCCTGGTACTGCTGGTGATGCTTGGCCTCCTCATAGATGCCGTTGGCCCTGGCATGTTCGTCGGTCTTGAAGAGACCTTTCAGGTCGCCGGTGTACTCCTTGGTGAAGGGGTTTTCGGCCTGCAGTCCCGGCATGATGATGCCGGTCCATTTCGTCCAGTCCTCACCCGCCCGGTAACTGTCTCCCCGTTTGGGCGCCGGCATGTCTTCGCGGGGGTTGCCCTGGGCGGTGTGCCATGTCTCGTTTTCAACCCTGACATGGCAGTAACCGCAGACCTTTGACTGGGCCTGGCTGTCTGCGTTGGCGGGATTGAAGATGGTTCTCTTGCGCTGCATCCCTTTCGCCTTCACATGCTTTGCCCCCGGCCCATGGCAGGCCTCGCAGCCGATGCCGCGCTCGGAGAACGTGCTGCCGGTGGTTCTCTTCGCTTTTTCGTCATAGCTGGTGATGCGGTAGCCGGTGGTGTGGCAGGTGGCGCACTGGGTGTCCCAGTCGTTCTTCTGGCCGTAGTTTTCCCACATGCCCGACAGCCGGTTGAACTGCTTGTCCATGAACTGCAGGTTGCCGGTCTGCTCGTTTTTCACCAGGTAGCGTTGTTTCCATCTGGAGCCAACCACATACTGTACGTCATCGAGCGTGTGGGCTTTTCCGGTGATGTTGCCCTTGGTGGGTCCTGGACCGGTTCCGTCGGATGTCCACTTTTCAAAGGCCTCCTTCAGCATTCCCGCCTTCCGGGGACGCACTATCTTGGCATGGTAGCTGTCCTTCCAGCTGTTGTACTCCTGGATATGGCAGCTCCGGCATTTTTCAGAGCCGACAAATTCCTTTCCGTTGTCTGCCGCCTGCAGCACAAAGGGCATGCAGGTCAGGGACAGAGAAAACAGAAGCGCGCTGCGTATGGCTGCTTTCATGGCCTGACTCCTTTCGCACGGGAATAGCTGAACCTCTGTCACAAACTGTATCCGGTTTTGTCCCAACATCAAGCGCCGTGAACGACGGGAGCTCTGGCGAACTCGGGCAACCCGTAGACCTGATCCCGGCCTGCGGTCGCGGCACCCACAAAAAAACCCCGCAGAGAGCGGGGTTTTTTTTGTGGCAGGAACTGAATGCTGCGCAAAGGCTAGATAAGGCCGTGGGCAACCATGGCGTCGGCAACCTTGATGAAACCGGCGATGTTGGCGCCGAGCACGTAGTTTCCGGCCTGGCCGTACTCTTCGGCGGTTTTGTAGCAGAGCTTGTGGATGCCGACCATGATCTTCTCCAGCTTCTTCTCGGTCTCTTCGAAGGTCCAGGAGTCGCGCTGGGCGTTCTGCTGCATTTCCAGGGCAGAGGTGGCGACGCCGCCGGCGTTGCAGGCCTTGCCCGGGCAGTAGGCGATCTTGGCGTCCTGGAACACCTTGATGCCGTCCGGATTGGTTGGCATGTTAGCGCCTTCGCCTACGGCGATGCAGCCGTTCTTGACTAGAATTGCGGCGTCCTTGCCGTTGATCTCGTTCTGGGTAGCGGAGGGCATGGCCACCTGGCAGGGGATCTCCCAGATATTGCCGTTGGCGGTGTACCTGGCATCCTTGTGGTAGCTGGCGTAGTCGGCGATGCGGCGACGCTCCACTTCCTTGAGTTGCTTGATCAGCGCCAGGTCGAGGCCATTCTCATGGTAGATCACGCCGTTGCTGTCGGAGCATGCAACGCATTTGCCGCCCAGTTGCTGGATCTTTTCGATGGTGTAGATGGCCACATTGCCGGAACCGGAAACCAGGCAAGTCTTGCCTTCGAGGGAGTCATTGCGCACCTTGAGGGCTTCGTTGACGAAGTAGGTTGCGCCGTAGCCGGTGGCCTCCGGGCGAACCAGCGAACCGCCCCACTTGAGCCCCTTGCCGGTCAGTACGCCCGCTTCCCAGCGATTGGTGAGGCGCTTGTACTGGCCGAACATGTAGCCGATCTCGCGGCCGCCAACACCGATGTCGCCGGCCGGCACGTCGGTGTGCTCGCCCAGGTGGCGGAAAAGTTCGGTAATGAAGCTTTGGCAGAAGCGCATGATCTCGTCATCAGACCTGCCCTTGGGATCGAAGTCGGAACCGCCCTTGCCGCCGCCGATGGGCATGCCGGTGAGGGAGTTCTTGAAGATCTGCTCGAAGCCCAGGAACTTGATGATGCCCAGGTAGACGGAAGGATGGAAGCGGATGCCGCCCTTGTAGGGACCGATGGCCGAGTTGAACTGGACGCGGAAACCGCGGTTGATGTGGACTTCGCCCTTGTCGTCCTGCCAGGGCACCCTGAAGATGATCTGACGCTCCGGCTCACAGATGCGCTCGATGATCTTGCGCTCCAGGTATTCCGGGTTTTTGGCAACCACGGGTCCGAGAGTCTCCAGAACTTCGGCAACTGCCTGGTGGTACTCGACTTCGCCAGGGTTACGCTTCACGACGTCCTGATAGATGCCATGCAGTTTTTCGTCAACTTTAGCCATGCTTACCATCGTTTTCTTCTCCTTTGGTGTATGGATGCTTTACCCGTTGGGTAGCAAAGAGTGCCTGCCGGGTGGGCATGTTCCGGGGTGTCGAGCACATTTTATCGGCAGACCAGGCTTCCATTGAACGCTCTTCCGGTTTTCTGTGTTGTAAAAATATGCAACCGCCCAGGCAAGAGCTTAATATGCATGCAATGCCCGTACCCTTTTGCGGGCAGACGCCTCTATCTTGTGCATTGTGCTGCTTTGTTGGGCAGTTGCGCGCGCGTGGCTTGGATGGCGGCGGACAGGGGAAGGGATTTGTGTGAGTATTTGATATCAGGGAATTACTCGTTAGAGTAACAACCCACTCTCACTGTTACACAGCATAGGGAGAAGACAGCCCCACACCGTTCGGGGCGGATGCGCCGGACGCGTCCGCCCCGAAATGGCATCGCCGCCCCCCGAACGGATTGTGGGCGGCGGGTCAGCCAGGAAACCTAGTACCATGTAACATTTAAATATTCGCATTAGGGCTAGACATGATATACTGACGGCAACTCATTCAAGGAGGCCGTCATGTCACCGAGATATCGAGTAACACTTACCCAAGATGAGCGCAAAGAACTTGAGACGCTAACGAGACGCGGGAAAACCCATGCCAGACGATTTGCCCATGCCCGGGCGCTGTTACTGTGCGATGCAGGAGATGATGGCCCCGCATGGAAAGAGGAAGATGTCGCCCAAGCTCTTGGCATAACCAGTCGCACGATAGAACACCTGAAAAAACGTTTTGTTGAAGATGGCTTAGAAGCGGCGTTGGAGCGCAAGCCGCGAGACAAACCACCACGGGATATCAGATTTGACGGGGCTTTTGAAGCCAGATTGATTGCCTTAGCCTGCTCCGATGCCCCTGAAGGGCATACGCGCTGGACCATCAGACTCCTTGCCGACAAGGCCGTAGAACTGAACATTGCCGAATCCGTGTCTACGATGACTGTGCAGCGGGTTTTAAAAAAAACGAATTTAAGCCTCATCTCAGCGAGTACTGGAAAATCCCCCCCGAAGGCAACGCCGCTTTCGTAGCAGCGATGGAGGATGTTCTGGAGGTCTACCACCTCCCGTATGATCCTGAATATCCAATGGTCTGCATGGATGAATCCTGCAAGCAACTGATCGGAGAAGTCCGTGAACCGATCCCTGGCAAACCGGGTTGCGTGAAAAAAGTTGATGATGAATACGTGCGTCACGGCGTCGCCGAAATTTTCATGGAAGTTGAGCCGTTAGCGGGGAAACGCCATGTGGCGGTCACCGAGCGTCGAACCAGAAAAGACTGGGCGGAACAGATCAAGCAGATGTTGGATGAACGCTATCCTGACGCCCGTAAGGTCCGATTGGTCATGGACAATTTGAACACCCATAGCATCGCCTCTCTTTATGAAGCCTTTTCCCCCATGGAAGCACGGCGTTTAGCGGAGCGACTGGAAATTCACTACACACCAAAGCACGGTAGTTGGCTGAATATGGCCGAGATAGAACTCAGTGTCCTGAAAGGACAATGTCTTGATCGACGCATTGCCACTATGGCTGCTATGCAGGCCGAAGTAGCAGCATGGGAAGCAGATCGAAACAACAGCGCCAAAAAGATTAAATGGCAGTTCACTACCGCTGATGCAAGGATCAAGTTGACTCGGCTTTATCCGAATTTATGAATGTTACAGGGTACTAGCGGGAACCGGCCGCGATGAAGGCAAGGATCCGATCCATGTCGGGATTTCCGTGCAGCAGATCGCTGCAGGACGTCCTGGCTTCGATCAGGTGCTTGATGGCTGCTGCCGGTCCCATGTCTCCCATCAGGATTGCGCCCACCAGCCGGCTGTCCCGGAAAACGACGTAGTGATAGCAATCGTTGCCCATCTGTTCGAAGCTCTGGTAGCTGCCGTCGTCGGGGTGAACCTGGCCGATGCTGAACAGGTCGAAGTCGAGCACCTTGAGGGTGTTGGAGCGGGGGATGCCGGCGAACTCCACCTTCCCTCCCACGGCGTTCAGCCCGGCGATGCTTCCCTGGGACTGGGCCGGAACCCAGGTGCCGTAGCAAACGCCGCGGTGCTCGGCAAGATCCCCCACGGCAAGGATGTTCCCTGCGCTGCTCTTGAGATGGTCGTCGACAACTACCCCCTGGTTGACCGTAAGCTGTGCCTGGCGCGGCAGATAGCTGTTGCAGCGTACTCCGGCAGTGATGATCACCAGGTCCGAAGCTATACTCTCTCCGCTCTCCAGCAGGACGCCGTGCACCCGTTCGTCGCCGTCGATCTGTTTGATGCGCGCGTCGGTGCGGATAGTGATGCCTAGTTTTTCGGCATGTCTGGCCAGCAGCCCACCGGCGGTACGGTTGAGTTGCTGGGGCATCAGCCAGGGGAACCCCTCCAGCTGGGTAACAGACGCGCCGCGCTTGACCAGGGCGCCGGCCGCCTCCAGCCCCAGGACGCCGCCGCCGATGATGATGCAGTTCAGGCCGGGGCGCAGCTGGCCGAGGATGAAGTCGGCGTCCCCCAGGGTGCGCAGGACCGTCACGTTTTTGCGGGTGGCTCCGGGGATGGGGGGGACGAAGGGGTGAGCCCCCATGGCCAGGATCAGGCGGTCGAAGGCGAGCTGCTCGTGGGTGTGCAGGGTCAGATGCCCGCTCGCGGGGTCGAAGCCGCGCATCTCGGTGGAGAGGCGGAGAATGATGTCGTTGTCGGTGTACCACTGCTCCGGGTGCATGGTCAGGTCGTCGCGGGAAATCTCGCCGGCCAGGTAGCGGGTCAGGTTGATGCGGTAGTAGGGGAGGTCCGGTTCCTTGCCCAGCAGGGTGATCCGCGCCGCGGGAGATGCGCGACGGATCGACTCGGCGGCGGAGACCCCGGCGATGCCGGCGCCGACGATGACGACGGAAACATCTTCTGCCGCGCCCGCACCCTGCTGGTTAGCCCTGTGCGGTTCAAACTGCTCCGCGCCCTGGCCGCAAATCGGGCAGGTTGCCGGAGGGGAGGTTCCCTGGTGGATGTAGTCGCAGGTCAGGCAGACCCACTGGTCAATGGCGCTTTCCTGGCGCGGTGCTTCCGTTGTCGTCTGAAGTTCGAACAGATCGGGGGTGGCTCCGCAGATCGGGCATGTGTCGGGGGGCGTACTTCCCTGATGGACATAGCCGCAGAGGGTGCAGATCCATCGCTTTTCGTTGGTCATGGCGTGCTCCTTTATTGGGGTAAGAATCTCAATATTCGACGGGATAGTAGTACTGCCTGGACTTTAGACTTTCGCGAT